>Ga0187894_10001909_pt1 | contig 25892 bp, 26 predicted proteins | sample GBC1701081metaG_FD_136650 | JGI IMG/M metagenome (GOLD analysis project Ga0187894, IMG submission 136650) | White microbial mat communities from a lava cave in the Kipuka Kanohina Cave System on the Island of Hawaii, USA - GBC170108-1 metaG ... | reverse complement strand
TGGCCTCCATGGCCTGAATCGCTTCGACGCCATCGGCCGCCTCCATCACCTCGGCGACGCCCAGCGCCTGGAGTTCCTTGGTCAGGATGCGGCGGATGGTGATGGAGTCATCCGCGATCAGCACTTTGCAGCTCATCGTCCCTTCCCCCCTCTGGGTGATTGAATGGCGACTTCCATGCTGAAGGAGCCGAGGTCGGAGTCGAACTTGATTGCGAATCCGGCCACGCCCGAGCGGTGCGACAGTCGATGTCCCGATCCGCGGATCACGGTCGCAAGCCCCATGACGATCGGCGTTTCGCAGAAGAAGCGGGCCTTGGCCGAGCCTCCTACGATGTTGACGAGTTCGGAGACGACGTCATCGGCCGCCTCGTCCGACACGGCGGCATCATTGAGCAGCCGGCGCGCGACGCGGCGCAACGTCCGCGGCGGGAAACGCAGCGCGACCACGCCGGTCGCGGGACCGCTCAGTCCCACCAGCGCCGTGACCGATGAACGCGCGGACGCCTTTCGCGGTTCCGCCTGCACCCGGCCGCGGCGCGGCGTGACGCCGAGCATCGTCTTCCAGGTCGCCAGGACGCCGGTCACGAACGGGTTGACCAGGTCCGCATTGACCCGGGGATTGGGAGCAACGGATACGCCCACGGAACTGCCTCCGGCCCCTTCGCAGCCGCGACCGGGGCGAGACGTACATCGGTTCAGGCCCGCCGCGACATCGGGGCAATTCGGCCCGAAGCGAATGCCGAGCGAGCGGTCCGAGAGCACACGGAGTCCCGCCGCGCCGCGACGGATGGAGATATCGGACGATTCAGAAATCCCGGCTTGACCGAACCGCCGGGGCGCGCCCATGATTCGCACGCCCTCGCCGGGCCGCCCGACTTGGGGAAGGTCGCGGCGACGTCCGATGACATTGCACCGCGCGGCCGTCCGACGCGCCGCGAAGGTCAGGGAGAGCCAGCAACATGACACACATCGTCACCGGTCGCTGCGTCGATTGCCGCTACACCGACTGTTGCGCGGTCTGCCCAGTCGACTGCTTCTATGAGACCGAAGATCCCGCCATGCTCGTGATCGATCCCGACACCTGCATCGACTGCGGACTGTGCGTGCCGGAATGCCCGATCCACGCGATCTATCCCGAGGATGAGACGCCCGAGCCATACAAGGACTGGATCGCCAAGAACAAGGATCTCTTCCCCAAGGGGCAGCAGATCAGCACCAAGAAGGACGCGATGGCCGGCGCGCTGACGCTGACGCAGATTCAGGAGAAGGAAAAAGCCGCGGGGATGGACGTGGGCGAACCGACGGGGGCCTAGGCGCCGCTCGCAACGCAAACCCTGCGGCAAACTTCCGCAGTCGCTACGGTGCGAACTGAGCCGAGTGATCGGAGCCGCCGAGAGACTTTCCCCCTTTTTCAAGGTGGGACCAAGGGGAGGTCTGGCACGGTTCAACCAGTTGTGCCACGACTACCAGAGTTCGACATTCCCGATTTGTCATTCCCGCGGAAGTTCGTGATTCCCGATAATTTCGTCATTCCCGCGAAAGCGGGAATCCAGAATGGAACAAAGCGCCCTCAGTCTCCCGCGAGGAGCGGGAGTATGCAGCAGCTATCGCGCCTCGCTGCTGGCTACCTTTCCGTTGATCACCGTACCGACGCAGTGTGTCGTGTACTCAAACGGGTCGCCGTCGTAGAGCGCGACGTCCGCGTCCTTTCCTTCCGCGAGGCTCCCCACGCGGCCGTCGATCTTCAGCAGCTTCGCCGCGTCGATGGTGATCGCCGCCAGCGTCTCCTCGAACGTCAGGCCGTTCGCCGCCGCGATTCCGGCCTCGAAGAGCACCACGCGCGTCTTGGGCACGTAGCTCTCAAATCCGCTCTGAAACGCGACCGGGATTCCCGCGTGCCGCAGGATGGCGGCATTTTCAAAGCTCAGATTCTCATACTCACTGACGGCCCGCTGCATGCTCGGATGAACGATGATGGGGATCCCGGCCGCCTTGATCTTCTCCTTGACCGCGTAGCCCTCCGCGGCCCCTTCCAGCCAGAGCTCGAACTTGAACTCCGCCTGCAGTCGCAGTGCGCTGTCAATGTCCTGCACGCGCTGGGCGAAGATCATCAGCGGCAGCTCGCGGTTGAGCACGCGGAGCAGGACTTCGTTCCGCAGATTCCGCTCCGGCGGCTCTTTCTCCTTGTCTGCCTCCTTGTCTTTTTCCTTGTCGGGGGCCGGCGCGGAGGCGGGCTTGGCGGCGCGCTTGCGCTGGTACTCCTGAGCCTTGAGCAGCTCGGTCCGCAGCATCGCCATCATCTTGCCGCGCGTGCCGGGCGACTTGGAGGATTCCCGCCGGGCGGGACCGGCGAGCGTCGCCGCGACCGCGGCGCTCTCGACGATCATTGCCTCCTCAACCGTCTTGCCGGTCGTCTTGACGATCAGCGTCTGCCCCGAGATGAGTTCGCCCGGCGCGTGGCCGGTGTGGATCGTCGTGATCCCGAAACTCCGCAGCCAATCCACCAGCGGATCGAGCGGGTTGTAGGCGTCGACGGCCCGCAGTTCGGGCTGGATCGCGCTGGAGGATTCCAACTGATCCTGGTCCTGCTTCTGATTCAGCAGGCCGGAGAGTCCCACCACGCTGCGCGCGTCGATCAGACCGGGGGTGACGACGGCCGCATCGAGCACCGTCGCGCCGGCGGGAATTGCGACCGATGCGGCAGGCCCAACGGCTGCAATCTTGCCGCCGCGCACCAGCACGATCCCCTTCTCGATCGGCGGGCCGGCCATCGTGTAGACCTTGCCGCCGCGAATCGCCAGATCCTGGGCCGTCGCGCTCGAACCGCAGATCAATGCGATGAGCGCCGCCATGCAGACCGGGAGAACTCGAATTCGCAATGTCATTGGCCGTCCCCCGCGTGACCGTCGAAGCAGCAGAAATAGGGAACCTGATCGTTCCCCGCGCCCCAGCCGCCGACCGCGTGGAGCCGGTCATCCGGCAGGTCGCGATCGAACACTTTTCGTCCCTCGACCCACGTCTGAAGCACCTTGGTATAGACGCTGAAGGGATCGCCGCTGAGGATCACGAAATCGGCCTCCTTGCCCTTTTCGAGCGATCCGATTCGGTCGCCCAAATCGAGCATCTCGGCCCCGGCCTGCGTCAGCGCCCGCAGCGCGCCGGCCCGCGTCATGCCGCCGCGCACCGCGATGGCGGCGCAGCGGAGAAAAAGCCGGGAATCGTTGATCCAGTCATCGGTGTGAATCGCGACCTTGACGCCCGCTTTCTCCAGCACGGCGCAGGTCGAAAAACGAATTTCCTTGGCCTCGAGCTTGCCGCCGGGGCTGTCCACCACGATGACGGAGCAAGGAACGCCGGCGCGGGCGATCTCGTCGGCTACTTTCCACGCCTCGGTGACGTGATGCAGGACGACGCGAAAACCAAATTCGCGCGACAGCCGCAGCACGGTCATGATGTCATCGGCACGGTGCGTGTGATGATGCACCATGCGCTTGCGATCCAGCACTTCAACCAGCCCCTCCATCGCCAGATCGCGCGCAGGTCGCTTGTCGGCGTCGTCGGCGTTGCGCTTCATCTTGTCGCGATATTCCTGCGCCTTGACGTATTGCTCGCGGACCAGCGCCGCCGATTTGCCGCGCGTGCCGGGAAAGGGAGGCTCGCGTATCGAGTTCGTGCCATTGGCCATCTTCATGCCGCCCATCGGGGCGCCGGCGGCGTCGCGGATGAACAGATCCTCGATCACCCTGCCGCCGCGCAGCTTGACGTAGACCGTCTGACCGCTGAGCAGGTGACCCGAACCCGGCATGATGTTCAGCGTCGTCAGCCCACCCGCCACCGCGCGGCGGAAACCGCCATCGAGCGGATTGAGCGAGTCATAGATGCGGATGTCCGGTTGAATCGGCCCGCTGCTGTCCGCACCGCCGATGCCGCCGATGTGATTATGCGTGTCGACCAGGCCGGGCATGATGACCTTGCCGGTCACATCGACGCGCTCAGCGCCGGCCGGAACCGTCACTGCATCCGCCTTGCCAACCGCGGTGATGCGGCCCCCCTCGACGACGAGCGTTCCTTTTTCGATCTCCTCTCCATTGATCGGAATGATCCGCGCACCGACAAGGGCAAACGCGCCGGGTGGCGCGGGGACAGGGGTGGATTGAGCGAACAGCATGCCCCAGACGACGAGAGTGCAGAACACGCGTGCCATCCTTTCCATTCGCGGCGGGGGACGCCGGCGCGACTGATCCGGCCTGAGCGAACCATTGAAGCAGATTGACCCATGAAAATGAAGGGGTGCGCGGGAGCGAACGCCCTCAGCCGGTGCCACTGCTTCAGGCCGTGCAACCCGTTCGGCGGCGAACGGAGTCATTCCTCCAGCAGATTGTCGATCAGCCGCGTCCTTCCCACCCGCACCGCCGCAGCCAGCAGCACCGGCCGCGCGATCTCCGACTGCTCCTGGAGCGATTCTGGATTCACCGCGACCAGGTACTCGATGTCGTTCACTCCGCCATCGCGGAGCACCCCCGCCATTGCCGAGACGATGCGCCCCGCGCTGCGTTCTCCCCCCGCGACAAGATCGCGCCCCATGCCCAGGGCGCGCGGCAGCGCCAGCGCCCGGTTCCGCTCCTCCTGCGACAAATACTGGTTGCGGCTCGACAGCGCCAGGCCATCCGCTTCCCGCACGATCGGGCAGACGCGAATCCGGATCGGCATGCAGAGATCGAGCGTCATGCGGCGCAGGATGATCGCCTGCTGCGCATCCTTCTGGCCGAAATAGGCCGCATCCGGCTGCACCAAGCCGAAGAGTTTCGCCACGACCGTGCAGACCCCCTCGAAATGGCCGGGCCGCGAACGCCCGCACATGGTCTCCGCCAGCGCCGCCACGCGGACGCGCGTCTCGTCGCCGGGCGGATAGACCTCCGTGGCGCTCGGCGTAAAGAGGAGGTCGACGCCCGATTCCCGGCAGATCCGCGAATCCGCTTCCAGTGGTCGCGGATATCGATCGAAATCCTCCGAAGGTCCGAACTGCGTGGGATTGACGAAGATGCTAACGATCACTGCGTGGCCGTCCGCGCGCGCCGAATGCATCAGGCTGACGTGCCCCGCGTGTAACGCTCCCATGGTGGGGACGAATCCGATCGACCGGCCGGCCGCGCGGAGCGCCCGGACCGTCTCGCGGAGCTGCGATACGCCTTCGCAGACGATCATGAATCGAGATTGTGGGGGGAGTCCGCGGTGATCACAACAGGTCGCGCAGCAGATCGGACGCGGATCGCCCCAGGGCGGGATGAATGACGTCCGGTGCGATTTCGGCCAGCGGCTCGAGCACGAAGCGCCGTTCGTGCATCAGCGGGTGAGGCACGATCAGCTCTTGCGTGCTGATGATGGCATCGTCGAAGAGCAGCAGGTCCAGATCGATGACGCGCGGACCCCAGTGCGGCTCATCGACGCGCGTGCGGCCAAGCATTTTTTCGATCGCCTGCAGCACGTGCAGCAGGCGCTCGGCCTCCAGCAGCGTCTTGACCCGTGCGACACAGTTCAGATATCGATCCTGACCGGGCGGCCCCCCCACCGGATCGGTTTCGTAGATCGACGAGACGCGATCCACCTCCACGCCGCGCGTGGCTTCCAGCGCCGTGAGCGCCCCGGTCACGTTCCGTTCGCGCCGTCCGAGGTTGGAACCGACGCCCACATAGGCGATGTGCCGCATGAGATCGCCCTACCACCGAATCCGCTGCAACCGTTCCGCGGCCTCGATCAGCCGCGACTCCTCGCTCGTGAGAGAAAATCGCACATAGCCTTCCCCCTCCTCCCCGAAACCAATGCCCGGCACGGCAACCACCGATTGTTCCTCGATCATGCGGGCGGAGCAGTCCATCGAATCCATTCCATCCGGCGTCGGCGTCCAGACGAAAAAGGTCGCAGCGGGGGGCGTCACCGAGAATCCCGCGCGACGCAACCCTTCGACAAAGCGGTCGCGCCGGCGGCGATACATCGCCCGCAGTACCTGAACTTCCTCGCCCTCGATCCGCTCCATCGCTTCGACGCCCGCTTCCTGTATCGCGTTGAACGCGCCGGAGTCGACGTTGTTCTTCACCCGCGCCAGTGCCGCCAGGACCTCGGCATTTCCGACCGCAAAGCCGAGCCGCCAGCCGGTCATGTTGAAAGTCTTGCTGAGCGAGTGAAATTCCACCGCCACGTCACGCGCGCCTTCGATCTGAAGGATGCTGGGGGGCGGCGTGTCGAAGTAGATTTCGCTGTAAGCCGCGTCATGCGCGATGACGAAATCGTGCTGCATTGCCAGTGCGACGGCCTCGCGGAAGAAATCGAGCGTTGCCGTCGCGCCGATCGGATTGTTGGGGTAATTGATGAACATCAGCGCCATGCGATCCAGGACCGCCGGCGGAATCGCCGCGAGATCGGGCAGCCACCCGCGATCGGCCCGCAACGGCATGGCGTGGGGAATGCCGCCCGCGAAGAGCGTCGCCGCGTGATAGACCGGATAGCCCGGCCGCGGAATCAGGCAGGCTCGCCCCGGCTCCACCGTCGCCAGCGGCAGGTGGCCCAACCCTTCCTTTGAGCCGATCAGCGTCAGAATCTCGCCTGCAGGATCCAGCGCGACGTCGAAGCGTCGCTTGAACCAGGCCGCCGCCGTTTCGCGGAATGCCGGCACGCCGGCGTCGTGTGGATAGCGGTGGTTGCGCGGCTCACGGATCGCCCGGTTTGCACGCTCGATGATAAAGTCAAACGTCGGCCGATCCGGGTCGCCGACACCCAGGTCGATCACATCGCGTCCCGCCGCGGCCGCGGCCCGTTTCTTCCGGTCGATCTCGACGAACAGATAGGGCGGCAACTCGCTCAGCCGTGACGGCCGCTTGAATGGCATGGGCGCGCGTCCTCCGTGTGAGATGCAATCTACGTCCATGCGTGTCGAAAGAAAAGTCTCCCATTCGCGCGGCCTCAGGCCGTGCGCTCCTTGAGCGTGGTCGGATCGCGCGCCATGCTCAGCGCCGTGTCGTAGGTGATGTCCCCCTTCTGATAGAGCTCCAGCAGCCGGTGGTCCATCGTGATCATTCCATACTTGCGCCCGGATTGAAGCTCGGTGTAGAGCTTGTGCGGCGCATTCTCGCGCACCGTGTGACGGACGGCGGGCGTGCCCACGAGCACCTCCGTGCAGAGGACGCGCCGGCCGCCCGCGGCGCGCGGCAGCAGTTGCTGCGCGATCACCGCCTGCAGGGTGTTGGCGAGCATGTAGCGGACCTCATCCTGCTGCGCCTGTGGGAAGGCGGAGACGATCCGCTGCATCGATTGCACGGTGTCGGGCGTGTGGAGCGTGGCGATCACCAGATGACCCGTCTCGGCCGCGGTCAGCGCCGTATAGATCGTCTCCTGATCGCGCATCTCCCCCACCGCGATGACATCCGGGTCCTGCCGCAGCACGTGGACCAGCGCCTGATAGAACCCGCGCACATCCGTCAGAACCTCCTGCTGAATCACGATCGACCGCTTGGCGGTGTGAATGAACTCGACCGGGTCCTCGATCGTCACGATCTTGTAGCGGTGCTCTTCGTTGATCCGGTCGATCAGGTAGTGAAACGTGGTGGTCTTGCCGACGCCGGTCGGACCGGTGACGACGATCAGGCCGCTGGGCTTGCGGGCCAGGTCGTCGATGATCGTCGGCAGTCCCAGCTCGTCACGGTTGCCGATGATCGGCTCGCAGAGCCGGATCGAGAGTTCGGGGCAGCCGTTGCGGAGATAGAGCGTGACCCGCGCCCGGTCATGGTCGCCGAAGGTGCGCGAGAAACAGAGCTGCCAGTCGCGCTCGAAAGAACGCTTCTGTTCCTCGTTGATGCATTCGTAGGCCAGCGCACGCACTGCATCGGCATTGAGCGTGTCGCCGCGCGCCACGACGATTTCGCCATCCACGCGGAAAACCGCCGGCATCCCCACCACGACATGCACATCGCTGGCGTTGTGCTTGCGGCCGGCACGCAGCAGGAAGTCGATGTTCACGGCAGCCTCCGGCGCCGCAGGAATCCCAGCAGCCGGCGGCCGAACGAGATCGAGCCCAGCGCCTGCAGCGCGGCTTCGGCTTCCGAGTAATCCGGCCGCGCGTCGAGGCAGCGGCGGTAGCTGTCGGCGGCGGTGCCGGTCATCGCCAGCGCGGCCTCGCACTGGCCGCGCAGAAACCAGAGGTATCCGTGGCCGGGCTGCCGTTCCAGGGCGCTGGCGATGTGCTGGATCGCGTTGGTGGCCTGGCGATAGTGAAGATAGATGCGTCCGATCACGGCGCGATCGAACCAGTCGGCGGCGGGCTCCAGCAGCGCCTTCTGGAAACAGTGCTCGGCATGCTTGTCGCCCCGCGCCAGAAGCACCTCGCCACGCGCGATCCAGCGCCCCGGCGACGAACCCGGCGACTGAAACGCGGCGTCGCTGCTGGCCAGCGCGGCCTTGCGATCCGCGAGGCGGATGCAGGCCTGCGCCCTGGCCGCCAGCAGGTCGCCGTTGCTGCGGAAGAGTTCGAGCGCCTTGTCGCTCCAGACGCAAGCTTCCCGGCACTCATCGAGCTGCACCAGCATCTGCACTTGCCCCACCCACGCGGCGATGACCGTGCGATCCTGCTCCAGACAGCGCGTGTAGAACCGCAGCGCCGGCTCGAAGCGCCCCCAGCGATATTCCGCGATCGCGCGTTCCAAAAAGCTCGCCGCGTCAAACTTGCCGCGCGCGGCGGCGGAGGCGGTCGTCGCCGCGGCGGCCGACGTAGTACGAGGCTGCGCCTGCTTCGCCGGCGTCTCCGAACGATCGCTCCGGTCGTCGAACTCCAGATTGGAAAAGCGGCCTGCCACATTCACCCTTCTATGAGATGGGGCCCCGGCGCGCTAATGGCGCGAGGCGATAGATAATGCGTCCGAGTATCTGATCTTCGCGCACGTGACTGATCTGCGCCATGAAACGATCGACGGTTTGCCGATTGAGGTTCTCCACAGTGATCTTGAGCAGGGTCGGAATGATCAGGTACTCCCCTTCGCGCAGGGTTGCATCGAGCTGCGTCAAGGGGAGCGGTCCCAGCGGCAGGCAGGCGGCCGGCACGGGAGAGCCGTTGACGAGGAGCGTACCCTCTTCAAGCTGAACCCGGTCGCCGGGGACACCGACCACGCGATCCAGTCCGAATCCATTCAACGTGGCATAGGTGTAAAACCCATTCAGTTGATAGGCAACCAGCGCGCCGCGTTCATAGGGGCGCTTGGAGATCCATGCGCCTTCGCGGAGAAGCAGATCACCGTTGGACAGCAGGGTTGACGGTGCGAGATTGGTTACACGCATCGGGGCGTAGAGGTTCCCCGCGCCCGCGCGGAGCGGCGCATAGAGGGCGAATTGCACTCCTGCAAAGATCATCAGCCCAAAGGCGGCACGGGTCACAAGCCCTTCATAGCCGAGGTTCAATCCGAAATGGGTCAGGATCACGAAGCTGTGAATCGCCGCCGCGCCGGTGAAGCAGGACTCGCCGACCCAGCTCTGCATGAAGAGGACGCTGCCCAGGAGCAGCAGCAACCACGTCGCGAGAATCGCATTGCCCAGCCGCCGATGCCCCAGGCTCCGATGACCCATGCCGGGGATAATGGAGCGCGCCAAGGCGCCGAGGACGAGAGAGTGAAACACCACCGGACGGAGCGAAGCGGGAATCGGCGGCGGCCGCGGCACGGCGGACTTCAGGCGGTTCCACAGGCGCCGGCCGCGCGTCCGCCACCGCGTCCTGGCGCGCGGCGGCAGCACGGCTACCCCGTCAAAATCGAGCAGGCTCTGGCACCGGGCGCAGGCGTTCAGGCCGGGGATGTTCTCCAGGCCGCAGCTAATGCATTGCATGGCGCACGTCCGTTACGATCCGTCTCGCACTTTGGTATTGATGCGCACCTGAATGTCCGGCTCGTGATAATCCGCCGTCATCGTGCGCTGATCCTCCCGGCCGACGATCTGCTTGAGCAGGTCGGCCATCGCGACGCAACGGTTGCCCTTCACCCCCTTGATGTGAATCTTGAGCTTGCCCGTCTTGCTGATCGTGATGTCAAACTCCGGTCGTTCCATGCGTTGCTCCGGCGGCGAATTTCAGAGTCGCACCCGAACCTGGATGGACTGATCCTGCATCACCTTTTCCTCCACGACGGAGAAGTTGCGGCGCTTCAGTTCGGTGACGAGCTTGTGGTAGGCATACTGCTGCACTACGCGGCCGGCGATTTCTTCGCCGATGGCCTTCAGCTCCTTTTCGGTGCGATTCTCTCCGATGACGCAGACGGTGCAGCGGCCGCGCGCGTCGCGTCCGAACTCGATCGTGACATCATCCTTCTGCACGATGATCCGTTCGTCACGATTCATCCCCTCGGCGACCACGTCGCTGTTCTCGATGTCCGTTTCCACTTTTCGAAGGGTCTTCTCCACGCGCTCCGCCGAGGCGGCCCGCAGCGCGAAACCCATGCCCGCCGCCGCACCGACGATCGCTGTCGACACGGCCGGCCATGCCGTAAACATCAGCGGCGTCAATACGATGATCGCACCCACGTGGATTCTCCTTTCGCGATCGTTTCGGCGGCTACATCTCCAGCTTGCGGCGCGCCGCCGGCGCCACCTCGTCGCTGCGCCGCGAGGCGTATCGCGCCCGGCCGTTGGCCCACGCGCGGAGCGACGCAATGCTCTCGCTCATCGTCCTGGAGAGCGGCACCGTCTCGCGGATGCTCCGCAGGAGGTCGGGCGTCTCCAGTTCCTTGCCCAGGTAAAAAACATCATAGAGGGCGCTGACCACCGCCTCCTCGATCTCCGCGCCACTGAAGCCGTCGCAGGCCTCGGCCAGAGCCGTCAACTCGAAGCCCTTGGGATCGCGCGCGCGCCGCGACAGATGAATTCGAAAAACCTGTTCACGCTCCGCGGTGCTGGGCAGGTCGACGAAGAAGATCTCGTCCAGCCGCCCCTTGCGCAGCAGTTCCGGAGGCAGTTGCGAAATGTTGTTCGCCGTCGCCATCACGAAAACGGGCTTCTGCTTCTCGCTCAGCCACGTCAGAAACGTGCTCATCACCCGCGCGGTCGTGCCGCCGTCCGTGTTGGCCGAACCCGATGATCCGCTGAATGCCTTGTCGATTTCATCCGCCCAGAGCACGCAGGGGGCAACACTCTCGGCGACGCTGATCGCCCGTCGGATGTTCTCCTCCGACGATCCGACCAGGCTCGCGAACATCCGCCCCATGTCGAATCGCAGGAGCGGCATGTTCCACATGCGGCTGACCGCCTTGGCGCAGAGGCTCTTACCGCACCCCTGCACGCCCACCAGCAACACGCCGCGAGGCGCGGGAAGCCCGAAGGCCCGCGCCTTCTCGGAAAATGCCAGCGAGCGCTTGTCGAGCCACTCCTTCAACTGTTCCAGTCCGCCGATGTCGCCCACGTTCGTGTCGGAGTCGTAATACTCCAGCAGGCCGCTCTTTCGGATGATCTGCTGCTTCTCCGAAAAAACCACCGACACGTCATCCGCGCTGAGCGTCCCATCCGTGACGATGGTCTTGGCGAAGACGTTCTCCGCCTCCTGAAGCGTCAGGCCGAGCGCGGCCTGCAGGAGTCTTTCGCGGTCGCGTCCCTCCAGTGCGATCGTCAGCCGCGCCTGTTCGGCGACATCCTTGCAGATGCGATCGAGCAGCGCGCCGAAATCGGTTGCGTCCGGCAGGGGATAGTCAAGAACGGAGATGTCCTTTCCGAGTTCCGGCGCTATCTCCAGCAGCGGAGAGGTGATGACCAGCGACTTGTAGCTGTCGCTCAGGGCGGCGGCCACCTCGCGCAGCTTGCGGATGATCGGCGTGTTGCTGTCCCGGGCGCGCATGAAGGGATGAAAGTCGCGGAAGAGATAGATCGCCGGCTCTTTATGCTCGATGACGGCGTCGAGCGCTTCGATGGGATCGGCCAGTCCCTTGCCGGGGCGCGCCGCGGCGCCGACTTTGGCAAGGCCGGTCGTCACGGACCAGTGGAAAAGCTGCTTGCGGCGGCGCTCGGCGATCTCCTTCAGGTGGCGCTCGACGCGCCCTTCCTCCCAGGTGATGACGTAGAGAATGGGATACCGCGCGCGGATGAGCACTTCCAGCTCGGCACAGGGTTCGGTCATTCGTCCGTTGCCGGGTGCGGGGATCGCCTGGCTCATGGCGTCGCACTCCGGCGGATGTCCGCGTGTGTGGGAGGCATGGATGCGGCCGCGCGAGGTTGAAGCGCCAGTCGATCCAGCAGCGCCGGATCGCGCGGGCAGATTTCCGCGGCGATCGTCAGGAGTTCCGGAAGCAGGTCGTGAAAGTAGATGCGGCCATCCACCCCCACCGTGATTGTCACCATCAGTGCGGCGCCCCCATCGACCATCGCCTGCTGTCCCAGCGCCCCCATCCCCGGTTCATTCATGGATCGCAGCCTCCGTTGGCAGCCGCAAGGAACGCAGATGGCGCCGCGCCGCGGCCACTTCATCCGCCGCATTGAGTCGGCCCAGGTCGGGATCGCGCTCGGCGCGCCAACAGGGCACATATCCCGTCGCCAGTTCGAATCGAACGTTTGGCAGCGATTTTGCGATCCATTCCGCCACCGGTTTGAAACAGCATTCCAGATGGCCGGGCATGAGCAGGTGTCGTACGAGCAGATTCGTTCCGCGCTCCGCGATCCGCATCAGATTGCGCGTGACGACGTCGACATATCGCTCGACGCCCGCCAGTCGCCGGGCACAAGCATCGTTGCCGAATTTGAAATCGCCCACGATCCACGTCACGACCCCGTCGAGCCAGTCGAGCACCTGCGGCGTCATATAGAGATTGGTGTCCAGCACGATCGGAAGGGGCGATTCCGCGGCTGCGGCCAGTTCAAGAATCGTGTGGGGGTGCAGGCTGGGTTCGCCCCCGAGCAGATGAATGCTTCGGACGCCGTCGCGAACGGAGCGGGACAGGTCGGCCGCGAAGGGTTCCGCCTCGATCGGGCGACCCGCCCGGGGATCAAAGCAGGTCGGACCCGTGTCGCAGAATCGGCAGCGGAAGTTGCAGCCCGCCAGATAGACGCGCCGCGTGGGAACCAGCTCCAGCTCTTCCGTCATGCTGACGTAACTTCGGAAGCAGCGCGTCTCGCTTCCCAGCTTGCAGGGGGCTGGTTCGCCGCGCGTGCGATCGATGCCGCAATGCCATTCGCACAGATGGCAGTTCGTCAGTGCCTGCCTTGCTGCATCGATTCGCGCCGCAAGGCTCAGGTTCATGCCGGCCGCTCCATGCGCGCGGAGCATCCGGAGCCGCCGCGTCGAGGCATGACACCGCGACGCGCGGCCTGCGTCTCGCGCCGCGCACCATGTCAGTGGGAAATCGTGCGGACGGCCTCATTCGGCCCCGCAATCGAAACTTCGCCCTAAGTAAACGAGCGATGCCGGCGCGGCTTTCACACAATTGCGGCGCGATTTGAAAAGAAATTGTCGTCGGCCGGCATCCGATATCGCGTCTGGCCCCGATTTTTCCCCTCCTTTCCAAGGAGGGGCCAGGGGAGGTTGAATCTTCTCCCCTCTGAGACTGAGTGCGCTTACTCCCTCTCCCCGTGGCAGACTGAGGGTGACCGATAAGGGAGCCCGAAGGGGGTGAGCGCTTCTTGTTCCATCCTGGATTCCCGCTTTCGCGGGAATGACGATGGGAATGATGATGGTTTGCGCCCGTCTTGGGCGTTGTCGCGGCCGTGTGCGTTGTCGCTGTTGCGGAGCCTCGACTATCATCCCACGCGGCGATGGAGTCCGCCATGAACTGCCCCGCCCCGGGCTGATGACTCCTACCACGCGGAATGAATCGACCGTCCGCACGAGGGTAGGAGCCACCCCATGTCCCCGCCTGACGCCCAGTTCAGCGCCCAACTTTTACTGGTTTTCCTCGGCTCCGGCCTGGGCGGCGTACTCCGATATCTTTTCGGCGGATGGGTTCAGCGCTTCGGCAAGGAAGCTCACTTTCCAATCGGCACGCTCGCCGTGAACCTGATCGGCTGTCTGCTGGCGGGACTACTGGCCGGTGCGTTCGCCCATCGCTGGCCGATGCGCGAGGAATATCGCGTCGCCGTCGTCATCGGACTACTCGGTGGATTCACCACCTTTTCATCCTTCGGCCTGGAGACCTACGCCCTGATCACTACGGGGCAGCCTGGCCGCGCCGCGCTGAACATCGCGCTGAGCGCCGGACTGGGACTCGCCGCCATCTGGCTTGGATATCGACTGGCGACGGCGGCATGAAGCAGGATGAGCGTGAACCCCGCCGAATCGATGACGCCTTCTATCAGCCGGCGTTGATCGGAACCAATCCCCCGGCGGACGCCGGCTAAGCGCGATAGTCGCGGCATTTCGCGACGAATGCGTTGAAGAGCTTTCGCGTGGCCTTGCTGTAGCGAATCCGTTCCGGGTGCCACTGCACCGCCAGAATTTGCGGCAGTTCGGGATTCTCGATTGCCTCGATCACGCCATCATCCGCCACGGCCGACGGGATGAAACCCGGCGCGATGTCGCGGACGGCCTGATGGTGGTCGGTGGAGACATCCGCCGTTCGCAGTCCGAGCAGTTCGGCCAGCCGCGTTTCAGGCGTGACCTGCACGGCGTGCTTGCGCCGCCGCCGGCCGCGATGGTCGACCCGCGTGCGCCCCTTGCGCGGTCGCAGTTCCTGGTAGAGCGTCCCTCCTTCCAGCACGTTGATGAGCTGCATGCCGTAGCAGATGCCGAAGATCGGCAGGCCGCGCTGCCTGCCCGTCTGGTAGAGCCACGTTTCGAACGCCGTCCGCCGCGGATAGATCAGGTGCGTGCCGCGCCGCGGCTCTTCGCCGTAGAGCTTCGGATCGACGTCGTCGCCTCCCACGATGACCAGACCGTCGATGCCTTCGAGATAGCGCCGCAGCATCATCTTGCGATTGGCGATCGGCAGGAGGACGGGATGCCCGCCTGCGTCCTTGATCGCCTCGGCGTAGCGGTGGTCGCAGACCAGGTCATAGTCCGAATATGAGCCGTTCCGCGCGACCGCCTCGCAACTGATTCCAATCAGGGGTGCCGGGCGGCGACTACTCATCGATGCTCGCGGTTCTGCGTCCAAGCCATGTTTGATCGGTATCGGGCAGGGCCACGTTGAGCGCCGCGGCGAAGTCCCGCAGCGAATTTCCGCTCAGCAGCAGTTCGATCCCGGCGGCATACCGCCGCGCGAAGCGCCGCTGCCAAGTCTGCGGATGCTCGCGGTAGGCGATGCGGGCGGCGTCGTGAATCAGCCGCGCCCCGTTGTACCCACGTTTGAGCAGGCGAAGCACGTCATAAACATCGTCCGGTATGTCGATTTCTTCCAGTTCGGCGCGATGCTCCCAGAGGAAGCGATCGAGATATTTGCGCGCGGGAATCCATTCTCCCCGCCAGCAGAGCTGTCCACGCATTCCGTGTCGTCCCGCGTGATGGCGCGCCCCGAGATAATCGGTCTGCTTCAGCCGGTTGACGGCCCGCCGTCCGCGCCGCCATCGCAGCGTCACGGCCTTGGCGAGCGTCAGGGTCGCCACGACGAACTCGGGAATGTTCGAATCGAGCATTCGCAATTCAAGCGTGGCCGGCTTCCGCTTGCGGGCCGGTGCGTAGCGCATCTCCTGCAGATCGCGCGCCGAGACGGTGCGCGGAGAGATCGCCTTGAAATAGGCCTCGCTTCCGCGCTCCAGCCGATTCGACACGGTTGCCGTGATGCGGCTGCCCCAGATCGGAGAATTCGCGCAGGCCGCGATCATCAGCGGAACGTGCGCGTGCAGGTGGCCCGCCAGCGAGCGCGCCGTTTCCAGCGTCAGCTCCTCGTCCGCCAGCGACAGGTGCAGATGGGTCCCCGCGAATCGGTTGGTCCAGCCCCCCACCAGCAGCGGCGCGAGCCATTCGTCCCCTTCTTCGTGGCCGCGATAGATGCGCCGCAGGTATTTGCGCAGCCCGCTCTTCAGCAGAAAGACCGCCTCGCGGATCGTGCCGAAGGGGCGGCTGTTGTATTCGCTGCCGATGGAGGTATCGCGCGTATAGCGCTCCCCCGCTTCCGACACGCCCGGCCGCGGCCGGCTGTGCCTCCGGCCGATCGAAAACTCCGGCGCCTGAATGCTGTAGGCTTCGATCTCGACACCGATGACGATCCGCTTGGGCATTGGCAGCAGCGGCGGCGTGTCCGCGTCCGGCAGGCTGCGGACGATCGGTTCCGGCTCCGGGAGCGGCGCGACGGGTGTCGGCGATGCGGGCCGTGTCTCGTCTGGACGAGCGGCGCCGCGCTGCACGCGGGATCGCGTCCGGGCAGGCCGTCTGGGTTTGGCGGCGGTCAACATGGGAGCAAGAGCATAGCATCGGCCGGAAACACTTCCTGCCGATCGACCTCCGCAACACGTTCCCGTTAGGATAGTATTAAGAGAGACCGGCGAAACGAGACATTGCGCAACGATCCGGCCAGAGCGCCTTTGAGGCGGACTCTCCGCTGATCGGAACGCTAAGAGGCTTCGTTTCGAGCCGCGATCTGCCTCCGCAGTGAGGCATAGCCCACTGCCGAGATCGTGCAGAGCACCATGCAGCTGGTCCACAGGACTCGCCCGCCCCATTTCTCAAGCACCAGTCCGCCGAAAGGCGCGCCGATCATGTTCGCTCCCGCGTAGGAGGTTCCCCAAACCCCCATGTAACGACCGCGCAAATGGACCGGCGCGAGGTCCGCCACGATCGCCGGCGTCAGCGGCGAGAACATCATCTCCCCGAGCGTCCAGACGGCGATGGCCGCCGCGAACATCCAGGCGCGGTCGGCGATCATGTGCATGCCGAAGCCGATCCCCGTCATGACCGCCGCCAGTGAGACCATCGTTCCCCGGTCGAAACGGGTCACCACCGCCGCCGTGGGGATCTGCAGCAGCACGATCAGCACGCCATTCAGCGCGATCAGCGCACCATAATCGTCAGCTCCCATGTGCCGTGTTTCCATGAAGAGCGGCAGCGTCGACATGGCCTGCATGAACACCAGGGCGACGAGCAGCGACGATCCGCAGAAGCGCATGAACGAGCGATCGCGCAGGATCTGTCCGAACGCCTCAGTCCAGCCGACGGCCGGAAGGCCCGGCGCCAGGCTGCCCTCCGCGGCATGCGCACCGGCGGCCGGCGTGGCGCGCGCCAAAGTTTCCGGGATGAAGGTGTAGATGATCGCCGCGTAGGTCAGCGTCGTGGCCGCGTCAGCCGCAAACAGCCAGTAAATCGGAATGTGCGCGAAAAGCTGTCCCGCCGCGAATGCGCCGATTGAGAAGCCGAGGTTGATCGCGAGATACATCAAGCCGTAGGCGCTGGGCCGCATGCTCGGATCGACCATGTCCGCGATCGCCGCGCTGGAGGCGGGACGATAGAGATCGGCGCAGAGCATCATGCCCGCTGCACAGACCAGGATCGCCGCCGGCGAGCGCACGCTGCCGAGCACCAGCATCATCGTCGCGCTGCCGCAGAGGGCCATCAGCATCACGCGGCGGCGGCCGAATCGGTCCGCCAGGTGGCCACCCACCAGCCCCGCCACCAGCGAGCCCAGCCCGCACAGACCCAGCGCCATCGTGGCGAACCGCGCGCTCATGCCAAGCCGCTCGTGCAGATAGAGCGTCAGCATCGGCGCGATGAAGGAGCCGGCGCGATTGACCAGCGTACCCAGGCAGAGCAGGTAGACCGTTCGCGGCAAAGAAAAATATTTGCGGATCACGCGCCGTCAGGCCTCCCACGCGTCGATGGTGCGCGGCCAATCCTCGCGCAGCAATCGCGACAGCGATCGATCCGCCAGCACGCGCCCGCCCGTCTGGCAGCGCGGGCAGTAATTCGTCTCGCGATCGGCGTATCGAATGCGCTGGACGTTCGTGCCGCAGACCGGACAGGGTTTGCCGAAGCGACCATGCACCGCGAAATCGTCGCGAAACGCCGTAACTTCTCCCGGGCCGGGAAATCGCCCCGCGAACTGCTTCCGCAGCCGCGCGGTCCAGGATTCCAGCGTCTCGCGCGCCGCCCGGTGCAGCCGTTCGATCTCTGCATCGCTCAGCTTGCGCGTCAGCGTCACCGGCGACAGCCCGGCCGCATGCAGGATCTCGTCGGAATAGGCGTTGCCGATCCCACTGAAGGTCGCCGGATTGCAGAGCGCACGCTTCAGTGTGTGATTGCCGCTCAGGAGAGTCTCCCGGAAGGAGGCGAGATTCGCGCTGCCGACCTCCAGGCCGCCGCGATCCAGCCGCGCCAGCGCCGACTCGCCTTCCACCAGCAGAATCGTGGCTCGTTTTTTCGTCCCCGCCTCGGTGAGAACCAGCGTGCCGTTGGTGAACTCGAAGGCCGCCTGGCTCAATCGGCCCGGCAGCCGCGTGCCCGGCTTCAGCCAGCGCAGCCGCCCCGCGATCATGAGGTGAATCACGAGAAACCAGCCGCCCGTCACATCCAATACGATCCGCTTGCCCTGCGACCGCACGTCCTCCACGCGACGGCCTGTCAGTGCCTCGATGGGCGGCTCGACGCTGCGCAGCACCGACGGCCCGAGAATCCGGACGCGCTCGATGGACCGCCCCTTCACCCGCTCCTGCAGCGCCTCGACGTAGATCGTGATGTCCGGCGCCTCCGGCATGCCTCAAATCCTATCCGCCGTCCCGTTATTTCGGCGCATCCGCCGTCCATGCGTCACGGACAATCGCGACGTTCCTTACAATGGCCGGGACGCTCGGAGGTTCGTGGGTGCATCGCGGGTTCGGAATTGCGATCGTGCTTTTGTGGCTCACCGCCGTGGTCGGGCTGTTCCGCCGCGACGTAATGCCCTACTGGATGGCGCAGCAGCCGCCTCGCGGAACGACCGTTGCCGACCGGCTCCAGTCCGCCATCTACTTCCGCGATCAGCGCATCGGCTTCAGCCAGGTACGTTCGCGGCGCGTCGGAACACTGATGCAGGTCGACAGCCGCACGCGGCTCGACTTCTCCACCGTGCGAATCACCGGCCTGCCGCCGTTGCCGCCGGTGATTTTCAGCACTCAGCTCAACTTTCAGGACGAGGAATCGCTGATCGGCTTCGAGTCCCACGTATTCGGAATGCCCTTTCCGATTGAGGTGAAGGGAGATCTGCTCGGAATCGACTATTCCTGCTACGCCCGCATCGGAGATTTCCGCCACACCTTCAGTCTCGACGCGCGGGCCTCGCGCCAGCTCACCGAGGCGGTGCGACCCTTCACCTACCTGCCAAATCTGGAGGTCGGTCAACGCTGGCAGATTCAGGCGCTCGACCCCGCTCCACTTCTCGCCGGACAGGCCGCAAGCTTCCGCCCGCTTCTGGCGACCGTGGCGGCGAAGGATACGATTGAACATGGCGGCAGGCAGGTGGAGTGCTTTCGGATCGAGGCCGATCGTGCCACGGCCTGGGCGGACGCGGACGGCCGGGTGCTGGTGCAGATCGTGGACCTTCCCCTGATCGGCAAAGTGACCCTGCGCGACGAGCCGTTCGACGACGCCCTGAGCGGTTCGATCTTCAAGATGATTCGCAACGAAACCCGCGGCCGCGATCCCAGCGGACGCTCACCGAGCCGCTGAATGTCGATCCGTCTCTCACACGTCAGCAAGTCCTACGGCGGGCTGAAGGCGGTCGATGACCTGTCGCTCGAGGTGCCGGCCGGCCGTGTCGTCGCCTTCCTCGGCCCGAACGGAGCGGGCAAGACCACGACGCTGAAGATGACCACCGGCCTGCTGATTCCCGACGCGGGGACGATCGAAGTCTGCGGCTGTTCCATGGGGCGCAACGGGCGGGAGGCCAAGGCGCGCATGGCCTACGTCCCCGATCAGCCCTTTCTGTATGAGAAGCTCACCGCCTCGGAATTCCTGCGTTTCGTGGCGGACATGTACCGGATCGACCCTGCCCTCGCGCGGCGACGGACGGACGAACTGGTGGAGCGTCTCGACGTGGCCCGCTTCATCGACCAGCTGGCCGAAGGTTATTCGCACGGCATGAAGCAGCGCGTGGTCCTGGCCGCCGCCCTGCTGCATGATCCGGACGTCTTGATCGTCGACGAGCCGATGGTCGGACTGGACCCGCGCACCGTCCGCACGGTGAAGGAGCTGTTCCGCGAGCGGGCAACGCTCGGCAAGACCGTCTTCATGAGCACCCACACGCTCGACATGGTCGAGTCGCTGGCCGACTCCATCGCGATCATCCATCGCGGACGACTGGTGGCGGGGGGTACGCTGGCGGAGATTCAGGAGCAGGCCACGCGCAGCAAGCGCCTCGAGGACATCTTCCTTGAGCTGACCGAACCCGACTCACGGACGTAAAAAAATTCGGGGGTCGGGTCCTAACACCCGACCCCCGAAACAGCGGAGGAGGAAGTTCATCGGTTCTTGCGATGGGCGCGGGGAATCCCCGTTGCGAAAATCGCCGCCTCTTTCGAAGAACCGTTTGATTTCGTTCTGAGTGATCGCAGGAGGTGTCAAACCGCGCCCTGCGTGTCCCCTTCACTCACTGAGCTTCGGACTCTTTCACACTGACCGTCGTGTCGTTTGTCAGTGCTACGTCCGATTCTCGACCATTTGTATGACTGCCCGAAAACGAAAGTCAAATCAGATTGCACAAGATATTTTTAACCCACGGCAAAATCAGGACTTAGAATCAATTCCATAGAGGAAAAGCAGGATTCGATCCATCCGCTTTGCCCATGCCCCTTCGTCATGGACTGCCCCCTCGACCTCCTCATATGCGTATCCGGTCCCTTTGGAGAGGCCGGCCGACTCAAATGCCGCCGCCAGCCGCCGGGTTTCCTGGATCGCATTGGAAAAGGAGGCCAGGGTGGTCCCCTCGCGGGTGCCCATGTCGAGCCAGAATCGGGTCCGCGGCACCCAATCCGGCTTCGCCTCGACTGTCTTGACCAGCGCGTGATCCCCCCACCAGAGGGCGGGCGAGACGATGGCGCACTTCGAGAACTCCTCCGGATAAAGAGAGCAGATCTGCAGCGAAATAAGTCCCCCCAGCGACGAACCGCCGACGCCCGTCGATTCGCGCCCCAGCCGCGTGCGATAGGTCCGATCGATGAAGGGTTTCACCTCCTCCACCACGAAGGCCGCATATCGGCTCCCCAGTCCGCCCGCGCCGCCCTTTGCGTCCTGCACCGGGGTGTATTCATTCATCCGGTCGGGGGTGTTGTAGATGCCGACGATGATCAGCGGCTCGATCCGTTTCTCGCGGATCAGACGCTCGGCTGTCTCGTCCGCCCCCCATTCGATGCCGCGGAAAGAGGTCGCCGCGTCGAAGAGATTCTGTCCATCCTGCATATAGAACACCGGGTAGCGCGTGTCGGATTTCTCGTCGTAGCCGGGCGGCAGATAAATGGCGATCGTGCGGCGGTTGTTCAGACGCTTCGATTCGAAGTCAGGATGGAACCGGACTGTCCCGGTGAGCGTGGATGTCCGCGGCGCTGCGCCGCCCGCCCAGCCGGCCACGCGAATCCGGATCGTGCCGTCCCTAGCGACGAGGTGCGTGCGATTGGCGATCTCCGATCCATCCGCTCCTTTTTCAACCGTTCCCCAAGATCCGCGCGTGATCTTGAATTCCAGCAGGGTTCCCTCCGCCGCGTGCAGTTCCCCGCCGTACCGGCCTTCCGCGGTGCGCTGAAGTTTCAGCCCGCCGCCGGACCAGGTCCCCAGTTCCGACTGATTCCCGCAGACATGTATCTCTGCGTCTGCGGGCGTGCCGGACGGTACTTCCACTTCAAACGTCAAAAGACGAATGGACCCTTCCGCCGGTCCCCCGGCGGCAACGCCCGCGAAGCCGACCGACCCGGCGAGCGACGCGATAAGAAAAACTTCACGCAACATGCGGAACTCCTGCATCCGACCCTTCTCAACACGTCCGCAGTCTACCGCGCGATCGCGAATCTTCCCGCGTAGAATTGGTCCCTGTGATGACCGAAAGAAGTGACATGCAGCGTTTCGACTGGGCCCAGGTCCGCAGCTACTGGGAAACCCACGGCAAGCTCTGGCGCGACGCCGCCAACGCCCGGGACGTGGACGCGCTGCAAAACGTCTGCCTGCCGCACGAGCCGCTCTGGCTCAACGAGCACATCGGTCGCATCCAGCGATTGCAGTTCCGCCGCATGTTGAAACGGCTGCCGAAGCCGGGGCCCGATGCGCGCGCGCTGGACGTCGGCTGCGGCTCCGGCCGCTGGAGCGCGCTGCTTTCGGAAAATGGCTACCGCGTCACCGGCATCGACCTTCAGGAATCGCTGGTCGAACTGAATCGGCGGCGATACCCGCACATCACTTTTCACTGCGGTCCGGCTCAGGAATGTCCCGACCGCGGCCCCTACGACCTGATCAACCACGTGTCGGTGGTGCAACATCTGCCGTTCGATCAGCAGGACATCCTGATCGCCGGCTTCCGCAGCATGATGAAGCCCGGCGGCTGCGTGCTCGCGCTGGAGGATGTCCGCTCGCAGGGACCGCACGTTTTCGCCAACACGATCGCCGGCTGGATCGGGCGCTTCGGCCGGGCGGGATTCGAATGCCTCACCGTGCGGCGCTACGACTACAGCCTGGTGCGGATGGGGTTCTACGGCGCGATGGGGGCGGCCGGCCGATTGCGCGGCAGCAGATCGTCGGAACAGCTCAAGCCGGAATCCTTCGGCCATTTCGATTCGCCCGCCTCCGCAGCGAATCCCGGCGGCCTGCTGCGGCGCATGCGGCGCGGATTGCTGCGCTGCGCGGTGTGGGGGGATGACCTGGTGGAGCCGATGCTGGTGCGGTTGAATCCGTCTATCTCGAGCTGCCACTGCGCCTTTATTTTCCGCGCGAAGTGACCACCGGCAGCGGCAGGCTGCCATCGGCCCGTGGCAGCGGATCGGGCGGCTTGATCGTGACGGCGCCGCGATGGAGTTGCACTTCGCCCCGTTCCACCCGTCCCGCGAATTTCAGCGACTCCTCGTAGAGCGCTTCGAGCATGCCTGACTCCGGCACGGTGCGGACCTGCTCTCCCTGCACGTAGATGACGCCGCGCCCCTTGCCCGCGAAGACCGCCACATCCGCCCCTTCGGCCTCGCCCGGCCCGTTGACCACGCAGCCCATCACCGCCACCTTGACCGGCGTCCGGATCGTCGCGAGCTTGGCGCGCACGTCGCGCACCAGCGTGATCAGGTCCACCTCGATCCGCCCGCAGGTCGGGCAGGCGATCAGTTCCGGCTCGTTCCGCGCCCGCAGCCCGAGGCAGCAGAGCATCTCCTTGGCGTCCTCCACCTCGTAGACCGGATCGCTGGCGTAGGAGACGCGAACCGTGTCGCCGATCCCGTTGGCCAGCAGCGTACCCAGCGCGACGACGGAGCGAATCGCGCCGGTCTCCTTCGGCCCCGCATGCGTGACGCCGAGATGGAGCGGAAAGTCGAACCGACGGCTGATCTCGGTGTAGGCGTCGATCACGATCGTCGGATCGATGCTCTTGGCCGAGATGACCACGTCGTGGTAATCGTTGTCGTCAAAGATGCGCAAGTATTCTTCGAGCTTTTCCACCATGATGCCGATCAGCCGGCCGCGATAGTCCTCTTCGAGCGCGGCCTTTTCGGCCGCACGGCGATCCTTGTCCTTCCGCTCGATGATCCCTCCTTCATTGACGCCGACCCGGATCGGGATATTGCGCTCGCGACAGGCCCGGATGACCCGGTCCACCTGCGCCCGATCCTGCAGGTTGCCGGGGTTGAGCCGGATCTTGTGAACGCCCGCCTCGATCGCCTCGAGCGCCCGCTCGAAATGAAAATGGACGTCCGCGACGATCGGAACGGCCACCTGCGGCAGGATGCTGCGCAGGGCGTCCGTGTCGCGCTTGTCGGGCACGGCGACACGGACGATGTCCGCTCCCGCCCGGGCGAGTTGGTTGATCTGTTGAACGGTCTGATCAATCTCATACGTGTAGGTCGACGTCATCGACTGGATCGACACGGGCGCGTCGCCGCCGATGAGGACGGGGCCGACGCGGAGTTGGCGGGTCTTACGGCGCTGAATCATGCGGCTATTGTAAGGGCCAAGTGCCTAAGGCGCGCTCGCCGGAGCGGAGGAAGGCTGCGTGCCGGCCTGCCGCTGACGAAGTTTCCCGCGCCACTCCTCTGCCTTTACGTTCCAGTGCTCCCCCGGTTCGGCGGCCTGACGTGCGTCGTAGAGCGCGACGAGAGATAACACGGAATCCTCGCTCTGTCGGGCGGGGGCATTGCCGCCTTCGACGAGAATCCGATGCGCGTCGACCAGGGTCGTCTCCGCCCGGTCGAATTCTCCGACCGCCGTCCGGCCACGACCGAGCAGCATCAGAAACGCGCCAAGACGATTAGGATTGGCCTTGCCCAGAACACGGCGGGCGATCTCTTCCGTCCCGCCCAGTTGCTCAACCAGTTCCTTGTATTTTTGAACCGTCTCGAAGTAGCGTCCGAGCATAACCAGCGAGCCGAGCGTTTCGGGACTCTCCGCGCCCCGCACGCGGCGATTGATCTCCGCACCGCTTCGGAGGAGTGCTTCGCTCTCTTCGTACTTTTTTTCCTTCAAGAGCAGCTCGCCCAGATTGGTCATGACGCGCACGGTGTCCGCGTGGTCCGGCCCCCGGACGTGGCGATGTGATTCCAGCGATTCGCGAGTCAGGGACTCCGCCTCCTCGTACTTCCCCTGCATCTGGAGCAGGTACGCAAGGTTGGAGAGCGCGATCAGCGTATTCGGATGATCCGGTCCGAGCGTGCGGCGGCCGATGGCGAGCGCTTCGCGGACAAAAAACTCCGCCTCGGGCGGCTTCCCCTCCTGCATGAGGACGACGCCCATGTTGATGATGGAAACCAGCGTGTCGGGGTGATCGTCGCCGAGCGTGCGCCGGCTGGCTTCGAGCGATTCGCGCAGGAGCGGCTCCGCATCCTTCATGCGTCCCTGCGACTGAAGCAGGTATCCCATGTTGTTGACGGAGGTCAGCGTCTCGGAGTGTTCGTCGCCCAGGATTCGCCGATTGACCTCCAGCGCCTTTCGCAGCAACGGCTCCGCCTCGGCCAGTCTACCCTTGGCTTGGAGGAGCAGCCCCATGTTCGTCGTCGAGCCGATCGTATCGCGATGACTTTCACCCAGTACGCGCCGCCGCCCCGCCAGCGCGTCTCGATAATAAGGCTCGGCTTCGTCCAGCCGTCCCTGTGCCTGCAGCAGAAACCCCATGTTGTTGAGGTTCGTAAGCGTCTCCGAGTCGTCGTCGCCGAACAGCCGTCGGTTGAGCTCCAGCGCCTTGCGGTAGAAAGGCTCCGCTTCGTCGAGTCGCCCCTGAGCCTGGAGCAGAAAGCCCAGGCTCGACAGGGAGATCGCCGTATCGCGATTCTTGTTGCCGAGGACGCGCCGGCGGCGTTCCAGCACCTCGCGCCACAGCGGTTCGGCCTCGGTCAGCTTTCCCTGGCGGACCAGCAGCGATCCCAGGTTGTGCATCGATGTGAGCGTGAGCGGATCGTCCTCGCCATGCAGGCTGCGGCGCGTTTCAAGCGCGGCGCGCAGGTGCGGCTCCGCCGCGTCATAAAGTCCCAGCGCCTGGTAGGTCTGACCGATCGCGTCGCGAATCTGTGCCTGCACGCCCGGCTGCTTCGCAAACTCCTTTCCCGCCGTCTCGGCGGCCCGTTTCAGTACGTACTCATCCATGACGCGCCGGGCGACGTCCACGGCCTGGGCCGCGCCGGCACGAGTATCAAACGCCGCCAGTTCTGTTTCGATTTCGCCGGGCGTTCGCTTGCGCCGATCCCGGGATGCCCCGACGTACTGATGTTCCAGCGCGGCCTTCACCTGATCGCGATATCGCTCCTTGATGCCGCGCCCCATCTGTTCCGCGTCGATCTCGCTCAGCATGCGCGCCTGGAACTCGGCCACCTGG
>Ga0187894_10001908_pt1 | contig 25893 bp, 26 predicted proteins | sample GBC1701081metaG_FD_136650 | JGI IMG/M metagenome (GOLD analysis project Ga0187894, IMG submission 136650) | White microbial mat communities from a lava cave in the Kipuka Kanohina Cave System on the Island of Hawaii, USA - GBC170108-1 metaG ... | reverse complement strand
TCGAAAATCGGCGCTTCCGGGTCTTTATTGATTGCCACAATGGTCTGGGCGTTCTTCATACCGACGACGTGCTGAATTGCCCCTGATATACCGACGGCGAGATAGAGTTTCGGCGCGACGGTTTGCCCGGAACTGCCGATTTGTCTGTCCATCGGCAACCATTCGTTATCGCAAATCGGACGCGAGGCGGCAATCTCCGCGCCCATCGCTGCAGCAAGTTCCTGCATGATGGCGATATTATCTTTCTCTTTGATGCCGCGCCCGACAGCAACAATCAACGGCGCTTGCGTCAAGTCAACCGCCTGTTTCGCTTCCTGAAATGGTTCTTCCGTTTGGGTGCGAATCTCTACTCCTGACAAATCAACAGCGAAAGCCTGCACCGGAGCAGCCGACGCGCTCGCTTCTGCCAAGTCTGCCCGGTAGGAACCCGCCTGAAACGAAACGAAGATTGGCGGCTCGGCGTTGACTCGCACATCGGTTGCCAGTTTGCCCTGAAAAATCTGCCGTGTAAAAACGAGGTCGCTGCCATCAGCAGTAAAAGCAATGCAGTCAGTAACAAATGTCTTGCCCATTGTAGCAGCAAGACGTGGCGCAAAATCGCGCACCCGATAGGTATGGCTGAAGATGACCATCTTCGGATTGAGTTTTTCAATCACCTGCTTCAAAGCGCCGACATAAGCATCCGGCGTATAACTCGCCAGCTTATCGTCTTCGACGGTATGCACGGCTTCAACTTTCTTCGCGGCAATCTCTTCGGCAACCGCGCCGATGCCTTGCCCTAGTACGACAGCCGAAATTTTATCGCCTGTGCCGGCGGCAATCTTCTGCGCCGCTACCAAGGCTTCCAGCGATGTGCGATTCAATTTGCCATCGCGTTGTTCAATAAAAAGTAAAATGCCTTCGCTCATTTTTTCTCCAGATGTCAGTAGTCAGTAGTATGAGTTTCCAGCGAAGATAACGACTTGCACAGTAAGCCCAACTACGGACTAAGCCCCACGGACTACGGACTTTTATAAAACTCTCGCGTCAAATCGCAATTTCTCAATCAATTTCGCCGCCGCTTCTGAGGCTTTGCCTTCGATAAATTCGGTCTGTTTCGACTTTTGCGGCAGATAGGCTTTATCAATCGTCAGCCTCGGCTGCAAATCATCTGCCGTGAGTCCCAAGTCGGCGGCTTTGACTTCCCGCAGTTCTTTTTTCTTTGCCGCCATAATGCCTTTCAGCGTCGCATAGCGTAGCTGGTTGATGCCGGATTGAATCGTCAGCAGTGCGGGCAGAGGGATGGTCACCCATTGGAACCAACCGCTTTCGAGTTCGCGCTTGACGCGCACCTTGTCGCCTTGTGGTTGCACTTCCATAACAATCGTTGCGCTTGATAGTCCGAGAAGTTCCGCAAGAATCAAGCCGACCTGAGCAAAGCCGTAATCGTCTGACTGCAATCCAGTCAATACCAAGTCAACCTTTTCATTCTTCAAAGCGGCAGCTAACGCTTTGGCAATACCGTCGGCATCGGTCGCTGTGTTGAAAACGTCATCGTGCAGATGAATTGCCCGGTCTGCGCCTTTTGCAAGAGCTTCTTTGATGGATTGGCGCGTGCGCTCCGGTCCTAATGCCAGAACAATGACTTCACCTGTGCCGAGCTTCTCTCGCTGCCTCAGCGCCTCTTCCAGCGCGTAAGAGTCCGCCTCGCTCATTTCATAGCTGAGGTCGCGGTCATCAATCCATTTGCCGTCAGCCGCAATTCGCAAAAAAGAATCTTTCTTGGGAACCTGTTTCAGACAAACAACTATATTCATTATGATTTTCCTTCAATATCGTATTCACTACGAGCAAAAACCTGATATTGCTCAATGATTGGTAGTTTGACTTCGTAGCCAGTCGCTCACCTCTTTCTTATCCTGAAAATCGAAGAGCGCATCATCGAGCGCCTCAATCTGTTCGATGGACAGAGTTTCGACCTTACTTTGTATGCGAACGCCGATTTTGCCAAAGCGTCGCGCCAGATGTTTCAGCAACATCTCACGCTTGCCTTTTAACTCGCCTTTCAGCTCGCCTTTTTGTTCGCCTTTCCTGATAATTGCCTGATAAACAGAGGATTCCTGCATCATATCTTTGCCCTCCTGAAAAAATGTATCAATTAACTCTTCGGAAAATCGTAATCCCGCCAGTATCTGCGTCCAGCTTGACACTGCCCGACGCTTCTCAAGCGGTTCGATGCGCTCAATCTCCTCAGCCACTCTGCCGAGCAGTTGTTCGGGTGATTTCGCTTTACATAGCACCGTTAATGGCAACAGCCCCTCATACCGCAAAAATTCCCGCGGGTTCTGCTCCCACATTTTGACGACGGTATAGCGGTGTCGCGTTTCGCCGACGGCAAACTCATTGGCAATGTCAACTGTAACCTGTTTCAAAAACAGGACAAGCTGGCGCACCGGGCGGCGGTATTTGCGATAGAGGCGGACGAAATAATCCAACTGGCGGAGCGGCAACGGCGGTTCGCTATCGGGCAGGGTTTGAAACTCGATATGGATAATTTCGTCTTCACTATCGAGCAGGATTAACGAATCGGCGCGAACCGGCTCAATCGCCAATTCGGTCTTGAGAATTTTGACGCGCTGAACCGCTCTGCCCAACGCCCACGAGGCAAACTCGTCCGGGTAGCGTTCCGCCAGCATTTTGCAGAGATTGTCGCTTTGGCGGCGACGCTCCCGGCGTTTTGGCTGTTTGTCTGCGTTACTCTCTGCCACATTCGCTTTCTTCAACAGGAAATTATCAAAAAACAAACTCTGCCACTCTTCTATTTTTCAGGAGGAATGACAGAGTTTCCGCTTTCAGTCGTCGTAACGCTTCATCAACAATGCCGCATTTGTGCCGCCAAAGCCGAAGGAGTTGGACAGCGCGTACTCTATCTGCACATGGCGTGGGCTGTTCGGCACATAATCGAGATCGCATTCAGGGTCAGCCGTTTCGTAATTCGCCGTTGGCGGGGCAATCTGATGATGAATCGCCAGCGCCAGTACGCCGCCTTCAACGCCACCGGCTGCGCCGAGCAGATGCCCCATCATAGATTTTGTCGAACTAACAGGAATCGAATACGCTGAATCACCAAAGACCTGCTTGATTGCCAGCGTCTCAATCTTATCGTTGTAATACGTCGAGGTGCCGTGCGCGTTGATATAACCGACCTGATGCGGTTCGACGCCGGCATCCTGCAACGCATTGGTCATGACGCGAATTGCGCCGTCGCCATCTTCGCAAGGCTGCGTGATGTGAAAGGCATCGCTCGACATTCCATAACCAACCAACTCGGCGTAAATCCTAGCGCCTCTGGCGCGGGCGTGTTCCAGTTCTTCGAGAATGAGAATGCCCGCGCCCTCGCCAATAACGAAACCATCGCGGTCGCCATCAAACGGACGGCTGGCGCGTTCCGGGTCGTCGTTACGCTCGGATAAGGCTCGCATAGCAGCAAAGCCGCCAACCCCCATCGGCGTAATTGCCCCCTCAGCGCCGCCGCAAATCATGGCGTCCGCAGCGCCTTGTTGAATCAGGCGGAAACTGTCGCCTACAGCGTGCGCTCCCGATGAACAAGCGGTGCAGGTGGCGGAGTTCGGACCCTTTGCGCCAAAGCGAATCGAAACTTGCCCCGATGCCAGATTGACGATTGAAGCGACGATGAAGAAAGGCGAAATCCTGCCCGGTCCGCCCTTAAGGTACTTCTCATGTTCGCGCTCAATAACGCCGAAGCCGCCGATGCCGGAACCAATGTACGTGCCGACGCGGGTGGCATTGTCGGCGTTCACCTTCAAGCCCGAATCGTCCATCGCTTCCTGGGCGGCAGCAACCGCATAATGAATGAAAACGTCCATTTTTTTGACCTCTTTCTTCTCAACGAATTTTAAGGGGTCAAACTCCCGGACTTCACTGGCAATGCGAACCGGAAACGCCGAGGTATCAAAATGGGTAATCGCGCCAACCTTGCTTTTACCTGCCATCAAAGTTGACCAGACATCCTCTTTGGTGTTTCCAGCGCCGCAAACCAGACCGATACCTGTGACTACAACTCTACGACTCAAGGTATCACCTCCAAATCTATTAGAAGCGCGTCTTCAATATAAGGAAAACGCCTTCCTGCAAAACACACGCCGCAATTACTTAATGTGTTTTTCAATATACTCAACCGCATTGCTGACGCTTTGAATCTTCTCGGCGTCTTCGTCAGGAATTTCGATGTTGAATTCCTCTTCAAAGCGCATCACCAATTCGACGGTATCGAGCGAATCCGCGCCTAAATCATCAATGAAACGGGCATTCAAGGTAACTTCGCTTTCATCAACGCCCAGTTCGTCCACAATAATCTGTTTTACTCTCTCTTCAATCGAGCCTTCCATGTTTTCTGCTCCTCCCAAAAGTTTAAGTATTATATCAAATTTGAACGATAAGCGATTCGCTCGAAATCATGCAAACCGCAATCGCTTCAATTCTGTAATGCCGTCACCGTCGCGGCAAGCGATTCAGGATTTTCGACATTCAAAACCGGGCTTTCTTTACTGATGCTTCGTACCAGCCCGGACAACACTTTACCCGCGCCGATTTCAATAAAGGTAGTGACGCCTGCATCAACCAGAAATTGTACCGAATCGCTCCAACGCACCGGCGACGCCACCTGACGGTAAAGCGCCTCACGAGCCGCCGCGCCGGACGTTATCGGCTTCGCATCTACGTTGGTGATAAGCGGCAAGCGCAAGTCGGCAAACGCCGTAACTTCAAGCACCGGCTTTAATCGCTCCGCCGCTGGTTTCATCAACTCGCAATGAAACGGGGCGCTGACCGCCAGCATTACGGCGCGACGTATGCCAAACTCTTTTGCCAGTTCAACGGCGCGTTCAACTGCCGCCCGACTTCCGGCAATCACCGTCTGATTGGGCGAATTAAGATTGGCAGGCTGGCAGACGCCCAGACTTGCCGCTTCGTTACACAACCGATTTACCGTTTCGACATCGCCGCCAAGTAACGCCGCCATCGCCCCTTCGCTCTGCGGCACGGCTTCCTGCATAAATTGACCGCGCTGCCGAACAATCTGCACAGCATCAGAGAAAGCCACCGCTCCTGCCGCCACCAACGCGCTATATTCGCCGAGCGAATGTCCGGCAACGAAATCTGCCTGTATGCCGTGCGCTTCCAGAGCGCGTAAGGCGGCAATCGAAGTGGTCAGAATTGCCGGTTGCGTGTTCGCCGTCAATTTCAATTCTTCTTCGGGACCGGCAAAGCATAGCCTTGAAAGCGATTCATTGAGCGCGGCATCGGCTTCGTCAAAAACCGCGCGGCTGACTGGCAGCGCCTCTGCCAGTTCCTTGCCCATGCCGACTTGTTGCGAACCCTGTCCCGGAAATATGAAGGCAATTTTGCTCATTACTTAGCGGTTATCAACCTCTTACGACGTTATGATATTGCTCAACCTAGAGTTAAAGTCCGACCTTCTCTTCAAATTCCAGTTGCGTAGCAATCTTGCTGCTGATTTCGCCCAAACAATAATTACGCGCTACCGCAATAGCGTTATAAATTGCTTTCGCCGTCGAACGCCCGTGACAGATAACGGTCACGCCGCGCACTCCAAGCAACGGTACGCCGCCGAATTCTTCGTAATTCAATCGCTTCTTAAAATTCTTCATCGCCGGTCTGGTCAGTATGGCTCCGGCTTTGGTTTGCAATGAGGCGCTGAACTCTTTTTTCAATAAGGTATAAATAAATTCAAACAGACCTTCGCTGGTCTTTAAGACGACATTGCCGGTGAAGCCGTCGCAGACCACAACATCCACCTGCCCTTTGAAGATGTCGCGCCCTTCGACATTGCCGATGAAATTGAGCGGCGAGTTTTTCAGCAGTTTGGCAGCCTCTTTCGTCAGGTCGTTGCCTTTCTCCTCTTCTTCGCCGATGGAAAGCACGCCAACGCGGGGATTGCGAACGCTGAGAATGACATTGGAATAGAGCGACCCCATGACGGCAAATTCAAGCAGATGTTTCGGTTTGCATTCGGCATTTGCGCCAACATCAAGGACGACGCAACCAACGCCCGTGAGATTGGGAAAGACCGAAGCAAGCGCCGGACGGTCAACCTGTGGCAACATCTTAATAATTAACGTCGCTGCCATCATCGCCGCGCCGGTATTGCCGGCGCTTACGAGAGCTTGCGCCTTGCCGTCGCGCACCAGTTCGGCGGCAACACGAATCGAACTGTTGCGCTTGCGACGAAAGGCTCTCGCTGTTTCATCACTCATAGTGATGACTTCCTGAGCGTCAACAATTTCAATGCGCGATGAATCCCAGCTTTCGCTGCCCAGAGCGCGATTATGGCGATGCTTATCGAGTTCGCTGTGAATGCGGTCAGTTTGTCCGACAAGGATGATATTGACATCAAGATCGCGCACCGCCTGAAGTGCGCCCTCGACTTCACTGGCGGGAGCGAAGTCACCGCCCATAGCATCCACAGCAATTTTCAGCATTCTTTATGCCTTATAAGTCGCTAAATTCGGCGCTGCTCGGTTATTTCTCTTCTTTCACTTCAACGACGGCGCGACCACGATAAAAGCCGCATTTCGCACAGACACGATGCGATTGGCGGGCTGCGCCACACTGCGGGCAAAGGCTCACCGATGGAGCAGTTAAAAAGTCATGCGCCCGTCGGTTGCCGGTGCGTGATTTAGAATGTTTCCGTTTCGGATTCGGCATTTTTTATTATAACTCCTTCAATTCAACTTTAATTCTTTGAGCGCGTCCCAGCGTGAATCAGCCTCTTCATCAGAGCAACCGCAGTCGCCGTCGTTCAAATTCGCCCGACAGTGCTGACATAGCCCGCGACAATCTTCACAACATAAGCGGGTCATCGGCAAGGTTAATTCAAGCTGTTCGCGCACCAGATCATCGAGGTTAATCACCTGACCCTGATAATAACTTATAGAAAGATCATCTTCCGTCAATTCATGCTCTTCGTGCGCTTTGCGGTGGTCATTGACCGGCAGATAGAGCAAATCGAACGATGGCGCAAGCTTTTCGACAAAAGCCGCCAAACATCTATCGCATTCAAATTGCACCGTCGCTTTGATGTTGCCGCGCAGCAAAATCTCTTCGCCATCGCGTGAAGCGTGCAACCGTAACCCGGTTTGTCCAACGAGGTTGCCGTTGTCATCCTCAAGGTCAGGCTCGCCTTCTACGTACAGATGCACAACATCCAAGCCATCAACCTCATCAATCTGGTTGATATTCAGTTCCATAACCAACTCGCCGTCAACGCGGTAATTACCCTGATTTCAATCACCGAAAAAGCCGCGCAACGCAAAAGAGATTCATTATTATTAGCCGCTCCGATTTTGTCAATGCAGGATTGTACGCCCTTAGCCACTCAATGGCGGTAAAATCGGGCTTATTTCCGGCGGTGGTTGCCATCGCTGCCAGTCACATGAAAGAGGGAAAATAGAGTTTTGCTGAATAGACAGTCAAGTTTATAATTGCGCCGTAAACGATTTTGAAAAGGTAGAGGTTATGAGCGATTTGCAAATCACCCCCGAACTGAAAAACGAAATCATCGCGGCGGCGGCGGCTTACGGCTTATCGGTGGAGGACTATCTGCGGACCATCATCAACCGCGATAACGAGCCGGTAAGAAAATCGCTGACTCCAAAAGAAAAGGCTCAGGCATTCCGCCAATGGGCGGAAAACTTTCCTGTAAAAAATCCTTCGCCACTCTCCGATGAAGCCATCAGCCGGGAAAGCATCTATGCCGAAAGAGAAGATAAACAACGATGAGTTTTTGCTTGCTACGAATGTTTTGCTTCGTAGCATTGAAAAAACTCATGCTATGCACGCAATAGCTTTATCGGCTATTGAAAAGCTGCTAGATGAAGGGCAAGAAGTTTATTGCTTGCCGCAAAATATAGCTGAATTCTGGAATGCCTGCACCAGACCAGCGGACAAAAACGGTTTGGGCTTAACTACAGATGAAGTGGAAAGCGAGTTGGCAAAGATTGAAGGCATCATTACTGTTTTGCGCGACCAGCCGGCAATTTATGACGAATGGCGACGACTTGTTGTGGCGCATTCGGTGAAAGGCGCACAAGTTAGTTCACGATGCCAAAATTGCTGCTGCCATGATAGTTCATAAAGTCGCAACGCTGGTTACTTTCAACGCCTCTGATTTCAAACGATATGCAGGCATCACCGTAATGACACCCGCAGATGTGTTACGCATTTAGTCTTTCGCTTTAGCCCTATGCTTGATAGGGCGATTAAGGATTGCACAAACTTTTAAGGTAAGAACCAGAGGAAAAAGAAATGAATTTCAAAAAAGGCGACAGAGTGAAATACTCACAGAAGCCTGAATGGGGATTGGGACAAGTACTGGAAGACAGCTTTGATAACAAGGTCAGAATTCAATTTACGGAAGCAGGGCGAAAGGTCTTGTCCCTCAAACTCGCTTCTCTTCAGTTAGTAACCGGAGACGAAGCAAAAAATTTCGTGCTTGATAATTTGAAAAATCCGAACGCTGAAACGGCAACAAGATATAGAGGCATTGAAGATTTGAAGAAAAAGTTTCTGACTCAGTTTGCCGATGGCTTTTCAGGACAGCATTATCAAGATGATGAGCGTACTTACAAACTTGAAGCCCATAAGGTTATGCGCGAAGTCCTTAATAGAGAAAAGTTTGAACTCTATCTTGCTTCAGAAGATTATAATGAAATGTGCAAACGCGCCTTACAGATTATTAACAAAACAAACCTAATTTTCCCAAACGAACGAATGTCTTTAGCTGATGGTTTGAAATCTCCGAAAAATCAAAAGCTATTCGCTGAATCACTCTATACTCTTTTGTTTTGCGAAGGTGAACTCGAAAAACCTTTCAATGACTTTGCAGCCTGCTTATCTGAATTAGGTGCAGCGAAGTGGACAATTGCAACTTACTTTCTCTTCATTTATTACCCTGAGAAGTATATTTTTCTAAAACCGCGTTTTTCACAACAAGCCGCTGAAGTCTGTGGAATTGAATTGAATTATCGAACGAATTTGAATTGGACTACCTATCAATGCTTTCTTGACTTTGCCTATTTCTTAAAGCAACAACTTTCCGATTTGTACCCCAAAGATATGATAGATGTGCAATCATTCATCTGGTGCATCGCTCAAGATTAAACTTATTGCTAAATCTTCGGAGGTGTGATGTCAAAATTCATTACCATTTCGATTGTAGTTGTTTTCCTTGCCACTCAATCAATCTTTCCTACATTTAATGCGGATGCATCAAAGAATGAATTGACGGTCGGCGTTGCGGCGGTTCCTATCACACCTTTCGGCAAAAATCCTGATTGGGATGGGATGATTACCGAGTCAGGCGTATGGGGTGAATTGTTCACTGATAGCAATAAAAATGGGCGCTGGGATAAGGGCGAGCCGTTTGTGGATGACGCGGGTAATACGGCTCTCGATGCCGGCTCGAAAGATAAATATGACGGCATCTTTCTTGCTGGGTTTGGTGACAACCGCATCGCTACCGGCAAGTATGACGATTACTGGGCACGGGCTATCGTCTTGGAGTCGGGGGCGACACGGTTTGCCATCGTTTCGATTGACGTAATCGGCTATTACTCAAAGACCAACTACTACGGGCTGGAACAAATCAAAAAGATGCTGTCGCCGAAACTTGGCATTTCGGAAATTCTGTTGACCAGTACGCACAATCACGAAGCGCCCGACACCATCGGCGCATGGGGCGCAACGCCTCTGAGCGATGGCAAATATCCCAAGTACCTGCGCTTCATTGACCGGCAGATTGCCAAAGCTATCACGCTTGCCGCCGTCAACACACAACCGGCGAAGATGAAGCTCGGACGCACTGCCCCGCAGCAGTCGCCTTCGATTGCCGGTATGCAGACCCGCACCTCGGGCAGACCGCCGGTTTTCTTTGATGAAGAATTGCGCGTCATGCAGTTCGTCGGCACAACCGGCAAAGTGCGCGATAAGACCATTTCAACCATCGTGCAATGGAATACACACCCTGAGTCTATGGAGGACAAAAACACCTTCATGACTTCAGACTTTCCTCATGCAGTGCGCGAAGAGATTGAGAAGCGATATGGCGGCGCGTGTCTCTATATCAGTGGTGACATCGGCGCAGTTGAAATCATCGGCGACACCAACAATAAAAATCATGACCGCATTACTTTCGATGGTAAAGACTATCCGCTGAAACCGGAGAACAATCGCCCGGTATTCACCATCGAGCGCACCTATGCCATCGGGCGCGACATTGCCAAAGCTGCTATTCAGGCGATAGAGAAAGGCGAGTGGAGCGCAGTTAGTAAGATTGATTTGCAGAAAGCGGAACTGCGCGTGCCGATGGACAATCGCGCTTATGTTTTTCTGAACGATAAGGGCGTGTTGGACAATCCGCCGGAAGCCATGAAAGAAGTACAGACCTGGGTTTATTTAATTACCATTGGCGACGCGCAGATGATAACGACACCGGGCGAGCTCTTTCCCGAAGTCTTTTATGGCGTGGAAAACTATCGGCGCAGCGATTGCCCGGAAGCCGACACCGGCAGACCGCGAGAGCCGAGCGTTTGTGACCGCATGACAAAGAAGTACAAATTCGTTATCGGTCTGTGTCCCGATGAATTTGGCTATATCGTGCCGGGCTACGATTTCTTCACGCCGTTACCGGATGCCTTCACGGTAATCAAACAAGCGCCAGACCCTTGCAAGACAAAGCGCGTTCCGAATCACTATCACGAAACCAATTCGGCAAGTTCACAACTTGCGCCGGCGTGGGCTTGTATAGCAGCATCATTACTGGAAGGCAAAATGCCCGATGTTGAGGCTTGTCGAAAAAAAGGCAGTCAGCAGTAAGTGATTTCGACGGCTTCGCCTCGCTGCGCTACCACTTCTCTGCTTCGATTGATCTGGCTTGTAGTTGTTCAATCACCGGATCGAGTCTTGAATCTTCGTGAGCATAGATTTCGTTTAATTGGGCAGTGATGTCCTTATGTTGATAGCTGGTCAATAACTCTTCAATTGCTTTGGTGTAAAGTTTATTGCGAGAAACACGCAAGCGTTTCGCCAGAGCTTCAGCTTCAATAAATATAGAATCAGGAATTGAAATTTCCGTTTTCATAAAGCGAAGTATGCCTGAATGTTGCGTGTGAGGGCAATCACCGATTCCAGCTTTATTCATAACTGAAAGGGCTGCTATGCTCAAAGCGACAGAATCTATCAGGAGCTAACGCCATGAAATCAAATTATGAAAACATCTTGCTCGAAGTCAACGAATCTATCGCTCGCATCACCTTGAACCGTCCTGAAAAACGCAATGCTTTATCTCTGGCGTTGATGCAGGAAGTGACCGGATGCCTGAAAGAGATTGGCAATTCAAAAGAGATTCGTGCCGTAATTCTGGCAGCAACAGGAAGGGTCTTTTCTGCCGGACATGATTTGAGCGAAATGACCAATCGCAGCCTCAATGATTACCGGCAAATCTTCGACGCCTGCGTTGAGATGATGGAGATGATACAAGGGATTCCGCAGCCGGTAATTGCCGAGGTTCACGCAATGGCGACGGCTGCCGGGTGTCAGTTGGTAGCAACCTGCGATTTAGTCATCGCCGCCGAAGAAGCGAGCTTTGCAACGCCAGGCGTTCGCATTGGTCTATTTTGCAGTACGCCGATGGTGGCTCTTTCACGCGCCATTGGACGCAAACGCGCCATGGAGATGTTATTAACAGGCAAAGCCATTGATGCACAGACCGCCGCAGATTGGGGCTTAGTCAATCGAGTTGTTCCCGCAGCACAATTGAGCGAAGAGACATTGAATTTGGCAAAGCAGATTACCGAAGCCAGCCCGCTAACCATCGGCATTGGCAAACAGGCTTTCTACGCGCAGATTGATCTGGATCAGGCGAAAGCGTATGCCTATACAAAAGAGATTATGAGCATGAACGCCATGGCGGAAGATGCGCGGGAAGGCATCGGCGCATTTTTAGAAAAACGTAAGCCCTGCTGGACGGGACGCTAATTTTGCTATCACTACATTACACATCAGAATACTAATTGTTCTACATCAAGGTGCATTCTGCTTTTCATTAAGGCAGATTGAAAACCTTGTTCGTTCGATTCGCATAGAAGAGGCAAGCAAGCAATAAAAAAAGGGATGGTCGCCCATCCCCACGTTCTCACATGGAGAACCCCGTTTTGGTTGTAGTGGCAAAGAGTGAATCTTATTTGCCTTTCTTTGCAGCGGCTTTCTTCGCCGGTGCAGCTTTCTTCGCCGGTGCAGCTTTCTTCGCTGGTGCAGCAGCTTTCTTCGCTGGTGCAGCGGCTTTCTTCGCTGGTGCAGCGGCTTTCTTCGCCGGTGCAGCAGCTTTCTTCGCCGGTGCAGCCTTCTTTGCAGTTGCCATAATTTTTGCTTCTCCTTTCGTAAGATGGTCAGGCATACAAGATAGTGTGGTTTCTCTTCTCTTGTACACTAGACGAAACAACATACAACATATTGTTGTTATATATGGAGTCTCCTACTTAATGTCAACCTTTTTTTCGATAATCGCCATAAAAGACCTCTTCATTTCAGGCTGAAACCGTAGAAGTGGCTACAGGAGCCTGTTTCAAAGTTTTTTGCTGCATTGCTTTGTTTTCTTGTAAGAACTCTTTTTTGTCTCAAAAAAATCTCAATCCGCAAGCCGCTTTGCTTTTATCGAATCCCTGAAACAGGCTCCTGTAGCCCGTTTCAGGGATGTTGCCTTGAAACAGGCTACAGGAGCCTGTTTCAGGGATTCGTACTTTATCAACTAGTTGAATAAGGATTTTCTTCTTTTGCTGTGCTGATTGACGCATCGAATCATTCGCCGCTAATATCGTCGCTGCTTACATCAGGAAGTTGCACTTCACGAAAAAAAGAGAGTTGTATGGCAACAGATTTACAAATGGAAGATTTGGTTTCGCAGATAACAGAGGTCATTCTGTCGCGTCTCGGTTCGCAGAACCTAGGCAATGAATGTGCCTTGTGTCACGATGAGTGCTTTGTGAAATGCCCGGAGCGGATGCACTCGTTACTGGCAGGCGGCGGCATTCGTTTTGGGCTGATGGGCGCAGAGAGCGAAGCCGCCCGCAAAGTGGCTTCGACCATTGATCACACCTTGCTGAAACCGGAAGCCAGCCGCGATGACGTTCTGAAGATTTGTGAAGAAGGAGCGCGGTACGGTTTTGCTTCGGTCTGCATCAATCCTATCTGGGTGCGCGAGGCGGCGTGTGCATTACGCGGCAGCGGCGTCAAGGTCTGCACGGTTATCGGCTTTCCTCTCGGCGCGAATACCCCGGACACCAAAGCCTTTGAAGCGCGACGAGCGATCTTTGACGGCGCTAGTGAACTCGATATGGTACTCAACATCGGCGCGTTGAAATCGGGCGATGACGAGATGGTCTTGCGTGACATCAAGGGCATTGTCGAAGTGGCGCACGAAGCAGACAGTCTTTGCAAAGTGATACTTGAGACGGCGCTATTGACCGATGATGAAAAAGTAAAAGCCTGTTTGTTGTCGAAACAGGCGGGAGCAGATTTTGTCAAGACTTCAACCGGCTTCAGCAAAGGCGGCGCGACGGTTGCCGATATTGAATTGATGCGTCGTGCAGTTGGCAGCGCCATGGGCGTGAAAGCGTCGGGCGGCGTAAAAGATTACCAGCAGGCGCAGGATATGATTCGCGCCGGAGCCACGCGCATTGGCGCCAGCGTCGGCGTTAAAATTTATCAGGAAGCCTCCGGCGTAAAAACGAGTCCGGGGCAAGCGGCGGCGAGTTATTGATGATCCTTTGCATTAAGAGCGCAACCTATCCTGTAAAACAGATACGCAGAAACAGGCGCGGCTCGTATATGAGCCGCGCCTGTTGTTTTATGACATCGCTTTATTCGTGCGTTTGCTGAAATGCTAATATGCCCAACGCACCAGCATCGAACCGACCGTGAAGCCAGCGCCGACGGCGGCAAACAAGACGCTGCTGCCTTTCTTCAATCTGCCGTCCTCAATCGCATCGCCGATGGCAAGCGGGATGGTTGCTGCCGTGGTGTTGCCGTATTTATGAATGTTTTTCACCACCTTACTTTCATCCATGCCGAGTTTATCCGCCGTGGCGTTGATAATTCTCAAGTTCGCCTGATGCGCGATGAATAGATCAAGCTCTTTGCCCGTCAACCCGTTACGTTCAAGCATAATGCGACTCGCTTCTTCCATTTTGCGTACCGCAAATTTGAAGACCGCCTGCCCTTCCTGATGAACATAGTGCATCTTCTTATCAACCGTCTCATGCGAGGATGGATGCCAACTGCCGCCACCCGGCATATAGAGATGTTTGCCGCCCGCGCCGTCTACTTCATGACGATAATCAAGAATGCCAAAATTCTCGTCTTCGCTCGGTTCCAGCAATACGGCTCCTGCGCCGTCGCCAAACAGTACACAAGTGGTGCGGTCTTCAAAGTCAATAATGCTCGACATGACATCCGCGCCAATGACGACAACTTTATTATGAGCGCCCGATTCGATGAACTGAGCGCCGATGGTCAAGGCATAGAGAAACCCTGAACAGGCAGCCGAAACGTCAAAGCCCCAGGCGCGGCTCGCCCGTACTTTGTTCTGCACCAGACAAGCGGTTGCCGGAAAGAACATATCGGGCGTCACCGTGGCAACAATGATTAGGTCAATGTCGTCGGCTTCGATGCCGCGTTGTTTGAGCAGATCAACGACGGCATGGGCGGCAGGTTCGGAAGTCGGGGTTCCGGGTTCGACCATGTGACGCTGATAGATGCCTGTGCGCTCGACAATCCAATCGTGATTGGTGTCCACCCGTTTCGACAACTCGTGATTCGTGACAATCTTCGGCGGCACATAGCGACCAAGCGCCGTAATTTTGGCTCTGCGTACAGATTTCATCAATAATGACCTCTAGTAATTGATATGCGACGCTTCTTGAAGTGACGAAAAAGCGTTGCCCGGATAAAAGCCGATACTAGCATCGGGCGCTTTTTTAACGCAAGCAACAATACTTTCACGATTTTGGCGGCAGAAAAAGTTTTTGACACTGAATGAAAAAATTTGCTACAGTCAGTCGTTCGCAAAAGCGTCTGTCTACAGCGCGATTGCTACACTACAGACGAAGGAAATAGATGAGACACGACACACTCGATGAGGTCATTCAGACCTATGGTGTGGAGAATTGGGGAGCGGGGTACTTTGAGGTAAATCGAAAAGGTCATCTCGCTGTCCGCCCTGCCGAAGGCGACCCACGCTCAGTAGATATAAAAGAAGTCATAGACAATCTGATAGAGCATCGTAAGCTACTGCTGCCTATTCTACTACGGTTTCCGCAGATTCTTACCAATCAGCTTCGCAAATTGCATCGCGCTTTCAGCGACGCCGCCCGCGAATTTGACTACAAAGGCGGACATTTTCCGGTCTTTCCCATGAAGGTCAATCCGCGCCGCGAAGTGGTCGAAGAGTTCTTGAAAGAGAGCAGCCGCTTTAATGTCGGTATCGAATGCGGCTCGAAAGCCGAGATGTACGCCGCCCTGTCGCTCGAACAGAACAACGATTCGCTGCTCATCTGCAACGGCTTCAAAGACGAATCCTTCATCAATATGGCGCTCATCGGCACACAAATCGGTAAGCGCGTGATTATCGTCGTTGAAAAACTCAACGAGTTGAAGATGATTGTGCGACGAGCGCAAGAGACCGGGGTGCGTCCCGGCATCGGGCTTCGCGCCAAACTCTATTCCAAAGGCTCCGGCAAGTGGGCGTCGTCGGGCGGCGAATCGGCAAAATTCGGGCTGACGCCTTCGGAAATGCTCGACTGTATTAAAGTCTTACGCGAAAACGACATGATAGATGCGCTCAAACTTCTGCATTTTCATATTGGCTCACAGATTACCGAAATCAAGCGCGTCAAAAATGCGATGAAGGAAGCCGCCCGCGTCTATGCCAAGATTCGTCAGATGCACGTTGATGTGGAGTTCCTCGACATTGGCGGCGGCATGGGCGTTGATTACGACGGCTCAAAGACCACCTTTGAATCATCGGTCAACTACACCATGCAGGAGTTTGCCAACGACGTGACCTATACCATCAAATCGGTTTGCGAGGATGAGAATGTCCCGGAGCCGAATCTGGTGACCGAAAGCGGGCGCGTCATGTCAGCGTATCACGCCGTCTTTGTTACTTCGATACGCGATGAGATTGAAACCTTCGCCGATGACCAGCCGGAGGTTGAAGTCATAGACGACGACCCGCAGGTAATCTGGGAGTTAAAAGCTCTCTACGATGACATCAGCGCCAAGAATTACCGCGAGTATTATCACGATGCGCTCGACCATAAAGACGAACTGCATACGCAATTCAATCTCGGCTTAATCAGTCTGGAAGACCGCGCCAAAGGCGAAGTGTTGTTCTGGGAAGTCTGCGCCCGCGCTTCCAAATTCGCTCAGGGTGTTAAAATTCAAGAAGAGGAATTCGACGATCTGAAAAAAATTCTGGCGTCGAAATATCTCTGCAATTTTTCGCTCTTTCGCTCTGCGCCTGACCACTGGGCGATTGACCAGTTATTCCCGATTATGCCGATTCATCGGTTGAACGAAAAGCCGACCGACTATGCGACCTTCGTTGATATAACCTGCGACTCGGATGGTCATATAGATAAGTTTGTAGATTTGAAAGATGTGAAAGATGTGCTGGAACTCCACCCGTTCACGGGCAAGCCGTATTACATCGCTATCTTTCTGGTCGGCGCGTATCAGGAAGTGATGGGCAGTTTCCATAATCTCTTCGGGCAACCGAATGAAGCGCAGATCGTCATTGATACGGACGGGCGCTATCACATCACCCGCACGGTTGCCGGCAATCGCATCGGTGACATGATGAACTATGCGCGGTATGACAAAAATCAGGCGCTTGATAACGTCCAGCGTCGCATGAAAGAGCGTGTGGCAAGCGGCAACCTGTCGCCGGAAACCGCCGATGAACTGATAAAACAGTACAAAAACGATATAAACCGCTATACCTATCTTGAGTAGTTTCTGAGTCTGGCGCTGCCAGTTCGTACAGCTGAAGAGCTAAAGGAAAACTTATTATGATCAGAAGACAAAAAAGTGCGAAGTATTTAACCTCTCCAACCAAGCCGGTACAAATAGACCGGGATCGTTCGGTGTCGGGAATTCTGCAAAAGATGGAAGGCGCGGGATTTCAGGCACGCGCCCTCGCCGATGCCCACAATCTCTGGATTGATATGCTGTCGGAAAACGGCACCATCTTTCTCGGACTCTCCGGCGCGTTAATCGCTTCGGGGATGCGCCGCTTAATCTCTTACCTGATTAAGAATCATTATGTTGATGTGGTCGTCGCCAGTGGCTCGAACCTCTTCCACGATTTGCACGAAACGCTCGGACGCTATCACTATCAGGCAACCTCCGGGATGTCCACCTCTGAGCTTTACGAAGCGCAGGTTGGCAGATTCTATGACACGCTTGCCAGCGAATACGAATACCGCGAAGCCGACGAATGGGTGGGCAATTTTGCCAATACGGTTGACCATATGCGCCCGTATTCAACGAGAGAATTTCTTCATCTGTTGGGACGCGAACTTTCCGAAATCGCTACGGAAGATGGCATTCTGACTTCCGCCTACAAATCGAAAGTCCCGGTATTCTGTCCTGGTATCGCCGATTCAGCCATCGCTGTCGGTATTGCGGTGTCGCGCATCAACCGTAAAAACCCGTTCCAGTTCGATATTGTGCAGGATATGGTTGACGCTTCGTTGATTGTCTCGCGCTCGGTCAGCACCTCGGTTGTGTTGTTTGGCGGCGGACCGCCGAAGAACTTTATGCAGCAGGCAGAGGTGACGGCTTCGATTATCAAACAATCGGTGCGCGGGCATAAATACGGCATTCAAATCGGGCTTGATTTGCCGGAAAGCAGCGTCAATGCCGGACGCAGCTTTGAAGAAGCGCAGACCTGGGGGCGGGTGTCAAAAGATGCCAAGACCGTAACCGTGCTGTGCGACCCGACGATTGCGTTGCCGATTCTGGTTACTTCATTATCACAGACCGGCACGAAAGCGTTGAAGAATCGCCGTCGTCCGCAGTTCACCTTCGGCAAAGACCTTGCCGTATCCTTCAGTTAATGCCAACTCCTCTTCGAGTGGCGGTCTTTCAAGCGGTGAGCAGAGGCGTTTTCCTAAGCGCCTCTGCCTTTGAATGACAATGAACGAAATCGAAGAGACAACCAGAAAAGCCAGCCGCTCGCCAGCGCAAATCATCTGGGCGAAGTTGAAGCGCAACCGGGCGGCAATGGTTGGTTTGACCATTCTTGCCTTCTTTTATACTGCCGCCATCTTTGCCGGTTTCCTATCGCCTTACGCTTACGACACCGCCGACCACGACAAACCGTTTCACGCGCCGATGCTCTTTCGCATTCACTTTTTCGACGAGCAGGGCAACTTCTCGCGCCCATTTGTTTACGGCATTACACCCGAAGACCGGCAACTGAAGACCTACAGCGAAGACCGGGCGCAACGCTACCCGATTCGCTTCTTCACACGCGGCGACAGCTATCATATCCTCTGGCTGATTCGTTCCGACATTCATCTGTTCAGCGTGGACGAACCGGGACGGCTCTTTCTTTTTGGTTCGGATAAAGTCGGGCAAGACCTGTTTTCACGCATTCTCTATGGAGCGCAGATTTCGCTCTCCATCGGCATACTTGGCATCATTATTTCAACGATTATCGGGATGCTCGTCGGCGGCATCGCCGGGTACTTCGGCGGCGTCACCGATTTTCTCTTGATGCGCTTGGTAGAAATCCTGCTCGCTGTGCCGAGTCTCTATTTCATCCTGATTTTGCGCCAGAGTTTCGGCGCGGGTTTCAGTTCGACGCAAATCTATCTGATTATCGTCGTCATTCTGGCATTTATCGGCTGGGCAGCTGAAGCGCGAGTGATTCGCGGCATGGTCTTGTCGTTGAAAGAACAGGATTATGTCATTGCCGCCCGCGCTTTGGGGTACAGCAATCTGCGCGTTATTGTGCGCCACATTCTGCCCAATACCTTATCGTTTGTCATTGTCACGGCGACACTCTCCGTGCCATTTTATATACTGAGTGAAGTGGCGCTGTCATTTCTTGGGGTTGGCATACAGGAACCGGAAGCAAGCTGGGGCAATATGTTGAGAGATGCCAACAACATCCGTTTTCTTCAGGATTTCCCATGGGTATTGATACCGGGATTTTTTATCTTCGTTGCTGTCATGGCATGGAACTTTCTTGGAGATGGGCTGCGCGATGCTGCCGACCCGCGCACTTTGAATTAGGATGCAAGAGAGGACTATAACTATCTCGAACCGTTTAGGGCTGCACGCACGAGCGGCGGCGCGATTGGTGCAATGCGCTTCGCAATTTACCAGCCGCGTGGAAATCCGCCATAGCGATAATGACAAAAAAGCCGATGGCAAATCTATTCTGAGCGTGTTACTGTTAGCCGCCGTCACCGGCACGACGCTTCGTGTGCAAACCGAAGGCGAAGACGAAGAGCGGGCGGCAAATGCTATTGTGAAGTTGATTGAACAGAGATTTGGCGAGGAGGTGTCTGATGCCGTCTACTGAGCAATTCTCTTTCGATAAGTCTATGCTGCGCGATGTCAAATTGCATGGACTCGCAGCGTCTCCCGGTGTCGCCGTTGGTCGCGCCTTGCGGTTGAATGCAAGCGGCAGACATCAATTCTATTTCGTCGCTGTCTCCAGCAGTCAGGTGCGCCGCGAAATCAAACGCCTGCGGGACGTTTTTACAGAAGCAAGAGCGCAATTACTCGAAATCAAATTACGGCTGGCTCGCAAACTCGGTTATGAGCATTCTTATATCCTCGATGCCCATCTGATGATCCTTGAAGACGACCGTTTTCAAGCCGAGATCAAGCATGAAATCCGTACCCGAAAGATCAATGCCGAATGGGCGGTGCGTTCTGTAACCGACCGCATCGTTGCCGCTTACCGGCAGGTGCAGGATGCCTATTTGCGCGAACGCTCAACCGACATCGAAGACATTGCCGCCCGCCTGTTGGCAATCCTTTCCGGCGAGAATGAATTTACGCTTTCAGAATTACAGGAAGATGTGATTGTGATTGCGGATGATGTCATGCCTTCAACCGTCGCGGAACTCAATTTCAACCGGGTACTGGGCTTTGCCACTAACGCCGGTGGCATGACTTCGCATTCGGCAATCATCGCCCGGGCTTTGAAGATTCCGGCGGTAGTCGGACTGCATGAGATTACCCGACAGGCAAGAACCGGCGATGCGCTGGTCATTGATGGCATTGAGGGCGAAGTGATTTTGCGCCCGACCAAGCCGGTTATCCGCGAATATATCGAAAAGATTGAACGCGATGCCAAACTTCAGCGCGTCATCAGTAATACTACGATTGAGCCGACCAAGACGCTGGACGGCACACGCATCATACTTCGCGCCAATGTTGAATTGCCCAATGAGATTGAATCGCTGGCATTGTTTGGCGCAGAAGGCATCGGGCTTTACCGTTCCGAATTTATGTTCCTGAATCGCCTGCCGGAACTGCCTTCGGAAGCCGAGCAGTTCGCGGTTTACTCAAGACTCTCGGAAGCCACCGGCAACGCCGGCGCACGCATTCGCACCTTTGATTTAGGCGGCGATAAGTTCAAGCTACCGGGATTTGAGAATGAAGACAATCCGGCGCTGGGGTTGCGCGGCATCCGTTTATCACTTCGCGCTACAGACCTGTTCAAGACGCAACTTCGCGCCATTTTAAGAGCCAATGCGCGAGGCAATCTGCGCGTCGTGCTGCCGATGATTACGACGCTCAATGAATTTCGGGAAGCCAAAGAGATGATTGCGACCTCGAAAGCGGAGTTGAATAAAGACGGCATCGCGTTCAATGCCAACCTACAGGTCGGCGTGATGATTGAAGTACCGGCGGCGGCGATGATGGCGGATATGTTTGCCCGCGAAGCCGATTTTTTATGCGTCGGGACGAATGATTTATTGCAATACTTACTGGCGATTGACCGCAACAACGAAAATGTCGCGGCGCTTTATCAACCCTTGCATCCGGCGCTGCTGAGAGCCATTGCTCATCTGGTGCGAGTGGCAAGCACAGAAGGGAAAGCGTTGGAATTATGCGGCGAGATGGCGGCAAATCCGCTACAGGCGATTGCTTTGGTAGGGTTAGGCATCCGCACCCTAAGCATGGCTCCGGCGGCAATTCCGTTAGTTAAAAACGCCTTGCGCTCCGTAGACGCGACCCGCTTACAAGGGTTAATGAGCGAAGCCATGAAGCGCGTCACCGCCGATGAAGTCGAGGCATTGCTGGCGCGTGAACTGCCGCAACACGCGCCGCTTGTCGTGCAAGCGTCCGACTCAAAAAATTGAACGGTTCAGGTTGTCCAATCTGCAAACTTGACATCAGGAATCCTCTGAAAATCCCGCACGTTTCGTGTCACAACGGTAAAGCCGTTTGCAATAGCGATGGCGGCAATCTGACAATCTTTCGCACCGACGCGCTTGACATTCGCTGGCATCGCTCGATAAACACTCTTCGCCGCTTCATCAAACGGCAGAATTTGCAACTTTTTTATATCCGTGATAATTGCAGCAGCTAACTCGAAGCCAAGAACAAACTCCCCTTTCTGCTCTCGCTTTTTCAGGTAAGCGAGAGCGCCGCGCATAAGTTCTGTCACGGTGACAATACTTACCCAAATTTGTTCAAAAGGCGCTGCCTCAATTTTCTTCCTTAGTCGCGGGTATTGAGCCGCATAACGTAGCCATAAGGTGGCGGTATCCGTGTCGAGAATATACACAAAATCACTCTTTGAAATTTTTTCGGTCTTCTTCTCTGCCTTTTCTTATGCCTTCTTCAAAATCTTCCCAAAAAGGCACATCGCTATATTTACCCATTAACTCAATAAAGGGATTTTCCGTAGCCTTACCCGGCACCGGTTTTGCCCCATTTTTTGATTTGGCGGCTGTTGTCTTGCCGGCAATTTTTTTGTCGGACTTTCGCTCAATCGGCTTTCCAGTCTTTACAACATTCGTACTCATTGCTGCAAACCTCCGCGTTCCTATCAATACCTGATGATTATAGCACAGCAACACGCGCCGCCGCTTATGCCGTCGTCCGACTCACCAAATTGAATGGTTACTATCGTCCTGTCTTCAACCAGCGCCTGCCGAATGCGCTGAATTTCGCTTGTATTTCGCATTCGGTAGCGGCTCAATATGCTGAGGGAAGTTCATGTCACCAACTGATTCCGTCGCCTGCACGGTTATCGGTATCGGCGCATTTTTTTGTTATGTCGTTTGTTTGCTTGCTTTCCGTCTTTCTTCTTTGGCACATTCGCAGCGGAATTGGTTATTTCATCAGTAGCCATCGAAGTACCGCTTTCTGCTTTTGCTGTACCATCTATAACAGGCAAAGTCGCCACCGCAAAATTGCCAACGGTGGGCGCGACACCAACTCCTGCCGTAGCAACTTCATTTCGCGCCGTCACTTGGGTTTGCCAATTGCTGGCAACTGGCTTGACCTCGGCGCGATTATCAAATCGTGTCGCGGCAAGCGGTTGTCTGCCGCTCGCGGTTTGCGCCAAACGGCGTTCCGGCGCTTGCCAGCCGCCCGCTGCTCGCGGCGACCATTCGACGTGCTGCCCGTCCCAGCCCCAATAGCTCTCCCGCACCGGTGCATCGCTCTCTTGTCCTAGCGCCTTCGCTCGCACCACCTCACGCCCGCGCCTTACATCAACCGCTTCGACACGGCTGGGTATATGGTTGTCCGTCTTGGTTTCTGCCTGACACAGGCGATAGCCACGCCCGCCCTTATCGCGTTGCAGATCGAGGTCGGCGGGCAATACCCACCGACTTTGCAGACAGCGCCACTGGCGGTACTCGGCGTCGCGCCGGTAATCACTCATCAAAGTATAAACGGTGTCGGCGGTCTGCGCTTGTGCCGTGCCAAGCAGGCGGCGACGACTCGATGCCGTGCAAGCGACCACAACGGCGCAATCCGCGTCGGCAGCCAGTTGGCGGGCGTTGCGGAGCAACTCCAAGCGGGCGGCGGCGCTGCTCCTGCCCGTCAGGGTGAGCGGTTCGCGCATCCCGTCAATGATAATGAGATCGGCAGGCTGCTTTTTCACGCGCTCCGCAAACCACTGCCAATGGGAGTGGCAGTAGAGGTTCAAGCGTTGGCGATGCAGATGCGTACCCGCCAGGATTTGAAAGTTACCTGGTGCGGCGTCGGCAGCAACGAGGTCCGGCACCAGCTTTCGTAATTCGCTCTGCAAGCGCCGAGCGGCAGCGTCACCGCCGTTGACATAAAGGATGCGGCGCGGCGTTTTAGCTTTTGCCGAGATGGGCAAGACCGCTTGCCCGCCCGCGAGCGCCAAGGCGAGTTGCAAGAGCAGATGAGTTTTACCTTGGGCTTCGTCGCTGACGAGCAGGGCGACTTCGCGGCGATGCAGCCCGGCGAGCAGTTCATCAGGCTCATTAAATTCGGCGGTAAAGAAAGCATTGAGCGAGTGATAAACACCGTCAAGGATTGGCGGCAGTTCAAGGATGCCGGCGGCAGGCGAAAGCGCCAGCCTCGGGGTTGCGATAGTCATACGGAATAATCCTCCTTTTGAGTCGAATACACACCGTTATAGTAATGTAAATGTACAAAATAAGTAAAGCGAAAATTGATATGCTATTTTGATAGCGCAAGCCGGTGACAAGGCGCTGCCCGCCTGATAAGTAATACCGATGCCAAGCGATTCGTGCGGATGGTTTAGAGCGCCGCATTGATCACGCCTGCAGGCGTAACTCTGAACTCGACGCACCAATCATATGGCATTAGTATAATTCAAGTTTCCTTTGTCGCGGCGGGACATTTGATAATAGCCCGCTCGATTTATCGGCGGGCTACCGGAGGCGCAGAAAGTGCAAAGTCCCGACGGGGCGACTGAAGTGAAGGCACACAGTCAATTATTGTTGCTTGCTGACGATTGACCACGTTTGCCGTAGGCAAATGCCTGCTTCGGTCGTCCCTACGGGATTTGTCGGATGTGCTATCGTGCCTTCCCGCCAATCAATTGGCGGGCTAGTTTCGGTTGTCCCGGCGGGACAAAGGAGAAAGCTCACCCGGCGCACAATGGCATCGCTCAAAGTGTCAAGTCATGCCTGTGGGATTCATCGTCTGGCTCGTTTCGGTTTTCTCTGCGGGATTGAGCAAGGACGAGGATGAAATTGACATTTGCTCGCGTGACCTTACTGCCAACCGTCCGCGACACTATGTGCTTGCCGGTCTTTGCAATCGTCATACTCCTAAACCAGAATGCAGAAGGTTGGCACACTCGACATCGAAAAGACGCCCTGTTTATCGGCTGTTTCGCATTCTCGAGTGTGCCAAGCTCGTGAATTCTGGTTTAGCGGCAAATCTCCGCCGTTATCTCGCCACACCATCATGAATGCATAGCGATTTTCTTCGGCTTTACCACAAGACGCGAAATTCATCCCCCTTGCTTCATCAAGGGGGATGAATTTCGCTCCGGCGAAGTCCCCGCGACGGGGCGCAGACGGCTAGCTTCCGCAAGCCATACTTGCATTAGATAGCTCAAATCTGTATAATGTCTCAGTGAGCTTGAAAAACTACAAGTCGAATAAGAACGTGATGTACTCAAACAAGTACCACGTCGTTTGGACTCCGAAGTATCGCCGTGCGGTTTTGCAAAATAATATCGCCACACGGCTTGAAGAAATCCTGCGCGACGTAGCCAAACAACTACAAGCTGAGATAGTTGCTTTAGAAATAATGCCTGACCACGTTCATCTGCTGGTTGAAGTTGACCCGCAGTTCGGCATTCATCGTTTGGTGAAAAGAATGAAGGGCGTTTCTTCAAGATTGCTACGCCAAGAATTTCCTTATCTGCGCTCCAGGCTGCCAACGCTGTGGACAAATGCCGTTTTCTATGCAACGGTTGGCGGTGCGCCGCTGTCGGTGATCAAGCAGTACGTTGAGAATCAAAAAGATGTCTAATCGCCAAACCTACAAGTTCAAACTCTATCCCAGCAAAGCGCAGATGGCGCTTTTGGAACAAACCCTTGGCTTTTGTTGTGAACTGTACAACGCCGCTTTGTAGGAACGGCGCGATGCTTGGGCTATCAGTCGCAAGAGCATCAACTTCGCTTCGCAATCGGCACAGCTTGTTGAAATTAAAGCCGTGCGAAGCGAACTGAACGGTATCCATTCGCAAGTCCTGCAAGACACGTTGCATCGCATAGATAAGACCTTCAAAGCCTTTTTTGGTCGCGTCAGACGCAAAGAAAATCCCGGTTATCCGCGCTTCCGTTCGCGCTCTCGCTACGACTCTTTCACCTATCCGCAACTTGGTTTTTCTGTTGAAGGCTCTAAGTTGCGCCTGTCGAAAATCGGCAAGGTGAAAATCAAATTGCATCGTCCGATAGCAGGCAACATCAAAACGCTGACCATCAAGCGCGAAGCCGGAAACTGGTTTGCTTGTTTTTCTTGCGAAGTCGAAACCAAACCGTTGCCCAGGTCTACGAAGACGGTTGGTATTGATGTTGGACTGACGGCTTTTGCCACCTTGAGTGACGGCACGGAAATCGAGAATCCGCGCTACTACAAAAAAGCGCAAAGCAGACTTCGCAAGGCACAACGCAAGGTTGCAAGGCGCAAGAAAGGCAGTCAGCGTCGCCGCAAAGCGATTCAGGAATTGCAACGCGCCCACGCGCACATTCGCAATCAACGCAACGATTTTCACCATAAGACAAGCGCGTGGCTGGTCGCTAACTACGGCTTGCTAGCGGTTGA
>Ga0187894_10001907_pt1 | contig 25919 bp, 16 predicted proteins | sample GBC1701081metaG_FD_136650 | JGI IMG/M metagenome (GOLD analysis project Ga0187894, IMG submission 136650) | White microbial mat communities from a lava cave in the Kipuka Kanohina Cave System on the Island of Hawaii, USA - GBC170108-1 metaG ... | reverse complement strand
TGCGCGGTCGTATCAGACCTCGCAGGACCGCCGCCGGGCCTTGCGGCCCTGGCTGCGGTTCTACAATCGCGCACGCCTGCACGCCAGTCTGGCCTATCAGACCCCGTGGTCACGTTTGAAGAGTGCCGCCTGATGAACAACGTGTTTGACTACAACATCTAGCACGCCGTCCAGCCGCCGTCGACGGATAAGGTGTGACCGTTGATCATCCCCGCCTCTCGCTCGCGAGGAACGCGACCGCGGCCGCGATCTCCGGCGCCGTGGCCAGCCGTCCCGCCGGGATCTTGCCGAGCACGAACGACAGGAACTCCGGGCGCTGCAGGCGCTGGCGCGTCATGTCGGTCTCGACGAACATCGGCGCCACGGAGTTGACCGTGATGCCGTGCGGCGCCCACTCCAGGCCGGGCGTGCGCACCGCCTGAATCACCGCACCCTTGCTGGCGCAGTACATCGGCTGTCCCGGAATGCCGATCAGGCCGGACTGGCTGGAGATCCAGATCACGCGTCCCCAGCGCCGCGCCATCCTCAGCGGCGCCGCGTGCTGCGCCAGGAAGAAGCCGCCCTTCACGTTCGTCTCGAAGTGGAGATCCCAGAGCGCTTCGGTCGCGTCCAGTCCGGACGCCGGCCGATTGATGCCCGCGTTGTTCACGAGGACGTCGATACGGCCGTACGTACGCTCGATGCGATCGATCGCCGCGTCCCGCTGTGCACGCTCGCGCACGTCCAGCGCGATCGTCATCGCCGGCTCTCGTCCGCCCATCGCCGTCGCGGACATCGTCTCTTCCAGCGACACGCCTGGCATGTCCGAGATGACGACCGACGCGCCCTGACGCGCGAGCGCCACCGCGATCGCCGCGCCCAGGCCGGTGGCGGCGCCAGTGACCAGCGCTACCCGATCATCGAGCCGAAACATGACGCGCGTTCACCGCAGGAACCGTGACACGACGTTTCGCGTGATCGTCGACACCGCTTCGTCCACCAGCAGACTCGACACGTACGTGATCGAGCCCACGGAGAACACGGCGCCGCCGGATGCCGTCTCGTAGGAGACGATCTCCGCGCCACCATCGTCTGGATTCAGTCCTTTGGCGAGCCGTCGCGTGCCGGCGGGCGACGAGGCGCTCATCTTGTCGGTCTCGTGGCCCGACGCGCCGCCCGGAATGCGCTCGTGCAATGAGCGCTCGCCGAATACGTCGTCGTCGCGCAGCCCGGTGCCCTCGAACGCCCAGTGCGACGCGTCGACGACACGATAGGGCGCGGCGGTCATGATGCCGGTCTCGGAGCAGACCACACCGAGCAGGTTCGCTTCCGATTCGAGCGTGCGGTGCAGCCGGCTCTCGAGCGCGCGATCGGGCTGATCGATGTCGCCGCCCATGCCGCCGTCCCTGCTCGCGAGGTGTGTCAGGCATCGCATCGTGCCGGCCGCTTCGTCCAGCACGACCTCACAATTGACGCCGTTGCCGCCGAGATACATCAGCCGGCCGCCGCGCTCGTGGACCCACTGCTTCACCTGCTGATACATACGCCGGCTCCAGTACTCCGGATGGACGGCGAGCACGAGCACCTTATAGGCGTCCAGCGGCAGGCGGCCCGCGTCGAGTTGCGCGTCGGCGTACAGGTCGTAGGTGAACCCTTCGCGTTCGAGCCAGGCGAGCGTGCGCCACTCGGCCGGCGCCGCGACGCATGGCATGCGGCCCGCGATGGGATCCGTCGCCTCGTCGCGCTCCGGCACGTGGCAGGTGGGATCGGGACGCTCGAACGAGATCGGCGCGTACTCGGCGTCGCGCGGCCGCCAGAGTGCGAACGGACGAGAGTCCTTGTAGCGCGGCATGTCCTGACGCGCGTTCACGATCGGCTCGGGCGGCAGCGACGTCGGGTTGACGTAGTTGCTGCGGCCGCCGAATCTGTTGTACGCGTTCCAGGTGTTCGTGCCCGCCAGGACCGCGATCGGCGCCGCCGGCGCCCGCGGCGCGACGATCCAGGGGAACGAGAAGAAGCGGCCCGATCGCGTCCGCGCGTGCAGGTAGTACAGGCCGCTGCGCTCGGGCGCGACGATCATCTGTCCCTGCTGGCCCGGCGGATAGCCTTCCTGGTTCCAGCGCACGCCCGTCTGCGTGAAGTCGCCATCCGGCACGATCTGCGCCGTTGCACGCGGGCCGTGCTCATCGTACCAGCCGAGCGGGCGGATCAACTGCTTGTCGAGGCCGTAGCGCCACAGCGACAGTTCGTATTCCTCGACCGCGTGAACGCGGAACTCCGACGAGTCGCCGGCCGCCACCCACTTCGGCCACATGAACCCGAGCAGGTCGTCCTTCAGCAGCCGGAACTGATGCGGCGGACGCGACGGATCCACGTCCACCTGCACGCGCTTCGCGCCGTAGCCGTCCTTTGCCAGCGTCACCTCGTAGCGGCCTGCCGCGATCGACGCGTCGATGCCGCCGCGTGCCGTCGATCGCACGCTCAGCGGCGCGGACAGGCTGCCGCCCGCAATCTCCACCACCACGTCCGCCAGCGCGACGTAGTACTCGTCACTCACGAAACCGATGCGCATCGTGTTGATACCGCCAGGTGAGGAATTCGTCGACAAAAGCGCCGACGCGCCCGACGATCGCGTCGAGGAAGCGCGCGCCCTTGTCGGCCGTCGCCTGCTCCGGCATGCCGACCGTGCCGGTCCGCGAGATCTCGTCGAACTCGTTCACGATGTAATACGGCTGCCCGTGCAGCATGTCGCCAATGCGCCACGGCCCTTGATCGTGCGGGCCATCGGTCACGCCGAGGCCTTCGTACACGAGATCGCCGTGCAGCGTGAGCATCAACGACGTCTCCAGCTCGCACGCATGTCCGAGGCCGCCGCGTGGCGACGAGCGGATCGCCGCGATCGCGTCCGCCGCGAGGTGCCAGTAGTGCGCGAAGACGATGTAGACGTCGGGGCGATCGGCGAGCTCGGACTTCAGCTCGCGGAGCGCGGCCCTGGCCGGGACGTCGTTGCCGCCGTGTCCGTTGAGCAGGAGGATCTTCGTCGCGCCGAGCTGCACCAGCGATCGGCAGACGCCGCGGATCATCTCGACGTAGGGGAGCAGGTCCAGGCTGACGCTCGCGAAGTGCCGATGGTGCGGTGAGTGTCCCAGCCAGATCGTCGGGAGGAGGACGACGCGGTCCGGCATGCGGTCGTCCAGGCGCGCGGCGATTGCGTCGACGATGGCGGTGTCGGTCAGGAGCGGCAGATGCGGGCCGTGCTGTTCGAGCGAGCCGAGCGGAACGACGAACGCGGCAGGCTGCGCGGCGGCACGCGCCGCTTCCTTCCAGGTGAGAGTGCTGAGACGCATGACGCTTACGGCAGGCCGTCCTACAGGACGCCATACTTCGCGAAGACGTCGCGCAGATAGGCGCCCGCTTTCAGCTCGGCGCGGCTGTGGTTCTCGCGCGTCACCTTCTCCGCGGCGAGCCGGATGACCTCATCGACCACGGCGGCAGGCACGACGACGATGCCGTCATAGTCGCCCACGACCAGATCGCCGGGGGTGACGATCACGCCGCCGCAGCAGACCGGCACATTGTAATCGATCACGATGCCGCGTCCCTTGGAGTCCACCGGCTTCAGTCCGGTGGCGAAGACGGGGAAGCCGAGCTGCTGAATCTTCAGCGCGTCGCGGACGAGGCCGTCGACGACCGCGCCGCGCGCGCCGCGGGCAAGGGCCGCCGTCGAGAGCAGCTCGCCCCACGGTGCGTTGCGCGTGGACTCGCCGGTGGCGACGACCAGCACTTCGCCGGGAAGGATGCTGTCCACGGCTTCGATCTCGCGATCGTAGACGTTGGACGGCGTATAGAACAGATCGATGCACGCGACCGTGCGCGCCCATCCGATCACCTTCCAGTCCGGGAACAGCGGGCGCAGGCGTTCGCGCATGGCGCCCGTGGTGTGTCCCAGCTCGTCGAGCGCGTCGGAGATCACCGCGGTGTAGAGGCGGGTCTCGATGGTCTCGAAGAGCGCGAGGTCGGCGGCCGTGGCCGTGCGACCCGGACGGCGATCCCGCCCGGCGTCGTGTGCATGCGCGTCGAGGGCCGCGGCGGCCTCGGGCGGCGTGGAAGTGGTCGATGCGGCTGCGTCGTGCCTGGTCATGAAGAAGCCCCTGTCAGAACACCATGCGAACGCCGAGCTGCACCGTGCGCGGCGGATGCGATCCGAAGATGCGCCCGAAGCCCGGGGTGCCGACGTCGGTGTTCGGCTCGAAGTAGTTCACGTGATTGAGCGCGTTGAACAGCTCCGCGCGGAATTGCAGATTCCACTCCCGCGGCAGCGAGAAATTCTTCATCAGCCCCAGGTCCAGCGTGGTGAACGACGGTCCGTCGAGGATGCCGATGCCCGAGTTGCCCCATTCGCGCGGCGGCGCGGGCGCGAACGCGTCGGTGTTGAACCAGCGATCGGCGCTCGGGTTGTCGATGTGCGGGTCGCCCATCTGGTTCGCGCGCGTGCCCCAGCCGTTGCCGAGCGTGTTGCCCGGCGTGTTGATGCGCAGCGGCGCGCCGCTCTGGAAGCGCCAGACGGCGCTCAGTTGCCAGCCGCCGATCAGGCCGTCGACCAGCAGCGGCAGTTGCGAGGCGAACCGTTGATCGCGGCCGAACGGCAGGTAATACACGCTGCTGACGGTCGCCAGGTGCCGGCGATCGTTGCGCGACCGCCCGCGCAGATAGCCCGGCGGCGCGAACGGCTGGATCGCGTCCAGCTCTCCCTCGTCGAACGTGACACTGTCCGCCATGTGCTTGCTCCAGGCGTACGAGACGAGCGCGGTGAAGCCATCGCCGAAGCGCCGCTCCCACTTCGTCTGCAGCGCGTCGTAGCGCGCGTCGACCGCGGGCGCGACCATCCAGATGTTGCTGAAGCGCGGGAACGGCCGCGCCGCCTGCAGGTTCGGATACGAGCCGGGCGGCACTTCATTCTGCGGCAGCACCGCGGCCTGGCCCGTATACGTCGCGCCGACGTAGGAGAGGGTCAGCGTCGACTTCAACGGCGTGGCCATCTGTACCGACAGGTTGTACTGTGCGGACTTCGTCGCTCCGAAGTCGTAGATCGGCGAGTAGATCGTCGGCGCGATGAAGAACGACGGATCGGATGGCCACGCGGTCTCCCAGCGCACGGGCTGCAGGCTGGTGAATGTCTGGTTCTCCAGCGTCCAGTACGGGATGTTCACCGTCGATCCGGAGCGGTTGTTGGTGAAGCCGTTGAAATAGAGTCCGTAGCCGCCGCGCACGACGATGCGATCGTCCGGACGCCAGGTGATCCCGAGCCGCGGCGCCCAGTGGCCGTTCGCCTTGAACAGCCCGCGCGGGAGGCCCGCCTCGCTCGCCGTCACCCAGAGTCCTTCCGACGCGGGCGCGAGGAACTGCGCCGTCGCCTGGTGCGTGAAGTCGAGACGGCCGTCCTGGTCCTCGCTGGCCACGAGCTTGCCGATGCGCGGATCCCAGATGGCCGCATTCCCCGGCACCATCTCCTTCTCGTGCCAGTACTCGTAGCGGAGGCCGAGCTGCACCGACACGCGCGGACCGAGCTGCACGTTGTCCTGCACATAGGCGCCGGAGTAGGGCGCGTGCCGGATGCCGAATTCGTTCAGCGGAAAGTTGCGCGCCGTGAACGAGGGCAGGCCGAGCAGATAGTCGGCCACCGGATTGCCGCTGTACTGCCCGTTGAAGGTGGACGTGCCGCGCGGATCGCTGGACCCGTGGTTCGCGAACGTCGTCCGATCGTTGAACTCATACCCCGCACTCAGCGAGTGCGTCGTCCGGCCGAGCGTGCGCAGCATGCTCAGCGACGCGCGCACGTTGCGGACCGAGCTCCACAGCCGCAGCGGCACGCCGAAGGGCAGCGTGAAGCCCTGATAGCCGTTGAGGAACACGTTCGGCGGTCCGACGAACGCTTCGCGCCCCGCGGTTCCGATCCCCTGGATGCCCGACAGCTCCGTGTCGTTCTGCAGGCCGACGCCCGGCGCCTCGGAGTGGTTGTCGGACTTGAGATAGCCGCCGGTGACCGTCAGCACGATGTTCGGCGTCAGCGTGTTCGAATAGGTGACGGCGACATTGTGCTGCGCCGTGCCGTTGTTCTCGATCAGATCCGGCCGGTAGGCCGGCACGTTGTTATCGCTTTTCGTGTAGATCCAGCGGCCGAAGATCCGCTGCGCGCTGGAGAGCTGATAGTCGAGGCGTCCGAAGTACTCGTGCAGATCGAACTGCTGATCGGCCGTGGCGCGGAAGCTGGTCTCGCCGCTGTTCGGCTGCAGGAATCTTGGCGTGAAGTACTTCGACGCCGCGCTGATCCGATCCTGCGGGATGCGGTTGCCGTCGAACGGCCGTCCGGTCTGCGGATCCATGAGCGGCGTCGCGAGCCCGGAGAAGTCTCCAGAGAGCATGGCGGCCGACGGGACGATGTCGTTATAGACCTTGAAGTTGCGCAGCGGCGTCGACTGCACGCTGCCGAAGAAGAACAGCCGGTCGCGCGCGATCGGGCCGCCGACCGCCACGCCGAACTGATGGCGCTTGAACTTCGGCTTCGGGCCGGTCGCGAACGCATTGCGCGCGTTCAGCGAGTCGTGCTGGACGAACTCCCACAGCGATCCGTGCAGCTCGTTGGTGCCCGACTTCGACGCCATGTTCACCTGAATCGGACTGCGTCCCGACTCGGCGCTGAAGCTCGACGTCTGCACGTTGAACTCGGCGATCGTCTCGACGTTCGAGACGCCCATCGCGCCTTCGTCCATGCCGGCGTTGGCGTTGGCGCCGTCGATCTGGAATCCGGTGGCCTGACTGCGCGCGCCGAGGCCCTGGACGAACGCGTTGCGCTCGGGCCCGTTGTTCTGCGTGAGGAAGCGCATGCCGGGCACGAGGCCCACCAGTTCGACCGGATTGCGCGTGGCCAGCGGCAGCTCGCGGATCTGCCGCATCTGCACCACCGTCTGCACCGCGCTGTGATCGGTCTGCAGCGATGCCGCGTCCGCCTGGACCGTCACGGTCTGCGTGACCTGTTCGACCGTCAGCGTCGGCTGCACGCGCCGCCGCTCGCCGACCGTCAGTTCGAGCCGATCGATCGTCCAGGGCGCGAAGCCGTTCGCCTCGACGCTGAGCGCGTACGGGCCGAACGGCAGCGCCTGCACCTCGAAGTGGCCTCGCGCGTCCGACTGCGCGCTCCGCACGAACCCGGTCTCGAGCTGTCGTGCCACGATCGTCGCGCCGCCGACCACCGCGCCCGACGCATCCTGCACGACGCCCGTGATGGTGGCTTCGGTGCCGACCTGGGCGCGGGCCGTGCCTGCGCCCCCAATCAGGCACGCGACGAAGAACACAACCGCCCCCCGCATCACCTGCATGTCACTCCTCCTGTCTGTCCAGCCATCCACGCGTTAGATGGACTTATCGCTGTTCGCACGCGGGCGGGTCAATCGGTCGCGCGGCGATCCGGCGCGCGCCGTTCAGCGGAATGAACGGAATCGCCCGCCGCGCGACGCGGGCGCCGGGCGCGCGCGCCGGCGGTGTGGCAGACTGCTCGTGTCGGCAGGCGATGGACGGCAGATACTCGCAGGCAGCGATCACGGCGATCGACAGACGCTGAACTGGAGACAGGTGACCGAATGGAAGTGATCAAACACGGCACGCAGCGCGTCTTCGAGCGCGACACCGAGACCGCCGCGATCGTTTCACGCATGCTGATCGAGCTGGAGCGGGACGGCATGGACGCCGTTCGCCGTTACAGCACGCAGTTCGACGGCTGGACTCCGCCCGGCTTCCGCCTCACGCCGGCAGAGATCGACGCCGCGATCGCGCAGGTGCCGGCGCAGACGATCCGCGACACGGACTACTGCCAGGCGAACGTCCGCGCGTTCGCGCAGGCGCAGCTCACGACGCTGCTCCCGCTGGAGATGGAGATTCGTCCGGGCGTCGTGCTCGGGCACCGGCACATTCCGGTGCGCGCGGTGGGGAGCTACATCCCGGGCGGACGCTATCCGATGTTCGGCTCGGCGCAGATGAGCATCATCCCCGCGCGCGTGGCCGGCGTGTCGACGATTGCCGCCTGCACGCCGCCGGGCAAGGACGGCGCGCCGTTCCCGGCCACAATCAACGCGATGGCGAAGGCGGGCGCCGACGCCATCTACGTCCTCGGCGGCGTGCCCGCGCTGGCGCTGATGGCGTTCGGCCTGGACGATCTGCCGGCGGTGGACATGATCTGCGGCGCCGGCAACCGGTTCGTGGCCGAAGCGAAGCGCCAGTTGTTCGGCCGCTGCGGCATCGACCTGCTGGCGGGGCCGACGGAGATCATGATTCTGGCGGACGACAGCGCGGACCCCGCGCTGGTCGCGTGCGATCTGCTCGGCCAGGCGGAGCACGATCCGAACAGCGGCATCTGCCTGGTCTGCCTGAGCGAGGACGTCGCGCGCCGGACGCTCGAAGAGCTGGAGCGCCAGCTTGCCGTCCTGCCCACCCGCGACATCGCGTCGCTCTCCTGGCGCGACCAGGGGATCGTCATGGTCGCGGACGATCTGGAGGACGCGATCCGCCTGTGCGACGACTATGCGCCGGAGCACCTGGAGCTGCACGTACGTGACGCGGAGGCGGTGGCGCCGCGGTTCACGAGCTACGGGTCGCTGTTCATCGGCGAAGAGACGACGGTGGCCTACGGCGACAAGACGATTGGCACGAACCACATCCTGCCGACCAGCCGCGCCGCGCGCTATACCGGCGGCTTGTGGGTGGGGAAGTTCCTCAAGACCTGCACCTATCAGCGCATGACGCCGCAGGCGAGCGTGGACGTGGCCGAGGTCACCGAGCGCCAGTGCGTGGTCGAGCACATGCTCGCCCACGCCATCACCGCGCGCGTGCGCATCGAGCGCTACGCGGGCGCTCAGTCCTCGAGTCCCAAGAGCGACAGCGTATCGCGGTGAACGAGCTCGTCGAGCTGTCCCTGCGCGATGACCGGGAGCCCTGTGCCGCGCGTGACGTCGTTCACGCGCGCCAGCGCCTCGATCGTGCTCGCTGGTGTCGTCACCGGATAGTCCGATCCCAGCAGCAGCTTGTGCAGCACGCCGTACTCCTGCGCGAGCACGAGCGCGTTGTAGAACTGCCAGGGCCGATAGTACAGCGCCGAGATGTCGGCGAAGAGCTGCGGGTGCTTGCGGATCAGCACCAGCGTCTCGCCGATCCAGGGATGGCCCATGTGCGCGATCACCATCCGCAGGCGCGGATGATCCAGCGCGATCGGCTGGAGCTGGATCGGGTTCGCCACCTCCAGCGAGACGTTCTCGCAGAACGTCGTGCCCTGATGGATCAGCACCGGGATGTCGAGCTGTTCCGCGCGCGCGAGCAGGCGGCGGAACCGCGGATCGGACGGATGCAGGTCCTGGTAGATCGGCGCCACCTTCAGCCCGCGCAGGCCGAGCCGCAGCACCGCATGATCGAGCTGCTCGATCGCATCCTCGTCGTGCGCGTCGACCGAACAGAAGCCAATCAGCTTGTCGGGATGCTGTTTGACGTAGGCCGCCACGTATTCGTTCGGGATGACATAGCCGACGTGGTGCGCGCGGAAGCCGAGGACGATCGCCTTGTCGACGGCGTCCATCGCCCGGCGATGCGCCGCGAGATCGACTACGAACTGCAGATCCGGATTGTGGGCGACGGCACGCGCATCCGCGATGAACTTCGCGCTGAGGTGCGTCTCGTCGCCGACGTGCGTGTGACAGTCGACAATCATGCCTGTTTCGATCCCCCTGCCTGTTTCGATCCCGCTGTGCTCGCGCCTTCGCCGCCGGCCTGCTCGACGCTGTCCGCGTCTGTGCCGGCGGCCGTCAGGTCGCCGATTCCCACGCCGAGGCCTGGACCGTCGGGCAGCAGCGCGCGGCCGTGTTCGTAGCGTATGCCCGGATCGCCGATGCGCCGCGTGTGATAGAGCGGACCGATGATGTCGCTGGCCACGGTCGGCGACAGCGCCGGCATCGCGGCCGCGAGGTGCAGCATGGCCGCCGACGCGACGTCCCATTCGAGGTTGCTGCCGATGATGCAGTGCAGGCCGGCGCTCGCGGCGAGGCTGGCGATCTCCAGCGACTTGCGGAGGCCGCCGTTCTTGCCCGGATAGATGCTGATGATGTCGCAGGCCTCGGCGCGGACGGCGTCGAGCGCGTCCTGCGGCGTGAACACCGATTCGTCCAGCATGATCGGGATGCGCGTCCGCAGGCGCAGCCGCGCGCAGCCGCGGAAGTCGCGCCGCCGCAGCGGCTCTTCGATCATGTTCACGCCCAACCGCTCCAGCTCCGGCAGCGCGGCGAGCACATCGGTCTCGGTCCAGCCGGCATTCGCGTCCACGCCGATCGCCACGTCCGGCCCCACGGTCGCGCGCACGGCGCGCACGCGTTCCAGATCGTCCGGCACCGAGATGCCCACCTTCACCTTGACCGCGCGGAAGCCCTGGCGCATCGCCCACCCGGCCACGCGCGCGGCGCCTGACGGCGGGAACGCGCCGATCGAGATCTTCAGCGCCACCGGCGTCTCGCGGCGCGCGCCGCCGAGCAGCACGCAGGCCGGCGTCCGCAGCAGCTTGCCGGCGAGGTCGATCAGCGCCATGTCGATCGCCGCCTTGGTGAACGGGTTCCCGATGAACGCGCGGTCGACGGCGTCAGTGAGGCGTGACAGCGCGAGCGGATCGGCGCCGATCAGCAGCGGCCTGATCAACTCCGCGATGGCCGCCATCGCGCCTGCCTGAGACTCGCCGCTCCAGCCTGGAACGACGTTCGCCTCGCCGACGCCTTCGACGCCGTCGGTGGTCCGCAGGCGCACCAGCACGAAGCGCGAGACCGGGTGCGCGCCCGCGGCGCTGACGATGGCGAGATCGGAGCGGACGTCGATGGTGACGGGTGTAGAGTCGACGGAGACGATCCTGGACAAACACTGACCTCCTGACGTCCCCAAGGATAGCGCGCCGCGTATATCGTGCGCGATGGTGGCGTCCGCGTGGTGCGCGTGGGGTTCAACAGACTGAACGGCATGCGCGCTTTGCCGCGCGGATGCGTTGCTGCCCCGTACGCCGCGCGCATAGACTTGGCGCACGGAGGATCGAACTGATGCGGCGTATCTCCTGTTTCCGGCACGTGCTCCTGGCGGTGGCTCTCGCGGCCGCGGCTGCCTGTCAACGGACCGAAACCACGGTGACGCCGCCGGCGGCGGGCGACGCGTCGCGCGCGCCAGCCGCGGCCGCGGCGCGGCCGACGCCGAAAGTGCGCGTCAGTGGCTGGTATTGGCTCAACTCCGCGCCGAAAGAGGACTGGGCGCGCGACTTCAAGCAGATGGCGGCGCTCGGTTTCACCGACGTGCTGTTCGGCTGGGGCCTCGACGCCGCCGCGTTCGGGACGCGCGTCGCGGACTCGACCGAGGCGATCCGCCTCGCGCACGAGGCCGGGCTCGGTTCATACCTCTGCATCTGGCATCCCACGCACAACAACCTGGAGCGGAAGGCCGAATTCCAGCAGGTGAGTCCGAGCGGCCAGGTGCTGTTCACGTTCGACACGTTCAACCCGGTGTGGCGCCAGACGCAGTGGAAGGAATACCTGCAGCGCGTCGCGCGTGCGTATCGCAATCAACCGGGTTTCGCGGGCTACGTCTTCGACGACTCGTTCATGCAGGGCGGCGTGGGCACGCAGGGGGGACCGGGCGTCAAGAAAGGGGATGACCTGCTGTCGTATGGCGCGTTCGAGAAGAAGGCGTTCGGCGAGCCGCTGCCGACGTCGAAGGCCGACAAGCGGTGGGAAGAGTGGATCGCGAAGCGCGCCGAGTGGTGGGAAGACTGGGCGCGCGACACGGTCGGCTTCATCCGCGAGATCGATCCGGACAAGGCGCACGAGATCTACCTCGAGGATCACGACTACATCCTCGACCCGATCCATCGCGAGAAGAAGGGGCTCGACTTCGCGCGCGTGGCAAAGCACTTCGACGCGGTGGGCGCCTACACGATGGCGGAATACGACGACTCGCCCGACACCGGGAAGAAAGCCGTCGAACGCACGCTGCGCGCGATCCGCAAGATCCGCGAGATCGTCGGTCCCGACCGGAAGATCATCTATACGTTCTGGATTGCGAACCCGAAGGAGGAGTTCGACCCGCAGCCGGCGAAGTATCCCACGGTGGAGCAGATCGCGCAGATTGCCGACGCGGCGCGCGCGGAAGGGATTACGCACCTGGACATGTACGGCTATCGCATCGGCGACTTCCGCGTGACCGACGAGAACTGGAAACAGAAATGGCCCGGCACCGGTCCGTCCTATCCGGTGACGGGGCAGTTCCCCAACAAGTTTCTCTGGGATCGGCCCGCGCTGCACGACGGCTTCGGCCGCTATTTCCGGGGCCTCAACGCGGCGCCGGCCGGCGGGACGCGTTGACGTGCGCGCCCAGCCCCAGTCGGGATCAATGGTGCAGGGATCGATGCTGCCGGGAACGACGTTGACGGGATCGCTATCGTGGCTCTGATCGACTGGACGCTCGTCGCCATCTATTGCGCGCTGGTCATCGGCGTCGCGCTGTACTTCCGGCGACGCGCCGTACGCGGCGTCGAGAACTACTTCCTCGCCGACCGCAATCTCTCCTGGTGGGTCATCGGGCTGTCCGATTCCGCCGCCTACACCGGCGGCGGCCAGGGCTTCCTGATGGTGTTCTTCCTCAGCGGCTTCGCCGGCCTCTGGCTGATGGCCTGGTTGAGCTGGGTGATCTGGATGCCGCTCGTCGCCGTGCTCTGGGCCCGCTTCTGGCGGCGGCTCGGCGTGGTGACGACAGGCGAGCTGATCGAGCGGCGCTACGGCGGCCGTCCGGCGCGGCGCTTCCGTCAGGTGTACGCGGTCTACGCGTCGCTCGCCTGGGGACTGACCGCGCTCGCGTACGGCGCCGCCTGGATGGCGGCGACGATCGCGCCGATGCTCGGCTGGAGCGGCGGCCAGGTGCTGCTCGTGTTCGGCGGCCTGACGCTGTTCTACACGCTGCTTTCCGGGTTCCTCGCCGTCGCGTACAACGACGTCCTGCAGTTCGGCATCCTCCTGGTCGCGAACACGGTGCTCGGCATCCTGCTCGTCGCGAACGTCGGCGGGCTCGACGTGGCCTGGACGCGCATCGCGGAGCTGCGCGGTCCGGCGTTCCTCACGCCCTGGCCCGGCGGCGACGATCTGACGTCGATGACGATCGTCGCGCTGGTGCTGCAGGGCCTGTTCTTCGCGGGATCGCCGTTCGCGGGCGAAGGCTGGACGGCGCAGCGCTACCTCGCGGCGCGGAACGAAACCCACGCGGCGATGGGACAGATCTTCAACGGCGTGCTGGCGCTGGTCGTGCGGCTGGTGCCGTTCATCCTGATCGGCCTTGCCGCCGTCGCGGTGCATCCGAAAGCGTCCGTCGCCGTGCCCGCGGAGCTCTGGGGCGAGCTGGTGCGGCAGCACGCCGGGCCCGGCCTGTTCGGGCTGCTGCTGATCGCCGGCCTCGGCGGCTACATGGCGGGGCTCGCGTCGATCGCGAATTGGGCGGCGTCGTATCCGATGAACGATCTGTATCGCCTCAGCCTGCGTCCACACGCGAGCGCGCGCGAGCTGGTGCGCATGAGCCGTGTCTGCACCGGGCTGCTGCTCGGCGCGGCACTGCTGCTGGGCAGCGCGATCGAGCCGCGATCGCTGGATACGTGGGTGATGTTCATCAATTCCGCGCTGGTCGTGTTCCCGCTGCCGCTCGCCTGGTTGAAGTGGTTCTGGTGGCGCACGAATATCTATGCGGAGATGGTCGGCGTGCTCGGCGCCTTTCCCGCCGGCTTCATCGTCTGGTTCGGGTCCGACGCGCTGCTGCCGGCCGGCCTGCGCGCGTGGATCCACGACGCGTCGGGTGTCGAGCTGACCGGGCTCGTGCCGGCCTTCGGGAATCTCTCGGTCTATCCGTTCTGGGTCGGCTTCAGCATCCTGTTTGGCCTCGGCGCGCTGGCGACGGTGACGGCCACGCTGTTGTTCCGTCCGGAGGATCCGGAGGTGCTGCGGCGGTTCTATCGGGATGTGCGTCCGATGGGCTGGTGGGGACCTGTCCGTGCGCAGTTGGCGGACGAGGATGCCGCGGCCGTCCGCGCGGAGGTGCGCCGCGATCTCCGCGCCTGCGCCCTCGGCGTGGCATGCTATTTCACGCTCGTCGTCTGCTTCTTCGGGGTGATGGGGGGATCCTGGCGGACGGCGATTCCGATGGGGCTCGTGGCAGCCGTCACGGGATGGCTGTTCTTTCGCGCGATTCTCAATGACCGGGCGACGGCGGCCGGGGCGGCGGGTGCGCTGCGCGCGCCCGCAGCCGAGAAACTGTAGATTCACGTGCCGGATACGCGATGAGCGAACTGGAACTGGCGGGACAGACGGCAGTGGTGACCGGCGGCGGCGCCGGAATCGGGCGCGACATCGCCTGCGCCTTTGCGCGGGCGGGGGCGCGCGTCGTGTCGATCGACGTGGATGCCGCTGGCAACGCAGCGACCGCACGGATGGTGAACGACATCCGCAGCGGCGCCGGCCTCGCCGTCGACGGGGACGTCGCTTCGTCTGCCGACATGACCCGCGCCTTCCGCACCGCCGGCGGCGTGGACATCCTCGTGAACAACGCCGCGATGGCCCGCGGCGACGGCTGGCTGCACCAGATCGACGAAGCCGATTGGGATCGCATTGTCGATGTCGTGCTGAAGAGCGTCTATCTCTGCACGCGCGAGGCGCTGAAAACGATGCTGCCGCGCCGCCGCGGGTGCGTCATCAACATCAGCTCGGTGAACGCGCTCACCGGCATCCACCTGGCTGCGTACACCGCGGCGAAAGGCGGCGTGCTGTCGCTGACGCGCCTGCTTGCCGGACAATACGGCCCGCTCGGCGTGCGGGTCAACGCGATCTGTCCGGGCACGATCCTCACCGAGAGCTCGCGCGAACACTACGCGGCACGCCCCGAGATCGCAGAGGAGCTGCGCGCTTTGTATCCGGGCGGCGAGTTCGGGACGGAGCGCGACATCTCCGAGTGCGCGCTCTACCTCGCGTCCGATCGCGGACGGTTCATCAACGGGACGACGCTGACCGTGGATGGCGGGCTGAGCGCGGTCCACCGGCTGGCGTCGCTGCAGACGCCGCAGCCGTAGGTCGCGAGGCGAAGGCGGCGCGGCTCAGGCCGCGTGGGGCGGCGCGGTGAAGCGGGCGGCGATGTCGCGCGCGGCGTCGCGGACGCGCTGCGCGAGCTGCGGATAGTTCTCGGCGTCGACGCTGGACGTGCGGCCGACGACGCTGATCGCCCCGAGCGGGAGGTCGTCGTCTCCCAGGATCGGCGCGCCGACGCAGCGCCAGCCGATCTCCTCTTCCTCGTCGTCCAGCGCGTAGCCGCGGCGGCGGACCAGGGCGAGTTCTTCCTTCAGCTTCTGGACGGAACCGATCGTGTTTTCGTTGTGCCGCAGCAGCGGATGGCTGATGAGGAGCTGATCGATCTGCGCCTCGGGCAGGTAGGCGATCAGCGCCTTGCCGAGCGCGGTGCAGTGCACGCTCATGCGCTTGCCGACCCAGGTGGCCACACGCACCGGCTGCGGCGGCTCCATCTTCTCGATGATCACCGCCGAACCGTCCTCCAGGATGCCGAGGTGCGTGACCAGGCCGGTGCTGTTGCAGAGCATGCGGAGGACCGGCCGCGCCTCGTCGCGGATGCCCATGCCACGCAGCGCGCGGCTCGCCAGCTCGCAGAAGCGAAGGCTGAGCCGATAGGTGCGCGCGCCCGGCTCGCGATGGATGTAACCGGCCCGATCCAGCGTCTGCACGAGATAGTGGACCGAGCTCTTTGGGAGGTTCAATTGACGCGCCACCTGCGCCGACGTCAGACCGGCGCGTGCGTTCCCCAGCGCTTCGAGGATGGCGAGCGCTCGTTCGAGCGCGGGGACGGAGGGCCCGGGTGAGCTCATCTCACACCTATCCAATCGCACCTATGCTGGCGTCGACACCGCAACTTATGTCTGACGCGTGACTGAGGCAAATAAAAGCGAAGATATCCCCGCGCCTGCCTCCTGTCAATCGATCAGCCTGAAGCCGGTGCGCCATCGCGGCATCGCAGACGCGTTCCGGCGCACGCGTGCGCGGTGCCGGCGGACAACGCAGTCACGGGCGGTGATTCGACGCGTCTCGCGCGAGAGCTGCGCGTCCTCGTACGCAGTCCAGCGGTCGCGCCAATAGACAAAGGCCGCGTCGCCCGATCGGCCGTGCCGGCGCTGTGCGCACGCCTTGACCACGCCTTCATAGCTGGCGTGCGGCGTCCAGGGATCCGGCGTTCCATGCACGATCGCGTGGTAACAGGCGTCAGGCTGACATCCGTCGCGCGCATCGGCTTCATCAGCCGGCAGGATCTTTTCCTGGCTGGGCGAAATGGGGACATCGATGCTGTCAGCCGTCGGCCGAAGCGCGCCAGGACCACGCCTCCGCGCCTCGTGGCGTGTTCACGCCGATTTCACGCGGGACACTGGCGAACTGCCGGCGACACGCACAGCGCGGGCCGTCGGGGCCTTGCGCGTCCACTCGTCTATCGCGTAGTCGATGGTCGTGTGCATCGGCCGCAGCGAGCTCTGGTCGAGTGTCAGCGTGCCCGCGCGCACCGCATCGAAGTCCGCTGCCCACGTGCTGCGCAGGCGCTCGCGCAGTGGCGTTCCTTGCGCCGTGTCCGGCGCGACGGTGAGCGAGGCCTTGTGACGCCGGCGCAAGTAGTAGAACCCGTCGACGTTGCGCAGGGCGAGCGAGAAGTACGCCCGGAGCATGAACTGCGTGTCGTTGGCAATCCGCTGATGCGTCGAGTATCCACCCACGCCCAGCACGCGCCTGCGCGAGCCGAGAATCGTCCCGTTCAACTGCGAGTCGGAGTAGCCGGACCCGAGCGCATCCTGCACGTCGAGGGGCAGCCGATAGGCTTCGACCGTGCGCGTGATCTCGTCGATCCGCAGCTCATGGCACCCGACCACATCGCAGCCGGTCCGCTCGAATTCGTCGGCCTGTGCCGCAAATCGATCCGAACAGGACACATCGTCTGAATCCTGCAGGTAGAAGAGATCCTCCGCCGTCTGCTCCAGCAGCCGCTGCCGAACGACGAACAAGCCGGCCGGCGCCGGATCGACCCGATGGAACCGTACATGCCGACACCGCGCCTGGATGCTGCGATACGGGACGAGGTCGGCTTCATCCAGCCCGACCCGGACGGAGAGATCCTCCGCGCCATCGGCCCTGTCGATGAATCGCAGGGCCGCGGAGAGATGCCGCGGGCGGCCGCGGTGCGCCATGATCAGCCCCGCCGGACGGCCCGTCCGCCGGACAGGCCGAATCTCGCTGTGCGGGAGCTGACGGACGATGATCCGGTCGACGTCGATGTGCTGGTTGATGATCGCGTCGAGCAGGGCGTAGCACAGATCGCGCGGCTGACAGCCGGGCGTGCGTCGCTGCAGCACGTGGAACGTCGCGGCATCGCACAGGAAGGAATCCACGACCCCGTCATACCGCGTGTCGTGATGGGGCGGCTCTTTCCAGGGGACGAGGATGACGGCCATCGCGCGGGCGCGGTTCACTTCGCGCGCCAGCGACGCGAGCGCGCCCCCGAAGTGCGGCACGAGCGCGCTGGACAGCACCGCGACCGCTGCGACGTCAGGCCGCATGTCCGCACCGGGTACCCAGGCTGCGCCGATCGCGTCGAAGCCGCGCTGTTCCGCGTCGTGCCCGCGCGCGCGCGACAAGGTAACGATCGTATGTGAACAATCGACCGTGGGATCGATTCCGGCAGGGGATTCGCGCATACGAGCTCCCTTCCACTGCCATGGCCGAATGGGTTCGTCATCACCGGATTCCGCGCCACGGCCGCGCAGGCGATGTGAGGCAGGCGTGTAGCCTATCGTTCGGGCACAACGCGAGCAAGCAAGTCCGCGCACAACAACTGCCGTACGTTCGCGAGCGCCGACGTTTTCAGACGTTGCCGCGTCTGAAGCGTTCGATCGGCCGATCGCACGCCCGTACCGTCAAGGTCATCATCGTCAAGGTCGGGTTCTGACAGGGATTGGAAACGAAGACCGCGCCGTCCATGACGAGCGCGTTCGCGACATCGTGGAGCTGACCGAACGCGTCGACGACCGAGATCCCGGGGATTGTGGCCCATGCGTGCCGTACCGACCTCGTGGATCGCGGCGCCGGGCGGGCGGGGCCTGGCTGATGAGACGATGCCGGCGACGTGATTGTCGGGGGCGGCGGCGTCCGGGGAGAGCCGGGCGGCGAATCAGGCGTTTCATGCACGCGTCATGGCGTTGCTCGCGGAACCTCGCAGGCGCTGACGCGCCGGCAATCGTCGATCGTGCCCGCCAGGCGTCGGAGGCTCGGCTCGTCGAAGAACGTGAGGAGATCGAGCTCCACGCCAAGCGCCTCGCGGAGGCGATGGATGCACTGGATGGCCTGCAGCGAGTTGCCGCCCAGCTCCAGAAAATCATCATCGAGGCTAATCCGCTCGATCCCCAGCAACGAGGACCAGATCGCCGCGAGCTGCTGCTCCGTGTCGGTCTGAGGTGCCGCGTACGCCGCCTGCGGGCACTCGCCGGCATCCTCCCACTGCAACGCCCGGCGATCCACCTTGCCGTGTGCCGTGCGCGGCAAGCGGGCCATCGCCACGAAGGCCGACGGAATCATGCTTTCCGGGAGTCGCACGCGGAGCCACGCCTGCAGATCCTTTTCCTGGGGCGGCGTCTGACGCGCCGGCACGATGAACGCGACAAGCCGCATCTGACCGCGACGGTCGGGGCGGCCGACGATGATCGCTTCGCCGACGTCATCGTGTTCGCGCAGGATACTGGCGATTTCGCCGCACTCGATGCGCACGCCGCGAATCTTGATCTGGTCGTCGGTGCGTCCGAGCAGTTCCAGGAGGCCGTCGTTCCACCGGGCCCAGTCGCCGGTCCGATAGAGGCGCGCGCCGGGCGTGCGTGCGTATGGGTCGGCGACGAAGCGTTCGGCCGTCAATCCGGGCTGGTCGAGATAATTGCGGGCCAGACCCGTGCCGCCGATATAGAGCTCGCCTGGCACGCCCGGCGGCCGGATCGTCATCTCGGCGTCCAGGACGTACATCTGCGTATTCGCAATCGGACGGCCGATCGAGATCGTCTGGCTCGAATCGTCTATTGGCCAGAGACTCGACCAGATCGTGGTTTCGGTCGGGCCGTACACGTTCCAGGCGACGCCGACGCGTGTGGCCAGCGCGTTCGCGAGCGTCGGCGGCAGCGCTTCACCACCGACCAGCGCGCGGAACCCGGCACCGCCGGGCCAGCCGGCGCCGATCAGGAGATCCCACGTCATCGGCGTGGCCTGCATGATCGTCGCATGGCCGCTCGACAGACGCCGCCTCAGCACCGCGCTGTCCGAGAGGTCGCCATCGCCGGCCATCCAGACCTGCGCGCCGACGATCAGCGGGAGCAACAGTTCCAGGGCCGCGATGTCGAAGGTCAGCGGCGTGACGGCGAGCCAGCGATCCTGCGCGGTCACACGCAGGGCATCTTTCAGATCCCAGAGAAAGTTGGTGAGCGCCGTGTGCTGGACGCCGACGGCTTTCGGCCGTCCGGTCGATCCGGACGTGTGAATCACGTAGGCCAGTTGCTCCGGGAACCACGACCAGTCGGGATTGTCCGCGCATGCGTGCGCGAGGCCGCTCCACATCGGATCGAGGTCGAGCGTGGCGATGCCGCAGTCCGAGACGTACCGACTGGTCGCGCGATCGGTCAACACCATCGCGATCGCTGCTCCCTGGACCATCTGACGCAGGCGTTCTCGAGGCGCGCTGACGGCGAGCGGGACATAGGCGCCGCCGGCCTTCAAGACCGCGAGAAGCGTCATGATCAGGCGGACGCCGCGGCCCATGCAGATCCCCACGCGTGTCTCGGCCGCCACGCCCCGGGCACGAAGATCGTGCGCAAGCCGGTTCGCGCCGTCATTCAGCTCCGCGTAGGTGAGCCGCTCGCGATCGTCGACGACCGCGATGGCTTGCGGATGCCGGCGGACGGCGTCTTCGACGAGCGCATGAACGGGTTGACGAGCGGGATACGGCCGGGTCGTGTCGTTCCACGCCTGCAGTCGCGCGAGGTCTGGCCGCTCGCGATCGATCGACGCGCGCGAGGTCTGTCCATGCGGTGTGAGAGGTGGGCGAGACCGCGATGCGGACGCGTAGGCCGCGCGCTCGGCCGCCGGACCGTCGGCATCGAGGGCGATATCGACCGTCACCCCGTATCGCCGATGCATGAAGTCCAACAGCGTCGCCGTGCAGGACGGACCCCAGGCCGCGGTCTGAAAGAAGCCGCTGGTGTGGAAGCCACGCTTGAACCGCGGATGAAAGCCGGACGGATTGAGCTCCACCACATGCCAGCGTCCACCCTCGTCTGCGGCGACGTCCCAGCCATACAGCGTGTCCTTGACGAAGCCGGCGGGAAGGCGTGCGAGGAGATCGCGTACGAACGCCGTCGGCGCCTCGCACTCGTCCGCGTGCGTGCGCTCGGGGTCGTATCGACGGAAGCAGAGATCCGGGATCACTGTATCTTCCAACGAATGGACGCGGTACTCCCGCACGATGCGAAGGCGCTGCTGGATGATGAACCGCTCGTCCGAGGCTGTCCGGGGAGAGGACAGCTCCTCGTCTTCCCGCAGGAGCGTGTCCAGGGCCAGCGACGATTGATCCACGTGGCGCAATTCACCGGATCCTTGACCCAGAGCGGCTTTGACGAGAAGCGCCCGGGCATCCAGCCTCTGGAACCACGCGCGTGCGGCGGCGGGGGACAGGCCGGACAGCGCGCGTCCCAGTCCGCGCGTGACGGGCACGGCGCCAGGGCACCAATGCGCCAACAGGAGCGCCTGTACGAGCTTGTGTTCCACGCGCCAGTGAAACACCCGATGCTCATCCAGTCCCAGCGTCTGCAGCAGATGCCGGATGAACAGCGATCGCGGATTCGGGGGAGGCGGGAGCCCGTCCGTCAGCGCGAGGCCATCGGACAGCCGCAATGTGATCGACGAGTCCGCGGGCCGTGTGCTGCGCGGCCCCGCCCAGGCGCCCATCTCGTTCGCGAGCCTCGCGCCTTCGGCGAGCTCATCGTTATTCCACTGCATGGCGTGGCCCTCGTGATCCTCGTGCGCGATCGGTCAGCGTCCCGCCGACCGAACCCGGCTCTCGGTCCTGGGTGGCGCGTCTATTCGCTCCGGTGAGATATTCAGCAGCCGCAGCGCGTCACGCACGTCACTGATGGCGCGTTCATCCTGGATCAGGCGTTGCCTGGACAAGAACTCGTCGACGCTGGTGGGCAGCGAACCGCTCTGTCCGCCGCTGGCTTGGAGCAGCTTCGCAATCGTTCGGCGATCCACGATATCGAGCAGTTCTTCCGGCGGCATCCGCGGAGCAGCGGCCCCGCCAGAACCCGGACGCCGCGACGTGTCGGCGGGCGCGCGCTCGCGCGTGCCAGGCGGCGGCCGGCATCGCATCCGCCGCGCGCGACCAGAACCAGTACAAGGGCCGGTTCGCCGTCCGCGGTCTCGCGGACCGCGGCGTCGGGCCCGATCGATCCACCCGCGCCTTCGGCCGCCAGGGCGGACGCGATATAGGGCAGCGCGGTCCGTCGCGGGTCTGGACTCAGCAGCAGCCGGCGCTGCGTCTGCGGCGCGAAGAGCGTCCGGCTGAAGGCGTCCCGACGCTGCATCCGTGCGTCGGTGAGGACTCCGACGATGCCGGATAATTCATCGTCCTGCCCGTCGCCACGTGTGCTCTCGGCAAGGCGCTCTGCCGAGAGGCTGGGCCTGCAGACGCACGATCTCCTCCCGAATGGCGGCCGATGGTTCCCATCGGAAGACTTCTTCGAGTGCTTCCAGATACGCCATGCATGGGATCCTCGTGGGCGTCGAACGCGGGTGGGTCCGCAGAACGTGTCGCCCATTATGGCGGCAGCGTTCGGCAAAGTGCGCCGTACTTTTGCGCGCCGGTGACAGTTCGTACGGCACCCGTGCGGAGGTTCTCGAGAAGGCGCGGCTCCCCGACGAACCCGCTACGGTTGGCGAAGGAAGTCGTCAAGCGGCTACGTGCTCGGACGCGCGCCGACCGCTTTCCGTCGCGTCCGCGGATGTCGTCAACATCTACACGGTGGCCAGCGGCAACGTTCGGTACTGCTTGCCTGTCAGCTGCGGATGGCTCGTGGCGGTATGACAGTTGATACAGCGCGGGTGGGTAAGGACAGAGTACACTGCCTCCCATGCCGTCGCACCGTCCGACGCTGGTGGTCTCGTCGACTGCGATCTCCCCGCCGCCACGCGGATCGAGAGCACGAACGCCCCGACCACCACGGCGCCGGGTATCGCGAGACAGAGTCGACGCGCGCTCGAAAAGATGAACGTCACCATGAGTCTGCACCTGCTATTGGCGACGTCGATGTCGGCGTTCTGCGTGCCGGCGTCCAGTTTTCGTTGGGAAGCGTCCAAACATCCAATGCTCATGCGACTCGGATATCTGCCCGTCCTGTGTTGTCTCGTCCTTCTGACCCCGTCGGCCGCGTCGGCGGCGCACCACTCCGCCCAGGCCGCTCCACCCGAGTCGTCAAGCGAGACGCTGTCCGAGACGGCGCTGGCCTACGAGCATGCCGGCCGCTGGCGGGAGGCGAACACGTTGCTGCGCAGGGGCATTGATCGGGCGCGGCGCACAGGCGATGAGCGGACCCGAGCGCGGCTGACCGCACAGCTCGGCTCCATTCTCCGGCGGCAGGAACGCTGGGATGAGGCACGCACCGCGTATGAGACGGCGCTACGCCTGTCGACCGCCGCGGACGATCGGTTCACGCAGGCGACCAGCTGGTTCGGTCTTGGCGAAGTGGGCTACTTCAAGGCGACCTACTACTTCGAGGGCGACGTCCTCGAACCACGCGCCGCGGTGGAGCGGTCGCTGCAATTGCGCGAGGCGATCGGCGACACAGTCGGCATGGCGGAATCGTTCTATCGTCTCGGGACGATCCACGAACGCCTGGGGCAAGATGCTGCCGCGCAGGCGTTCTTTGCGCGCGGCGCCGCCCTCGCGCGCGAGGCCGGCGATCCGCGGCAGATGGCGAACAACCTGACGCACCTCGCGGCGCGCTACGTCGAGCAGGGTGATCTCGATCAGGCCCTGGCGCACGATCTGGAGGCCGTGGCGCTCTCCGAGCGGCCCGGCGGGTCGCGCCTGGGGCTCGCGTTCTTTCTCGCGAATGTTGCGTCGGACTATCAGCGCAAGGGCGATCTCGTCCAGGCGTTTGCCTATGCGCGACGCGCGTTGGCCGTGAGTCGATCGCTGGGCCATCAATTGACGATCGCCCGCAATCTCTCTCTGCTGGCCGAACTGTATGTCGTCAGAGGACAGGTGGGTGAAGCCATCCGCGTCGGCGAACGCGCTCTGTCGACGGCATGCCGGGCGGGGCTGCGGCGCCCGACGTTCGACGCATGGCTCTCCCTGGGTGATCTCGATGCGAAGCACGGCGACACGAGGACCGCGCGCAAGTCCTACAATGCGGGACTCGCGCTGGCGCGCCAGCATCGCTACGCCGCTGGCATCGCGCAAGCGTCCGCGCGGATCGAGCAGTTGCGCAAGACAACGGCCAACTGACAACGCGACCGGCATGCACGGCGACCGGCGCGCCCTGTACTGGGGGGCGATCCCCCGGGGACTCACCGATGCAGGCGCGCCAGCAGGCGGCCTACATGTTGCGGCGATACTGTCCGCCGACGTTATACAGGGCGTCGCTAATCTCACCGAGAGACGCCTGCTTGACCGCCTCCATCAGGCTCGCGAAGGTGTTGTGCCGGGCGCGGGCTGTTTCTTGAAGATGGTGCAGGCACGCCGGCATCGCCTCGCCGCGTCTGGCGGGACCACCCGGAGCGTCCGCTCTCGCCAGTTGGAACCGCTCGACGTTGGCGATCTGTTGCCCTTTTTCTTCCTCGGTTGAGCGGATCAGCTCGATGGCCGTGGCCGTCTCGCCAGCGTGAGTCTTGGGCAGGAAGGTGTTGACGCCGATCAGCGGCAGCGTGCCGTCGTGCTTCTTCTGCTCGTAATACATGCTCTCTTCCTGGATCTTGCCGCGCTGATACATCGTATCCATCGCACCGAGGACCCCGCCGCGATCGCTGATGGCTTCGAACTCCTTGTAGACCGCTTCCTCGACGATATCGGTGAGCTGGTCGATGATGTAGCTGCCCTGCCAGGGGTTCTCGCAGAAGTTCAGCCCGAGTTCCCGGTTGATGATCAACTGGATGGCGACGGCCCGCCGCACGCTCTCTTCCGTCGGCGTCGTGATCGCCTCATCGTAGGCGTTGGTGTGCAGCGAGTTGCAATTGTCAAACAGCGCGTACAGCGCCTGCAGCGTCGTGCGGATGTCGTTGAACTGGATCTCCTGCGCGTGCAGCGACCGGCCGGAGGTCTGGATGTGATACTTCATCATCTGGCTGCGCGGGCTGGCATCGTAGCGCTCGCGCATGGCGCGCGCCCAGATGCGGCGGGCGACGCGGCCAATGACGCTGTATTCGGGGTCCATGCCATTGCTGAAGAAGAACGACAGATTGGGGGCGAAGTCGTCGACCTTCATCCCACGCGCCAGGTAGTACTCCACGATGGTGAAGCCGTTGGCGAGCGTGAAGGCGAGTTGGCTGATGGGATTCGCGCCGGCCTCCGCGATGTGATACCCGGAGATCGAGACGGAGTAGAAGTTGCGAACCTTGTGGTCGACGAAGAACTGCTGGATGTCGCCCATCATCCGCAGCGCGAACTCCGTACTGAAGATGCACGTATTCTGCGCCTGGTCTTCCTTCAGGATGTCGGCTTGCACGGTGCCACGGACGACACTCAGCGTCCCGGCGCGAATCTTGTCGTAGGTGGCGCGATCCAGGACCTGGTCGCCGGTGACCCCCAGCAGCGCGAGGCCGAGACCGTTGTGGCCTTCGGGGAGCGGCCCTTCGTAGCGCGGGCGTTCGCGGGCGCCGAAGATCGTGTCCAGGGTCTGCTGTGCCGCGTCCCAGCGCGCGGAGTCCTGGCGCAAGTACTTCTCGACGGCCTGATCGATCGCCGTGTTCATGAACATCGCGAGGAGCATCGGCGCCGGCCCGTTGATCGTCATCGATACCGATGTGGTCGGTGCCGAGAGATCGAAGCCGGAGTAGAGCTTCTTCATGTCGTCCAGCGTGGCGATGGACACGCCGGAGTTGCCGATCTTGCCGTAGATGTCCGGGCGCGGGTGTGGGTCTTCACCGTAGAGCGTCACCGAGTCGAACGCCGTCGAGAGCCGCGCCGCCTTTTGACCGAATGAGAGGTAGTGGAACCGCCGGTTGGTGCGTTCTGGCGTGCCCTCGCCGGCGAACATGCGCGTCGGGTCCTCGCCGGTCCGGCGATAGGGATAGACGCCCGCCGTGTACGGATACGCGCCCGGCAGATTCTCGCGCATCAGGAAGCGCAGCAGGTCACCCCAGCTCGTCGACGCCGGCGCCGCGATCTTCGGGATCTGTTGCTTCGACAACGACTCGACGTAGTTCGCGCCGTCGACGGCCTTGCCGCGGACTTCGTACGTATAGTGGGCGTCGGTGACCGACTTCAGCCGCGCCGGCCAGGCGCGCAGGAGGTCCACGGCCTCACCCGACAAGGCGGTGATGGCCTCTTGATACCGTTGGCGGAGCGTGAGGACGGCGGGGGCGGCGTCGCTGCCGACGTCTTCTGGCGCGTAGCGCGCCAGCCGCTCCGGCAGTGTCGCGTCGCCGATCTCCGAGAGTGACAGCCAGAATGCCTGGGCCCGTACCGCTGCCTCGACCTGTCGCTCGACGTCGCCGTTGATCGAACGGCCTTGTTCGGCAATCTCGGCCAGGTAGCGCTGGCGCGCGGCGGGA
>Ga0187894_10001906_pt1 | contig 25929 bp, 31 predicted proteins | sample GBC1701081metaG_FD_136650 | JGI IMG/M metagenome (GOLD analysis project Ga0187894, IMG submission 136650) | White microbial mat communities from a lava cave in the Kipuka Kanohina Cave System on the Island of Hawaii, USA - GBC170108-1 metaG ... | reverse complement strand
CGGTGCGACTGGTATTTTACTCCATTCGTAGTGGTTGTTGGTGGTAAATATTTTTTGCCGGTACCGCAATGCCTTTTTATCAAGTTGGACGTTTAGCTTGCCTGCCGGCAGGCAGGTCTGACCATTTTTTAACCTTTGAAAAAACCCTGGCAGACGGCCGGGGTTTTTCTTTTTTACCTCACCCCTCCGTCCTCGTTCCTCGGACACCTCCCCTCTCCATTTGGAGAGGGGAGGCCGGGAGGGGTGAGGTAAATTGGCCTCATAGTTGTATTACATCGGTTGTTGGCTAAATTTTACAGTTATGAAAAAGCTCATCTACCTTTTCTTGTTGATCGGATTATCGTCTTGCGAATTCTATTATCTCGAACCGAGGTATCCTGAACGCGACAGGTTAATCGGTCGCCATGATGTAGAAGAATACAGTGAAACGTATAACGATTACATCCGCTATGCAATCTGGATTGAAGAATCGGACAATTTCACGGACCAATTTTACATCGACAATTTTTATGGTGTGGATATCCGGGTGTGTGCGGGTATTTCAGGCAATAAGATTACCATTCATGAGCAGGTAGTAAACGGATATGAGATAGAAGGAGTGGGTACTGTTTACGGTGATGAAATTGAAATGAGCTACAGCGTAAAGGATATTTATTCAGGAGCACGCACTGATTTTTGTGAAGCAACGGTTTGGTAATAGCGTTGGAAATATAGTTTTGAAGTGCCCGCGTATTGTCGGGCACTTTTCGTTTATTAGATGTATAATAGTTTAGTATGAACAGAAAACGTTTATTCCTGATCACTATGCCAGTGTTGCTGGCAGGAATTTATTTTTTTGGTCCGAAACCATCAACCCCGGTATTTAATAAAAAGATCAATACAATCCTGGCAGAACCACAGGCACTGGAAGCTTACATTTCGCTTAAAGAAAGCCGGCACAACGTTAAACCGGATAATGAGGCTCGTATCGTTTGGGCTGATTCATCAAAACAAAAAACTGAATATGCCATTGTATACCTTCATGGATTCTCAGCCAGCCAAATGGAAGGAGACCCTGTGCACAAACGGTTTGCAAAAGAATTTGGCGCAAACTTATACTTAGCCCGACTGGCTGATCACGGCATTGATACAACTGAAACGCTTTTGCAATTCACCGCTGACCGTTTTTGGGAAAGTTCCAAGGAAGCATTGGCAATAGGAAAGGCAATCGGAGATAAAGTCATTCTAATGAGTACTTCTACCGGTGGTACTACAGCGTTAATGCTAGCGGCAGAATACCCTGAGGATGTATTCGCGCTGATTAGTATGTCGCCCAATATTGCTATTAATGACCCGGCTGCTTTTTTGTTGAATGACCCCTGGGGATTGCAGATTGCCAGGTTAGTGATGGGTGGAAATTACCGGGAATGGGTACCAGATGAACAACGCGCGAAGTATTGGAATAGCAAGTATAGGCTTGAATCCCTGATTCAGTTAGAGGAATTGGTTGAGAGTTCTATGAATAAGGAAACTTTTGCAAGAGTAAAGCAGCCATCGTTAACACTTTACTATTTTAAGAATGACGAAGAGCAAGACCCTGAAGTAAAAGTTAGCGCTATGTTGGATATGAATAAACTGCTCGGTACGCCTGATTCATTAAAAGTTACTGTCGCAATTCCCAATGCCGGAGCGCATGTGATTGGTTCCACACTGGTTTCAAAAGATGTAGAAGGTGTATATCGTGAGATTGAAAAGTTTGCGATTGAGAAATTGCATCTCAAGCCTGTTAATTGATGTTTGGTTCAAACATGTTTAACGCGAAGCGAAGTTGTTTCTTCATCCAGCACCTCAACAGTTTCTCCTTTTTCGATATACTCACCACGCGTAAACGCATCATAAAGTTGTCCTTCAATAAGCACTTTACCACTTGGCCTGAGAACCGTGTAAGCAGTACCGATCTTACCCGTCATGGGTTCTTTAACAAAATTTGACGTATATCCCTGTTGTGTGTCGGTTAACGCCACGCGTTTAAAAAATTTTGAATCTGCTAATCGCCCACCTGCTAAAAACAAAACCGTTATTCCTCCAAGCAATCCTCCAAAGGCGGCTGCCATTGCAAAAAGTAAATCATTGGCAGGCACAAATTCAAAATCAAAAACATTATTGTTGACCATGACTAAAATAAGAGAACCAAGAGTTAGTGTAATGCCAGCAATTCCGGCTACGCCAAAACCCGGGAGGACAAAAATCTCAACCCCAAGCAGGGCTATTCCAATGAATAGAGTAATAATCTCCCAATTATCAGCCAATCCGTTCAGGTAATAGGGAACGAGATATAAAACCATAGCAACCACAGAAGCAAGAAGAGCGAAACCAATTCCGGGAGATTGCATCTCAAAATAAATGCCACCGAGTATGATCAAAATTAAGATGCCACTAATGAATGGATTGATGAAAATGGAGATGATTTTATCCGTTACGCTCAATTCAAAACGTTCAATTGCATAGTCTGTAATATTGTTTCGTCTTAAAATCTCATCCACAGATTCAACTTTAGCTTCACAGAAACCGTATTTTATTGCTTCCGATGTTGAGAAGGTGATGATCTGCCCTTCCTTTTTAATACTGTCAATCGCGAAACTTTCATCTACCATACCCTCGGCAATCCGGGGGTCGCGTCCATTTTCTTCTGCTGTGGACCGCATGATGGAACGCATGTAGGATTGATATTTATCAGGTGCCTTTTCACCACTTTCATTTACAACCGTGGCGGCTCCTATGCTTGCTCCGGGCGACATGTATATACTGTCGCAAGCAATTGAAATCAATGCACCGGCAGAGGCGGCATCAGAGTTAATGTACACCCAAACTGGTTTTTTAAAATCCATGATCTTATCCACGATTTCTTTCGCATCGGTAACCAGGCCACCATACGTATCCATTTCAATGATCACAATGTCGGCCTTGGTGTTGTCTGCGTGACTGAGTGCCAATTCAACGTAGCGGTTGGTTCGCGGGTCAATCTCGCTTTTTATCTCCATCACCATCACCTTCGTTTTTTGCCCTATTAAGTTGAAGACTGGTACAAGAAAAATCAGAACTAAAAGAAAACGCTTCATTGTTTGAAATTCATTAATGGTCATGGTAAATACGCATAAAATTAACCATTAAACAACTTGCCTGCTATTCCGCGAATTAAGTTTTCCCATCATTTCCAGGGCACTATCTGGAACACGCTTGCGTTACCTAAAAGTGAAATTCTGATAGTGGAGGTACGGGATGATCAGAATTTTCAGGTTCAATTTTCAGCGCTCAATTTTCGGGATAGTAAATTTCTTTGGGAGGGAATTAAATTGAAAGAACGCTGGTGGATAGGGTTAACAGCAGCCAATGAAAATACGGTGCTTTTTCACACGTACGTGAATCAGGGCAATCCCGATCATAAAAACCTGATCGCGTATGACATTTTCAGGAGGAATGTTCGTTGGGAGATAGAAGAGTTCTCTTTTTTTGATTGGGATGATACAGAAATATGGGGATATCGAACACAGAATGAATTGACCCAGGCCACGATCGATATTGAAAGGGGTACTTTGCTGGAAAAAGCATGGACGGCTAAGCGTTCGGAAGTGAGCGTTGATTCTAACCGACCGGTTCAATATGTTGAAGGAATGCCTCACTTTGAAACGGTAAAAATGTTTATCCAACAAAAGACTACCTATCAGCCAATAAGAGGAGCAGAATACCTTGAATGGAAGGATTGGATTATGGTAAGCCTCTATACAGAGGAAGAAAGTAGTTTGGCTAACTATTTGTTAGTGTTTAGCAGGGAGGGTGAAGTTTTGCTTGAGGTGAAACTAGGTGAAAAACTAACAGCTTTAGGCACCGATACTTTTTTCATGCTTTCAGGTTGTCTATTTTTAGTAAAAAATAAGTCGGAGTTAGTAGCATATACATTCTATGATTAAATTTTTGGTACTGGCAAGTGTCTCATTTTTTAATCCCGAAGTCAAACAAGATTCTATTGGGACAGAGACAATCAACGGAAAACTTTTTGTTGTTCATAAAGTTGACGCTGGTGAAACCCTTTACGGCATTTCAAAGCACTATGCTGTTACAGTTGATCAGATTTTGGAATACAATCCAACAGCGGATGCCGGACTTGAAATTGGTCAAATCATAAAAGTCCCCTATGTTCTGCGTTCTCCAAAAAGGGTAACGAACGGAAACACCCACATTGTATCCGAGAAAGAAACACTTTTTTCAATCTCCAGGCAATACGGAGTTACGGTTGATGAACTTAAACAGTGGAACAACCTAAGTGATAATGCCCTGGCGTTAGGGCAAGAGCTGGTAATAAAAAGGAAAAACACGATTGCGGTAGTAACAGCTCCGTTAGAAGTGAAGTCAGCACGCACCGTGCATACAGTAGCTGCTAAAGAAACAATGTATTCTATAACTCGTCAGTATGGTATTACGGTAGAGCAATTGCGGGAATGGAATAGTTTACAGAGTGATGAATTGAAAATTGGTCAATCCCTTTTTGTTGTACAACCGATTTACAACCAAACGACTGTGGCAACTCCTGTTATAACACAAGCTCAAACAACCGTTCAACCACAACTACCCCCTGTGATAGAGAGCAATCCTCCGCAAGTGGTCGCCATTCCGGTAGAGCGTACGCCAACGATCAAAATTTCTGAAAGTGTACGGGGTACCGATGAAGTTGTGGAGGCAGGATTGGCTGAGCTAATTGACGGTACTGAGGGCAATAGAAAATATTTAGCCCTTCATCGCACCGCACCAACAGGTACTATTCTGAAAATACGAAATGAAATGAACAGTCGGGAGGTGTTTGTACGGGTCATGGGCAAACTACCTGATACTGCGCTCACGGATAAATTGGTTATTAAAATTTCAAAGTCTGCTTATGACAGGTTGGGAGCTATTGACCCGCGTTTCCGTGTAGAGGTTACCTACTATAAGTGATGCGATGCCGGATAGTGATCCTTCTCATTCTTATTTCAATCAGGTTATTAGCTCAAAACCTGGTTCCAAATCCAAGTTTTGAAGAACTCTCTCGCTGCCCGCATAGTTTTAGCACCGATAAAAAAGATTTTATAGTTCCCGGTTGGGTGTCGCCCACCAACGGCACACCTGATCATTTTCATGGTTGCAGTTGGGGTGAGGCAGACGTGCCATTCAATTGGGCCGGATCGGCCAATGCCCATTCTGGTAAGGGTTATGCCGGCATTTATGTGTGGAGCAATGATCCGGACAGAAATTACCGGGAGTATTTACAATGTGAACTGGCTGAGCCGCTTCAATGGGGAGAGCAGTATGTACTGGAGTTTTACTACAAACTTGCTTCTAATGCGGTATACACAGTGAATCGTTTCGGATTAACATTGACAGAAGCTCCCGTGAATCTGACACACGATAAACTTATTGAAATTGCTCCGGTTATTTCGATTGAGAATGATTCAGCAATTGTAAATACCACCGGAGGGTGGGAACATGCCAAACAAATTTACCATGCAAAAGGGGGAGAGCGTTTTGTCATTATTGGGAATTTTTTTGACAACCGAAGTACCAAATATACACGCTTACCGTACAGGATTGGCAAGAACTCTATGCTTACCAGCAGTGCCTATTATTTTGTAGATGATGTTTCGGTAAAACCAGTTGATTCGCTAAAACAAAAAATAGTGCCGGTGGTGTCCAAATTTAAGCGTGATACGATTGAACTGAACACTGACTACATTCTAAAAAACATTCAGTTTGAATTTGATAGTTATGTGCTGCTGCGATCTTCTTTTGTTGAATTGGATAAGGTAGTAGAGTATTTAAAGCAGAGGCCGGAAGTGAATGTGCGCTTATCGGGTCATACCGATTTCATTGGTTCAGCCGATTACAACCTGATCTTGTCCCGAAACAGGGCGAGGAGTGTGGCAGATCATTTTGTTTCAAAGGGTATTCAGTCGCAGCGGGTTATCAGCTATGGCTTTGGGAAATCCCGACCTGTCATGCTGGAGAAAACAGATGAGGCAAGAAAAATCAACCGCAGAGTTGAAATCCGTTTTGTTACGGAACCAGATCAGTAGTTTTTGATGACCATTCTTCCAGTCGCTTGTTCATCATCCCAAACCAAAGAGGAGGGACTGTCGCAATCATGATCATCGTGGGGTAACCAAACGGCAACTGCGGACTGATGTCATAATGACTTAATACCTGATACCGTTTGATGGCATTTGCGTGATGATCGGAATGGCGCTGTAATTGGAAAAGAAAAAAATTACTGAGCATTTGGCTGGCATTCCAGGAATGAATTGGGTTTACGCGTTCGTATCTTCCCCGAGAAACTTCTTTGCGCATAATGCCATAGTGTTCAACATAGTTCACCAATTCCAATAGCGTAAAGGCAATGAAGCTTTGCGAAAAAAAGAAAACCGGGATTTCCCACAGCACCCTGCCTGACCCATAGCTGAATAAGAAAGTAACTCCTGCACAAAAAATAAGCGGGAGTACGGCAAACCAGATCATGTTATTCTTCCAGTGAAGTGCGGGAAGTTCTTTTCTTCGAAGTGATTCATTCTCTATTTTCCATGCATGTGCATAACCACTAAATACGGACCGCACCCAAAAAGCATAGAAGTTTTCATTTTTCCTGGCAGTGGCCGGATCTTCAGGAGTAGCTACCAGTACGTGATGGCCACGGTTGTGTTCGATATAGAAGTGCATGTAGCAGACAGTCATTAGCAGTACGTTGCTGTAAAACCTTTCAAGCGATGATTTTTTATGGCCTAACTCATGCGCTACTGTTATGCCAATCCCACCTGTTACCAAAGAAAAGCTTAACACAAATCCAATCCACTCGGCAGTGCCGCTAATCTTCCCGGTTCCAATTGCATAGCAACCCCAGAAAACAAAAGCGATCTGAACGTACGTCCACACGTAGGTAACAAAACGATAATAATATTCTTCACTCTTAATTTTGATCTCACTCTCAGTTGCGTTTGAAGTATCAATGCCAAGGTGTTGATCGATGAGTGGTAATAGAATGAAAGAGAACAAAATAGCCAGGAAATTCCACCAGTTATCAAGGTAGTACCCGGTTACTACAAGTGAGGGGATAATAAAAGCAGTGAAAAAGCCGAGCTTCCTGAACGGATTCATTCTCCTAAAATAATAGAAATTGACTGATTGTCCTATAGAAGCTTATTCCGAAGCCACCTGAAATAATGGCTTTTTATCCAGGGTGCCGTTATCGGCTATTTCTTTTAGCATTTCTTTATGCGCTTCTATGAATTGATTGTATAGGGTAGCAACGGCATCATAGTCAGCTCTGTAATTCTCCACTCTCAAATCGGCTGCGCGAATTTCTTCTACCAGTTTTTGCAGGGTAGTGTTATACGAAAAGGATGTATAGGATTCTGTCAACGCAATAAGCTCGGATACAAGCGATTCGGAAGCAAAATCGTATTCTTCCACCACATCGGTATTCCACATAGTTTTTGATGTATATCTGATACGACTGAGTTGGTCAACCCGTTGTTCGTAGGAGTTCAATTCTCCCGGAACAAATTGTCCCCCAATTTGTATTTCGTGTAACAAACCCTTCATCGCTTTGATTTTCTGATTGTCATCCTTGATCATCATGTTCCAGGTATCCAGCATACTATCCTGTAATGTCAAATACATTTCGGTAAGGGAATCAATCCGGGTAAACGAAGTCTCATCTTGATGCTTTTTTGAATTGCAGCCCATGGATAAAAAAAATACTCCGATGACAAAGAATAAGGTTCTATAGGTTTGTGGGCTCATGAAGGTTACTTTCTGTCAATCAAAGTACGGGATAAACCAGTAAAAAGTTTGTGCAGTAACGTGCGGTTTTAGTATGGATGTAGGAAATTCACCTTTTTGGTGCATTTATAGGGGCTTAAATTGTTCGAAAGCTTCTTTGCAGGTATTGCAATAATGGATCGAACGGCAAAGGGTTGGACCGAAAGCATTCTTTAATTCTGTATTGGTGCCATCGCATCGGGGGCAAATAGCGTGTTCAAGCACCTCAAGTTCTGTAAAGATTTCACGTGAGGGGGGAGGCGCCAGCCCGAATTTCCTGAGTGCCAGTTTTCCTTTTTCGGAAATCAAATCCGAGGTCCAGGGCCTGCGGAATGTCACCTCGATAGAAATATTTTCAATGCCTCTTTTTGTAAGTACTTCTTGTATTTCTTGTTTCATCATATCCAATGCAGGACATCCGACAAACGTTGGCGTCATTTCAATTTTTACGCCTGATTCACTTAATTCAATTTCGGTGATCACACCCAGATCAACGAGTGACAATACCGGAATCTCCGGATCTTTCACTTCCTCCAACCAGGTGTAAATATCATCTTTAGTGATTGTCATTGTTTTCTTAGAAACATGGATATTGACAGAAAGTTCACCACTCAGCAGATGGATCAATCCTAAACACTTCACTCATTTCATCCAATAAGGGCTGAAGGTGTTCGCTGTGTTTCCCGAGTCGGCCACTGAATACAGGCTGAACTACTTTCCAATCAGGAAGAATAAGGTTTGTTTGACTGATGATTTCTTCCACTTTCTTCATCCATCTTTCTTTTAACACTTGTTCGCCATTAAAAATGCCATCGGCAATCAGTTCTCTTTCGTACGGAGACTCTTCGAACATTCCTAACGCATACGGCATTGCGTAATCAAGCGATTTTTGCAACCTTGAAATACTTTCTTCTGTCGCACTCCCGAGTTGCTTCATCCAGGTATTGGCGTGCAAGGTGTGGTACCGCAGTTCAGCTCTTATTTTTTTGGATAAATCTGCCAATGGCTGAAAAGATGAATTGCTCAACATCTCGAACCGGATGACTTCTGCTGTATCGTATAGAAAATGCCGGATCAGGCTGAAGTCGTATTCTCCATTGGGGAGTTCTACCAACAGGCAATTATGAAACTGACTTGCATGGCGGGTGAAGGCAACGGTATCGGGATCACGTTCCCCAAGCGTATTGAGAATATTATACAAGGCGTGGCTTTGCCCTATTTTATCCTGCGCCATAGAAGAAAAGGCGATATCTTCTTCAAGCAAAGGACCAAAGCCGGTCCATTCAGAATTGCGATGGCCGAGAATCAGCAGATCGTCAGCCATTTTATAGAGCAGTTCTTTTAAAGCGATTTCGTTCATGATTTTTCCATAATTGCCGGAATCAAGATGGTCTGGATTTATGAGTTTACAGGATTTTTGATCTTCCTGATCTTCAAATACTAGTCATCCTGATTCAGGCAGTTTTATTTTTCTCTAAAAATTCTTTCAACTTATCTCCTCCTTTATAATCCGCAGCATCTCTGAATTTTTTCTCTGGTAATGTTAGCCATAATTCTTTTTCTTCCAGGTTTGTAAACCGAATATCGCTTGACCGGATGGCCCACACGTTATACACTACCTTTCCATTTTTAAATACCTTTTTCGATTCACACATAGCCTCTTGTGGTGTGGCAGCTTGTACTGAACCAACATACTGATGCTGTTTACCACGTTTCAATAAATGATAAATTTCGTAAGCGGTCTTCTCACCGGCCTGAGGCGGGGTATCATTAATAAATTCGTATGCATTCAGTGTTCCATCCGTCATTGGCGACACGTATACATTTCGGGTGTCGGCAACATACAATGAAGCGCATAAAAATCTGCGCGTGAAAGTTTCTTTGGCCAACACAAAAGCCATCTCTAAATTAGGAGCGTGAACAGCGCCCTCATGCTGAAATGCTTTTCCTTCTTTAGCCTGCACAAATACTTCAAACGTACCAAACTGATCAAGCGAAACTTTGGGTAAGACTTGTCCGGCCTCTCCAATAGCGGGCAGACGATTTACGCGCGGGTCAAGAGATTTCATTAGGCCAATGGAGTAACGTATTTTGCTTTTGGTGATTTCAATGCTTCACGCACCCAACGACCTCGTTCCTCTGCTACACGTCTTACTTCCAGTCTCTCGTTGTTACAAGGGCCGTCACCGTTGATCACCCGTTTAAATTCTTCCCAGTCTGGTTCAGTATACTCCCAGCGACCGTTCTCTGTATTTTTTTTCAGTTTTGGATCAGGAATTATAAAACCAAGTTCCCTGATTTTAGGAACGTACATATCAAGAAATTGATTACGCATGTCATCGTTGGTTCCCATTTTTACTTTCCACTTCATCAGCACTTCTGTATGTACAGAAATTTTATCGGATGGTCCGAAGAAGTGCATCATGGGTGGCCACCAGCGGTTGAGTGCCTCTTGAAACATGTCACGTTGCTTTTGAGTACCTGAAGCCAGGTAAATAACACAGTGGTGTCCATATTTGAGATGGAACGATTCTTCTGCACAAATCCTATCCAGAGCGCGGCAATAAGGGCCATAACTACCTTTGGCATTTGCAAGTTGATTCACAATCGCCCCTGCATCTACCAACCAGGAAATAAAACAGCAATCGGCCCAGGTAAAGGTGGGGTAATTAAAAATGTTCGAATATTTTGACTTGCCAGTTACCAGATCATCCAGCATCTGCTCGCGAGGTTTGCCTAACGTTTCAGCAGCACTGTATAATAGTTGGGCATGACCTACTTCATCCTGAACTTTTGCCATTAAGGAAAGCTTTCTTTTAAAGCCTGGTGCGCGGGTAATCCATGTCCCTTCTGGCAATGCTCCTATTATTTCACTGTGAGCATGCTGCTCAATCATGCGGATTAATTGCTTGCGATATAAGGCTGGCATCCAGTCGGTGGGCTCAATTTTTTCACCACGTTCAATACGCGCTTCAAATTCAGCCAGTTTTATAGGATCTTCCAGTGCAACACTGTCTGTTTTAATACCTTCAAATGTGTTTCCGCCACCGTACATAGCAATTCAGGATTTAATATTTTGGATTTAGCGATTATGCAAAGATAACCACTAACATCCGTTAGCAAAACACGATTTTGTCAGTTTTGTTTGAGCCCGTTTACGAGCATATCGGCTAATTGCTGGCCTAAGGCCTTGGGTTCGATGGATCCTTTCGGGCTATACCAAAGGGGCATCCAGTTAAGGGATGAGAAAAGAGTCATCACTGCAAGCTTGGTGTCAATGTTCTTTTTGAACTCACCCGTTTGAACACCTTCTTCAATTATACTCTTGAATCGGTTGATGTAGTTAATCCTGAGCAATAAAAAGTCGCGCAGGTAAGGCTGGCTCAAATGCCGGTGTTCGTTCATAAACACGGCTGATGCAGTCAGATCTTTGGCCATCACATTTACATGCCCAATGATGCCTAAACTCAGTTTTTCTTTGGCCGATACTTTTTGTTTCTCTACCTGTTCGAGGGAGGCGCGGAATTCACCGGCCATGTCGAAGCACAGGGTTTGTAAAATCTCTTCTTTGGATTTGATGTGGGAGTACAGGCTGGCGGCTTCAATGCCGAGCTTTTGTGCAAGGTCGCGCATGGAGGATGCAGCGTATCCTTTTTCTTTAAACAACTCAGCCGCGCTGCGGATAACCTGTTCTTTCCTTGATAAATTCACTACTCCATCCATCATCTTTTCAGATTAACCTCAAAAATATAAGAAAATTGTAACAGCCTGAAACATTCATTTCCATAATTTAGTCAAAATAAAAATCAGTTGATGCATTATAGTTCGCTTCGGGAATACTTTTATAAACTCCATAACCTTCTGTATGGCATTGTGCTCATACCCTTGCTGGCCTTTGTTGTGCTCTACTGGCAGATGCAGGCAGGTAATGTTGAAGGGCTGCTTAAACAAGATGAGTACTTAAATAAGCTCTTATTGATCGTATTTAGCGTTTTGGTTTCGCTGGACTGGAGTATCTCTATTGTATTGTTTCACCGCGGACTAAAAGCTACCCGAACACTTGATAGCCTTGGAAGAAAATTAGATCGCTATTTCTCGTTTACCATGTTGCGATTTGCCCTGGTTGTATCCGGATCGATTGGACTTGCTATTGGATTCTATCTGACAGAAAACCAACTCTTCACGATTCTGTTCGTTATAAGCTTTGCTTTGTTGCTCTTGCTTTGGCCCACGCCAACAAAGGTGTGTGATGATTTGCAACTGAAGGGTGATGAGCGTACACTGGTTCAGTATAGAAAGGATAGGTTATGAGAATCAGATGTTGTCGATCAAAATTTTGATACCTGCAACTAAAATCAATACAGCCGTAGTTCTTTTCACATAAACCGGGTTGAATTTTTGTGCTCCAAGGCGGGATCCGATCTGACCCCCGATAAACACGGCCAGTAGCAAGGGCACTAAAAATTTAAATTCAAGGGTTGTAACTCCCCGCTGAAACTGACCTGCCAGCCCGCTAATCGAATTTACAAGTATAAAAAGGCTGGCAAGTGCTGATATTCTTTTTGCTTCAGACCAGTTCATAAAATGGAGAATTGGTGAAAGGAAGATTCCACCCCCGATGCTTACCAGTCCCGATAAAAAACCAATACCACCGCCCAACAGTATATTGATGGATGTTTTGTTGTACCGATTTTCTGCCTGAATATTTTGAGGTTTTATCCAGAGAGCTATAGAAGCGAGAATCAATGTAATTCCCAAAACGATGAAGAACGCCTGATACTCAAGCTTCCAAAACCCGCCCACGTACGCGAACGGAATGCTGGCAACTAAAAAAGGCCAGGCGTCTTTCCAATTAATTTTTCCTTCCCGATAAAAGATGATGGTTCCTCCTGTTACCACAATAATATTACAAAGCAGGGCAGTTGGGCGAATTACATCGGGAAGTAAGCTAAACATCGGTTGGGCTAATAAGGCCAGGTAACTTGACCCTCCTCCGAAGCCGACTGAAGAATAGATTAATGCAATTAAAAAAAAGGAAGCAGGCAGAATTGAAAAGTGAGAATTGAAAAGTGAGAATTCTATGGTTTCCACTTACTCAATATTTTTTAATTCTCCATTCTTCATTCTCATTTATCCTCCAATGGTAGACATGGATTCAAAAACAGGAACATGATTAATTCTGTTTTGTTCTGCTTCAAGTCCATCTTTCGGGCGATTGCGGAAGGCATGTAACAACTCAGATCTAAGTTGTTGGTCGGAAAGACCTGAGCGTAACAAATCGCGAATGTTTAACACACCATTGTCGTACAGACAGGTTTTTAACACACCCTGTGCTGTTACGCGAACGCGATTGCATGTTCCACAGAAAGTTCTGCTAAACGCAGCAATGATACCGATGTTGCCAACGTGCCCCGGAATTGAATAGTGGTATGCTGTCGAGTTTTCAGGATCAGATACTTTATAAATCCCCGGGTAATGAAGTTGAATGTGTTCCAGAATTTTTTTGTATGTCCAGGAAAGTTTAGGGTAATGACTGCCTTCTCCATTGAAAGGCATCTCTTCGATAAAGCGAACAGATACCGGATCTCTTTTAGTAAGCTCTATTAAAGGAACAATGTCTTCAATGTTTTTGCCTTCCATAACGACAGCATTTATTTTTACAGGAATGGCATGTTGAAGCAGGCTATGAAAAGTTTCAATCACCTTATCAAATTCGTCCCGATAGGTGATTTGTTTGAATCTTTGTTTATCGAGTGTGTCCAGGCTGAGATTGACGGAAGTGATTAGCTTTTTAAGTTCAGGAATATGTGGTGCGGTCAGTACACCATTAGTGGTAAGATGGATATCCTTAATTCCGGGTATGGATTTTATTTTGCGAAAAAGATCCATGACATCATTTCGTACAAAAGGTTCCCCGCCTGTAAGCCGAACCTTGGTGATACCCATCTGAGCCATGATGGTAACAAGCCGTTCAATCTCCTCAAAACTTAACAACTCCTTCTTGGGTAAATACCGGATTCCTTCTTCCGGCATACAATAAAAGCAACGCAGGTTACACCGATCCGTTACCGCAAGCCTCAGGTAATTAAGAGGTCGGCCATGATTATCGTAGAATGTATGCACACTTCAACTTTGAGTATGAAAGATATAAATTCAACATGGGTTTGTATAATTTCGTTTAACAGACTGGTACTATTGTGTTATGAAGTGTACGATAAAAGCGTTTGGTATTAGCCGGGAGATCATAGGAGGTAAACTTTTGGAAATGGAAGTTCCTGACGGAATAACCATTTCGGATCTAAAAAAGGCCCTAATTAAGAAGTATCCTACGTTTGATTCGCTGAAATCCCTCTATGTAGCGATTAATAATGAATATGCTCAGGAGGATGCAATATTAAAGGGAGGTGATGAAATTGCACTTATTCCACCCGTTAGCGGAGGGTAAGTGATTTCTTATGATCACATACTCGGTCCCAATCGCGTCAATCATGAGCATTACAAATAATCATAGTTTATACAGTTTGATTTTTGTAGTAGAAGCATTACCTTCCATTACTTCCTTCTAACATAAACCCAACCACACAAATCATGATAAAAATCACTGAAAAGCCTATCGACATTCAGAAAGTGATTGACACTGCCTCCAGCCTGGGTGCCGGAGCCGTGAATGTCTTCGTGGGTACCGTTCGCAACAACGCACATGGTAAAAATGTACTCTGGCTGGAATACGAGGCTTATGAATCGATGGCCGTTTCGGAGATCAGAAAGATTATTGATGAGGCATCGCACCGATGGCCGTTACTGGGTTGGGGAGTAAGTCATCGGATCGGTACATTAAAACCGGGCGAAGTTGCGGTTGTCGTGGCCGTGTCATCTCCGCATCGCAAGCAAGCGTTTGAAGCTTGTGAGTTTATTATCAATGCCTTAAAGGAAAAGGCTCCTATCTTCAAAAAGGAAATTTTTGAAGATGGTGAAGAGTGGGTATCCGCCAGACCTACCGGAGTAAGTTCTTATAACTGATTAACCAGAATCAGTCCGGCAGTAACAAGAACCACTGCTACTAACATTCCTGCAAAAATCAGGATGGCCAAGTCACGACCGATCGGGTTTACGTGAAAAATTTTACCTGCTGTTTTCATTTTACCAACTGTTTAGACTACACTAAGGTAACACTAACCTTTCGTGGAGCGTTCGTTGCGTAAGTAATTTTTGATTTTTAATAAATTTTATTCAAACTTAATTGAGCTGGCAATTAAAATTCTGAAATGAGGAATTGTATTACAGTAGTTCAATTGAGTTATAGTGAGCCGGTTATGATTTCCTGATTCAATTAACCAATCACTACCGCTAACAGAATATTTTACATGGAGGTGTAAAAACTGATACCGGTGTTAACTTTATTAACTACCTGCCTCCTTGTAGGGTTTTCCTGGATTGCTTCAAATATGCCTTTAACTCTTCCTCTGTATTCACATTTATAAGCGTTGAGGCAGAGGGTACCTTAACCAGGTGCACGTCATTTTCAAGAAGAAATTTCCTTGGGCTGGTGTTACCGCTATTAAAAAAGTCAAACAGCATAGGTTTCGCTTTGGCTTCCCAGATGGTAAAGAGTGGCTCTGGATTTTGCCCATCAGAGTCGAGAAAACAAGTCGCAGTTTTAAGCTCATCCCGATTTTTGATCAAATATTCAATGGCCTTTAGGTCAATGTTGGGCATATCAATTGGTACCGTAAGCCAGGCAATAAATGGATCGAATTGAAAGGCGCTTAAAACCCCATTTAGTGGACTGTCTATTTCAAAGTGGTCAGGAATGTTAGATTCAGATAACTTAGAATCTTTAGCACCCGACACAAATACTTGATTACAAAATGGTTTTAATAATTCTTCGAGATACTTACGTTGAGGTTTTCCGTGGTAATTGATAAGGCCCTTATCTTTTCCCATTCGGGTACTCTTGCCACCTGAAAGGACCAGTCCATTTAAACTTTTAGTCATGGATATGCTTACCGCAATGGGGGCACGTTTTCGTGTTCCTGTTACTGTACATGATCTCAAAAAAACCTGAGGAAAGAATACCTGCAGGTAATGCCAGCAAACCAAAACCCACTACCGCAAACATTCCACCCAGTACCTTTCCAAGTACGGTTATCGGAACCATGTCGCCATACCCAACGGTAGTGAGCGTGGCAATACCCCACCACATCGTTGCCGGGATACTGGAAAAGATAGCAGGCTGAGCTTCATGCTCAACATAAAACATGATTGTTGAAATAATCACTAACATGAACATGATAAGGATAATGCTCAGAATAAGTTGCTCCCTTCGATCGTATGCCACGCGCCTGAAAATAGTAAGGGCATGCAGGTAACGAGCAACTTTGAACATTCTGAACAAGCCCATAAGTCTGAAGATTCTCAGAAACCTGAGATCGAACGGAAGGAAAGTGAGGTAAAAAGGAATGAATGCAAGCAGATCAATTACGGCCATCGGGGAACCGGCAAATTTAAGTCTTCCTTTAACAGGATGTCTGTACTTGGGGCTTTCTACAATCGAGTAAAGACGGCACAGGTATTCAACAGTAAAAAAGATAACGGAAAAAATTTCAAAACCCCTGAAGAACTCACGGTAACGCAGATCATATTCATCTATGGAGTCGATGACAATGGCTAAGATGTTAAGAACAATAATGATAACGAGTAGAAATTCAAAGATTCGCTCCAGGATACCTCCTTTTTCGGTGGGTTCCAGGATGAGGTAAAGACGTTTCCTCAGCGTCATACAACAGTTCGTTTAAAATTTTTCTTACCTCCGGTTTTTTCCATGAGTTTAATTTCTTCAATGATAATTTCTTGCGAAAGTGCTTTACACATATCGTAAATAGTAAGGGCCGCTACACTGGCCGAAGTAAGAGCCTCCATCTCAACACCGGTTTTTCCTGTGATGGTGGCAAGCGTGTCGATCACAATTTTATTATTCCGCACGTGTATTTCAACCTGGCAATTTTCCATGCTTAGCGGATGACATAATGGAATAAGATCGGAAGTTTTTTTGGCACCCATTACACCCGCCAGGATAGCGGTTTGAAATACGGAACCCTTTTTTGTAATCAAATCGTCATGATTGATTTGGTCCAGAATTTCTTTGCTGACTTTTATAGTAGCCTGGGCCCGCGCAGTTCGGTGGGTAATAGCCTTTACGGATACATCCACCATTTGCGGATTACCAGAGGCATCGATATGGGAGAGTTCTTTATCTTTCATAACAGGTTGTGAGCCGGTCATAAACGGGCTAACAACGATAATTTTCAAATTTAATAATAATTTCATGCAATGGTAACGGTTACGGAGGCCTTTAAGATTGTTCAGTCAATAGTGGCAAAGACGGAAGTCGAAGAAGTTGATAGTTTGTCCTCCGTGGGACGAGTGTTGGCTGAGTCTATTCATGCCGATCGTGATTTCCCACCCTTTAATCGTGTGTCGATGGATGGCATTGCAATACATGCGAATAAGTTAATGGGAAGAAGACAAGCGTTTCTCATCGAAGGTGTGCAGGCCGCTGGATCACCTCAATTAGTTTTAAAAGACCCATATAATTGTATCGAAGTGATGACAGGGGCTGTGTTGCCGGCAAATACAAATGCTGTGGTCAGGTATGAAGACATAGAAATAAAAGCAGGAAGGGCTGAAATCCTTATCGAAAAAATTGAAGCGGGAATGAATATTCACCCCCAAGGTCAGGATGCGAAGCAAGGTGAATTGTTGCTAATGCCCGGGCAAAAAATTTCTGCAGCAGAAGTTGCCGTGCTGGCATCGGTAGGAAAGATGCAGGTGCGGGTTTTTGCCTTTCCAAAGACAGCCGTGATTTCAAGTGGAGATGAGTTGGTGGAAGTGGATGAAACGCCACAGCCTCACCAAATCAGAAAATCGAATTCGTATGCATTGCAGGCAGCGATGAGAGAGATAGGCTGGAAGTCGGAATCGTTTCATCTTACGGATGATAAAGAATTGGTGAAGCGAAATCTTCAGACTATTCTTGAAAACGATGATGTATTGATTTTATCCGGAGGTGTATCAAAAGGAAAATTTGATTTTATCCCTGAAGCACTGGAAGAACTTGGTATTGAAAAACTTTTTCACCAGGTAAGTCAGCGGCCGGGTAAGCCATTTTGGTTTGGCGCCTCACACAACAAGGCAAAAATTGTGTTTGCATTACCAGGAAACCCGGTATCTACATTTCTATGTTTTCATAAATACATCAAGCCATGGATCATGAATTGTTTTGGAATAACGAATAACTCTGTTACAGCAACGCTTATTGAAGATGTAAATTTTTCTCCTGCTTTAACATATTTTCTTCAGGTTCGAACAGTAGTAAAAGAAGGCATTCTTCTCGCATATCCAGATGCAGGCGGTGGATCAGGTGACTTTACTAACCTGAAAGAGGTGGATGGTTTTCTTGAACTCCCATTGGAAAAATCAAGCTTTAAGGCTGGTGAAGTCTATCCTTTTATTTCTTTTCGTGTTTGAAGATTAGGGCTTAACTTTGCGCCTTAAAAATGTTCTGATACATGTTTGATAATTTAAGTTTAAAGCTGGAGAAAGCCTTTCAAACACTGAAAGGGCAGGGAAGGATTACGGAAGTAAACGTTGCTGCCACCATTAAGGAAATTCGCAAAGCATTGATCGATGCCGATGTCAATTATAAAGTTGCCAAAGAAGTAACAGACGAGATCAGGCAAAAAGCGCTGGGGCAGGATGTACTTACTGCAGTTTCTCCTGGCCAATTATTGGTGAAGATTACGAATGACGAACTCACCGCCCTCATGGGCGGCCAGGGTGAAGATATTAAAATTGAAGGTAATCCGGCTATTATCCTCATTGCAGGTTTGCAGGGTTCTGGTAAAACAACCTTCTCTGGAAAATTGGCAAGCTATTTAAAGAAACAAGGTCGGCAGGTGCTATTAACGGCCTGTGATATTTACAGACCTGCCGCTATCAATCAGTTAAAAGTACTGGGTGAGCAAATTGGTGTGGAGGTGTATGCCGAGCCCGAAAATAAGGATGCTGTAAAAATTGCGAAAGCAGCTATTGAGCATGGAAAGAAAAACAATCATCGTGTTGTCATTATCGATACGGCCGGACGTTTAGCTGTAGATGAAGAAATGATGAATGAGATTGCCCGATTGAAGGAAGCACTCAATCCATCTGAAACATTGTTTGTGGTTGACTCGATGACGGGTCAAGATGCAGTGAACACAGCCAAGGCATTCAACGACCGACTGAATTTTAATGGTGTGGTTCTTACCAAACTCGATGGCGATGCACGCGGAGGCGCGGCACTTTCTATTCGCAGAGTGGTGGAGAAACCAATCAAGTTCATCAGCACGGGTGAGAAGATGGAAGCAATTGATCGCTTCTACCCCGACAGGATGGCCAGCCGGATTCTCGGTATGGGTGATGTAGTGGGTTTAGTAGAGAAGGCACAACAAAACTTTGACGAAGACGAAGCGAAACGACTCAATGCCAAGCTTCGTAAAAACCAGTTTGATTTTAATGACTTCCTTACCCAGCTTGAGCAGATCAAGAAAATGGGTAATCTGAAAGACCTCATGGGCATGATCCCGGGAGTGGGCAAAGCTATGAAGGGTGTTGATGTTGATGATAATTCTTTTAAACCTGTTGAAGCCATCATTCGCTCGATGACTAATCAAGAACGGGAAAACCCTGATCTGATTAACGGCAGTCGGAAAGATCGCATTGCTAAAGGCAGTGGCACGTCAGTAACACAGGTAAATCAGCTACTCAAGCAATTTGGTGATATGCGTAAGATGATGAAGACCATGAATAAAATGGGAGGAGCGAAGCGCGCCTTGTCCTCCATGAATCCGTTTGGGAAGTAAATGAGGCCCGCAAAATTATTTGACGATTTCTTTAACAGTGAAAGGGCAGGAGGTTTACTCCTTATTTTTTGTGCTGTTGTATCATTATTGTTGACCAACTCACCGATAAGTGAAAGTTACCAGCACCTGTGGCATGCGAAGGTAATAGGTGAGAGTACGGAATACTGGATCAATGACGGACTCATGACCATATTTTTCCTGCTTATTGGTTTAGAACTGGAGCGTGAAATTTATAACGGTGAGTTATCGACTCTTAAGCAAGCTTCATTGCCCATTGTGGCCGCATTGGGCGGTATGGTTGTTCCTGCCGGATTATTCCTTGTCTTCAATTATGGCACTCCTTCACAAGCAGGTGGTGGCATACCCATGGCTACCGATATAGCGTTTGCCATCGGAATTTTATCGTTGCTGGGCAATCGTGTACCTGTTTCTTTAAAAGTTCTGCTCACTGCGTTAGCTGTGATTGATGACCTGGGTGCCATTCTGGTGATTGCTGTTTTCTACACAAGCTCCCTTGCCTTTACAAATCTGTTTATCGCAGCAGGTATTCTATTGTTCCTTTTCACACTAAACCGGTTGAAGATTTACAACCTGATACCCTATTTGCTGGGAGGTGGTGTTGCCTGGTATTTTATGATACATTCAGGTGTGCATGCAACCATTACGGGAGTCCTGTTGGCATTTGTAATCCCGTTTGGCGATGGTGGAGAAAACTCACCCTCATACAAACTGCAGCATTATCTTCATAAGCCGGTCGCTTTTATTATTCTCCCGTTGTTTGCGCTGGCGAATACGAGTATTATCATTGAGAGTGATTGGATGCAAGGCTTGACTCAACCTAACAGCATTGGAATTTTTGCTGGATTGATTTTAGGGAAGCCGTTAGGCATTTTCCTCTTTAGTTTTGCTTCGGTTGCACTTGGTATTTGCTCCCTCCCTCAAGATGTAAATTGGAAACGTGTTTTGGGGATTGGTTTTTTGGGTGGTATTGGGTTTACAATGTCCATCTTCATCACATTGTTGGCATTTAATCAACCTCAACTAATTACACAGTCAAAAATTGCCGTGTTACTAGCGTCACTTATTTCGGGCATAGTAGGATACCTCTGGCTTCAATCTGTTTTACGAACTAAATCAGATACATCATCGCCCGGATGATGAGTGTTTGGTGTATATTTGGTAAATCCAATAAACATAAATGCGGAAATTATGAAACGGAATGCAACTGCTATTTGGCAAGGAACCGGAAAAGAAGGTAAAGGTTCTTTAACCACACAAAGTACCGTGTTAAGTAACACGCAGTATTCATTCAAATCGCGATTCGAGGAGGGCGTGGGTACCAACCCCGAAGAACTGGTAGCGGCCGCTCACGCAGGATGTTTTACCATGAAGCTTTCTTTTAATATTGATGCCGCGGGGTTTACAGCCGATAAACTCGAAACAAAATGCGAAATCAACTTTGAAAATGGAGTGATCACGAACTCTCATTTAACCGTGAAAGCCAGTATTAAAGGAATTACGAAAGAAAAGTTTGATGAAGTGGTGGCGGATGCCGAGAAGAACTGCCCTATTTCTAAAGTATTGAATACCAAAATTTCAGTAAGTGCTGGTTTGAATTGAGGGTCGGTACCGATTTCAAACAATAAGCCTGAGTCTTTCAATTTATTTAAAAAATAACGTAAAAATGAGAACCGAACAGGCGTAAGGCACGTTATAACCTTAGTTTTACAGGTTAATACTTACTATAGTTTATTAATGCCTCGTCCTGAGCAAAGTCCGGACGGGGCATTTTCACGTTAATTACCAACTAACTTAAATCCTTATGAAAAGAATTATTGCACTCATGATGATGGTTCTGGCTGTTGCTGTGTTGGATAGCAAAGCCCAGGATAATAAGCCTAAGAGCCCCAAGGAAACTGTGACTGGATCCATTGAGGGAGCCAATATTGAAATCGTGTATTGTCGGCCTTCAGCGCGTGGCCGGAAGATGCTCGGTGAAAAAGAACCGTACGGTCAGGTTTGGCGTACGGGTGCCAACGCAGCTACTACCATCAAGTTTGATAAAGCTGTAACCGTTGAAGGACAGGCATTGGCAGCAGGCACCTACGCACTGTTTACCATCCCAAATGAAAGTGAGTGGGTGATTATTTTTAATAAGAAAACAGATCAGTGGGGTGCATACGATTATGAGAAGAACAAAGCTCAGGACGCATTAAAAGTGACCGTAAAGGCTGATAAAACTCCTTCATTTGTTGAAACTTTTACGATAGGGGTTGATAAAAATCAGGTAAACCTCCAATGGGAGAACACGGCTGTAGCTTTTAAAGTGAGATAAATAAATCAGATTATTTAAAAAGCCTCTTGATTTTATCGAGAGGCTTTTTTTTGCATCTTGTTTTGGTAAACTGCCATTGCATGCAAATTTTAGGGCGTTCAGACAGGGTTAATCTTCCAGGACTTGGCTTGTATAATATCCATGCTAAGATTGACACGGGGGCATTTACCAGCAGCCTTCATTGTTCCCGGGCGGAGGTGGTAGACAATCAACTTGAGTTTGTTTTACTGGACGATGAACATCCTGAATTTACAGGTATGAAATTCATTTTCAAAGAGTATGCCGAACGTCTGATTAAAAATTCTTTCGGGGTCGCTGAAAAACGATACGTGATTCATACTACGATAAAAATTTTCGAGGAAGAAATTATAGCTGAGTTCACGTTGAGTGACCGGGATGCGTTACGTTTTCCGATCCTGTTAGGCCGTAAAATTTTGCGCGACCGTTTTCTAATTGATGTAACAAAAAAAAATCTATCTTACAGAAGTAACAAGGTTAGAAAGAGAAAGAAAACTTCATAGTAACCGTTTTCAAGCCAATATGAATATTGCCATCCTGTCCACGGGCCCTAAACTCTACTCTACTAAACGGTTAAAGGAGGCAGGTGAAAGGCGCGGTCATCGTGTGGAGATTATTGACCACATGAAGTGTGTTATTTTTATCGAAAAAAAGAACCCTGTTGTATTATATCAGGGAAGAAGACTGGATTACTTTGACGCCATCATTCCCCGTATCGGTGCTTCTGTAACTTTTTATGGTGCGGCTATTGTACGACAATTTGAGATGATGAAGGTGTTTACTGCGGTTGAATCGCAAGCCTTGATTCGTTCGCGCGATAAACTCAGAAGCCTGCAAATACTTTCCAGGGCCGGGCTTGGTTTGCCAAAAACGATTTTCATGGATTACTCTAAAGATACAGAAGGAGTAGTGGAGGCAGTTGGCGGTGCACCTGTAGTGATTAAATTATTGGAAGGAACACAAGGCCTGGGTGTTGTATTGGCAGAGAATAAAAAAGCGGCACAGTCAGTAATGGAGGCATTTCATGGACTAAAGACCCACATTATTGTTCAGGAGTTTATTAAAGAAGCAAGGGGGGCCGATATCCGGGCATTTATTGTGGATGGTGAAGTGGTAGGAGCCATGCGCAGGCAAGCAAAGGACGGTGAGTTCCGTTCTAACTTGCACCGGGGTGGTACCGCTACTGTTGTTAAATTAACACGAGCCGAAAAGCATGCAGCTATCACGGCTGCAAAAAAAATGGGTTTAGGTGTTGCGGGTGTTGACATGCTGCCCTCTAAACGTGGCCCGCTTATCCTGGAAGTAAACTCGTCTCCCGGGCTTGAGGGCATTGAGGGCGCTACGAAAGTTGATATTGGTGGAAAGATTATTCAATATTTGGAAAGAAATGCAGGGAAGAAAAAAATTCAAAAAGATAAGATTAATGCTTAATTGGTCAGGAGTCATTGGTGATTAGTCATTGATAAATACAGCATGCAAATGACCATTGACCAATGACTAAAAATTATGAAACAAGTAACTATAGCGGGACATCGTATTGAACCGGGTGAATTTAAGGAGATCAATATTAACATTGCACGCCTGCCTTCGCACACTCAGATTGATACTCCCATTTATGTATCACGCTCAAAAGAAGAAGGCCCCATATTGGCGTTAATGGCCGGGATGCACGGTGACGAAATTAATGGGATGGAAATTGTTCGCAGAATTCTGGACCAAGACCTGCACAAAGTAAAACGCGGTACGGTTGTATGCATGCCCATCACGAATGTGTACGGTTTTTTGAATTTCTCGCGAGATGTTCCGGATGGTAAGGATGTAAACCGATCATTCCCGGGTAGTAAAAATGGATCGCTTGCCAGCCGTGTTGCCTATAACCTCACACATCAGATTATACCGTTTATTGATTATGGAATTGATTTTCATACGGGGGGAGCCATGCGCACCAACTACCCGCAAGTACGGGCCATGTTAAACAATGAGAAGAATCAGGAATTAGCGAATGCGTTTTGTGCACCCTTTACAATTGATTCTCCCTTTCGACCTAACTCCTTACGAAAAGAAGCATCTAAAAAGGGGAAAAATATTATTGTGTATGAAGCAGGTGAATCGCTACGCTTTGATCAACACGGGATTGAAGAAGGAATTTCTGGTGCGTTACGCCTGATGCGGCACTTAAAGATGATTGACGAAGCTCCAAAACCGAAAGAGGAGAACCGTATAATCTGGAGTTCGTCATGGATTCGCGCCAAACATGCCGGGTTGTTTCAAGCTCGTGTTCAGAGCGGGCAATTGCTACATAAGGGTGATTGGGTAGGAACCATAACAGATCCCTTCGGGGAATTTAAAGAACAAGTTAAATCATCGGAGACTGCTTATGTTATTGGATTAAATAACAATCCTGTGGTTAATGCCGGTGACGCACTTATGCACCTGGGGATGGACAATGTGTGCAAGCTGGGAAAGAATTCCCCCGGGTAATCATTTCACTATTCAGTTATTCATGATTTCAAGTTCGGCTGAATAAATACTATTGGCGCTTTCCGTAAAGATCTTCGAAGGTGAGAGTTTCGGAAGCACTATCGCCTTTTAAAATTTGTAAATGGTACAATAACGATACTCCCATCATCAGAAAAATAAGAAAGTATCCAATGCTGAAAAGAACAGTGTTGTAGTAATGGAAAAATCCCTCGTACACAAAAATATCGTAGCCGAATAAAGCTAAACTTAAAAACACGCATGCTACTACGTATCGTGCACCGCTTCGTTCGTTGATCCATGCACGTACAACAATAACACCGCAGTACAACAATAAAATAGCGGCTATTGCCAGGTAGATATCAAGCCACTGCGTAAAGAATACAGGTGAAGTAATCACGCCTAAGGCTATAAAAAAACAATTGGTACCAACTAAAATGTACTTGATGATTTTACTGCTTTCATTCGGGAACAACCTGCTTAGAAACAGAATTGCCCAAATCATGGTCAGGAAAAGTGTTATATATTCTATTCGCACCATGGTGCTCCAATCAAATGCCGGAAAGTAAGAGATGAATGCATAGATGTTGGAGAACTCCGACCGTATTGCCCAACTGAGACAGAGCAACGAGAAATAAAGTGTAATTTTTTTTCGCTCTTCACGTAAATAATAAATGAGAAGAAAAGAAATTCCTAAAAGCGCAAGCCCGATAGATCCAGTCAGGCTGCTCTTGACAGCCTGGTTGTAGTGATTCTCCAGCATGGTTGAAGTACCTAAGTAGATTGGCTCTTTTGATCCGCCCTTAAAATGATAGAAGTTTGAAATATAAAGTGTAATACCAAGAGTGTCATCCTCAATATTAAATGGAATCACCTGAGGCAACCATTGAGGTGTTGTACTTTCCCGGGTTGTACCAATTTTTCCGTTCTCGGCCACTTTTTTCCCATTCACCCAAAGTTCATAACTGCAATAAATTTGGGGGAATTCAAAAGCGAGTTTTCCTGTGTCAGAGGGAACTACGACACGCAGTTGATAAGTTCCATGTTGAGTTGAAGGATCCCATACTTCGGGAAAACGTGAAATGGAAGCGAGTGTATGAGTACTATCTGAGCCTGATACGAATTCGTTTTTATAGAAATTCCAATAACCGTTAAGTGCAATTTTCTTTTCACGGAAATTCCAGGTTCGCACATCCAATACTCCATTATTTGCTTCGGGCTTACCTGAACTCACAGGCTGAGCCACTCCGCAAAAACTCACGAAGTAAAGAACAACAAATAATACTTTTCTCATGGCAGGTCCCTGGGGGCGGAATTTTAAGACCGGCCAAGATACTTAAAAATTGTTAAGCTTCGATTGAAGTTGCGGATCGAGCT
>Ga0187894_10001905_pt1 | contig 25969 bp, 26 predicted proteins | sample GBC1701081metaG_FD_136650 | JGI IMG/M metagenome (GOLD analysis project Ga0187894, IMG submission 136650) | White microbial mat communities from a lava cave in the Kipuka Kanohina Cave System on the Island of Hawaii, USA - GBC170108-1 metaG ... | reverse complement strand
CATCTTCACATCGTCGATCTCGAAGAACGCCTTGCAGAATTCGGCGAGCGCCCATTTGAGATGGCCGAGATGCGTCTCCTCGTCGATGACGAGGCCCTCGATCTGGTGGAACATCGGCGTATGCGTCTGGTCCGAATCGGAGCGGAAGGTGCGCCCTGGTGCGATGATGCGGATCGGCGGCTTCTGCTCGAGCATGGTGCGGATCTGCACCGGCGAGGTGTGGGTGCGCAACAGCATGCGCGTGCCGTCGCCCTTGGGATGGAAATAGAAGGTGTCGTGCTCCTGGCGGGCCGGATGCTCGGCCGGCATGTTGAGCGCGGTGAAATTGTAGAAGTCGTTCTCGATATGGGGACCTTCGGCGACCGAGAAGCCGAGATCGCCCCAGATCTGGACGATCTCTTCCCACACCTGGCTCACCGGATGGATGCTGCCCTGCGTTTCGGGCCGCGCCGGAAGCGTCACGTCGATCTTCTCGGTGGCGAGCCTGGCCTCGAGCGACTTGGCCTGGAGCCCGGCCTTTTTCGTAGCGCTCGCCTGGGTGAGCTTTTCCTTGAGCGCGTTGAGCTCGGCGCCCGCGACTTTACGCTCGTCGGGCGTCATGTCGGCGAGCGTCTTCATGCGCTCGGAGAGGGCGCCCTTCTTGCCGAGCGCCGAGACGCGCATGGATTCGAGCTCGGTCTCGTCAGCCGCGGCCTGAATGCCGTCGATCAGCGATTGTTCTAGGGTTTGCAGGCTCATTTTCCGAATCTTTCAACGAAAAGGCCGGGCCGATGACGCTCATGGGGAGCGCCAACCGAGGCCCGGCCTGAACCGATGGATACGTGCGAGGCTCAGAGAGCCGCTTTCGCCTTTTCGACGAGAGCAGCAAAAGCCTGAGGCTCGCGCACGGCGAGATCGGCCAGAACCTTGCGGTCGATCTCGATACCGGCCTTGCCGAGCCCGTTGATAAATCGGCCATAGGTGAGGCCGAGTTCGCGGCTCGCCGCGTTGATGCGCTGGATCCACAAAGCGCGGAAATTGCGCTTCTTGTTGCGCCGGTCGCGATATTGATATTGCTGGGCCTTCTCGACCGCCTGGACGGCGACGCGGAAGATGTTCTTGCGGCGGTTGAAATAGCCCGACGCTTTCTTGATGACCTTCTTGTGGGCGGCCCTGGCCGTCACACCACGCTTGACACGGGACATGTCTGAACTCCTTGCAGCGACTTAGCGGGCATAAGGCATATGGATCTTGACCAGGCGCTCATCGCCCGGCGCCAGGATCGTGGTGCCCCGCTGGTTGCGGATCTGCTTGTTGCTGCGCTTGATCATGCCGTGGCGCTTGCCGGCCTGGCCGGCCTTGATGCGGCCGGACGCCGTGACCTTGAATCGCTTCTTGGCCGACGATTTCGTCTTCACTTTGGGCATTTCGCTATCCTTTCGGTGCACAATAAAAGACCGCCCTGGCATGCCCTTTACAGGCCAGGCGGCTTGAACGGGCCGGGTTATGGCGGAAGGCGGGATAAAATGCAAGTCCGCCGGTCGGGCGCCCCAGCCATTACGCAACGGCATGGCTTGATCGGAGGGGTGCCCCGGGCCCACATTCCCTAAACTCCCAATCTCCATGAGGCCCCCATGTCCAAGCTCCGTTACACCAGCGCTCTCATCATCGGATCGGGTGCCGGCCTCAGCGCCTCGTTGGCGAGGCTCCTGGCGAGCCAGGGTCTCAAGGTCGGGCTTGCCGCCCGCAACCCGCAGAAACTGGCGAGCCTTGCGGCCGAAACCCACAGCCGGACCTTTGCCTGCGACGCCGCGGATCCTGAGCAAATGGCGAAGCTGTTCGAGGACGTGGACAAGACCTTGGGCGAGCCCGATGTCGTCATCTACAACGCCTCGGGCCGCCTCAGGGGGGCGATCGCGGAGCTCGATCCGAAGGCGGTGGAGCAGGCCATCGCGGTGACGGCCTTTGGCGGCTTCCTCGCCGGCCAGGAGGCGGCGCGGCGCATGCTGAAGCACGGACGTGGCGCGATCCTGTTCACCGGCGCCACGGCGAGCGTCAAGGGCTATGCGCTTTCCGCCCCCTTCGCCATGGGCAAATTCGCGCTGCGCGGCCTCGCCCAGAGCATGGCGCGCGAATTGGGCCCCAAGGGCATCCATGTCGCCCATTTCGTCATCGACGGCGGCATCCGCAATCCCGGCCGCGAGGAGCCGGCCGACCGGCCCGACAGCATGCTCGATCCCGATGCGATCGCCGAGACCTATTTCAACATCCTGATGCAGCCGAGGAGTGCGTGGACCTGGGAAGTCGAACTCAGGCCCTGGGTGGAGAAGTTCTGAGTGAATCTCCCTCCCCGCGCTTCGCGCGGCGGAGGGAGAGTTAAGCCGCGGGCTTCGTCTTCCAGCCGGAAATCCATAAATCTCTCAGCGCATCGCCTTCGTTGCGGAAATGCGCGCCCGTCGCGGTGCAGCTCTGCGTCCGATCGAGGCGGAAATTGCGGATGGCGGTGCGCAATTCGCACCAGCCGACGATGACTTGGGCATCGAGGTAATAGATGAGCGCCAGGGGCCTGATGATGCGTTGGGTGATCCGGCCCTGCTCATCGCTGTAGGTGATGCCGAGCTTTTCCTCATCGCGGATCGCCCGCCGGATCAACGTGAAATCGACATTCTGCGGCTCGGGTGCGATGGGACCCCAGGCATGGAGCGAGCGCGCCTGGATCGTCTGCCGGAGCGGCGGCGGCACGGCGGCGGCGATCTTGGCGGACACCTTCTTGGCGGCCTCCGTCAATTCCTTGTCGCCGGTGCGCTCGATCAGAGCGAGGCCGAGGACGACGGCCTCGGTCTCCTCGATGGTGAACATCAAGGGCGGCAGGTCGAAACCGGGGCGCAATATGTAGCCTATGCCGCGCTCGCCATCGATCGGTACCCGCATCGCCTGGAGGGCTCCGATATCGCGATAGATCGAGCGCACCGTCACCTCGAGCCGCTCGGCGATGGCGGCCGCCGTGATCGGGCGGCGCTGAGCCCTGAGGATCTGGATGATCTCGAACAGCCTGGACGCCTTGCGCATGGTCGCACCTCGCAACTGACACAGCCTTGTCAGTTGCGGCCTCTTATACCGCAGCAAAACGACCTTGCCGAGGAACATACTGACATGACCTATCCGGAAGCCCTGTGGATATTCTTCATCCTGCTCTCAGGCATCATCATCGTGCCGGGCATGGATATGATCTTTGTCCTGGCCAATGCGCTGACCGGCGGCCGGCCCGCCGGCATTGCCGCCACTTTCGGCATCGTGCTGGGCGGCGCCTTCCACACAGCCTTCGGCGCTTTCGCCGTCGTGGGCTTCAGCCGCCTGGTCCCGGAGCTTTATGGTCCGATGCTGATCGCGGGCTCGCTCTATATGATCTGGATCGGCTGGACCCTCATCCGGAGCTCCATCACCGTCGATCCGGTCGGGGGTCTGGCGTCACGATCGCTGCCCGCGATATTCGGTCAGGCGATCGTCACCTGCATCCTCAATCCGAAGGCTTGGCTCTTCGTCCTTGCCGTCTATCCGCAATTCATCAGGCCCGATTTCGGGCCCTTATGGGCGCAGGCGCTGGTGATCGGCCTGATGGTGGCGGCAGTGCAACTGACCGTCTATGGCGGACTCGGCCTGATGGCGGCGAAAGGCCGTGACGCGATGGTCGGCAATCCCAAGCTCACCATCTGGTCCGGGCGCATCGCCGGCCTCCTGCTCGTCGCCGCCGCTCTCTTCACTCTATGGCGCGGCTGGCAGGGGATTTAGGCTGCCGGCGCAGCCACCCGAAGAGGCTGAGCGCGCCGATCGTATAGGCGCTCGCCACGAGAATCTTGATGATGCGGGTCGCGAGCAGCTCTTCCGAGCCGCCGGGCAGCGGCGCGATGCCGAGGCCAAGGATCAGCAGGAAGGTCGAGAAGGCAATAGCATAGACGGGTGCTGCCTCTCCGCCCCGCACCATCCGCTCGCCGAACCACAAGCCCATCGCCAGCACGATGAGGATGAAGAATAGAATGCCGCCGGAGAGAACGACGAACTGATAGGCGACTATCGCGACGACGCCGCCGAGGAGATTGCCGATAATGATCGCCACCGCGACGCGGCTGCTGCGCTCCGGTTCCACCGCGCGCAGGAGATTGAGCGCGATCATCAGGATGACGATGTTGTTGATGTCGCCGCGCGCGATGAAGGCGATGAGCACGGGATAGAGGATGAGGGTATCGGAAATGGCGATACGCGCCGCCAAGGCGGGCTCATGACCTGGCGGGCCTTGCGCGGGCGTCGCGCTTCCGTTCGAAGCGGATGGCGACGGGATGAGCAGATGAACGATCCAGACGGTGATGATGGCCGCAATGCTGGCGCGCAGCAGCGCGGTCATGAACAGCCAGGCGAGATCGAGCGAGATGGTCGAGATCACCGGAATACAGCAGAAGGCGATCTGGACCAGCAGCATGATAGCGGCCGGCGCGCCGCGCCGCTGGCCGTAAAAGCTCCAGCAGATCAACAGCCCGACCAGGGCGAGAAGGACCAGGGGGGTGGACAAGAACAGGGTTGAGATGCCCAGCGCAAGCGACGTCGCGATCAGGATGACGAGCGGCACGGCGAGGCCTTGCCGCAGGGAGGGTGCGGTGGGCGCCGAGGCCAGGAGCTGAACGGCGAGCATCGGGGCGAGGAAGCTGAAATCCCAATCGGCCAGCTCGGCTATGGTGAAGGCCAGGGTGGCGGCGATGGCGATCCGCAGGATATGCCGGACGGCCCTCTTGTCGCTTGCCGCTGCCTTGGCACCCGTCATGTCAGCTGAGATAGCTGAGATAGGACACGAGCACGATCCACAGCCGCCCAATGGCGTCGGTCACCGATGTCTGGCCGGTATAGATGATGACATTCGCCTGCGATCCAAGCCTGATTCCCTTGGGCTGCTCGTCCGGCTCGAACTGGACGCGCACCGCGAAGCGCTGCGCGTCGCGTATCCACCCGGTATCGTTCCTGATCACCGGCAGGCCGGTGGCCGGATCGATGTCTTTTCTGTCGACGCCCCAGCCGACGCTTTCGACCTTCGCCGGATAGACGCGACCGGGGCGGATATCGAGGACGACGTCGGCGGCGTTTCCGGCCGCGACATGTTCGAGGCTGTTCTCGCGGAACTGCGCGTCGATCCAGATCACTTCGGCATCGATGAAGGTGAGGACGGCCTGACCGACGGCGGCATATTGGCCGGTCGCCAGTTGCAGATTGGTGATGACACCGTCGGAGGGCGCCAGCACGATCGTGTCGGTGAAATCGCGCCGCGCCTTGCGCAGGGCTGCCTGCGCCTGACGAATCTGCGGATTGTCGGCGCCCTGCGGTCCCATATTCTGCCGGGCTTGCTCCACATCGGCCTTGGCGCGGTCGACATCGGCGATCGCCGCATCCAGGCTGGCGGTGGCCTGGTCGCTCCTCGCCTTGGCATAGATGCCCTTCTTGACCATCTCGAATATGCGCGCCGTCTGCTCCTGGATATTGGTGAGCTTCGCCTCGGCCTCGGCGAGCTGGGCCTCGGCGGAGGCGAGTGCTGCCGTCGAGGCGCCGACCGCAAGCCCCGCGGCGGCAAGCTGCGCCTCGGCGGTCTCGACGGCGATCGCATAGCGCTCGCGGTCGATCTCGAACAGGACCTCGCCGGTTCGGACGATTTGATTGTCGATGACATTGACGGCACTGATACGGCCCGCCACATCGGCGGCAACGCGCACGACATAGGCCTGAACCGTCGCTTGCGCGGTGTAGGGCGTGAAGCGGTCGGCGAACAGGCCGTAGACGAACAAGGCGGCGCACAACAGCAACACGATGCCGGTCAGGCGCCGGATGGGGTTCTTCGGCGCGGCGGGCGCCGGAGCGGCGATCGGGGCATACGCCTCGCGGTCTTCGCGATCTGTCCTGCGACGCATGGTGCGGGTCCCCTTAAGGATGCGGCGGCAGCTTGGCGATGAGCCCGAGATCGGTGCCGGCCGATATCATGAGCTGGATCGCGAGGCCGGCGAGCAGGATGCCGACGACCTTGCCGGTGATCATCAGGGCCGCAGGGCCGACCGCGGCGATGATCTTGTCGGCGAGCAGCAGGACGATGAGATTGATCGCAAGAACGATCAGCGCCAGCACCAGCAAGGTGACGATATCTCCCATAGACTGCGCGCCGGCCGCGATCGTCACCACGGCGACGATGCCTTGCGGCGTCGCCATCAGCGGCATGGCGAGAGGATAGACCGCGATGTCGGCCGAGGGGCCGGCATCCTCGGCCTGTCCCTTCTTCTCTTCACCCAGCACCATATGGAGGGCGAAGAGCAGGAGGATCAGTCCGCCCGCGATCTTCAGCGCCGGCAGTGAGATATGGAACACTTTCAGGATGAACTCGCCGGCGAGGACGAAGAGGACGATCACGATGGTGGCGGTGAGGACGGTCTTGATCGCGACCTGTCGCCGGAAAGCCGCATCAGATTTGGCCGTCAGCGTGGCATAGACGATCGCCGCCTTCAGCGGACCGATGGTGATCAGCAGAATGACGAAGATATCGGCAATTCCAAAGGGCATTCCCGCCTCCCCATTTCTTTGACGCAAGGTTAGACTATGCGGAAGAGTGAGGGAACCGATAGTTGGACCATGGTCGCTGTCGGCTGGTGATGTTCCTGCGGGCTCTTACGTCTCGTTCCCACGCAAAGCGGTGCGCCGCGGCCTTTCGCGAATGGCGATGACGATGCCGGCGAAGACGACGAGCCCGACGCCCGCCAGCGTCGAAAAGCCCGGCAGCTGGCTGAAGAACAGGAAACCCCAGAGGATCGCCCAGGGCAGAGCGGTATATTCGAAGATCGCGGCGAGATTGGCTTCCGCCATGCGATAGCCCTGACCCAGGCAATAGATGCCGATGGTCGCGGCGACCCCGCAGCCCAGCATGAGCATGAGATCGTGGGTCGAGGGCCAGATCCAGGCGCGGAGCAGGAAAGCGAGGCTCGGATGGCTCCATTGCGCGAACTCGCCCGAGCCGATGACGAGGCCGGCGAGCCCCGACAGCAGGAAGAACACGACATTCACATAGACCGACATGGTCGATGCCGATTCGGTGGCGCCGATATGGCGGCCATGCAATTGGCCGAGCGCATAGGCGAAGGCCGAAGCCGCCGGCAGCACCACCGCCCATTCGAGCTGGCCGAGGCCATCCTTCATGACGATGACGACGCCGACGAAGCCGAGGATGACGGCGAGCCAGCGGATCTTGCCGACCTTCTCGCCGAGCAACGGCCCGGCGAGAGCCGTGATGAACAAGGGGGCGGCGAAGGAGATCGCCACCGCCATGGCGAGCGGCAGGGCGGCGATGCCGAGGTAATAGAGCGTATAGGCGAGGAAGAAGAGGGCGCCGCGCAACATATGAGCGCCGAGGCGCGGCGTGTTGAGGCGATGGAGGCCGGTCTCGAACCAGGCGATCAGCAAGGTAAAGGGCAGAGCCAGGAAGCTGCGGATGAAGACGATCTCATGCGCCGGATAGGTCGAGGAAATGCCCTTGATGATGAGATCCTGGAAGGTGAAGGCGAACACCCCGACGCACATGAACGCAACACCCCACAGCTGGCGGCGGTGCGCTTCTTTGTCATCGGTCATCCTGGTGGTTGCCCCAAATGAAGACCGCCCCATCATGACGATGGAGCGGTCCACGTCTCCCCTTGCAATAACAGACGGCCTATTTCGGCGCCAGCACCATGACGATCTGGCGGCCCTCGAAACGCGGTTCCGATTCGACCTTGGCGATCTCGACCGTGTCGCCCTTCACCCGGTCGAGCAATTGCCGGCCGAGTTCCTGATGCGCCATTTCGCGGCCGCGGAAGCGCAACGTGACCTTGACCTTGTCGCCTTCCTCGAAGAAGCGTTTGACCGCTTTCATCTTCACGTCGTAATCGTGATCGTCGATCATCGGGCGCATCTTGATCTCCTTGATCTCGATGACCTTCTGCTTCTTGCGGGCCTCGTTGGCCTTTTTCTGTTCCTGATATTTGAACTTGCCGTAATCGAGGATCTTGGCGACGGGCGGCTTGGCGTCGGGCGACACCTCGACCAGGTCGAGGCCGGCTTCTTCGGCCATCATGAGCGCCTGACGGGTGGGGACGACGCCGCGATTCTCGCCCTGGGCGTCGATGAGGCGGACTTCGCGCGCCTCGATGCGGTTGTTGATCTTGTGGCCCTCTTCCTTGTTCGGCTGGGGCTGAGCCGAGCGGCTAGTGGCTGGCCGGCGGGGTGGTATGCTCAAGTGGTGGTCGTCTCCTTAATGGCGCTGGGGTATCCCAAAATCCCCCGGGGCGCTGTTGCGAGCCCTGTATAGACCGTGAAGAAGGGGGGCAAGTCAAGGAGAGAGAAAAGAATGCCACAATTCGAAATGATGGAGGCCCGTCCCGGCATTCGGATCGCTATTGACCGGCATGAGCCCCGTCACCGGGACGAAGGGAAACCCGGTTTCCTGTGGCTGGGCGGTTTCAAATCCGACATGACCGGCACGAAGGCGACAAGATTGATGGACCGGGCCCGAGCCGCCGACCGCTTCTTCATGCGTTTCGATTATTCGGGCCATGGCGCGTCGGAAGGGCGGTTCGAAGAGGGCACGCTGTCGCTCTGGCTCGCGGAAGCGAGGCTGGTCCTGGCGCTGGCCCAGGACCGCCCGATGATTCTCATCGGGTCGAGCATGGGCGGCTATCTCGCCCTGCTGCTGGCGAGGGAGAGGCCCGGTTCCATCAAGGGGCTCGTCCTCGTGGCGCCCGCGGCGGACATGACAGAGGCCCTGATGGAACCCGAGATCGCCGCCAATGCGGAAGCCCGCAGCGCCATCGCGCGGGATGGCGTGTGGCTGAGGCCCAGTCTCTATGGCGAGCCCTATCCGATCACCCGCAACCTCATCGAGGACGGCCGAAGGCATCTCCTCTTGCCGCAAGGTCTCGATCTCCCTTGCCCCTTGCGCATCCTGCATGGCGATCGCGATCCCGATGTGCCCTGGCAGCACGGCCGCAAGACCTTCGATGCGATCCGCTCGCCGGATGTGCAATTCATTTTGATCAAGGACGGCGATCACCGCCTCTCGCGTGATCAGGATATTGTGGCGATCCAGCGCGCCGCCGAGGAACTTGCGGCGGATTAGGATCAGTGCCCTGCTTGTCTTGATTCCATCTGCCGCCTTGGTGTAAGTTCGCAACATGATGTTCATACCCACATTCTTCCCGCCGGTCTGAACGGCCCAAGTCGTTCCGGCGCATCCGCGCCGACCAGATCAAAACGGCTCCGTGCTGACGCGGTGGCTGAAACGGAGAATGTGAAATGCCCAAAACCGATCATATCGGCCTGACCTCCTGTCAGGTCCGGGCCTTCATCGACGATGGTTTCGTCAAGATTGAAAGCGCCTTCAGCGCGGAGCTTGCAAAGCAATGCAGGGACGAGTTGTGGATGGATATTGGCTTGTCGCCGGACGAGCCCGAAAACTGGATTCGACCCGTTGTTCGGGTGGCGTCCAAGTCTTCGCCTCCCTTCATTGAAGCTGCCAACACGCCGCAGCTGCACAAAGCCTATGATCAACTCGTTGGCGTGGACCGCTGGCTTGCGCCCACAGGCCTCGGAACCTTTCCGATCCGCTTTCCGTCAGCAGAATCGCCTGGTGACGATGGCTGGCATGTGGATATGAGTTTCGGCGACAATCCCGCAGATTTCATGGAATGGCGGGTCAATGTGAAGAGCAGCGGGCGGGCATTGCTGATGCTCTTCCTGTTCTCTGATGTCGGCTCCGATGATGCGCCCACGCGGATACGGAAAGGTTCGCATGCCGCCATTGCGCGGCAGTTGCTGCCCTATGGCGAAGCGGGCGCGACGCTCAGGCAGCTCTCTGCCGAGGGCTACGCTTCCACGGAAGGGTGCGAGGTTGAACGGGCGACAGGCGCGGCAGGCACGGTTTATCTGTGCCATCCATTCCTTGTCCATGCCGCGCAACCCCACCGAGGGACACGTCCCCGCTTCATGGCGCAGCCGACATTGCTGCCGAAAGGCGAATTTGATCCAGCATTGCCTCCCTCGCCGGTTCAGATCGCCATCCGTCAGGCTTGCGGGCTGACATTTCCAACCAGTGAACCTTTGCAAGGAGTTCGCCATGACTGAGACGCATGAATCCGAGCTGCTTCCGCGTCACCTGATTTTTGCAAACCCGGAACGCAGCGTCGTCCGCCTGAGCCCCGACGGCACGCGGATCGCTTTCCGCGCGCCCGTCAACGGTGTCCTCAATCTCTGGGTTGCGCCGCTCGAGGATGTGGCCAAAGCACGGCCCGTGACCGACGTGAGCGATCGTAATATCGGCCCATGGATTCTCTGGATGCACGACAACCGCCATATCGTGTTTTTCCGCGAGCAAGGCGGTGACGAGAACTGGCGCGCGTGGCGGATCGATCTTCAGACCGGCGATATCCGGTCGCTGACGCCGGGTCCCGGCGTGACGTGTTACATTCAGCAGGATTCGCGTCATTTCCCCAGCGAGTTGCTGATCGGGCACAATGAGCGGGACAAGCGGTATTTCGACATCTACCGCGTGAATGTCGCGACCGGGGACAGCGCGTTGCTGCACAGCAATGACGGCTTCGTGGGATACTTCAGCGACCGGCAACTCAATGTGCGTTTTGCCGCCCGGCAGGCCGACAATGGCGATCTCGACTATCTGCAACGTGGCCCGAATGGAGATTGGAACCCGTTCACCCATATTGCGGCCGAGGATACGTCCGGGGTTCGTCCAGTCGAGTTCAGTGATGATAGCAGCGAGCTTTACTGGCTGGACAGCCGCGGTCGAAACACCGCAGCGGTCGTGGTCCAGAATATGGGAAGCGGCGCGCTCCGGGTGCTGGCCGAAGATCCGCGCGCCGACTTTACCGATCTCCTGCTCGATCCCGTCACCCAGCGGCCGATTGCGGCAAGGAATGTGATCGAGCGCGCCCGGTGGCATGTGCTTGATCCGGGGTACAAGGCGGATTTCGACTATCTCACCCAGCGATTGCCGGGCGACCTCTTTGTCACCGGCATATCGCAGGACCGACGGAACTGGATCGCCGCCTATGCCTTTGACGACGCGCCGCTGGAATATTTCCACTATGATCGCGACAGGCGGCAGGTTCGAAGGCTGTTTTCTTCAGTCCCGGCGTGGGAGAACGTGGCTTTCGCGAAGATGGAGTCCGTCGTCGTCCGCGCGCGCGACGGACTCGAGCTTGTCTGCTATCTGTCTCGCCCGCGGAACGCGCGAACCGGTGAGCGTCTGCCGATGGTGCTCCTGGTGCATGGTGGTCCTTGGGCGCGGGACCATTGGGGTCTTGTTCCCGATCATCAATGGCTCGCCAATCGGGGATATGCCGTGCTGAGCGTGAACTATCGAGGATCGACCGGTTTCGGCAAGGCGTTCGTGAACGCCGCCAATCTCGAATGGTCCGGCAAGATGCACGATGATCTGATCGATGCCGTCGAATGGGCTGCTGCCCAAGGCATCGCCGATCCCGGCCGGATCGCGATCATGGGCGCGAGCTATGGCGGCTACGCCACGCTGGTGGGGCTCACATTCACGCCGGAGAAATTCGCCTGCGCCGTGGACATCGTCGGCATCTCGAATCTGATGACGTTTCTCAACACGATCCCGGACTATTGGATGACATGGAAATCCGAGTGGAAGGTAAGGGTGGGCGATTACACCACCGAGGCGGGCCGCCGTTTCCTCGAGGAGCGCTCGCCATTGAATCATGTGCATCGCATCGTGCGGCCATTGCTGATCGGCCAAGGCGCCAATGACGTCCGGGTGAAGGCCGCGGAATCCGAACAGATCGTCGCGTCCATGCAGCGGCAAGGCATCCCGGTGACCTATGTCTTCTATCCCGATGAGGGCCATGGCTTCGGCAGACCGGAAAACCGGCGCTCCTTTGCCGCCGTGGCGGAAGCGTTTCTCGCAACTCATCTCGGCGGGCGCTGTCAGCCCATCGGCGATGATTTCGCGGGATCGACGATCGAGTTCAAGGCCGGACGCGCGCTGATAGCCGGCCTAGGCTGACAAACCCGTGAGCAACGCGGTGAGCCCTTCGCGATAAGTAGGATAGATCAGCCTGTAGCCGAGCTCGTCCTTGATGCGCCGGTTCGAGACGCGTTTCGATTCGGCATAGAAGCTCCGGGCCATGGGCGAGAGATCGGCGTCATCGAAAGCGATCTCGGGCGGCGCCGGCACGTTCAGAAGCTCGGCCGCGAAAGTGACGACGTCCTGCGGCGGGCAGGGCTCGTCGTCGCACACATTATAGGCCCGGCCCGGATGCGGCTTTTCGATCGAGGCCGCGAGGACGCCGGCAATATCCGCGACATGGATGCGGCTGAAGATCTGGCCGCGCTTCACGATGCGCTTCGCCGTGCCGTCGCGAAGCGCCACGAGCTGGTTGCGTCCCGGACCATAGATGCCGGCCAGGCGGAAGATGTGAAGCGGCAGGCCGAGCTTCAGCCACGCGGTCTCGGCGGCAAGCCGGCGCTCGCCGCGCGCCGTCGAGGGCGCCAGCGGCGATGTCTCATCCACCCATTCGCCGCCGCGATCGCCATAGACGCCGGTGGTCGAAAGATAGCCCACCCAGCGCAATGACGGGGCGCGCCGCGCCAAGTCGTCTCGGTGGCAGGTGAGAACGGGATCTCCGCTCTCGCCCGGCGGCACCGAGATCAGGAGATGGGTGACGCCGTCGAAGACGGAATGGGGAAGCGGCCTCGTGCCGTCGAAGGCGATGGCGCCGTCATCGCCGGAGCGGCTGGTGCCGGTGATGGTCCAGCCTTGGGGCGCGAGGCGCAGTGCCAAAGCTTGCGCCGAGTAACCGAGACCGAAGCAGAAGAGATGCATATCGGACGAGTTAACCTCGGCTTACCAAATACTGGCGCAAGTGTATCTGAAAAACCTTCATTTGTTGAACGCTTGCATCCATCATCGAGTTATCAAGCCACCACCCCGCTCCGGCCCTGAGAACCTTCTTCGGCATATAGTCAGGATCTTCTGTGATTGATCGAAATGTCGCACTACCTGACACGGTGTTCACTATGAGAACTTTCTTCCAGTTTCTGTTCGGATCGAGAGTAATCACGAAAAAAGGGTCGTTGCCCCAATCTTCTTTCGGACCGGTTACCTTCGCAAATGCCTCAGTGCGTTGTTGAGGTGCCAATTCGATTGAGACTGTTGGTTCGATTTCGGATTTCGAACGCCGATCAAAATATTGTTGGTGCATTCCACCGGACGCCTCCAAATCATCGATCATGTCTAGAGCTGTCTTCGCCGGGATGGTCCAGCAAGCCCCGTCTGCGAGATAAAATCGCCTATTCGATCCCTTGGCTGAGTATTTCGTGCGCCAACTCAAGGTCCACCATGGATCAGGCTCCGTCTTGCTGGTTCGTTGCTGCAAAGCCAACTTGACGGGAATTCCGTCGACCACACTCATGACCTCAAGCTCGCGGTCATAGGACGTCGGAGTTTGTCTCGCATTAGCCATGTTGCTAGCCCCTCTTGAGGCTTGATCTACTATCCACTTCTCCCGATATCCGTCCGCTGCAACGACCAGTCGGTCGCGATTGTCCGCCGTCGGCGCGAAGCGATACGCCTCCACCGCCGCCTGAAATTCGTCTCCGATCCCATCGGTCATTGATCTGCCCTTTCGGGGAACACTCATTCTTCCGATAGTGAGTGTACTCAAATGGATGTGAGTGTCAAGTAGCAGACAAATATGAGTAGTGCTCAGGCTTGTAGTCACGAGCCCACATTCAGGCCTTCTGCCATTCGGCGCTGACGGCGTCATCTGTTTCCTGGACAGCATGCCTGGCGCGCAAGACCGCGAAGTCGGCAGCGGGCAGCAGGCGGGCGAGCGCCCATACCGCCATGGCGCGCACCAGAGCGGAAGGATCGTCGAGCCGCCGCTGCGCTTCCTTGGCCAGCGACCGGTCACCCGAATTTCCGATGGCGATCAGCACATTGCGGATGAAGCGATCGCGGCCGGTGCGCTTCACGGGTGAGCTCGAAAACAGCTTGCGGAAGGCCTGGTCATCGAGGCGGACGAGATCGGCGAGCTTGGGCGCCACCAGGTCGTCACGCGGCTGAAACTTCGCCTCGCGGGCGGTTTGCGCGAATTTGTTCCACGGGCACACCGCCAGGCAATCGTCGCAGCCATAGATGCGGTTGCCGATGCTCTCGCGGAATTCGCGGTCGATATGGCCCTTATGCTCGATGGTGAGATAGGAGATGCAGCGGCGCGCATCGAGCTGATAGGGCTTGGGGAAAGCCCTGGTCGGGCAGATATCGAGGCAGGCGCGGCATGAGCCGCAGTGATCGCTTTCAGGCGCATCGCGGGCGAGCTCCGCTTCGCTCAATATGGCGCCCAAAAAGAACCAGGAGCCGAGCTCGCGCGAGACGAGATTGGTGTGCCGGCCCTGCCAGCCGAGGCCCGCGGCCTCGGCCAGGGGCTTCTCCATCAAGGGTGCCGTGTCGACGAAGACCTTGACGCCTTGCCCCGTCTCGCGCGCCAGCCATTGCGCCAGGTGCTTGAGCTTGCCCTTGACGACGTCGTGATAGTCGCGCCCCAGCGCATAGACGGAGATGACGCCTGAGTCCTTGGTCTCGAGCCGGCGCAGCGGATCGATGTCGGGCGCATAGCTCATGGCGAGCATGATGGCCGAGCGCGCCTCGGGCCATAGTGCCAGCGGATCGGCGCGCCGTTCAGCCGTTTCCTTGAGCCATGCCATGTCGCCTTCGCGCCCGAACGACAAGAACTCCTGAAGCCGCTCACCGGCCTTTGCGGCGGCCGACGGATCGGCGATGCGCAATCGGGCGAAGCCTTCTGCACGGGCCTTCAGCCGCAGTCTGTCTTCGAGCGCTGTCATGACGCCCGATTATACCAAAGACGCCGAAGAGATGTCAGAAGTCGAGATCGGTGTAGGACTGGGAGGGCGGGATGCCACGCACGACGTCGGCGAGCAGCGGGCGGAAGGAGGGCCTGGATTTGAGCCGCTGGAACCAGGCCTTGGCGGAAGGAAAGTCAGCCCACGGAACATCACCGATATAGTCGATCGCCGAGAGATGCGCGGCGGCGGCGAGATCGGCGAGCGAAAGGTTGTCGCCGGCGAGCCAGTTGCGGCCGTCGGCGAGCCGGCCGATATAATCGAGATGGGCCTTGAGCAGGTCGAGCCCTTTGCGGACGCGCGGCATCTCGGGCGATCCGCCGCCGTGCTCGCGCGGCATGAAGCGGCGGATGACCTTTTCGGTCAGCACGGGCTCGGCGACCTCGGCATAGAATTTGGTATCGAACCAGCCGACCAGCCTTCGCACTTCGGCCCGCCCCTTGGCATCGCCCTGGATCAGGGCGGTCGTGCCGTTGAGTGTCTCCTCGAGATATTCGCCGAGCGCCTCGACGCCATTGATGGCGCTGCCGTCGTCTTCGACCAGAACCGGCAGCGTCCCCGCCGGGTTGAGCTTGTAGAGCTCGGGAGAGGGCGCCCAGGGCTGCTCGTCGCGCAATTCGACCGCGGTACCATATTCATTCAAAGCAAGGCGTATGCGGCGGGAATAGGGATCGAGCGTGAAATGGTGCAGACGAGGCATCAGGACCCTTGGAAAGACTACGTAGAGACAGCGGCCAAATACCGCGCCGCCATTGCCGTGCCGTCAGTCGGCATATAGAACCCTCGGGCTCAGGCGGCAAGCGATTCTCGGGGAAGTCCATCCGACAGGTCTAAACATGCCTATTGAGCAAATTCTTGTTCTCGCCCTGATCCAGGGCATCACCGAATTCCTGCCGATTTCATCCTCCGGACACCTCTTGCTGGTGCCGCTGCTGACCGGCTGGCCGGACCAGGGCCTCATGACCGACGTCATGGTGCATATGGGCTCGTTCCTCGCCGTCGTCGTCTATTTCTGGCGCGACATCCTCAAGCTTCTGGCCGGCGCCTTCGATCTCGTGCGTGGGCGCATGACGCTGTGGGGCAAGCTCGTGCTGTTCATCATTGCCGCCACCATACCGGCCGTCATCCTAGGTCCCATCCTCGACAAGATCGGCTTCATGGATGCGGCGCGCTCAATGCCGCAGCTCGTCGCCTGGAACGCCATCGTCTTCGGGATCTTGCTCTATCTGTGCGACCGTTTCGGCCTGTGGGTGAAGCGCATGGAGGACATGACCTTGGGCCAGGCGTTGATCATCGGCGTCGCCCAGGCGATCGCCATCATTCCCGGCACCAGCCGCTCCGGCATCACCATGACCGCGGGTCGCGCTTTGGGCTTCGAGCGTCCCGAGGCTGCGCGTTTTTCATTCCTGCTGGGTATCCCGGCGATCGCCGGCGCCGGCATCCTCAAGCTCGGCACCGCCGTCAGCGAAGGCCACCCGATTTCCGGCGATCAATTGCTCACCGCCTTCTTCACGTTTCTCGTGGCGCTGGCGACCATCGCGGTGTTGATGAAGCTCGTCAAGTTCATGAGCTTCCTGCCTTTCGCCATCTATCGCGTGGCGCTCGGCATTCTCCTGTTGGCGCTGCCCTATTTCGGCTTCACCTTCGGCGCCGTGCAATAACGCGGGACTCAACGCTGACTCAGAAAGCCGGCGCCGAGAACTCGCCCGCCTTGCGGTAGCGATAGAGATAGGCCGGCACGATCGCTTCGATGCCGCGCGGCGTGATGCCGAGCCCTTCGAAGGTGCGGTGCTCGGCCGTGGCTTCCGCGCTCACGACATTGTCGGTCTTGAGCAATTCCACCTGATCGGTGGTGAGGAGCGGCTTGGGCAGGAGCTCGAGGATCATGGCCTGGACCCGCGCCACCGGCCAGGGCAGGGGAACGAGCAGGCGCTTGCGCCCGACGGTCTGGAGGGTGAATTCGAGGAGCTCGTGGAAGCTCATCACCTCGGGGCCGCCCAGCTCATAAGTGCGCCCGGAAGCGAGGCCGGCGTCGATGAGGCGGGTCACCGCCTCGGCAACATCGCCGACGAAGACCGGCTGGAATTTCGTGGTGCCGCCGCCGATGAGGGGAAGGGCCGGCGAAAAGCGGGCCATGGCGGCGAAACGGTTGAAGAAATTGTCCTCAGGCCCGAAGACGATCGAGGGCCGGAGCACGATGGCGCCAGGGAAATTGGCACGGGCGCGCTGCTCCCCCTCGGCCTTTGTCTTCGCATAGGCGCTCGGGGAATGGGCGTCGGCACCGATCGCCGACATCTGGATGAACATCTTGGCGCGCGCCGCCTTGGCCGCTCTGGCGGACGCCTCGGCGCCAAAGACATGAATGGCATCAAAGCTTTGCGCCCCGGCGCTGGTGAGAACGCCGGTCAGGTTGACGACCGCATGAGCGCCTTCCGAGACGGCGGCGAGGGAATCCGGATAGCGCACATTGGCCTGGACCGGCATGATCTGGCCCGGTACACCCAAAGGCTGCACATAGCCTGCGAGATCGGGCCTGCGGCAGGCGACCCTGATGCGATACCCCCGCTTCGCCAGGCTGCGCACGATGTGCCGGCCGAGGAAGCCGGAGCCGCCGATGAGGGTGATCAGGGTCTCGGAAGGGTCGAGGGTCAAGGCCGTCAAATCCATCATGTTGGCAGGATTTGGGCTTTTTACCGGGGGGTCCCGCCTTTGCAAAGCCCAAATCACCCGGCACAAGCCGATCAGTTGACACTGACGCATAGGGTCATTTATGAACCCCCGCAATGCCCAGATGGCGGAATTGGTAGACGCACTAGTTTCAGGTACTAGCGCTGAGAGGCGTGGAGGTTCGAGTCCTCTTCTGGGCACCAATTTGCACTCCCCGAGCTTCGGCCCGGCGAGCCCTTTATCTGACCGAAACGACATTGAGACATTGGGCGGCCGCGTGACAGGTGATGCGCGGCGATCGATTGACGGATGGCGATAAAAATCTACAAAGGCGATTTGCCGGCGGGGCTCGACCTCGGGTCCGAGATTGCGATCGATACCGAAACGCTCGGTCTCAATCCGCTGCGCGACAAATTATGCGTCGTGCAATTGTCATCGGGCGACGGCAATGCCCATCTGGTCCAGCTCGATCGCTCGACCTACGAAGCGCCCCGCCTCAAGGCGCTGCTCGAGAATCGCCAGGCGCTCAAGATCTTCCATTTCGCGCGTTTCGACGTCGCCACGCTCAAGCATTATCTGGGCGTCGAGACGGGGCCTCTCTATTGCACCAAGATCGCGTCCAAGCTCACCCGCACCTATACCGATCGGCATGGCCTCAAGGATCTCGTCAAGGAGCTGCTCGGCATCGAGATCAACAAGCAGCAGCAAAGCTCCGACTGGGGCGCCCATGTGTTGAGCGATTCGCAGAAGCAATATGCCGCCCAGGACGTTCTCTATCTGCACGAGCTGAAATCCAGGCTCGATCAGATGCTCGAACGCGAAGGGCGCAAAGGCCTCGCCCGCGCCTGTTTCGATTTCGTGCCGGTGCGGGCCGAGCTCGATCTCATGGGCTGGACGGAAGACGATGTCTTTGCGCATTGACGCCGTACATCGCATACCGCGCGGCCGCACCGCCAGGGCTGCCGCGCGCGCCCGCTTGGCGCCTTATGTGTCGGGCGCCTTCGCCGGCGTGGTCGTGCTCCTGCTCCTGACCTTCCTCTATCAGACCGGCGCATTCACGTCCGCGCCCAAGCCCACGGACCAGACCGCCGTTTCGCACGATCAGGTGACGGTCGTCGATTCCACCATCACCGGTCTCGACAGCCAGAACCGGCCCTATTCGATCTCCGCCAGGAACGCGGTTCAGGACAAGGATAAGCCCAACTTCATCGCCCTCGACGAGGTCTCGGGCGCCACCAACCGCACCAACGGCGATGCGATCACCTTCGAGTCGAAGAAAGGGCTCTACGATTCCGATGTCAAGACGCTCGATCTCGACACCGACGTGGTGGTCAAGTCGGCCGGCCGCTTCACCGCGCGCATGGACAAGGCCCATGTGATCGTCGGCGAGAAGCGGCTGACCAGCAATGTCCCGGTCGCAGTCGAACTCACCACGGGCACGATCAATGCGAATGGGGTGGAAATAACCAATGATGGCAACAATATATTGTTCCTGAACGGTGTTAAGGCACACTTCACGAACACCAAGACGGACACCAAGTCGCAAGGAGACGCCCCATGATCCTTCGTGCCAGCCTAGCTGTACTTTCCGTGCTTGCCGGTCTGGCCCTGGTTCAGGCCCCGGCCATAGCGCAAGCCGTCGACACCAAGACTGCGGAAGCCAAGACGCCCAAGAATGTCGATATCGAAGCCGATCAGATGGAGATTCTCGATCAGCAGAAGAAGGCGATCTTCAAAGGCAATGTGAAGGCGGTGCGCGGCAAGGTGACGCTCACCTGCGACACGCTCGATGTGACCTATACCGAAGAGCCGAACGCCCAGGGCGAGAAGAAGACCGAGGTCACCTTCCTCGACGCCGCCGGCAATGTGGTGATCGTCAGCGGCACCCAGACGGTCACGGGCAAGACGGCTCATATGGACGTCAAGGCCAACAAGCTCACCGTGAAGGGCGGCGCCAAGGTGGTGCAGGGCAAAACGGTGATGAATGGCGAGCAGCTCTTCGTCGATCTCAACACCAACCGCAGCGAGTTGACCGGCGGGCGGGTCAAGGGCAGCTTCGTGCCCGGGCAGTGACAGATCATGTTTCACCCAATATTAATCTAAATGGGCGGTAATCAGGTGACGCAGAACGGTGAGGCAATGACGGCCGTGCGGCCCCGCAAGTCGGAGATGGCTTCAGGGCGCGGCCAGCGGATGGTGGAGCGGGCGCCTCAGCCCCGCTCGCGCGATCTGCCGCCGGATGACGGGCTGGTTGCCATAGGGCTCCGCAAGAGCTTCGGGCGCCGGCCGGTGGTCAGGGGGGTCAACCTCTCCGTCAGGCGTGGCGAGGCCGTGGGGCTGCTTGGACCCAATGGCGCCGGCAAGACGACGGTGTTCTACATGATCACCGGCCTCATCGCCGCCGACCAGGGCACGATCAGCCTCGACGGGACGGATATCACCACCCTGCCCATGTATCAGCGGGCGAGGCTCGGCATCGGATATCTGCCCCAGGAAAGCTCGATCTTTCGCGGTCTCACGGTTGAGGACAATATTCGAGCCGTGTTGGAGCTCAACGAGCCCAACCGCAAGCGGCGCGAAAGTGAGTTGCGTGAGTTACTCGATGAGTTTTCCGTCTCGCATCTACGGCATTCGCCAGCTGTGGCGCTATCTGGCGGTGAGCGTCGCCGGGTGGAAATCGCCCGCGCCCTTGCCACCCACCCGCAATTCATGCTCCTCGACGAGCCCTTCGCCGGAATTGATCCGATTGCGATCGGTGATATTCGCCAGCTGGTGCGACAGCTTACCGCTCGGGGAATCGGGGTGCTTATTACGGATCACAACGTCAGAGAAACGCTCGAGCTCATCGACCGCGCCCTCATCATCCATGAGGGTGAGGTCCTGACCGAGGGCACGCCTTCGGAAATCGTCAACAATGCCGATGTGCGGCGCTTCTATCTCGGCGAAGGTTTCAGCCTGTAAAGCTGCGGTTTTAGTGCATTTTAAGACCGTGTATGCTACGCCCAGCCGATGAGGGCGCATCCCCATCAGCAATGGGAATGTTCCCCCAATTCGAGAGGCAGGGAAGGAGCGCTACGTGGCGCTGTCACCGCGACTAGAGCTGAAACAGGGCCAGTCCCTGGTCATGACGCCGCAATTGCAGCAGGCGATCAAGCTTCTGCAAATGTCCAATCTCGAGCTGCAGGCTTTTGTCGAAAGCGAGCTCGAGAAGAATCCTTTGCTCGAGCGTGACGAGAAGCGCGAGGCGCAGGGGCCCGGCGCTGAAACGCAGGAACGCGATGTCGCCAGCGCCATGAAGGACGGCGCCAGCGCCGAGGAACGGCTCGCCACGCTCGATACCGATCTCGACAACGTCTATCAGGGCGAGAGCCGCGCCGATGCCGCCCATCGCGCTGGCGCGGCGCCGGCCGATTCCGGCTGGGCTTCGCTCAAACCCTCGCGCGCCGTGTCGCTCGATCACGACGAGCTCGATATCGGCGCCACGCTCAGCCGCGAGAAGACGCTGGCCGAGCATCTGACCGAGCAATTGATGCTGACCATCGCCGATCCGGCCGACCGGCTGATCGGGCAGAATCTGATCGGCATGGTGAACGAAGCGGGCTACCTCACCAGCGATCCGGCGCAAGTAGCCGAGATGCTGGGCACCGACATCGCCCATGTCGAGCGCGTGCTCGGCGTTCTCCAGGGCTTCGATCCCGCCGGCGTTTTTGCCCGCGACCTCAAGGAATGCCTGATGCTGCAGCTCAAGGAGCTGGACCGGCTCGATCCCGCCATGCAGACCCTGGTCGAACATCTCGATCTGGTCGCCAAGCGCGATTTCGCGGGGCTCAAGTCGCTGTGCAAGGTCGATGCCGACGACATTCGCGACATGATCGCCGAATTGCGTCGCCTCAATCCCAAGCCCGGCCATGTCTTCGGCGCAGACCCGGTGCAGCCGGTGGTGCCGGATGTGTCGGTGAGGCCCGCACCCGACGGCACCTGGCTGATCGAGCTCAACAACGACACGCTGCCGCGTGTGCTCGTCAACAACCGCTACATGGCGCAGGTTTCGCGCGGGCCCATGCGCGATCAGGACAAGACCTATCTCTCGGAATGCCACGCCAATGCCACCTGGCTGGTGAGGAGCCTCGACCAGCGCGCCAAGACGATCCTGAAAGTGGCGCGCGAGATCGTGCGCCAGCAAGATGGGTTCCTGGTCCATGGTGTCCAGCATCTCAGGCCGCTCAATCTGAAGACGGTGGCGGATGCGATCGAGATGCATGAATCGACGGTGAGCCGCGTCACCTCGAACAAATACATGGCGACACCGCGCGGCATCTTCGAGCTCAAATATTTCTTCACCACCGCGATTGGCGGGGCCTTGGGCGGCGAGGCCCATTCGGCCGAATCCGTGCGCCATCGCCTGCGCGAGATGATCGAGCGCGAGACCAAGGCGAACATCCTCTCGGACGACACGCTGGTCGAGATGCTCAAGGCGGACGGCATCGACATCGCCCGCCGGACGGTCGCTAAGTATCGGGAATCCTTAGGCATTCCATCATCGGTGCAGCGCCGGCGGGAAAAGAACGCCTTCGGCTCTTGAGCCCCCCTTTGAGCCGCCGAATAAGGTTGACTTCACTTCCGCCCGCGACTAGTTTCCGCGCCGTTTTAGAGGGGGCTGGTCCTCTCTGACATGGCGGCAGCCGAAAGACGGTCATAGAAGCTTTTCGGCAGTTGACGCCGGACGCCGCACCGCCCACATTGGATGGGCCAAGTCGATAAACACTGTCAGGTAAAATGCAGGTCAAGATCACTGGCAAAAATCTGGACATTGGCGCAGCTTTGCGGGCGCATATCGAGAATCGCCTTTTCGATATCGCCGAGAAGTATTTCAACGGCACCGTCTCGGGGCATGTCACGCTCGAGAAGCAGCGTTCGCAGTTCACCGCCGATTGCACGTTGCATCTCGCGACCGGTCTCGTTCTCCAGGCCCATGGTCACGGTTCTGAAGCCATGCCGTCCTATGACAAGGCGGCTTCACATCTCGAGAAGCAGCTCAGGCGCTACAAGCGCCGGCTCAAGGATCACAATGACAGCCGCGTCGAGCCGGTACGTCGGCGCGCTGCTGCCGACTACGTCATTGCGAGCGCAGGAGAACACGATGCCGAGGAGCCGAAGGATCTCAATCCTGTCATCATTGCGGAAAGTTCCGCCGACGTGCCGGAACTTTCGGTGGGCGAGGCCGTGATGCAGCTCGACATCTCGACCGGCCAGTTCCTGCTGTTCCGCAACGCGCGTGACGGCGGCCTCAATGTCGTCTATCGCCGGCCTGACGGCAATATCGGGTGGATCGATCCTCATCTCGGCGCGGCTCACTGAGCCTCACGCGCGCGCAACAAGGAAATACGCACATCATGAACCTCGCCGAGATCATCGATTCTCAATCCATCCTGCCGACGCTCAAGGTGCAGAGCAAAAAGCAGCTCCTGCAGGAGATCGCCCATGCGGCCGGCAAGCTGACCGCGATCGATCATCGGGTGATCTTCGAGACGCTCCTGCAGCGCGAGAAGCTCGGCTCCACCGGCTTGGGTCACGGCATCGCCATCCCGCATGGCAAGATACCGACGCTGACCCGCGTCTATGGCCTGTTCGCCCGCCTCGCGGCGCCGGTCGAATTCGATGCCGTCGACAATGAGCCGGTCGACCTCGTCTTTCTTCTCCTGGCGCCCGAGCATGCCGGCGCCGATCACCTGAAGGCGCTCGCCCGCATCTCGCGGTTGCTGCGCGATCACGACGTGGTGGCAAAGCTGCGCGGCACCGATACCGCCGAGGGCCTTTACGCCATTCTCACCGAGCCCGCGGCGACCCCGCACGCCGCCTAGAGCCCCTCCACGCCCGGTCTCCGGATGAGCGCGTTTCCCGTCTGTTTCGTGCAAAGGCTTCTTACCTTATGTGATGTTTCAGTCACAGCGCGGACAAATCCGCTTGGAAGTGAATTTTCCACTGCTGGTTGAATTTATTTAAGGTAATATCCAAGCCGGTATTTCTTGGGGGAGAACGCCGCCAGCGCACACCCCTGGGTGTGGCTGTTTCCGGCGTCTCAGACGACGGGGGGCATTCATGCGCCGCAATTCGCTGACGTCGCTGTTGTCGACGACCTCTCTGGCGGCCTCCTGGGCGGCACCCTCGGCGTGATCGACGGCGGCGGCAGCGGCCGGGCGATCGTGGTTGTCGATGGGACCGGCAATATCACCAGCAACGGGCGGATCACCAGCGATGGGTCCACCACGGTCGTCATCAATGGGATGAGCGGCTCGATCGTCAACCAGTCTTCCGGATTGATTCAAAATGTGCGGACGACGAGTACCGCCATCATCCTGGACACCACGCTTGGCGGCGGCGGCGCGGTCGACAATGCGGGCGTCATCCGCGCCGGCATCGGCGGCGATGTCGAGTTTCTGGGCGCCGCCGACGACGGCCGGGCCATTTTCGCCGATATCGGCACGGCCAGCGCCATCATCAACCGGGACACGGGGAGGATTTCCGGCAGCGTCTCCATCGGCCACGGCACATTCACCATCGAGGGCGGCATCATCAACGGCAATATTATTGGTCTGTCCGGCTCGACCGTCGATTACGACCTCGCCGCGGTGACGCTGGAGACGACGCCGGGCGATGGCGGCTTCAACCCGCTGACCGGCCCATTCGGCTTCGAGACCAACGGCATCCATTCACTCGATCCCAACTCCGGCCCATCGTCGATCAACGTCAATAGCGGCGCGCTGTTCGTGCATCAGAACATGCAGGCGGCGGATTTTCTGATCGCCGCGGGCGCGGTGATGCGGCTCGATGACAATGTGACACTCCAGGTGGGGCTGGTCCCCGGCTCGGCGTTCGACAATAACGGCCTGCTATTCGTGGCGGGCGGCGACACGGCGACGATCTCCGCCCCGGTCTCATCGGCGGGAGCCGGGAACAGGCTGGGCTTCGGCATCGCGCATCCGACGGCGGGCGCCGCGACTTATGGCCAGCTGATCGTCAACAGCTTCCTCGGCATCACCCAAGGCGACCTCGTCACCGACGCCAATACTAGCATCCGCATCTATAACGACTTCCAGGGCTTCACACCGGCGGCGACAGGGATCGTGCTGGCCGATGCGGAGGACGATCTCACCATCGATGGCGCGACGAATGTCGCCGGCACGCTGGCGAATATGGACACGGCGTTCAACGACACGCTGACGCTGCAGTTCATCGCCTATGTCGGCGGCCCCGACAACAACGACCTCCTCCTCGACGTGATCCGCACGCCGCTCAACGCTGCTTCATTCGGCCTGACGCCGAACCAGCGCAATGCGGCGCGCGCGCTGGAAAGCATCGGCCAGAACGGCACCGCCTCGGGCGAGCTCAACGGCTTCCTCGGCCTCCTCGACAGCATCACCGAGGAAGACGAGCTCGCCAATGCGCTGGAGCAGACGCTGCCGATCGCCAATGGCGCGGCTCTCATGGGCTCGGTGATCGCCTTCGATTCGGTGCTGCAGTCGATCGACTCGCGGCTCGCCGGTCTCAATCCGGGCGGCGGCAATGCGATGGGCATGGCGGCGGCTTCTCTGGCCGGCGGCACGCGGGTCAGCCCCGCTGCCGATGTCGTCGAGCCCTATGCGCCGCAGAGCGCGCTCTGGGCCCGCATCGGCGGCGGCTCGGGCGAGCAGGATGAGCAGGACGGGCCCGGCGGTCCGGTCGCGGGCTGGGATGGCGACAGCTGGTATGGCGTGGTCGGTGCCGATGCCGAAGTGAGCCAAGGCCTGCGCCTCGGCGCCACGCTCGCTTATGTCGACAGCACCTTCGACGGCGATGACGTCAACGATTCCAGGCTCGAGATCCAGAGCTACCAGGGCTCGGTCTATGGCGCCTGGGAGAGCGATGGCTGGTGGGCAACGGGCGTCGTCGGCGGCGGGTGGAACGACTATGACGGCCGCCGGTCGATCGAGATTTCGACGCCTGGAGGCGATTTCAGCGACACCAAGACGTCGGACTATGACGGCTGGCAGGTGACCGCGAGAGCCATGGTGGGCACGGTGATCGGCGATGCGGCGGGCCCCAACATCGCGCCCTTCGTCAGTCTGCGCTACAGCTATATCGACATCGGCGCCTATGAGGAAGAAGGCGACACCGACGAGGGCCTCAGCCTCGAGGTGGACGATCAGGACTATGAGCAGCTCCTGCCGGGCATCGGCGTCAGGCTCGCGGCGCCCATCATCGGCGATGGCCATGCGGTGGTGCCGTGGCTCAGGGCGAGCTACCAGTATGACGTGATCGGCGATCGCCAGGTGACGACCTCAACCTTCGGCGGCGATCTGGGTGCGCCGCAGGCGAGCTTCGTGACCAAGGGCCT
>Ga0187894_10001904_pt1 | contig 25992 bp, 28 predicted proteins | sample GBC1701081metaG_FD_136650 | JGI IMG/M metagenome (GOLD analysis project Ga0187894, IMG submission 136650) | White microbial mat communities from a lava cave in the Kipuka Kanohina Cave System on the Island of Hawaii, USA - GBC170108-1 metaG ... | reverse complement strand
ATAACTTTAATCAGAAATTTCTTAGGATCGATTGATCCTGCGCCTTTCATTCTTGTATAATGATTGTGGATGAATGATCGCTTGCAACCTAGAATTTGTATAATAAGTTGAATTGATAGAAATCACAATAAGTATAAATACCTACTATATAAATATGCATAATAATATCTGAAACAGCATTATTTTTGTAATTTTTTATGCCAATGCAGAGTGAAATATATGCAATAATTTGAGTAAACAGCGGTGTGATCGAACGTTGCGAAGTTTTTCATAAGACACATTTCAACTTTTGATTCAATTCTAATATTAAAAATAGTTTTAGCAATTCTAACAAGAATGAAAAGACAGTGTCCCTGTAACTGTTACGCTTTCCAACAAATCGTCAATTATTTCGCAACTTTGAAGAACTTATCCTGAATTAGTTGAGAGATGATCAATACAGTAACAAAATAAGTCATTAATATTTTTCACGGATAACACAGATAGGTATGAATGCTCCTTAGTAATATTCAACAAATAACGGTCACTTAGTAGATCAGCATTATGATCACTTGTAATAGATCGTAGTTCGATGATGGTACAATATCACCCCCCAGATGCCAGATATCACGGGATGAGAATGTGTGTTAAGCAATCCTTTGCAGTGCTGCACGCTCTTCTGCTGAAGATACTGGTATACGAAATATTACCATGGAAGTAGAAACATCAAAATCAATTTTTTCTTGAACAAGGCCCTCAAGTACAGCTTCGATCAATGTCTTGACATATATCGACCACTTCCAACCAAGATCATGTTGTATAATGCAAGTGAGTCGATCGTTCTGGTAGAATTTCTTTTCGCTAAACCCCGACGCCTTGCAACGAGTCTCGAACCAATGCAGTACGGTCCAGAGCTCGTAACGTTTTTCCATGAAAATAATTTGTGCCTTGATAATATTTTTGGTTTGGTTGACAATTTCTGCTATATCCTTGTCGTCTAGTTTTTGCAAAAGCGCAGTTAGTAGATCTTTGCTTATCGGAATAAACCCAGCTTGCTTGGCATCTTTTTCCCACTTGACATAATTATGTAAAACATTGTTTGCAAGCACGTTCAGGCTTACATGATCAAACCTTGCTTCTTCTTTCAAAGCTTCTGCAACATCATGGTTGATCCTCAATGATATAACGTCACTACCCTTGCCATTAATTCCATTTTTTTGCTCATTTGCCATTTTTTACCATTCGCTAGCACAAACTAACTATACAATCATTTTCATTGCAAATATATAAAGAGTATCATTTGTAATTTTCACTAACAGCTAGAGATCCATTTTTTTAGATAATTAAATTACGATTAACTTGCAAAAAATTAGTAGCGTTCTAGCTAGTTCACATCTACCGTGAGTGATCTTCCGATTTAATAGCAGGGGCTAATCTAAACTACAGAAGCATTATCTCATCAAATATATAAAGAGTATCATTCAAGATTTTCATTAGTAGCTTACAACTGTTTACCTGATAAGTATTTAGATCGCGAAGAACAAATTCTTTACGTAAGAAAAAAAGAAAAAGGTTAGTCTTCTACGTCTACCGTGAACGCTATGCTCTGTGATGTAACATCTGGTTCGATCTTCTTCTGCAGTTTGCCGAAGATCATCTCGAATACCATCTTGAAGTACATGGAACACTTCAGGCCAAGATCGTGTTGGACTATGAACGTGTGCAGCGAGTTGTTCGTCACATGCTTCTTCGCAAAGCCCGATACCTTGCAAAGTTCGTCAAGCCACTGCAGGACTCCCTGCAGGTCGAATCTCTTCTGCATGTAGATGACAATGTCTGATATGTTCTTGACTGCATCCTTTGCTATCTGCTCTACCTGGGCATCATCTAACTTTTCCATCAGCGACGCGAAGAGTTCCTTTGTGACCGGTATGAAACCGAGTTTGCCAGCATCCCTGTCCCATTCAACATATCTTCTGAAGATGTGATTGACTAGGACATTAAGAGAGATGTTGACATACTCTGCCTCGTTTCTGAGCTCTTCGGCCAGAGTATGATCAACTCTTATGCACATAACTTCGGTCTGCTTTATTTTTGCGGCTTGCATAGACCCCCTCTCTCCTCCCGTTTAGTGAAGGAATGAGAATAATCCCTTCTTCTTTGCCGGTTCTTGTACTTGTACTACTTGCTGTGGTTCTGGTTGTTCAATTTCTTCCTCTCCGAATGTACTTTCTACACCTGTCAACACTACCATAACTCTTGCGTGTCCGTTCATGGTATTGTCAACTCTTGCTCCCCAAACTATTCTGACTTTGTGTGGCAATGATCGTGTTACTAATTCTCCAGCTCTTGTTACTTCTTCCAGTGTTATGTCGTCGCCACCGCTTACGTGCACTAGTGCACCCTTGGCGCATGACATGTCCTTTATGTCCAATAGCTGTGTGTCCAATGCCATTCTAACTGCCTTCTCGATTCTGTCAACTCCGTCTCTAACTCCGACGCCTATTGCTGCCAGTCCTTGGTTTTCCATTATCGCTGTTAGATCTGCAAAGTCGATGTTGATCAGACTTGCTGTTGTTATTGTTTCGGTAATTCCTCTGATGAACTCGCCAACAAGTTCGTTTGCAACGCCTAATGCTTGCTGTAAAGGCAAGTTGCCAGCAACTTTGGTCAGTCTGTTGTTGTCAATTACTACTACTGTGTCGCAAACTGTTTTCAGCTTGTCAAGAGCCTCTTTTGCTAGGTCGTATCTGAACCTTTCAACATTGAATGGTACTGTAACGACCGATACGACGAGTGCTCCTGTAAGCTTCTTGAGCTCTTCTGCAAGTATCTGGATTGAGCCTGTTCCGGTTCCGCCTCCCAAGCCTGCACAAAGGAAGATTATGTTAGAACCCTCTACTTCACGTTCGATCTCCTGCAGGGTTTCGTAGGTTGCCTGTTTGCCCTTCTCTGGATAACCTCCGCAGCCCCTACCCATGCAGAGTTTTGAACCTATGAGGATCCTCCTGTCAGCCTTTGTGATGCTAAGGTGCGCGGCGTCTGTGTTAACGGCAATAAGTTTTCCTCCAGATATTCCACGCTCCTTTATCCACGATAGTATGTTGCTACCAGCCCCACCAGCGCCTATGACTGTAACGCTTGGTTTGGCCAATTCCATCGCAGCTCGTATGGTTTCCTGTTCCATTAGTGATTCCGGTGCTATTTTGTTCGATTGCAATTTTTCACCCCCAAACAATTATTGCAAGCATTTTCTGATAAGCAGTAGGTTTACACAGCGATCTAAAGTAAGAAACTGATCTTCGGTAATTACTTGTGTTGTAGTTTTATTTTTCTTGCACTGCTATGCTGTATGTTGCTAAAGATATGGATCTTGAATTGATCATTCTTCCATCATCATGTTGTATGTTGCTAAAGATATGTTTCAAAGAGTTTCATTAGCTTACAAATGAAACGCCATAGAAATTGTGTTTGCCTGCTTAAATCAGATAATCATTGTGAAATTATAACCTTATAATAGGATATTTGAAATAGAATCTAGAACTTGAGCCAGAGTATCAAGGAATCTCTTACGCTTGCGCAGAGTAGCTCTGTCGAGCTGAATGGTTGGGTAGTTACGAAGAGCGCCATGGGAGGCCTGCTGTTCCTGCTGATACGTGATGGTACTGGCTATATCCAGATAGTAGGAAAGAAAGGGGCCACCGATGAAGTTTTCATAGACAAGATGAAAGACGTGGCCATAGAATCTGCCGTTAAGATAAAGGGACAGTTGCGCGACGACCCCCGAGCGCCTGGTGGGAAGGAATTAACAGTAAAACATTTTGAAATTATAGCGCCATCGGAAAAATGGCCTATAACAAAAAGCGCTGTAAAATCATCTGCGTTTCTTTATGATAACAGACATTTGTCTATACGAGGAAAGAAGAGCAGCTCCATAATGAAGATAAGATCTGAATTAATCAATGCTGCTTTCCATTTTTTCTCAGAACGTAATTTTACTTACATCAATGCGCCGTCGATAGTAGGATCTGCAGTTGAGGGTGGTTCAACATTATTCAGCATAGACTACTTTGGAAAGAAGGCTTATCTCACGCAAAGCGCACAACTGTACGAAGAAGCTGGCATCTGTGCATTTGGCAAGGTTTTCATAATGCAACCAGCCTTCAGGGCTGAAAAATCAAAAACTGCAAAGCATCTTACAGAATTTGTCATGATAGAGGCTGAAGTTGCGTTTAATACTCAAACAGAAAACATGAAGCTGCAAGAAGATCTTGTCAACTTCATTTGCAACAGAATTGCAGAAAAGAGAAGTAAGGAACTAGAAATTCTTGGTAGAAAGTTCGCTGTCCCGGAAAAACCGTTTCCACGGATAACTTATGATGAGGTCAGAGAAACTGCTGGAAAGAATGGCATCAACTTTGAGTGGGGTGACGATATACCCACAGAAGCTGAGCGATCAGTTTCGAAAATGTTTGACAAACCGTTTTTTGTTATTGATTATCCTTTAAGTGCAAGAAGCTTCTATCATATGACAAAACCTGACAATGATAAGGTAACTTTGTCAGCTGATCTGATTGCACCAGAAGGTTTCGGAGAGATAGCAACTGGAGGGCAAAGGATCCATGATTATAATTTGCTGGTTGAAAGACTGAAGGAGCAAGAACTGCCTGCAGAATCATTTCAGTGGTACGTTGATCTAAGAAAATATGGAATGCCTCCGCATGCTGGTTTTGGTATCGGCGTGGAAAGATCCGTAAGATGGATCTGCAACCTTAAGCATATCAGAGCCACATCGTTATTTCCAAGAACTATTACACGAGTCTATCCCTGATCTTGTGATCTTATCTCCTGCTTCCAAGTATGTGTCAATGCTACACTAACTTTCTTCATTTTATCAGAATATTGATTATTCAATATGAATACATATGAATCGCTTACTGAAGGAGTGAAAACATCGTTTATGTCTCTGTCCTTCTTCCGGTAAACACTCTGCACGGCATTATTATTCTTCCATTGTTGAAAGTCCTTCCTTGTTACTATCAGCAGTTCTATATCATCGCCTTCTATAACATTTACATCAAAGGACAGCCTGTATTCAAGCATCAATATGAGATTAACACCAAAATACATTGCCTCATAACCATAATCTTTGCCAGATGGGATGTTGAACTCGTTGCTGTTTCTTAATACTCTGCTGTCCAGCATATCAATCAGGTGTATGCAACGCTGATAAACCTTCAATAAGGGCAATAATTATAAGCCCAGCTCGAGTTGGGATACATATGCTTAAGATAAGTACTGAAGAGGTTCAAAAGATTTCTGATGGTATGGAGAGCAAAAGTGCGGAGGATGTTCTAAAGTGGGCACTGGACACTTTCCATCCAAGAATTGCTCTGGCATCGAGCTTCGGTGCGGAGGATGTTGTGTTGATAGACATGCTCGCCAAGTTAAGAAAGGATGCCAAGGTCTTCACTCTGGAGACTGGGCGGTTGAATCAGGAGACTTACGATGTCATGGATGCAATACGTGACAAGTACGATATGACAATCGAGATTTACTTCCCGGATCAGAAAGAGGTAGAAGATATGGTTGAAGAACGGGGTCTGAACCTTTTCTACCACAGCGTTGAAAACAGGAAACTATGCTGCGAGGTCAGGAAGGTGCATCCTTTGAACAGAGCCTTGAGCAAGCTAGATGCTTGGATAACTGGTCTTAGAAGGGATCAGGTCTCTACCAGAGCCGTAGCAAAGAAGGTTGAGATCGATTCTGGACATAACAATATGGTAAAATTGAATCCGCTTGCTGACTGGAGCTGGGAGAATGTTTGGGAGTACATAAAGAAGAATGACGTTCCATACAACAAGTTGCATGACAAGGGATACCCAAGTATTGGCTGCGAGCCTTGCACGAGGGCCATAAAACCTGGAGAGGACCTTAGAGCTGGAAGATGGTGGTGGGAGCAAGACGCCCACAAAGAATGCGGCTTGCACTTCAACCCCCTGAAGAAAAAGTGATCTATATTGAGCGAGAGCAGTGGTATTCCTGCTCCACACGGTGGTGTGCTAATAAACAGAGTATTATCTGGAAAAGCATTGGAAAGAGCGCGTGATGATGCGAAACATTTGATGAGCATTACAGTAGACAGCGACCTTGTTAACGATATAGAGAATATTGCTGATGGTATCTTCAGTCCATTAGAAGGATTCATGCTGAGTCATGATTTCGCGGATGTGCTTAAGCGAGGAAGGCTTTCAAACGGTATTGCATGGACTGTTCCAATAGTACTTGATGTTGACGAGCAAACTGCAAAGAATATGAAAGATTCTCATGATGTTGTCATAAAGGATGAAAGCGGAAGAGTGTTTGCAATGATTCATGTAGAAGATATTTTCAAATTTGACAAACTTCAGATGGCAAAATCAATTTATCAAACCGAGGATATGAAGCATCCTGGCGTTGCCAAAACATTAGAAATGAAGGATATGCTTGTTGGGGGAAGAATTGATTTGATGGACAGAATAGATGGTAGTGAACTCAGGAAACACAGAATTTCACCTGCGCTTACAAGAGATGAATTCAGAATGCGTGGATGGAAGACCGTAGTTGGTTTTCAAACAAGAAACATACCACACCTTGCTCATGAAATGCTGCAGAAAGCAGCATTGAACATCTTCGACGGCCTATTAGTAAATCCGTTGATAGGAAGAAAGAAGAGCGGAGATTTCAAGGACGAAGTTATCATAAAAGCCTATGAAACGCTGATTGATGGTTATTATCCAAAGCAGAGTGTCATGTTCGTAACACTGCACACTGAAATGCGATATGCTGGACCAAAGGAAGCTATTCTACATGCAATAATGCGCAAGAACTTTGGCTGCTCTCACTTCATAGTTGGTAGGGATCATGCTGGTGTTGGGAATTATTATCATCCATTTGCAGCGCAGGAGATTTTCAAGGATTATCCAGACCTTGAAATAAAACCAGTCTTCTTCCCTGCTTTCTTTTACTGCAAGGTATGCATGAGTACTACAAGTGAGAAAACCTGTCCACATGATGCGCAACATAGATTGGAGCTTAGCGGAACAAAGTTGAGACAGATGGTAACTAGTGGGGAAAGACCTCCTGAACTTTTGATGCGCCCCGAAATAGCTGATCTGATAATAGGCTGGAAAGATCCTTTTGTAAGTTAAGGAGTTCTTTACTCTGTCTAAACTACTCTTTTCGCTAGGCTACTAGTCATTCGCTGCAATGCAGGTGACCTGTCGTTAGGATCCAGACGCACATCTAAAATACAGAAATCTTCTGTATATTCTTGAGCTGCCAAAAGAGCTTCATCGAGTTGCTCTTCCGTCTCTACGACAAAACCTCTGCCTGCACCTATCACCTCTGGAATGCGACTGTACTGCCACTGCTGCAGGTCATTGAAGGGACCATCAAGCATAGCACGTTCTGTCCCATATCCAGAATTATTTAACACAACAACAATTGGATTCAGATGGAATCGAGCAGCTGCTGACAACTCCATACCTGTCATTTGAAAAGCACCATCACCAACCAATACCAGCGGCCGCAAACTTGGATTCGCAAGTTGGGCTCCTATACTCGCAGGGACAGCAAATCCGAGCGAAGCATAATAAGCTGGGCACAAAAATTCTGTTCCTTTGTGAATAACGAGATCAATACCACCATACAAAGCATCACCTACGTCTGCGATAACGATTATCTTATTTGTTAGGAATGCGTTGAGACGCTGGAACAAACGCTGAACAGTTATTTTCTGTCCTCGCACTGCAGTGAAAATCTGCGGAACTTTCGGACTGGGAATATCTTTACGAACACGACGATTAATGTCCGCATCTATCAATCCTTGCAAGAAATCTTTCAAATGAACATTGTCGTAGTTATGATAAGAGATGGAAAGTTTCTCGCTTGTTGCGTAGATCGTTCTTGCTTGATCGATCTGGGCCGTGAACATACCAAGAGTAACGTCGCTCAAAAGTGCGCCCAATAGAATCAAACAATCACTGGACTCAACGTATTCACGAACAGGTTCCTGGCCGATTGCACCTTCGTACACGCCCAGATACAAAAAATGGTATTCGCTGATAACGGATTTGCTCAAGATTGTCGCTGCAACCGGTATGTTGGTCTTCGCCACTAGGAGCAAGAGTTCATCCTGCAATCCGAATCTCTGAAGTTCTTCACCAGCGATGACGACAGGTTTCTTTGCGGCGTTGATCATGGTCACAGCTTCTTTTAACGCTTCCCGAAGAGCATCGGGATCACTCTTCTCCTGAATTTCATGCGAGGTATGATGATCGACAACAGGTACAGAAACCATGTCTCTAGGTAGTTCAATGTAGACAGGTCGCTTATAGCGAAGAGTTGCCGATAAGACACGATCAATTTCTGGCAAAGCTGTTTTTGCATCATCCAGCACAGTTGAAGCAACAGTTATCTGCTCAAACACTTTATGTTGTGTGTCAAAATCACGAACCTTATGATGAAGCAGCGGGTTTTTCTCGCGTTCCTTGGTTCCAGGTGATCCACTAATTACTACAACAGGAGATTTTTCCGCAAAAGCCTGCGCAGTTGTGTTTACTACCTTCAAGGCACCGACACCATAAGTAACACACACAACCCCTAAACTGCCTACACGCGCATAAGCATCTGCAGCGAATCCAGCCCCCTGTTCATCGCATGTATTGATAACAGCAATTTTGCTATGACTCAGTTGATCATAAAAACCAAGCACGTAATCCCCGGTGACTCCAAAAACATGATGCACTCCATGCGCGTAGAGTTGTTGAATAAGGTAACTGCCTATAGTGTCTGAAGTTTCCATGATTCACCTGCTCGATCTGATGCAAAGTGATTAATAAAAGTCGTGTCAATCTTGAAATTTCTAGTAAGACTTGACTAATAGGTTGTAGATAAGGGACTATAGTTTCGTAATAACTAACCATATTCGAGTAGTCGTGAGAGATCTACCTATGCTACATAATAGATACATTCTAATCCTACATGCAATAGAAAGACGATATGTTGCAAAATCAGACTCGATGCGATAAATGCAATTTAGTTATCCATCAGGACTTCGTAGGACATCATCAATGTGGTTTGGGAAACTGTCCAGTTTGTAAGAACGCAATTTCAAATTCAGAATACTGGAACCATATAAGATCCCATCCAGGACATGAGAATGATAGTCCTCCACCAAGGAAGACCTTCGATAACAGAGAAAACAGAGAGCGTCCTCATCATCGTGCTAGACAATCATTTAATTAAGATCGTGTGAAGCCACGTTTGGTATATGAAGAGGCACCAACATTTTTTATATTACTCAAAACTGCAGTTACAATTCTTCAAATTAGGTTTTTATTACTGATTCTAAATGTGTCTTTTAGATGAAGTTTATAGCTTTTGTAATGTTAAGTTTGCTGCTAGCATCTTTTGTCACTGCTGCTTATGCACAGCAGGAAACGCGAAAAGTTGAGAGTATAACTATACCGTATACCGCAGCGAATGTTGATAGACAAAATCCTGCTCATTTCTCTTTTCCGTCGCAACATATGGGGGATTGGATATTAACCATACGCAACGAACTTGTATACAATTCTGAGAATCCAGAAGCGAAAATTGTTGTTCGCCTTAAGGAAGAAGTGGCAAGCGAAAGTTATGTTGAAGTCGCAATGTTCAGTGCAGCATCGCATAAGTTCTGGCTGGCGCTAGCAAATAAAGAAATAGGATACTCTGTACTTTATGAAAACGATAATTCTTGGGTTGAAGACAGACCTGTAATGGTATCATACATCCAGAACGATAGGTTGAGCGTAAGTGATGGAATGAGAAATGTTGCAGATCGTTTAAGCATAGGACCGTTCATTCTTAACACTGTAGAAGTTTATGGCAAGGATTCAGCAGATGCACCTGCCAACACATTTGGAGGGCAGCTTGTATTTGATGTTGTTTCAGGTAACCCACTTGAAAATCCGATAATGTTGATACCAGCTGTTTTGGCGGCCGCTGCAGGTGGCATAGTTTTAACACTGATCAAGCTCAAGAAGAGGACTTGAGCTGCTTGTAATACTTGCAGCTTCGTTTAAGCAAGCAGGGTTCGCAAAGCGGTCCTACCGGCCTGCAGATATTCTGCCCGAACATGACGAAGGTATCGTTGATCTTCGTCCAGTATTTCTTGTCTATCTTGGATGTTAGTTCCAGTTCAGTCTGTTCAGGCGTCTTTGTTTCCACTAGACCCAGACGGTTTGAGATCCTATGAACATGCGTGTCAACTGGCACGGCAGGTTTGTTAAATGCATAGACAAGAACACAGTTAGCAGTCTTTCTTCCAACGCCTGGTAGCGAGAGCAGTTCATCGATATTGTCGGGGACTCTTCCAGCATACTCTTCTATGAGCATATTTGCAACGTCCTTGATCCTTTTTGCCTTAACGCGATAGAAACCTGTGGATTTGATCAATTTTTGAATCTCTTTTGTATTGGCTTTTGCCAGCTGCTCAGCGGTTTTGTATTTCGTGAAGAGGTTATGGACCGCTACAGTTGTATTTTCATCTCTCGTTCTTGCGGAGAGTATTGTACCTATCAGTATCTGCAACGGATCTCCGCTCTCTTCCTCCTGCAACTCTTTCAATGCAGTCAACCTAGGCGGCTTTACCCTGTTTATTGTCTCAATCATTGTGTCAAGCATCTTCTGAATGTCCATTTTGGTAACAAAACAGAGCGATTGTTATTATTCTTTGCATCATTCTGAAAGATTATTATTGTGAAAATAGCAAGTGTGACCGTTGCAATTAACAAGCGATGAAGAGAAGGCGTTAAAAGGTGAACGTGGAGAGGCACTAGCCACTGCGTACAGAATCTTGCTTGCCATAGGCGAGGCCACGGAGGCCAAGAAACTTGTGCCAATAACGTGGGCTCATGTTTCTGGGGTTAACTATAATACTATCGGAGATTCTGGTGTTGAATTTCTTGAAAAACTGAGCAAGGATGGCAGGGTAGCTGTCAAAACAACAATTAATCCAATGGGTTTCGATGCTGTCAAAGTTAATTCGTTAAAGTTGAACAAGGAGTTTATTGCCAAACAGAACAGAATCGTTAGTGCTTACGAACGTATAGGTGTGACAAGATCATTCACATGCATTCCATATGAAGTCTTTGATCTTCCAAGTAAGGGCACGGATGTTAGTTTTGCGGAAAGCAATGCTGCTGTTTATGCAAATTCAGTAGCAGGATTGAGGACTAACAAGGAGAGCGCTTTAAGTGCTCTTGCAAGTTCGCTGACGGGCAAAGCACCTTATTCGGAATTAAGGGTTGAAGAATTGAGGAAGCCAAACGTGGGCATTAGGGTCAATTACGAATTGGACAATGAAGTGGATTATGGTCTTTTGGGATACTTTGCTGGGAAGGTAGCTAAAAATTCTGTCGCATTTTCTGGTGTCGAGAATTTGAGCAAGAGAAACGCAAAATCACTTTCTGCTGCTCTGGGCACTTCTGGTTCGTGCGGAATGTTTACGCATGAAAAAACTAGCGAAATGATCGAGTTTGGAAAGGAAGAAGCCAGAAAGATAAGGGATGAATTACATACTAGTGAGAAGGGAGATGTCATAACGCTTGGCAGTCCGCAGCTTGGAGTTGACGATCTATCGTTGCTGGCAGATATGGTGCAGGGCAAGAAGTTCAGGAAGAGATGCCTGATATTTTGCGCCAGAGCTGCATATGAGGGCGCTAAGAAACTAGGTTATACTGAAAAAATCGAAAAGGCTGGAGCAGAGATGTTGTGCGACTGCTGCACATGTCTAACGCCCTTGATAGATCGAAATGAAGTTGATGATGTCATTACTAACAGTATCAAGGGTGCCTACTACCTCAGCAATTCTAACAAGGTCGGTGTATGCTTGAAGAGTTTGAAGGACATAGTGAGGGAAGAATGCGCATAAGGTGCAGAGCGATAGTAAAGGGTAATGATGAAGGGGAAGCGTTGGTTACAAAACAGCCAATAAACTTTCTAACTATGATTGATCTGAAAAGTGGTATTGTTAAGGATGCTAAGCATGAGCTTTACAAAAAAAATATTGCAAATAAGGTACTTGTTTTCCCAAATGCTGTTGGAAGCAGTGTTGGTGCATATTCTATCTATGCGTTGAAGGGTAGCCGTGTAGCTCCCAAAGCTATTGTGTGCAAGAAGGCAGACATAACTACAGCATCGGGATGTGCCATTGCGAATATACCGCTTGTCGACAGCCCAGAGAGTGATGTATTCGCTATCAAATCTGGCTTGACAGTGAAGGTTGATGCAGTAGTTGGTCTGATAGAAATAGGAGAAAAGTAAGTTTGTTAATTTTGCGGTTGTCCTGATATGCATCTAGGCTTTCCTATGATTGATCTCAATCCGAATGCTTTTAATTGCAATTCGGTTAAATTAGCTTGTTCTGGTGCACGGCAGTTTCGATGGGCGAACGGACCAAAACGGGATGATGATAAAAGTCCGTGCGCCAGATCAACTCATTTTTGAGAGATATTGGTAGAATTCAGAACCAGTATTAGAAATCCATGTCATAAATAAACGATGACTCCCAAATATATACAATCAAAATTAATCATGATCATAGATTAGAGATGTGAGGAAGTTGGAAAAACACGTGGATGCATGTATTGCGTTATTTGCTCTAGCATTATCTGTCCTCCTGCCTACGCAAGTTGTAATTAGAGATGCTAATGCAGAAGGAAGTCCTGTAACTTGTGTTGTATTAACTAATCCATCCGTTTCTGCAGTAGCATCAAACTATACTGTTAGTGTAGACCCTGCCAGTGCAAAGGTGATTCCTGGCGAAACGGCTACTTTTGGTGTTTCTGTTATGTCTAAAGATAAAGAGCCAGAGGTTATATCACTGGATGTGACGGGCTTGCCAGAGGGGATAAGTGCCGTATTTGATCCTGAAAGAGGAACCACGAATTTTGAATCAAAGCTGACAATAAGCGTGGATGAGATGATCTGCCCTGGTGTTTATGCGCCAAGCATAGTTGCGAGAGATACGAATCTGCAATTAGCGGAATTTAAGCTCGAAGTAGCTGGTGCTGGTTCTATACGTGAGGCGCTTGAGGATGAAATTGCAGAGCTGAATATCAAGATAGACGAATTGAATACAAAAATCGATGATCTTGAAAGCAATATGAAGAATGGTCAGTTTGACATTTCTGGAGGATATCTTGCCATTATACTAGTAGCGATAATTGGTAGCTTCTTGTTAGCAGCATTTGCGTTATTTGTGTTGCTACGGTATTCGAAATCGAGGAATTTACCAGCACCCACGCCAGCACCAGTCCCGCCCCCAGCGCCAGCAAGTAATAATGGAAAACTTCAGGAAATAATATTTTTGCTTAGACAGTTGATAGAAATACCCAGAAGACAGCCAGAGGTCATTCATGAGCCTAAACAAGAAGCTAGGAGCGAGGTTGAGAAGGTCATAAAGAAAGAACCTGTTATGGAACCAAAGGTAGGTGATGTCTGGTATGCTTATTGTCAGATTTGTGGGCTTCAAACCGAACATGGAAGGGATTACCAAGGAGAATTTTGTGCCAGATGTGGTAACCGTTCAACATGAGTTATTTACCATCGACGTGCGAACGATTTTATATAGTTCCGAAGGAGGTTCCCTGAAGTGCCAACAAATTCCTGTCCAGAATGCGGCGGAGAGTTGCATTACGAACCAGATACGAAGAAATTTGCGTGCAAAAAGTGCGGTCTTTATGTTACTAGAGAGCAGATAGACGATATCAAGGACAAATTAAGACCGCAGAAGAAGAAGAGCCGAGAGGACGAGTATCTAGAGTGGTGGCAGTCTAGCAAGAAATCTCCGCAGAAAGCCTAACTTCTTTTCAATCTTTTTGTGTTTATTTTGCTTTGAATGTATTTTAGAACTATAGCTTCCCTCAGTAACAGCTGATATCTAGTATGTAACTAGATTGTAAGCACATAGAAACTAGATCTTCATGCTTTATACAATAATCGCAGTATCAAGATGTAACAAACCAAAATTAAAAATGTATAAGTAGTCAAATTTTCATAGGCAGACTGTTGAGCACCGAACTTCCAAAATGGGCAGAGGACGAGATAAACTCGATAACTGCTTCCTCGTTCAAGCACGTAGAAACTTATGAAGGAACTGGCTACTTTCTTGAGTTGGATGAAGAGAACAAAAAGGCCGATATCCAGTTTTACGAAAAACTGCCAATTGGGAAGCATATTGTAACGGTGAGCTTGCCGAAGAGCATAAAGATGAGCGATTTAATGAAGGGTTTCGTTTACGGCTATAAGGTACAAATACTAAAGGCACCTTTGAGCGACAAACTCGTTAAATTTCTTAAAGAGAACCTGAACATGGATATGGATGGCATCTATCAGTTTGAACTAGAATCCCTGCAATTGCTAGATGTTGAATCTGATCTTGCTCCTACTGTAGCTGAAGATGATTCCGAAGAATAGTTAGTTTTACTTTTCTAACTGTGTTTTTTAGATTATGTTAGATGACTTTCAATATACATTCTAAACCAAATAGAATTCATTAGGCTGCTACAGGTGGTTTATCGACCTTGCCAGCTGCGAGTTTCATCAAAACTATCCAGCTTAACACTAACGGTACGTGATATGATGCTATCCTCCATGTAATTATAATACTACCTAATGCTGCCGCGTCAATCCCAAAGGTATCAAGATAAAGACCTATCCCTGCTTCGCTAAGACCAGAACCGCCAGGGCTTATAGGTAACGTGCTTATCGCTACAGAAGCAGCAACGGACATCAACGACTCGAAAAATCCTATGTTAGATACAGTATTTGCTACAACCATGAATGTTAACGCATGTAATGATGCGCCTACAAATGTCAGCATAAGCCCGATGGCGAATACTTTCATAGATGACGAACGTAGATTTTCTCTAGCCATCTCGCAAAGCCCTTTCAATATGTCATTTGTAGTATTGGTCCATAGTTCCGCCTTCACTGGGCCGAAGACTTTTGATAACAGAGGCCGAGTAAACCTTGGCATCTGTAAGATTCTTTTGGACGACAGAGTTAACAAGGTCATGTAAGCTGCGAATATAGGAGCAGTGATTACAACAATACCAGCAGCGATAAGATAGCTCTGGGCCATGAACGCAAGGAATGCTGCTATAAATGCCAAAACACTGCCAACAAGTACATCACTGATAACTTCTGTAGTTATTATCCACATACCCTTGCCTGGATGAACTCCTTTTTTGTTCAGCCATGCAACTCGCACAAACTCTCCTCCTATGTAAGCTGGTGTTGTTAGCGTTACAAATTCACTTCCTATTCTAACTTCAGTATTTTGACGGATGGTTGCAATAGGACCGACAAAACTGTTAATGTAGTAATGGTATCTTACGCATTGAATCAGCAGTTTTGCGATCGCAATGCCACTTGCCAAAACAAAAGGCACTATACCAACGGCCAGAATGTCCTCAGGCCCGACATCAAGCAAGGCTCCTATAATGAATAACGGAATTATACTTGCCACTATAGCAATTATTCTCCATTTCAACGCGGTTAAAAGATCACCTCATAGTAATAAGCGCTATGATTACAAAAGTAACAATCAACAATTTGAACAATTATACTTCTACTAACTATATAGACATGGCATATGAGATGATGAATGATCACGCATTACAGCGTTCTGCATAATTTACCATCATACGCCTATATTGATTCACGAAACCCTACATGATTATATTAAGAAGACAAGAAGATATTAGAAGCTTATTCGTATTAGGCAGATTCAGAACGTATATTCCGAACAACAAGAGTGATTATTTGCTTCTACATCTAGGCAGGAGGTAGGGGTTTTACAAGATCCACAACGTCAATCCAGCATCTAGCAATCTTATCCATTGCATAAATTATATTCAATACATTAGCAGGAGCGTTCTGCTTCGCAGAATCGAGTAAGTCGCTGAATTTTGCATACTGCTTTATGGCTTTTATAGAATCTGCTCTGTTCTTTTTTGCAAATGCCGTGACTGCCGTGTCCTGTATTGATTCTATCAACTCTCCGGCATGTTGCAAGTAACCAGATTTTTTCAACTGTCCTGAATTCATAATAGCTTTTGCAAGGTCAACTGTAGCATCGCCAGCAGCTTCGTACAAGTTTGCAGCAATTCTGTAGTCAAGAATATCTATGTTGCTTAGATTCAACTTGCTCGCAAGTTTTTGATCCATCATTGCACTACGGATAAGCCTTACAAGCAGGAAGTACTGGCGATCTACTTCGTCATCTCTCCTTGCAATTATCTTCAATATATTGGAGTCTCTGGTTGTCAAAGACGCTAGAGTATCTTTGTACATTCCAGAAACGATCGCACTCATCCTGTTCAAGATTTTTTCCGGATCAAGTGTAGTTGCATCAAGCAGGAACTGCGCGGTTATGTTTGATGCGTCTTCATCAACGATCTCCATGCCGACCATCTTTCCTATAACTTCCTTAATCAATTCTCCATAATCGTAAGATATACTAGATTTGGCTTTGATTTTGATAAGATCGTATCCTAGCAAGTAGGCACCAGTAATTTCATTAACAATAGCTTCAGCATATGGTGATGGATATGGAATGACAACTTCTTTTGCTTCCTCTTGTTCAGTACCAGAAGGATAGATCGCTATTGCGTTATCCTTACCAACTTCTACAACAACAGTGTTACCTTTGTCAAGCTTGTTGTGTTTGATCCAGTCTTTTGGAAGCGAGACAAGAATGCTGCTCCCGATCTTTTGCAATCTCCGGGCATATCTGGCCATGTTTATACTAGTTTATACATTTTATACATCATTTATATATATTTGGGAATGCATTGGATTTCCAAATGGAGTCTGCTGTTGCATTTTCTCCCGGACATATCACAGGATTTGTAGAATTTCCTACTGCGCCAAAGGATCCTATTCTGACTGGATCTAGAGGCGCAGGTTTCTGCATCAGCAAAGGCGTCAAGACAATAGTTCATACAGAAAGAGCGGGAAAAAATGATTTTTCAATTTTTATCGATGGAAAGTTTGCTGAAGATGCAGAGGTATCTAGATGTGTGGTTGAAGAGTATCTAAAGATTGTAAGACAGCCGTTTAGCATTAGAGTAGAACATTATCTGGAAATTCCAGTTGGCTACGGTTTAGGTTCGAGTGGTGCGGCTGCATTAAGTTTGTCACTGGCATTAAACAAGGCTCTTAACACTGATTTAAGCGATGTCGAGGCTGGACAGATTGCGCATAAGGCAGACCTGGCGTGCCGATGCGGCGTTGGAACAGTCTTGGCAGAATATCATGGTGGTTTTGAAATGCGGTTGAGTGCAGGGGCACCTGGAGTTGGTGTAGTAGAAAAGATTCCATTGCCAGATCAAAAAGCAGTAATACTCTGTATTGCACCTATGTTGACGAAGGAATTTCTTACTAACAAGATATCGCTGATTAACGGGCTTGGTGGAAAGATGTTAAGCAAACTCGTAAAGACGAAACGTGTTAATGATTTTCTAGATATGTCACTTCAGTTCGCGGGGTCGATAGGTTTCGTGAGTGATAGATGCCAGCAAGTTATCGATGAAATGCTTGCAAACGGGTACAAGTGTTCCACTGCTATGTTTGGTGAAACTGTGTTTTCTATAGTAAGAAATGATTCTGTTAAAGATGTAGAAATAATTCTTGGCAGACATAATGGCGAACTGCTGGTATGTGATATTGATTACCGGGGAGCTAGGATGCTCTAATGCTAAGAAACATTCCTGAAAACCATCCGCGAGCAAGGTCGCTTCAGATACGGGAATTACTTGTAGAAGGCTTCAGAAATGGTGTAGTTATTGAGGAGGGTCTGATTGCGCATGGCAGAGGTGAAGCGTTTGACTATTTGACTGGTGAGAAAACTACAGAAGAGGCGCTCAAGGCAATGGAGTCTGCTATTGCTCTCATGATGCTGGCAGAAAGACCAGTTATTTCTGTGAACGGTAACACGGCGTGCCTGTGCGCGAGGGAAATTGTAAAGCTGGCAGAACTTACTAAAGCGAAAGTCGAGGTTAACCTGTTCTATAGAACGTACGAAAGGGAGATAGTCATCGAAAAACTACTCAAGGCAAATGGTGCCAGCAGGGTTTACGGCGTTGGTAGTAGGGCAACAGCAACCATCCCTGAGTTGATGAGCAACAGAAGGCAGGTAGATCCTGATGGTATCTATTCCGCAGATGTTGTTTTGGTGCCGTTGGAAGACGGCGACAGAACAGAAACACTGGTAAAAATGGGCAAGAAAGTTATTGCAATCGATCTGAATCCGTTATCAAGAACTTCGCAGAAAGCAAGTGTAACTATAGTCGATAATGTTGTAAGAGCGATGCCCAAGATGGTTGAGCTTGCAAAACAGTTTACTAATTTGCAAAAGGATGAACTGAAAAAGTTGGCAGATGATTTTGATAACGAGAAAAATCTGGAGAAGAGTTTGCAGCATATTTTGCAGGGATTGAAATCAAGGGATTAAAATGCAGAACGGCAAAGCAAAAGTTACAGTCGATGAGATATTATCGATGAAGAAGAAGAGAAAGATAACTGTACTTACTGCATACGATTTTACTACTGCAAATATCTGCGACAAAGCTGGCATAGATGTTTTGCTTGTGGGAGATAGTGCAGGTATGGTCATGCTCGGTTACGAAACAACTACACCAGTGACAATGGAAGAGATGTTGTTGTTTTGCAAGGCAGTCTCTCGGGGGAGCAAAAAAGCGATGGTAGTTGCAGATATGCCTTTCATGTCATATCAGGTCGATGTTACTGAAGCCGTTAGGAATGCATGTAGGTTCGTCAAAGAAGCTGGAGTTGAAGCTGTGAAGATCGAGGGAGGAGAGGAAGTAGTTGATACTGTTCAGGCTATAGTTAGAGCTGGAGTTCCAGTCATGGGCCACATCGGTTTGAAACCTCAAACTGCAATGCTCTGGCAAGGATACAAAGTTCAGGGCAACAGCAAGCAATCTGCGTTGCAGCTGATAAAAGACGCAAAAGCACTCGAGAAAGCTGGTGTATACACAATAGTTCTTGAGAAGGTTGTTTCTGAGGTTGCGAAAATAATCACTGACACAGTAAGCGTACCAACTATCGGGATAGGTGCGGGAAATGTTTGCGATGGACAGGTACTTGTAATACACGACTTGCTTGGATTATATGAACAGGTGAAGCCAAAGTTTGCAAAGCGTTATGCAGAAATGTCGCAGGAGATGGTCAATGCTTTGACTTTGTTCAAGGATGATGTCGTAACCGAAAAGTTTCCTGCGGAAGAGAATACGTTTCACATGGACAAGGCAGAGCTCGATGCATTGATCAAGGAGCTGAGGAATAATTGAGTGAACATCCCTCGAAGGATATTGTTGGAACAGATGGTGATGAATTGAAGGGTAAGAAGATCGTTTTGTGTATTACTGCAAGTGTTGCTGCATACAAGGCAGTTGACCTTGCTAGACTGTTAATGCGTCATGGTGCAGATGTTTATGCTGTCATGACCAAATCAACAAAGATACTTCTAACTCCAGATCTTATGAAGTGGGCAACTGGAAACGATGTTGTTACTGAACTAACGTGGAAGCTGGAGCATATACAACTTGCAGATTATGACAAGTCTGATTTGATCCTGATCTATCCCTGTACGGGAAATACAATGAGTAAGATTGCTAACGGTATAGATGACACTCCTGTAACTTCGGTTGCAAGCGTCGCACTTGGCTCCAAAATTCCCATAATGATTGTTCCGGCTATGCATGAAGCCATGTATGAGAACCCCACTTTACAGAACAATTTGGAGAAATTGAAAGGTTTGGTTGAGTTCATAGAACCAAACGTTGTAGAGGGGAAGGCCAAGGTCGCTGACCCGGAAATTGTACTTAATGCTGTTCTTGCAAAGATGCGGAGTAATTCGAAACTAAAGAACAAAAATATACTAATCACTGCAGGGGCAACGTTAGAACACATAGATCCAATACGAGTTGTAACCAATCCAGCTTCGGGAAAGCTCGGAGCTGCTATAGCTAAGGAAGCAATGAGTATGGGTGCCAAGGTTACTCTGGTTTATGGCCATGGCTACGCCAAATTGCCAAGTGGTGCCAAAATAATCAATGCAAAAACCAGTGATGATATGATGGTAACTGTTGTTGACGAATTAAAGAGCAACAAATATCATATTGCAATAATGACTGCTGCCGTATCGGATTTCAAACCTGAGAGTCCCAAAGATATGAAGATTGAGACCCGAGATAATAAGCAGATAACAATAACGCTCAGGACAACTAGTAAGATCATAGATCAGGTCAAGAAAGTAAGTCCTAACACATTTCTAGTAGCATTCAAGGCTGATAATGATGTTAGCGATGAACTGCTGATAAAAAGTGCTTACGAAAAGATGTTAGAGTGTAACGCTGATCTTATGATTGCGAATGATGTTGGCAGAAAAGGTTCTGAAATGGGTTCAGATACAAGCGAAGTTTTCATTATAGACAAGAACAAAAAGATACAGCATTTACCGATTCAATCCAAACAGGGTGTTGCAAGAGTATTATTGAAAGAACTGGAAAATCACCTATGAAGTGATGATTACTATAGAATTATCAAGTCCTTCGTATACTTGTTCAATATACATGCCTTCTTGTCTACTATAACACTATCCTCAATTCTAACACCAAATTTGTTTGGCAGATAGATTCCTGGTTCAATGGTAACTGCCATGTTCTTCTGCAATATCTCGTTACTTTTCATCCTCAGCCACGGTGGCTCATGAACTTCCACACCGATGCCATGACCTGTTGAATGAATGAAATATTTTCCATATCCAGCCTTTTTGATAAATGATCTGCAGGCCTGATCCACTGCACCGCATTTTGCTCCAGTTTTAACTGCATCCAACCCTTGCTCCTGAGCTTCCTTCACAATATTATAGATCTTCTTTTGTTCAGAGTCTAGTGTGCTAACAGCAAAGGTTCTGGTTGCATCTGCAATATACCCATTATATCTAAGCGTCAAATCCACGGTAACAAGGTCGCCCTTCCTTATCTTTCTGTCAGTAGGGTCTGCGTGCGGTAATGATGAATTGATCCCTGAAGCAATTATTAATGGAGAGACGGTAAACCTGTATGAAGGTGGGTATGCTCCCATTTTCATCGCTTCGTAAAGTAGCGTAGCCTGCAACTGTTTTTCCGTTACATTTGGTTTGATCTCTTTTTCGCATATTGCAAATAATTTATCAAGTATCCTGCTTGCCTTTGCTATAATTTCTACTTCCTTGTTGTCCTTGATCTTTCTTGCGCTGTAAAAAGGCTCTACATTATGAATTAGCCTATTTCCGATTTTCTGCCTGATCTTTTCGATTGTAGCATAATCATTACAATCCGTGCAAATATTGCCATTACTCAAATTAGACAGTAGAGATTTGAGCATATCGCTTCCCCTTTCCGACTCGATAACTTTACAATCCCTGCTGCCTTTTCTCGCCCTGTCCGCCTCCAGTTTCGGTGCAATTAACTTCATACCGCTACCGTTAGATAATGCTATAACTTCACCCCAGAAACCTGTCATGTAAAATATGTTCTCTGGCTCAAAGGCAACAATGTTGTTACACTTGATCTTTGAAGCCTCTTCGAGAAGGACTTTTTGCCTTGACATATAGTGAAGTGAGTTACTGTGGGCTTTTTAGCTTTGCTAAATGTTAGCAGGATTTAGCTATACAACATTTATAATGGCTGTTCGATGAGTTGGTTAAATGGAAGACAAATCTGAAAAACCAAAAGCTGTTGCACTGCTGTCTGGAGGTTTGGATAGTACTCTTGCAGTTAAACTAATGATAGAACAGGGTGTGGATGTTAAAGCCGTTGCAATTAAAACGCCATTTTGTGATTTTGATTGCGGTCATGGTTGTGGTTTCAGAGTCAAAGAAGTAGCAGAAAAATTGGGCGTTGAACTGAAAACTGTTTACCTTGGTGATGAATATCTGGAGATGTTAAAAAACCCAAAACATGGCTACGGTTCTGGAATGAATCCATGCATAGACTGCAGGGAGATGATGTTTAAAGTTGCTAAAGATTACATGCAGGAGATAGATGCGAAGTTCATAGTAACTGGAGAAGTTTTAGAACAAAGACCAATGAGCCAAAACCCTCGAGCGTTAAAGATAATTGCGCATGAATCTGGTTTAGACGGCAAAGTGTTGAGGCCGTTATCTGCAAAACATCTTGAACCAACAGAAGCTGAAAACACTGGTTTGGTGCGAAGAGAAGAGTTATTGAGCATAAAAGGAAGAACAAGAAAGACTCAGATCGAACTTGCCAAACAATTTGGAATAACTGATTATCCAAATTCTGCTGGAGGCTGCTTGCTCACTGATCCACAGTTTGCGAAAAGGGTTGAGGACTTGTTCGAACATGTTGATAAACCGACATTAAACGATACCGAACTATTGAAGGTTGGGAGGCATTTCAGAATAAATAAAAATTCAAAATTAATTGTTGGAAGAAACAAAGACGAAAATGATGTTATCAGTTCACTGGCAATGCCGGATGATGTGTTGTTAGAAGCTAAAGATCACAAAGGTCCATCAGCGCTTCTAAGAGGTTTATATGATGAAAGCATAATTGCTCTAGCGGGTTCTATAGTTCATAGATATTCAGACGCTCCAAAAGACGCGGAATGTACTATAACAATAAGAAGTAACAATGATTTGAGGGACATTTTCGTCTCATCGGTAGACAATGAACAGTTATCTTCATATAGAATTTAGTCTTCTTAAGCTTGATGTTAACCAATGTTGATACTCAAAGGTTATCTGCTCGAGGAGGTGCCATTGATTAATTATGCAAGCTCATAAACCTCCTACTTATGTCAAAGCCATAACGCTAAGAGATCTTTCGGATTTAGATGCAATAAAGCAGGATGTGAAAAAGCAAATGGTTGTTATAATTAGAGTGACACCATTGGCACAGAAAGACATTGAAGAGTTGAGAAAAGCAGTTGAGGAACTTTACAAGTTTGCACAAACAATTGAAGGCGACATTGCAAGACTTGGAGAAGAACGTATTGTAATAACTCCTCCAGGCACCAAGGTCTGGAAGGGAGCTTATGATATGAAGTAATTGTGGAACTATTTCTTCATTTTAGCTTTAACTGGAAGTTTAACCTCGCCAGCTTTAACACTAATGATTTCAAAACCAATCACGTTTCCTTTCTTATCCTTCTTTGCTAAAACACCATCTTCGATTTCTTCTGACATTACCTCTTTGTTAGGATCATCAAACCATATATCTAGCGTGTCTGTTTCCTTTGAATAGAATACCCTCATTTCTTCCATACAACTTCACCGATCTTTATCTTGTCTGTCAGATATGCAGTAATCAGGAAACCTTCACCATCTAAATGTTTACAAACTGCACATATAAACAGATCATTCTTTCCATAGTAAAGATATACATCCCTGTCACGTTTGCTTCTTCTAATCTCTGCAGGATTAGAAAGTATCTGTAAGATATCATTAATTTTGTTGCGCACTGATGGATGTTTAATCGTTACAATATAATTCCAAAGCTCGTCGGTAATTCTGATCCTAACATGTAACGGCGTTACCACAAAATACAATGAAGAAAGTGATTCGTGGATTGATATAAGTTTAAAACAAATTCATACTATGTTTGAACTGACTAATCTTTTCTCCTTTTGCGGGTTTTCTGAAAATGTAAAGATGCTCATGTGCTATCTTGTAAAAGTCATAGTTCGAGCCGCGCCATGCTTCCCTAGTGCGTTTTGTCTTGTGCTGCACCTTGATGATATCTTCCTTCAAAATAAAGCCAGCATCAAGGAACATGCGCAGTATGTTATGCGATATGGGTATGTAATGTCTATGTCTTCGAGTATCACCTATCAAGATTGCGCAATGTTTTCCAGGCTTTACAACCCTGAAAGACTCTTCAGCAACTATACGCATCTCCCGAAGGAAGTTGTCTATAGATAATGCCGATAAATCAGCCTTGATCTGCGCCCTCGAATATGGAATTATGCCAGCGTAAGGAGGATGAGTTGCGATCAAATCAATACTGTCATCCTCGACTTTGTTCAGGTTGCGCGCATCTCCTGAATATGTTTTGATTGTAACTTTGCTATCATAGTCGAAATTAAGTCTGTCCAAGGCAACCATCACTGCGCTTGGGTTAACGTCTATGCCAATGGCATTCCTGCCCAAGAGTTTACATTCTACAAGAGTAGTACCGCTGCCCATCATCTGGTCAAGAACAAGGTCTCCCTTCTCCGTGTACTTCCATATGAGGTTGTGCGGAATATACGGGCTCCAATTGCCTCTATACTTGCCATCGTGCGTAGACCAATCCCCCCTGTCCGGGAAGGACCATACCGTAAACGACTCGTGCTTATAGCTCTCCGGAGGGGCATACTTGTCTATACGTAAGGACTGCCCGATAGGAATTGTAACGTTCTCTATCTTGACCTCTTTATGCCTCTTCACGAACTGCTGGAACTCTTTCTCTGTCACGAGCGTCATGCCAGAATAAACTCGTTCCTCTATTTTTTCAATAGTTGCTGTTCTTTGCACCCTTGCAAATCAGCATTTGATTATAAAACCGCTAGCGTTGATTGACTTCACCAAAAAATAAATTTGTTAGACCGTTTCGATCTCGACAAAAATTATTGTTTTGAGATCTAATTAACGAATGGATTGAAAGCACAAGATCAATATACTAGTGCTGTTAATAGGTTGATATGAGCAATGAGGGCCAGAAGAGAATAAGGATCGTTATTCACGAGCTGGACAAGGGCAAGTACAAGGGCAAGACCTCAAGAAACATAAGCGTCTTCGATAGCGCGTCTGTGGATGAGGTGCAAAACATCGTCTTGAACGCTCTCGCGAGGTATGGGATAAAGCACAAGTACACGTGGTACAGCACTGAAGCACCCACCCAGCAGAGCAGGAACTAAAGCACGAAAGGGCTATTGCAGAAACATGTACGTATAGAGTATCTTGAGAGGTAACGATCTCGTTTTTGTTTTTAAAGCAGCCTTACAGCTTCCTGAACCGAAGGATGCATAGTGGGAAGCCTGAATATCCTTCCTACGGCGCTCGCAACGTTCTCGACCTTCCTCCTCTCTCCGTGGTTAACTATTACCCTTCTCAGCTTTGGCCTCAACTTGTTGATATATGACATTATCTGGTTGTAATCGCTATGTCCGCTGAAGCCCTCTATCTTCTCTACCTGACAGTTAATGTCTATGACTTCGATCTTGCCGTCCCTGCCCATTATCGATACCTGCCTTGAACCGTCTAGCACTCTTCTTCCTAGGGTTCCGTTGACCTGATAAGATACAAAGACCATCTTGTTCTTGGGATTTGATGCTATGGACTTGAAGTATTCTATTACCGGTCCTCCTTCTAACATACCCGAAGTTGCCATGATAATTGCTGGTTGATCTCTAAGTGCTTCATCTCTGCCTTCGGCATGTTCTATTGTTGTAAAGTATTCCGAAGTGAAGGGATTGTCATCTGTTTCTAATATCCTCTGCCTTAACTCTCTTGAAAGATATTCTGGATAGGCAACATGCAGCGCGCTTGCCTCCGAAATCATTCCTTCGATGAAAACCGGCGCTTCGATAAGCTTTCCAGCCTTCATGTAAGAATCTATAACCATAAGAATTTCCTGCGCCCTTCCCACAGCAGGGACTGGAATCAATACCTTGCCGCCGTCTGCAAGCGCCTTGTTAATCGTATTTACAAAGTTAGCCTCTACCTCTTCTCTTGGGGCCATGATGTCTTCCTTGGCACCGTATGTGCTCTCTATGATCAGCGTTTCGACTCTTGGATAGTTCCACGATGCACTCTCGAACAACTGGCTCCTGCCATATTTCAGATCACCCGTGTAAACGACATTGTGATCGCCGTTTCCAATATGCAGGTGCACTGTTGAAGAGCCTAGT
>Ga0187894_10001903_pt1 | contig 26003 bp, 23 predicted proteins | sample GBC1701081metaG_FD_136650 | JGI IMG/M metagenome (GOLD analysis project Ga0187894, IMG submission 136650) | White microbial mat communities from a lava cave in the Kipuka Kanohina Cave System on the Island of Hawaii, USA - GBC170108-1 metaG ... | reverse complement strand
GGCCGCGGCCATCGCCGCGGCGCAGGTTGTGATCGACTTCACCGTTCCCACCGCGACAGTCGCGCATGCCGAGATCGCGGCGGCCAAGGACGTTGCGATGGTGATCGGCACGACAGGCCTGGGCCCCGAGCAGGCCAAGCGTATCGAGGCGGCGGCGCAGCGGGTGCCGATCATGTGGGCGGCGAACATGTCGTTGGGCGTCAACGTCCTGCTGGCGCTGGTCGAGCGTACTGCCGCGCTGCTCGATCCGGACTACGACATCGACGTGTTGGAGATGCACCACCGCCAGAAGATCGATGCGCCCTCCGGCACGGCGCTGGCGCTTGGCCGCGCCGCGGCTTCCGGCCGCAAGATCAGGCTCGAAGAGGTCTGGCGCAAGACCCGCGACGGTCACACCGGAGCTCGCCCATCAGGCGAGATCGGCTTCGCTACCTTGCGCGGCGGCGACGAGGTCGGTTTTCACACCGTGATGTATGCCGGTATCGGCGAGCGTCTGGAACTGACGCACCGTGCCTTCAGCCGCGAGATCTATGCCAATGGTGCCCTTAAGGCGGCGCAGTGGGTGGCGGCACGGCCGCCCGGGCTGTACACGATGAAGGATGTCCTCGGCCTGACAGGCTAGACCGGCGGGCAAAAAAGTCAGGTCCAGTGGTGATCGTGCGTCGGCGCTTTTAGGCGGGCGACGGCGGTGCGCAGAGCCTGGGCGACTTCCAACCGCTCGTCAGGTGTCAGGAAACGGCCGATCACCAGCCGGTTGCCGCGTGAGATCAGGGTCAGCCGGCTTTCATGCTCGGGCGGATCATCCATGTCTACGCGCAGCCAATAGGCATCCAGCCGGGTCTCTTCGATCAGCCCCTCCGGGTCGAGGCGCGTGACGATCAGCGCGCTGTCGGTCAGGGTCAGTGTCTCGGTCAGGCGGCCGCTCTTGTAGTTGAGCCGGAACAGCACGATCACCAGCGCCACATCGAGGCCCATGAACCCGATGACCGGCCAGGCGCCCAGCAGATAGACCGGCAACCCGATCAGCAGATTGGCCGCCAGCAGCACCGAGATCAGGAATCGGAAGCCGCGCCGCGACAGGCTGCGGTGCGGCACCAGCGTGGCGTTGAAATGGACGACTTGTGCGACAGTGTGGCTCATCGCTACACCTTAGCGGCCAATGCGCCGTCCGGCCACGGGCGGAGCGCTGTGTCGGATGGACGCGAGGAGAGGGGCGAATGGCGCAACTGAAGCCGGCTCAGATCGAGGAGTTCTACCGGCGACTGCAGGAACGCGATCCCGAGCCCAAGGGCGAGCTCGAGCACGAAAACGTCTACCAGCTCCTCGTATCGGTCGTGCTGTCGGCACAAGCGACCGACGCCGGCGTCAACAAGGCGACGCGGCCACTGTTTGCAAAGGTGACGACGCCGCAGCAGATGCTGGCGCTGGGCGAGGCCGGGCTGACCAAATACATCAAGACGATCGGCCTCTACCGCGGCAAGGCCAAGAACGTCATCGGCCTGTCGAAGATCCTGATCGAGAAATATGACGGCCAGGTCCCGCATGACCGCGACGCGCTGGAGGCGTTGCCCGGCGTCGGCCGCAAGACGGCCAATGTGGTGCTCAACATCGCCTTCGGCGAGCCCACCATCGCCGTCGACACGCATGTCTTTCGGGTCGGAAACCGCACCGGCCTGGCGCCGGGCAAGACGCCGCTTGAGGTCGAGCTCAAGCTGCTCAAGCGCACTCCAAAGCAATACATGCGTCACGCCCACCATTGGTTGATCCTGCACGGTCGTTATGTCTGCCGGGCGCGATCACCCAGTTGCCCGACCTGTGTCGTCGCCGATATCTGCGGCTTCAAGGGCAAGACGGTGCCGATCTGACAATCGGCGATCACCAACCAGCGTTCAGAGGCTTCCATGACCGGTTCGGCCAATACCTATCGTCTGCTGATCCTGCCCGGCGACGGCATTGGACAGGAGGTCATGGCCGAGGTGCGGCGCGTCGCCGAATGGTTCCGCGATACGCGCGGACTGCCGATCGATCTGCGCCAGCGGCCGTTCGGCCTGGCATCATGGCAGGCATACGGCTCGTTGATGCCGGACGAGACCTGGGCCGAGATCGAGGCCGCCGATGCGATCCTGTTCGGGGCCATGGATTCGCTGGACCAGGCCGGGAAAATTCCGCCCGAGGAGCGCCGCAAGGGCAGCCTGCTGCAGCTGCGCAAGAGCCTCGACACCTTCGCCAACCTGCGCCCGATCCGGGCGATCCCCGGCCTGCTCGATGCCTCGACCTTGAAACGGGAGGTGGTCGACGGGGTCGACCTGGTGTTCGTGCGCGAACTGACCGGCGGCGTCTATTTCGGCGAGCCGCGCGGCGTCGAGACGCTGCCCGACGGGCGCGAACGGGGCGTGAACACCCACGTCTATATCAGCGATGAGGTCGAGCGGGTGGCGCGCTTTGCCTTCGACCTGGCGCGCCGGCGGCGAGACGAGGGCAAGCCGGGGCGGGTGCATTCCGTGGACAAGGGCAACGTCATGGAGGCGGGCGCCATGTGGCGGCGTATCGTGCAGCGGGTGCACGACGCCGACTATGCCGACGTCGAGCTGCACCACATGCTGGCCGACAATTGCGCCATGCAGCTGATCCGCTGGCCGCGGCAGTTCGACGTGATCGTTACCGACAATCTGTTCGGTGACTTGCTGTCGGATTGCGGCGCCATGATTACCGGCTCACTGGGCATGCTGCCGTCGGCGTCGCTGTCAGCCCGCGGCGCCCGCCAGAGGCGCCGCGCGCTCTACGAGCCGATCCACGGCAGCGCGCCAGATATCGCCGGCAAGGGCATCGCCAACCCGTTGGCGGCCATATTGAGCTTCGCCATGTGCCTGCGCGAAACCCTGGAGCTGCCGCTGGAAGCCGAGCGGCTGGAACGCGCCGTCGACGCCGTATTGGCCGGTGGTGCACGGACGGCCGACCTTGCTGGCCGGGATGCGCCCTCCCTCTCGACGGGAACCATGGGCGACACGGTCCTTCAGGCCCTCGGACGTGTGTGAGCGCCAAATACAGCGCCGGTATGGAGTATCAAATTTGGAATTCAGGAATATGGTATCCTTTATACAAGGATGTAAGGAATTCTTTCTGACGTATGATGGTGCTCGAATGCATCCCTCGCTGGCAATTACGTGCAGGGGTAGTTTCTGAGATGGGCGGATTGTAAGCGCGCCAAGTTGAGACGCGAATAGGGATGGCAAGCCCAGACGAAACGCCAAGTCCGCGTCCGATCGCGAATGTTCACGAGTGTCAACGAAATGCCGGGCCCAATGTCGCGCGCATATCGCGCGCATATATAGTGCGGTTTCCGCCTTGGCGATAATCGCATCAGGTCTGGCTGTAGCTATGCGGCGGAAGGGAACCTCAGTCCAGCACAGGAAACGCCGCCTCTATCTTTAGTAGCCTGAAATTGCCCCCGGGAGGGGCGATGTCTACCCTGTGCAGCCCGGTCTCGTTTTCATAGGAGCCAGGGTCTGAGCCCTGATCACCGACCGAAGGCCAGCGCTTTAGTTGGGTCCTTGTCCGACTGTTACCCATAGATGCAGCTGGTAGTCCTGTTGTTGGGCGCCAGTAACAAGGTGAGGGAAGGGCGCGCGCTACGGTGGTGTCGAGGCGTGCTTTGCCGATCGCATTGTCGCCCTCTGGCTCCCGGTTGGAAGACACAAGATACGGGGCCGTGTTGAGTCGGTCCCAGCACCAGCAGTTTTGTCCGAGGCCACATATGTGCGCGGTGTGCAGGACGGGTCGAGGCGGCCGCGATCTGAAGAGATGGCGTGGGCGAACTCCGCAGCGTGGTTTGGACGGTGCGGGTAGTCGTCTCGCGGTGATCCAAGCCAAGTGCTCAAGTGCTCGGAGGTGTGCCGTGCACGTCATGGAAAGATGCCCAGCACAAACATGGTCAGGTGTCCGAGAGCCCGAAGCCATTCGCCGCTCAGCAGTACAGCGCACCGCCCTGGGTGGCTGAGATCTCCCGATGTCCAGTCAAACACAGAAATGGAAGGTGGGTGGGGATCACGGGTCATGCGCTGACCGTATCTCAGCGGCACGGCGATACTCCCGTCGGCGCTCGTGCTGCGCAGCAAACAACGGTGGCCCGTGGCTTGCTGCGCAGCACAATTGTCGGTCGGGGTGGGTCCACAACACAACGGCCGGACCTTGGAGGGCGGCCTCGCACTCGGTACGAATGCCCGCATGGCTCCCTTGCCGGCACCGCGTGTGGACCTCTGGTAAACATTCGTTTAGCGAACACCGTGCTCACGCCACCGCTTCTTGATGGGTCCCCAACGATGATGGATCGCCTGGCCTTCTCCGGCCTCACGGTTCTCGACTTCAGCCAGGGTGTTGCCGGTCCGCACGCCAGCATGCTGCTGGCGCTGCACGGCGCGGACGTCATCAAGATCGAACCCCTGGAAGGCGACTGGGGCCGTGGCCTGGGCAAGATTGAGGGCGACCACTGCGCGCACTCCGTCGCCTTCAATCGCGGCAAACGCTCCCTGGCGCTCGACCTGAAGGCGCCGGATGCCATCGCGGCGGTGAGCAAGATCGCGGCCAAGGCTGCGGTGGTGGTCGAGAGCTTCCGGCCTGGGGTCATCAGCCGGCTGGGCTTTGGCTATGAGGCCATCAAGAAGATCAATCCCAGCGTGGTCTATTGCTCCGTGTCGGGCTTCGGCCAGACCGGCCCCTATAGCAAGCGGCCAACCGTCGACGGGCTGATCCAGGCCTTCAGCGGCATGATGGTGATGAACCGCCTGCCCGATGGCACTCCCTGGCGCCAGGGCATGATCGCGGTCGACGTCACGACCGGTCTCTACACGTTCCAGGCCCTGTCGACGGCGATCCTGCGCCAGTTCCGCTTCGGTGAGGGCAGCTACATCGATTCCAGCCTGATGCGCGCGGCGGCAGCCTGGCAGGGCGCCAAGCTGATGGAATGGGTGCACACCAATGGCAACCCGCAGCCGCTCTACATGCCGGCCGGCAGCTACAAGACCAGCAACGGCTACATCATGCTGAGCGCCATGCGGCCGCATCACTTCCGCAAGATGTTCGAGCTGATCGGCCGGGTCGACGTCGCCGACGACCCGGCTCTGCAGACGCACGAGGACCGCATCAAGAACGCACCCAAGATCGTCAAGGCGCTCAACGAGACGATGCCGAGCCGCACCACGGAGGAATGGATCGCGCTGCTGCAGCCCAACGAAGTGTTCTGCGAACGCGTCAGTAACTACCAGGACTACCTCAACCATCCCCACGTCAAGGAAACCGGCGCCGTCGACTGGATCGAACAGGACGGCTTTACGCCCATGCCGGTGGCGAACATCCCGGGCCTGCCGCCGGCGCGCGAGGATGCCGCTCGGCACCACGCGCCGCACATCGGCGAGCATAGTCGCGACATCCTGGGAGAGCTGGGTTACTCGGCGTCGGAGATCGACGCCATGGTCGCCAACAAGGCGATTGGCGCGGCATCGATACAGGCCCGCGCGGCAGAGTAGGTCTGCCGCGCGCTGCCAGGGTAACGCATTACCACTCGAAGACCATGCTCTGATGCCCGCCGGGTGCCAGATGCACGACCTGCTGCTTGGCGACACCATGCTCGGTTGCGGTCACGCTGTAGGTGCCGCCCGGCAGGTTGGCCAGCAGGTAGGGGCCGCGAGTCCGTGTGCTGAGCACCGCGTGGCCTGACGAATCGCGGATGGTCACGGGCACGTAGGCGAGGTAGTCGCCGCGATTGCCGTCGCGCTGGGCGAAGATGAGCTCGAGCGCGTAGCGTGAGGCGGCACGCTGCATGGCTGCCGACTCGTCGGTGCCGATGCCCCCGGATACGAAATGCACCCCGCCACGAACCTGTTCCGTGGGCATGGTGCGCGCCTGGGCGCCCGAGGCGAACGCCGCCAGAAATGCAAGGCCGGCGATGGAAGCAACGGAGATCGAGCGGATGACGAACGGTTTCATGATCGTACTCCTGCCTGAGACGATGGCCGACTCGGGCGACACCGTGGTGTCGCCGCCTGGCCATCCAACGTGCGTCGACTAACCGAGGTCGAGCGGCACGAAGATCTTGGCGTCGTCGCGCCGGATCAGCAGTGCGGCACGATTATGTGCCTTGGCGGCGAGCGCACGCAGCCCATCGACGGAGCTCACCGCCTCGCCGTTGAGGGCCAGTACGACGTCGCCGGGCTGCACGCCGGCACGCGCTGCCGGTCCCGATACGGACTCGACCAGCAGACCACCCTTCTCGTCGATCGACCGGGCTTCGTCGGGCGAGAGCGATCGCACCGCCAGCCCCAGGCGTCCCTGAGCCGGCGTCGCGCTGTCGGTCTGTGGCTGCGCGTCGGCATGCCGCTCACCGATCGCCAGCGAGATCTGCGTGGCCTCACCGCGACGCCACACGTCCAGTGTCGCCTTGGTGCCGGGCTTCAGATCGGCGACTCGCGGCGGCAGCTCACCCGAGCGCATCAGGTCGTCGCCGTCCAGCTTCAGGATAACGTCGCCCGCCTGCAGGCCGGCTTTGGCGGCGGGGCTGTCCTTCTCGACGCTGCTCACCAGCACGCCGCCGGGCTTCGGCAGGCCGAACGCATCGGCAAGCGACTGCGTGACGTCCTGGACGGTGGCGCCGATCCAGCCGCGATGCACGGCGCCGGTGGCCACCAGCTGCTTCTCGATCTTCATTGCGACATCGATCGGGATCGCGAACGACAAACCCTGATAACCGCCAGTGTCGGAGTAGATCTGGGAGTTGATGCCGATCACCTCGCCGCGGCTGTTGAACAGGGGGCCGCCGGAGTTGCCCGGGTTCACGGGCACATCCGTCTGGATGAACGGCACGTAGGACTGGTTCGGCAGGCCGCGCGCTGTCGCCGACACGATGCCGGCCGTCACTGTGTTCTCGAAACCGTAGGGCGAGCCGATGGCCAGTACCCACTCGCCGACACGGATACGGCTGGCATCACCGATGGTGACGGTGGGCAATCCCTTGGCCGCGATCCTCAGGACGGCAACGTCGGTCGCGCGATCGAGGCCGACGACCTTGGCCGGGAACTCTCGCTGGTCGGAAAGCTTGACGATCACCGTCCTGGCGTTCTGGACGACGTGAGCGTTGGTGAGGATCAAACCGTCGGACTCGACGATGAAGCCCGACCCGAGCCCCCGAACAGGTCGATCGGGGCGGCCGAAGCGCCGGCCGAAATCGCGCGGCATGCCGGGCATCGGCGCGTCATCATCGGCTGTTGCTTTCGCCGTCCCCTCGACCTGGACGTTGACCACGGCGGGGCCGAACTTTTCGACGATCGACGAGAAGTCGGGACCCGCCAACGGTGCGGCTGTTCGCGCCGGCTGATCATCCCAGCCCGCCGCGAGCGCCGCCGATGAGGTGAGGGTTTTCGGTGCCAACCCGGCAAAGGCGCCGCCGAGCACGGTGACAAGGGCGACGGCCGCGACGCTGCGCGTCAAGGTCTTCCTGGACATATCGGACTCCGTATCGCCGGGGCGCGAGGGGGCACCGGACAGGTTCAACGAAGCCGATGTAGGGGATGAATCTTAAGGTTTGCTTAGCGGCCGGCCCGCAGTGCACCGTTCTTCGGGTCGGCGTCAGGAAAGACGACGCGTATGGCGAGGCCACCGAGCCGCGAATTGCTCAATGTCACGTCCGCGTGATGCCGATCAGCGATTGCCTTGACGATCGCCAGGCCAAGACCACTGCCTGGCTCGCTGGTCGCGTGGCCGCGATAGAAGCGATCAAACACATGTGGACGATCTTCCACCGGAATGCCGAGGCCGGCGTCCGAGACATCCAGAAATGAGCGACCATCAGCGATGCCGACGGTCACATCAACTGTTCCACCCGCCGGGGTGTACCGGATGGCATTGTCCAACAGGGCGTCCAGCAACGCGGTCAACGCAGTCGGATCGCCGGTGATCCGTGCCAGATCGTCGAGTGACGTTGCACCGAGATCGAGGCTCTTCGCCGTGGCCATATCGACGTGGCCGGCGATGGTATCGCGCGCCAGTGTCGCGAGGTCGACTGTGACTGCCGCCGCCGTTGCGCCCGGTTCCTGGCGAGCCAGCGTCAGAAGCTGTTCGACAACGCGGGTCATGCGGTCCAGTCCACGCTTGAACTCGCCGACCGCCTTCGCGCGGGCTGAATCGTCGGGTGCGCGTTCGACCAGCTGTGCCTGCAGGCGCAAGGCGGCCAGCGGTGTGCGCAGTTCGTGTGCCGCATCGGCGACGAAGGCGCGTTGCGCCGATGACGCCGTGTCCAGCCGTACGAGCAGGTCGTTGAGCGCGGCCACGACCGGGGCGATCTCGGATGGCGGTGCCGGCAGGGTCAGCTGTCCTAATGTCGCCGGCTGGCGGCGGCTCAATTCGGTGGCAAGCGCCTCGAGCGGCCGCAGGCCGCGGCCCACAGCCATCCAGATCCCGACTGCCAGTGCCGGCAGCAGCAACAGCGATGGAATGAGAATGCGCAGCGCCGCCGATAGCGCCTGATGCTGGCGCACGCTCATCGGCTGCGCCACCTGGACTGTCCTGCCCTGCAGTTGCAGGGCGAACACGCGCCAGGTTCCTTCCGACGTCGCCACATTGGCATAACCCATGCGCGCCCAGTTGGGCAGCACGCGATGCGGATGCGAGAAGTAGAGGGTCACGCCCTCGCGGCTCCAGATCTGGACGACGACGTCGAGCGCCGGATCCGGCGTGTCGATACCGGGCAGAAACGGTATGTCCGAGGTCCGCTCACCGACGGACAGCGCCACCTGGCGCAGCTGGTAGTCGAAGATCCCGTCGACCTCCTGGCGCGCGATGCGATAGGTGACCACGGCGCTCAGCACGACGATGGCCGTTGCCGCTGCCATCAGGACCAAGAGGAGGTGGCGGCGGATCGACTTCATGGCCGGCGCGGCACCATGTAGCCGACACCGCGAACCGTCTGGATCCAGTCGGCGCCGAGTTTGCGGCGCAGCGCATGGATGTGCACCTCGATCGCGTTGCTTTCGACTTCCTCGCCCCAGCCGTAGATCGCTTCCTCGAGCCGGCGACGTGATGACGGTACGCCTGGTCGCTGCAGGAGCGTCCGCAGCAGCTCGAATTCGCGCGCGGTCAACTTGACTGCTGTGCCGGCCAGCGTCGTCTCGTGACGCGCCGGGTCGAGTACCAGATCGCCGTGACGCATGGCCGACTCGCGCTGCCCCGATGGGCGGCGCAGCAGGGCCCGGACGCGCGCCAATAGCTCGTCGAGGTCGAAAGGCTTGACGAGATAGTCATCGGCGCCGGTATCGAGGCCCGTCACGCGATCACCGATGGCGTCGCGCGCCGTCATCACCAGCACCGGCATCGCATCGCCGCGGGCGCGTGCCGTCCTGAGCAGCTCGAGGCCGCCCTTGCCGGGCAGGCCCAGATCGAGCAGGACCAGATCGTAGCGCTCAGCCTGCATCGCGGTATCGGCGTCGGCGCCGTCGCGCACCCAGTCAACGGCGTAGCCTTCCTGACGCAACGCCGTTCGCACGCCCTCGCCGATCATGCGGTCGTCCTCGACGACAAGCAGTCGCATTGCCGACCTCATTCACGCCGCGCCGCCCATCGGTACGCGACCACCGATACGTAGCCGATATTCGCAGACGGTGGAAACGCCGCTGATCGGCGCGCGGCAGGCTCGACCGGAGAGGGTCAGCCCAGGGTCAACGGGAGGTACAGCTTGGCGCTGTCGCGGCGGATTAACAGCGCAGCGTGGTTGCCGCTCTTCTCCGCCAACGCCCGTAGCATCGCGACGGTGGTCACGGGTTCGCCATTGATGGCGAGAACGACATCGCCCGCCAGCATGCCGGCGCGCGCGGCGGGCCCTGAAACCGCCTGGACCAGCAGGCCGCCGCTTTCGTCAATCGCCTGCGCTTCCTGCGGCAAGAGCGGTCGCACCGAGAGCCCCAACCGACCCTGGCCTTCGGCAGCCTTGGACGGTGCCGCTGGCGCCTCCACCTTCAGCTCGCCGACCACCACGGCAAGCTGCTTGTTTGCGCCATGCCGCCAGATGTCGAACGTGGTGCGGGTTCCTGGCGCCATGTCGGCAACCTTCGGCGGCAGGTCGAAGGAGCGGTTGATCGCCACGCCGTCGACCGCGAGAACCACGTCACCCGATTGCAGGCCAGCCGCAGCAGCAGGTCCCTCCTTGTCGACGTTGCTGATCAGCGCGCCGCGCGGCTTGGACAGGCCGAACGCATCAGCCAGCGGCTGCGTGAGATCCTGGACGCCAGCACCCAGCCATCCACGCGTAATCGAACCGCCGTCAGCCAGCTGCTTTGCAACCTTGATCGCCACATCGATCGGAATGGCGAACGACAGACCTTGGAAACCGCCCGTGTCGGAATAGATTTGCGAGTTGATGCCGATCACTTGACCACTGGCGTTGAACAGAGGTCCGCCGGAATTGCCAGGGTTGACCGGCACGTCGGTCTGGATGAAAGGCACGTAGGCCTGATGTGGCAACGCGCGCGTGGTGGCCGATACGATGCCCGCGGTTGCCGTGCTGTCGAAGCCGTACGGCGAGCCGATCGCCAGTACCCAGGAACCGACGCGAATGCGATGGGCATCGCCGATAGCCACGGTCGGCAGGTCCTGCGCATCGATCTTCAACACGGCAACATCGGTCGGACGATCAAGGCCTATGAGCTTGGCGGCAAATTCGCGTTGATCGGACAGTCGCACAGTGATGTCCGATGCGCCGGCAACGACGTGGGCGCTGGTCAGGATCACGCCGTCGGCGCTGACGATGAAACCCGAACCCAAACCGAAAACCGGCTGATCGCCGGGACGGGTGGGTGATCTCGAACCGTGTGGCGTCCCAGGTACCACGCCTTGAGAGGATGGCTCGTCATCGGCAGGGGACCGTGCATTGCCTTCCACCGCGACATTGACCACGGCGGGTCCGTAGCGTTCAACGATCCCTGAGAAGTCAGGGCCTGCGACCGGCGCTGGCGTGGTCGTCGGTGCATCGAGCCAGCCGGTTGCTCGTGCGACCGGCGCTACGGTGTTTGCCGGATCGAACAGAGCGATGCTGCCGGCAAACGCCGCCAGAAGTGCGGCAGTGACAAGGCCACGGCTTTGGAATTTGCTGGGCATGGCGCTCTCCGTCAGCCGCGATCGCGTGTAGCCGCGCCCGGCAGACACGAACGGATGCCACACCAGGCTGACAATTAACGCTCCGGTCTGCCTGCTGGATGCGGTGGCTGTGCCCTTTTTACGTGTTTGTCGGAACGGCGTGTTTCCAGCGTCATGCGGCGGCCGGTCGCGACCTTGTGACAGCCTGTGACCGTGCTGTGAGCGGGCATCGGTTAGGGGTGTAGTGCCATTCCTTTCAATATCTTGTCGGCGATCTTGCGTTCGGCGCGCAGCGCTATGCCAACGAGATCGAGGACGTCGGCCGCGACCGCGGCGACGGCTGCCCGATTGGCCTCATCGTAGCCGGTGGCGAATAGCTCGCGCGTATAAATCGCAATGCGCTCATTGCGCTCGAGCGCCCGGCGGTGCGCGGCCTTCAGTGCGTCGCTTGTTCCGGCAAATACCAGGATCGGCTGCCGTGACATGGGTAGGTAAAGATTTCCCGACGCGTCACGATACGTCTCGCCCACCAGTTCGCGATCGGCACCGGCGATAGCGCTGGTCAGGAACGCCGCCACATTGAGTTTCTGCCAGACCGCAAGGTCCTGGTGCACGGCAATGGCAATCTTGGTGTCGAACCGCATGATCTGTCCCGATGGTCCCGTTTCGGGGAAAGCTCTAGCTGCGGCAGCGAGCGCGCTCTTGTACGATCTTGCGCTATCGGAACGGGACGATGAGTACGCACGCACTCAATCGGGACTGGGCACGCTACCGCCAACCGCGGCGCGGTGTGGAGACGCTGCGGGCGTACTTCCGCGCCCATGCTTTCGATCGCCATGCCCACGGCACGCTGGCCGTCGGAACGACCGACGGTGGCGTGCAGCGGTTCCGTTACCGTGGCGGCCAGCATGACAGCACCGCCGGTGGCATGATCATCCTGCATCCGGGCGAGCCGCATGATGGCGAGTGCGGTGCCGAGGACGGGTTCACCTACCGCATGATCTATCTCGACCCCGGCTCTGGCGTGGAGCTCCTGCGTGAAGCCGAACTGGGGTCTCACTTGCCATTCGCACCCGAGCCGCTGCTGCGCGACACGGTGCTGCGCCGATCATTCGAGGCGCTATGGGGAGCGCTCGGCAGTGAACCAGGATTGCGGCAGGATGAGGCGCTGGTGCGCCTGTGGCAGACACTGTCGCGTGGTCTTGGCGATCGGCAGGCGGTACCCTCGGCGACAAAAGGGGTGGCGCGCGTGCGCGATGCACTCGCCGATGCGCCGCACGAGCATTGGTCCCTCGATGAGCTTGCAGCAATCGCCGGCATCAGCCGCTTCGCGCTGTGCCGTGCCTTTCGCCGCGCCTATGGCGTGTCGCCCTATGCTTACCTGCTGGGGCGCCGTTTGGCGCAAGCGCAGCGTGACCTGGTCTCCGGCGTGCCGGCGGCCGAAGCCGCCATTGCCGCCGGCTTTGTCGATCAGAGCCACCTCACGCGAAATCTGAAACGGCGTTTCGGCATGTCGCCCGGCCGGTTTGCGCGTGTCGCGGCCGGGTCGTCGGGATCAGCGCTGGATGGGGTATTTTAGCTCAGCCACCCGAATACCCACATCAGCAACAGGATGGGAATCGGCACGCCGAGAAGCCACAGGATTGCTGCGCGGCCATATCGAAAATCCTTCCGTTCGTGTCGTAGGGATGAACGTGCTGTCGCAGTGTCGGGCCCCGGCTGGTTTGACGCCGAATGGAACGTGCAGCGCGCCCGAGGTCGGCTGTGATAGCCTTGTCGCAAATGCGGGAGGTACGGATGCTCGAGACGACGTTGGCCGGCAGCCTGCCCAAGCCATCCTGGTTGGCGCAGCAAGGTGTGTTGTGGGCGCCATGGATGGTGGCCGATGGGGCGCTGCTGGAGGCCAAGCTTGATGCAACGAGAGTCGCCATCCTGGAGCAGGAGCGCTGCGGCCTCGATATCGTCAGCGACGGCGAGCAGGCGCGCCAGCATTTCGTGCACGGCTTCCTGGTCGATATCGAGGGCGTCGATTTCGCCCGCAAGAAGCGCATCGGCATCCGCAACAATCGCTACGAAGCCGATTGTCCGACAGTCACGGCGCCACTGAAGCGTCGCCGTTCCGTGCATGCCGAGGATGCCCGCGCTGCCCGTGCCGCTGCGACACGCCGGTTGAAATTCACCCTGCCCGGGCCCATGACCATCGTCGACACGCTGGCCAACGAGCACTATCGCGACAAGGTCGAGATGGCGTTTGCATTCGCCGCCTTGCTCAACGAAGAGGCGCGTGAGCTGGAACAGATCGGCGTCGATGTCGTGCAGTTCGACGAGCCGGCATTCAACGTCTACATGGACGAAGTGCCAGAGTGGGGCATCGAAGCGCTGCACCGCGCGGCCGAGGGACTCACCTGTCGCACGGCCGTCCACATCTGTTACGGCTACGGCATCGACGCCAACATCAAATGGAAGGCGACACTGGGCGATCAGTGGCGCCAGTACGAGCGCACGTTCCCGTATCTGGACCGCAGCCGTATCGATCAGGTGTCGCTGGAGTGCGCCAATTCCAAGGTGCCACTGGAGCTGATCGCGTTGCTCAAGACCAAGACCGTCCTGGTCGGCGCTATCGACGTCGCCACCGACTCTGTCGAGACGCCGGAGCAGGTCGCATCGACAATCCGCGCCGCGATGAAGCACGTCGATGCCGAGCGGATTCAGCCCTGCACCAACTGCGGCATGGCTCCCATGGCCCGCGACACCGCCTACGCCAAGCTCCGTGCTCTTGCCCAGGGCGCTGCGATCGTGCGCAAGGAACTGGGGCGGTAGCCCACGGCAAAGGCACGTTTATCGCATAGGACGTCACTTCATAGCGCCAGAGGGGCAGACCCCGGTCCGGCGGAAGGAGCCTTGGAGCGCTGATGCGCACGCGTTCGGACGAACCAGGATGGCTGGCCCGACTGCCGGCGGTGGCACAATGGGGTGGCCTGCTGCTCTGTTCGACCGCCCTGGCTGCCGTCCTGGAACTCGCCGGATTGCCGGCGGCGCTTCTGATGGGGCCAATGGTCGCCGGCGTCGTCTTTGGCGCCAATAGCGCGACCATCCGTGTGCCGCGGCTGCCCTATTTCGGCGCGCAGGCGATCGTCGGCTGCCTCATGGCGCGCGCCATGACGGCTGACATCCTGGTTTCGTTCCTGAAGGATTGGCCGCTGTTTCTCGCGGTTGTGCTGGCGGTGATCCTGGCCAGCACGACGCTGGGCTGGTTGATGACGCGATGGCAGGTCCTGCCAGGCACGACGGCGATCTGGGGAACCTCTCCCGGCGCGGCGACGGCGATGATGGTGGTGTCGGAGTCCTTCGGCGCTGACGTACGGCTGGTCGCCTTCATGCAGTACTTGCGCGTCGTCTGCGTCGCCATCGCGGCCTCGATCTTCGGCCGGTTCTGGATCGAGGGATCGGCCTCCGCCACGCATTCCATCGTCTGGTTCCCCGCCATTGATACGCTGGCCTTCGGGGAAACCTTGGCACTTGCCGGTATCGGTGCCGTCCTGGGGCGCATCTCGCGCCTGCCCGCCGGCAACTTCATGGTGCCCATGGTGATCGGCGCGGTCCTGCATGCTGCCGGCCTGGTGCGCATTGAGTTGCCGGAATGGCTGTTGGCGATCACCTATGCGCTGCTCGGCTGGAACATCGGTCTGGGCTTCACGCGCGCGATCCTCGGACACGCCTGGCGTGCCCTGCCGCAGATCATGCTCAGCATCACCGTGTTGATCGGCTTTTGCGCCGGGCTCGCCTTCCTGCTGACCCGGATGCTGGGGATCGACCCACTGACGGCGTATCTTGCCACCAGTCCCGGCGGCATGGATTCGGTGGCGATCATCGCCGCCTCCAGCCGCCAGGTTGATCTGCCTTTCGTCATGGCACTACAGACCTTGCGTTTCATGATCGTGATTCTGATCGGCCCGGCCGTGGCCCGCTTCATCGCTCGCCGCACGATGTGACCCTTGGATCGCGTGGACGCGCGCTGCCTCAGGCACTGCCGCTACAACGCTCGGGTCTCGCCGATGCGCAACGTCCAGATGTCCTCGTCGGCATAGCCGGCGGCGCCGGCTGCGGCGCGTAGGCGTTGCGGTGGTTCGAATGCCGGCTCGCCGGAGAGCACGATGCTGCCGTAGTGCATGCCCAGAATCCTGCGGGCACCCAGCAGGCGGCCCATTTCGGCGGCTTCCTCGGGCGAGGCGTGGCTACGCCGGAAGATGACGCTCGGTTCGTAGGCACCGATGCCGAGAATCGCCAGGTCGAACGGACCATGCCGAGCGCCGATGTCGGCGAATACCGGCCCGAAGGCGCTGTCGCCGCCGAAGTACAAACGCTTGCCGCCGCCCTCCAAAGCGAAGCCGCACCATAGGGTGCGGTTGCGGTCGAACAGGCCGCGGCCGGAGAAGTGCACGGCGGGTGTTGCCACGACCCGCAGGCTGTCATTGCGATCGCGGCCCAAGGTCAGTTCGTGGTGCCAGTCGACTTCGGTGACATCGTGACCCAGCTCCAGCAGGCGCGGGCCCAGGCCGAGTGGCGCCACGACGCGGGCGCCACGCGGGAAGCGTCGGTCCGACAGGGTCGCGACATCGAAATGGTCGTAGTGGTTGTGCGATATCAGAACCACGTCGAGCGGCGGCAGGTCGCGCACGCGCAGTGCCGGCGGTGTGAAGCGGCGCGGACCAAATCCTTCGATTGGCGCGGCATAATCACTCAGGAACGGATCGGTGAGGATGGTGCGGCCGCCCAGCCGGATCAGGAAGCAGGCGTGGCCCAGCCAGGTGATACTGTCGACGCCGCGGTGCTGGCGCAAGCCGGCGAGTACGGCGTCCCGCGACAACACGAATCCGCTCGGCACGTCAGGCCGTCGTGGCACATGCCGGGTCAGCCACAGAAAGCGCAGGATGACCCAGAGATGGCCCAGCGTGCCGTGGTCACGCGGGCTGCCCGGCGGATTGCGAAAGCCGCGCCGCGTGTGATGGTCAGGTCGCGTGCCGGTCGTGATCGGCGGCGCCTGCGGCAGGCCCGTGGAAACCATGCCCAGAAGATGGATGTCGCGGTCGTCCGCATCAAGCCTGGCTAAAGCGCCCTTCAAGAATTCATCGTTTGTTGCCGGTGGCGCGCCCTTCCTACTCTCCCGCTCCACATCGCGGGGGCACGCCTCCGCATCGCTATCGCACATACGGAGTGTCCGTGATGGCCAAGGTTCGAGGGGAGATTGGCGCGCATCTGTCGCGCCGCGCCGTACTGCAGGCAGCGGCCGTTGCCGGTGTCGGGGCTCCGCTGGTCCTACGCAGCATCGGCAGTGCCCATGCGGCGGCGCCAGTGAAGCTGACCTGGAACGCCAACGCCATCTGCACCGTATCGGTACCGGTCGCTGCCCAACGCGGGCATTTCGAGAAGCATGGCCTGAAGGTCGAACTGATCAACTTCGGTGGATCGACCGATCAGTTGCTGGAGGCGATCGCCACCGGCAAGGCCGATGCCGGCGTCGGCATGGCGCTGCGCTGGCTGAAGCCACTGGAGCAGGGCTTCGACGTGAAGCTGACCGCCGGCATCCACGGCGGCTGCATGCGGTTGCTGGGCTCGAAGGCGGCCGGCATCACCGACTTGAAGAGCCTGCGCGGCAAGACGGTGGCGGTCAGCGACATGGCGGCGCCGGACAAGAACTTCTTCTCCATCCTGCTACAACAGCAGGGCATCGATCCGATCAAGGAGGTCGAGTGGCGGCAGTATCCTGGCGACCTGCTGGGCCTGGCTGTCCAGAAAGGCGAGGCGCAGGCGCTGGCCGCCGGCGATCCGATCGCCTGGTTGACGCAACGCAAGTTCGACCTTGTCGAGGTGGCAACCAACCTCATCGGCGAGTATCAGCACCGGTCTTGCTGCGTGTTGGGCGTGCGCGGCAGCTTGATCAAGCAGGATCGCGCCACAGCAACGGCGCTCACCGGCGCGCTGCTCGAGGCCGGCAACTGGACCGCGCATCATCCCGACGAAGCGGCCGGGGTGTTCTCGCAGTACTCGACCGCCAGCGTCGCCGATCTCGCAGCCATGCTGCGCAGCCACACGCATCACCACCATCCGGCTGGCACTGACTTCAAGGGTGAGATCGCGCGCTATGCCGACGAGCTGAAGCTGGTCCAGGTGATCAAGCCGGGCACCAACACCGACAAGTTCGCCGATCGTGTCTACGCCGACGTGCTGAGCTGAGCATCATGACGGACACCGATGTTTCGACGCTCGCCGCAGCCGATGGCACGGCGGGCGTCGAGCGACAGGATCGCGCCGCTGCCAACGGCGGCGGCGTATGGTTCGGCGGGCTTGCCGCCGCCGCAGCGTGGCTGATCGCAAGCCTCGTGACGACCAGCCGACCCGACGTGGGCGACTGGTCGCGCACCAACGAACTCGCCATCGCCCTCATGGTCATCGCGGCAACGCTGGCGGCTGCGGCGGTCGCTGCTCGCTGGGTTGAGCCGGTCGCCACGCGGCTGCGGTCGGTGACGCCATGGCTGACTGTAATTCCCCTGGCAATCGCGGCGTGGGAAGCGGTGACGGCCAAGTTTCCCGTTTTGCCGCAACCCTTCTTCCCACCGCCGCAGGCGCTGATCGACGTCTACATCGACGACTGGCAGCGTCTGGGCACCAGTGTGCTGCATTCGTTGCGCTTGCTCGGCGTCGGTTACCTGCTGGGCGCCACTGCCGGATTCCTGCTGGGCGTCTCGCTGGGCTGGTCGCGCGCCATCGGGTACTGGGTGCATCCGGTGCTGCGCCTGATCGGGCCGTTACCGGCCACAGCCTGGCTGCCGCTGGCCTTCTTTGCTTTCCCGTCAAGCTGGAGCGCCAGCATCTTCCTGATCGCACTGGCCACCGGGTTTCCCGTCACCATCCTGACCTGGTCCGGCGTCGCCGGCGTCAGCGGCGCCTACTACGACGTTGCCCGTACGCTCGGTGCCAACGGCCGCTTTCTGGTGCTGAAGGTCGCGATACCAGCCGCATTGCCGCATGTCTTTGTTGGCCTCTTCATGGGGCTGGGTGCCTCGTTCGCCGTGCTGGTCGTGGCCGAGATGCTGGGCGTTAAAGCCGGCCTGGGCTGGTACCTGCAATGGGCACAGGGCTGGGCGTCGTACGCCAACATGTACGCGGCGCTGCTGGTGATGGCCTTGATGTGCTCCGGCCTGATCACCCTGCTGTTCCGCGTCCGCGATCATCTGCTGGCCTGGCAGCGGGGGCTCGTCCGATGGTAGCCGCGGATGTTCGCCTCGCCGCGCCGCGTGCTGGCGTCGGGACACGGCTGGGGGTGCGCAACGTCAGCCACCACTTCGAGCTAGAAGGCAAGACGCTGCCGGTGCTCGACAATGTCACCCTGCAGGCCGAGCGGGGCGAACTCGTGGCGCTGCTCGGACCCAGCGGCTGCGGCAAGTCGACCTTGTTGCGGCTGGTCGCGGGACTTGATCGTCCCCGCAGCGGGACCTTGTCTGTTGACGGCACGCCGATCGAGGGCCCGGATCCGTCGCGCGTCGTCGTGTTCCAGGATCCCACGCTCTATCCATGGCGCACCGTCTACGGCAACGTAGCGCTGGGACTGGAGGCACGTGGCCTGCTACGCAGCCAGCGCAGGCGCATTGACGACGCGCTCGATCTGGTCGGTCTGTCCGGCTTCGACCGCGCTTATCCGCACCAGCTCTCCGGTGGCATGACGCAACGCGCCGCGCTGGCCCGGGCGCTGGTGAACGAGCCCAGCCTGCTGATCCTCGACGAGCCGTTGGGCAAGCTCGATTCGCTGACGCGGATCAGCATGCAGACCGAGCTGGTGCGCCTGTGGCGCGATGCCGGCTTCACGGCACTGCTGGTGACGCACGATGTCGAGGAAGCCCTCTTCATGGCCAATCGGGTGATCGTCTTCAGCGACCGCCCGGCGTGCATCAAGGCGGAGATCAGTGTCGAGAGCACCTATCCGCGTCATCGCGACGATCCGTACCTGGTCGATCTGCGCCGGCGCATCCTCGAGCTGTTGGGGTGCTCATGACGGACCAGGCTTTCACTGCGCCGGCTCGGAGGTTGCTGATGGATATGATCCATATCGACTGGTTGCCGCTGCGCTTCTGGCTCGCCGCGCTGGGCAGTACCTCGATCATGCTTCTGGGCCTGCTCGCGGTTGGCGCCATCGATGACGGCGCCGGCGATGACGTCGGCGTTACGGCACTGTTGCGGGACGCCACTGCGGCCCAGTGTCAACCGCCATCGGCGGACCTGGCAGCGACGGCCAAACTGCTCAGCCCTTAGTAATTCTTAACCCTCACTTAAGAATGTCTGTTTTGGAGTCCGCTGACCGGATGGTTATGACTGCTGCGGCACGCAATTGTTCAGGGGTCCGGCATGCTCAGACTGAAGGCGCTGACGCGTCTGGCCGTTGTCATCAGCGGACTCGCGGTGGCATTTGGCCCCGTCGCAGCGCCGGCACAGGCTGAAATCACCGAAGTGCGGATCGCCCAGCAATTCGGCCTGACTTACCTGCCCCTGATTGTCGCCCGTAACCAGAAGTTCATCGAAAAGCGCGCGGCTGAAGCCGGCATCAGCGATCTCAAGGTGAGCTGGGTTCGCCTCGGCAGCGGCGCGGCCGTCAACGATGCAATGCTGTCGGGTGGCATCGAGTTCGGAACAGCGGGTCTGGGGCCGCTGTTCACATTGTGGGACAAGACCCGCAACAATCTCGGTGTACGCGCCGTCGTGGCGATCGACGCGTCGGCGCTGTTCCTGAACGTTAATCGCCCCGACCTGAGAACCCTCGCCGATCTGAAGGATAGCGACCGCATCGCGTTGCCGGCGGTGAAGGTGTCGCATCAGGCGGTGCTGTTGCGCATGGCGGCTGAGCAGGCGTTTGGGCCTGGTCAGCATGAGCGGCTCGACAGATTCACTGTCACCCTGCCGCATCCCGAGGCGCATGTGGCCCTGCTGGGCGGCAAGACGGAAATCACCGGGCACTTCGGCAATTCGCCGTTCAGCTACCAGCAGCTCGACCAGCCAGGCATTCACCGCCTGTTGTCCTCCGAGGACATCCTGGGTGGTCTCGGCACGGTCACGTCGGTCTTCACCACGGCCAAGGTGCGGGAGGCCAATCCCAAGGTCTACCGTGCGGTGCTCGAGGGCTTGCGCGATGCCCTGGCGCTGATTGCGCGCGATAAGGCGTTGGCAGCGCGTCTTTTCGTCGAGGAGGAGAAGTCCAGCCTGACGGCGGGATACATCCGTGGCGTGCTGGAGAAATCAGGGACGCGCTACAGCGCCGTGCCGGTCAACACCGCGAAGTTCGGGGACTTCATGTTCCGCACGGGAGCGCTCAAGACCCGTCCCGGAAAGTGGCAGGACTATTTCTTCCCCGAAATCCACGACCAGCCCGGCAGCTGACGCGATGAGCACCGCGTCGATCTCGGTGCTGCCGCAACCGCTGCTCGCGGTGCGCGGTGTCACGGTGCAGTACAAGACGACGGATCATCTGGTTACCGCCGTCTACCGTGCCAGCTTTGACGTCCACCGCGGCGATCGCTTCGTCATGCTGGGACCGTCGGGGTGCGGCAAGTCGACCCTGCTGAAGGCGATCGGCGGTTTCATTCGGCCGGTTGAGGGCGAAATCCAGTTGGAATCTCAGCCGGTACGGGCGGCAGGTCCGGATCGCATCATGGTGTTTCAGGAGTTCGATCAGCTCCTGCCATGGAAGACGGTGCGGGACAATGTTGTCTTCGCGCTGGTGGAGACCGGCGTGTCGCGGCACGAAGCGGCCGACCGCGCGCGGCTCAATCTCGAGCGCGTCGGGTTGGCGAAATTCGCCGATCTGTACCCGCATATGCTGTCCGGCGGCATGAAGCAGCGCGTGGCGCTGGCGCGAGCCATGGCGCTGGAACCCAAAATCCTCCTGATGGATGAGCCGTTTGCAGCGCTCGACGCGTTGACGCGCCGGCGCATGCAGGAAGAGCTGCTTGCCCTGTGGGACGACGTGGGATTCACGCTGGTCTTCGTCACCCACTCAATCGAAGAAGCGACCATCGTTGGCAGCCGGATCCTGGTGCTGTCGCCTCATCCTGGTCGTGTGCGCGCTGAACTCAACGTACCTGCCGGTATTGAAGCACGGGTCGCGCTCGATCGGCGCATCCATCATCTGCTGTTTGGCGACGATGCGACGGAGCGCGCGGCGCGGAGCGTTCATGGCCGCCACTAGCGTGCGCCCGCAACCCGCCGAGCGGCCCGAGTTCGTGCGCGAGGTCGGCGACATACCCGCCGGATTGCGCGTCGATGCGCCGCTGACCGTCTGGGAGCGCATCTATCGCATCGATGCGGTTCGCCAGGCGACGCTCCTCGTCGTGCTGGCCGCGCTCTGGCAGGTCTATGCCACGTCGCTGGGCAACAACCTTGTGCTGCCCTCGTTCTCCGAATCACTCGACGCTTTGTGGGACGGGTTTGTGACCGGCCCATTGCTTTCGCGTGCCTGGACGTCGATCCGCGTGCTCGTGGTGGGGTATGCGGCCGGCATTGCGGTCGCGGGTGTCTTTACACTGCTGGCGATCTCGACGCGGCTGGGTAGCGATCTGCTGAACCTGCTGACCGCGATGTTCAATCCGCTGCCGGCGATCGCTCTGCTCCCGCTGGCGCTGCTGTGGTTCGGCCTTGGCCAGGGCAGCATTCTGTTCGTGCTGATTCACGCCGTGCTGTGGCCGCTGGCGCTCAATACACACGCCGGCTTCCGCGGCGTCGGTGAAACCTTGCGGCTGACCGGGCAGAGCTTCGGGCTGCGCGGGGTGCGCTTTGCCGTCAAGATTCTCATCCCGGCCGCCTTCCCCGCCGTCCTGTCGGGTCTGAAGATCGGTTGGGCCTTCGCGTGGCGCACGTTGATCGCAGCCGAGCTCGTCTTCGGCGTCAGCTCCGGCGGTGGCGGCTTGGGCTGGTACATCTTCGAGAATCGCAACCAGCTCGAAATTCCCAACGTCTTTGCCGGCCTGCTCACCGTCATCGGACTGGGCTTGCTGGTCGAAGGCGTCATCTTTCGCGCCATCGAACGCATGACGATCCGTCGCTGGGGTATGCAGCGTTAAAATCCTCCCCAACGAAAGTTGGGGAGGTGCCCCGAAGGGGCGGAGGGGAGCCGACGAGATCTATGTAACGAGGACCACGTCGGGTCCCCCTCCGGCCTTCGGCCACCGCCCCTAACTGCGTTGGGGTAGGAACTACAGCGACGATGATGTCAGCGATGCGTCGATCAGGGTCTCGTCGTTGCCGGTCTGGGCGCGCAGCCAGCGCAGGAAGGCGACGACCTTGGCCAGCGACGTCTTGCGTCGCGGGCAGACGAGGTAATAGGCGAAGTCGAGCGTTTGTGTGACATTGAACGGCCGCACCAGCCGGCCGGTGCGCAGATCCTCGGCCGCCAGTGTGCCCTTGGCCAGCGCCACGCCATGGCCAGCCGCCGCCGCCTCCAGCACCAGGCTCGACTGGTTCAGGCGCATGCCGCGCGTGGCATCGACGTCCTTGACGCCCGCCGCTTTCAACCACATGCGCCAGTCCGGGCAGCTCGGGTCCTGGTCGGGGCTGTCGTCGTGCAGCAACGTGAAGCGCGCGAGATCGCGCGGTTTCTTGAGTCCGCCGCCGTTGCGCGCCAGCGCTGGGCTGCACACGGGAAAGACGGTCTCCTCGAGGATCTTCTCGGCGAACAGCTCGCCATAGTCGCCGGCGCCGTAGCGGATGGCGCAGTCGACGTCCTCGATGTCGAAATCGACCAGATGCATCGACGCACTGATGCGCACGGCGATTTCCGGATGAACAGTGCGGAAATTGTCGAGGCGCGGCACCAGCCATTTGGCGGCGAACGAGGGTGCTACCGACACGGTCAGCGGCCCGGCCTGGCCCGCAGCATCGATCTGCTCCAGCGCCTGCACGATGCGTTCGAAAGCATCCGCCAATCCGGGCAAGCACGCCTGGCCCTCTTCGGTCAGGACCAGGTTGCGATTGGAGCGGCGGAACAGCTCGCAGCCGAGCTGATCCTCGAGCTGCTTAATTTGTTGGCTGATGGCGGCCGGTGTTACGTGCAGCTCGCCGGCGGCCTTGGAGAAGCTCATGTGCTTCGCCGCCACCACGAACGCCCGTAGTGAATTGAGCGGCGGCAGCCGGCTGAGAGAAATGCGCATCGCCTATTTTTTTCTGAGGAAAGTGCTGAGCGTCGCCGACGAGACGTGCCGACTACATGCATATCGTTGACGTCCGGACAATGTGCAAGTGAGAGCTGGCCAGCCGCGACAGTTCTTCTTATGCGAGACTGAGCGTATCTTTGGGTGTCACGGCGGCAGGCCGGGAATGAGCTCGCCACCAGTCTCGATCTTGAGGCTGGAGCCGTTGAAATCCTGGATCACGAGCTGGAATCGGCCACCCAGATGGCGCGCGAGAAAGGCCTCGGTCACGGCGTAGAAGGCAAGCCGGTTCTCCGGCCGCGAAAAGCCGTGACCCTCGTCGGGAAAGGTCAGGTAGGTGACCGGCACACTACGCTGCTTGAGTGCGCTCACCATCTGTTCGGACTCGGCCGCCACGACGCGCACGTCCTTCATCCCTTGTGCGATCAGGATCGGCCGCTTGGCGCGCGCGATGTGGGTGAGCGGCGAACGCTCGCGCAGGAAGGCACGGCCATCCTCCGTATCGGGGTCGCCCAGCCGGTTCTTCCAGACGCTGAACCATGGCCCCCAATAAGGTGGAATGGTGGCCATGAAGGTCAGCAGGTTCGAGATGCCGAAGATGTCGACGATGCAGGCGAACACATCGGGTGTTTTGGTCGCCGCCGTCAACGCCGAGTAGCCACCATAGCTGGCGCCATAGAACCCGATGCGCTTGGGATCGGCCCAGCCGCTGCTCACGGCCCAGTTGACCGCATCGATGAGATCGTCGTGCATCTTGCCGCCCCATTCGCGGTCGGCGGCGGTGACGAAGGCTTTGCCGTAGCCGGTCGAGCCTCGGTAGTTGACGCTGAGCACGGCATAGCCGCGGTCGGCCAGCCATTGGTGCGTGGCGGAAAACCCCCAGCGGTCGCGTAGATAGGGGCCGCCGTGAATGACCAGAACCAGGGGCAACCGACCGTCGGCCGACGCAGCGCCTGCCGCTGGCCGCGTTAGGTAGCCGTTGATCCGCAGGCCGTCGCGTGCCGTGAAGGCGACCGGAGCCATGGGCTGTAGGGGGACGCTCGCAAGCTTGGGTCGTTGCATGAACAGGGATCGCACCTGTCCCGATGCGCGATCGAACAGCACATACTCGCCGCTGGCGGCGTCGCGCTCGTAGTAGGCGATCACCTTGCTGTTGTCGGCGCTGCGGCCGGTAAATGCGATGTCACCCGGCCCGTAGGCGCTGAGCTTAGCAAGCTCGGCGCGTGCAGACGGATCGATCGCCTGCCAAGTCGCACGCGCACGGATCGCCACCGCCGCATACGGACGGCGCGTCGTCGGGTCGAACACGACGTCCGTGATGTCAGCTTCGTCGTCCTCGGCCAGAACACGCGTTTGCCGCGTCGCCATGTCGAGGGCGGTCAGGGCCGACTTATCGCGGCCGCGCGAGTCCAGCATGTAGAGCGTGGCGCCGTCGTCGCTGAAATCGAACGGTCCCGTCGAGTCGATATCCGAGATTGGCACCGTCATGAACGGTGTCCAGCGATCCTCGCCCTGGCGCTCGACGTAAGCAACGCTGCCGTCCGCATCGAAGCGGAACGCAAGCCGCAGCTGGAACCGGCTGTCGGTGACCAAGCCGACATAGTCGCGATTCTCGTAGACCAGCTCGCTGCGGCCGGTCACGACGTTGGTGCGAAACAGATCGAAGCGGCTGCGGTCGCGCTGATTGTGGCGCAACAGCATCTCTTCGGGAAAACGCCGATCGGTCTCCTGGATGAAGGACCGCACACCGTGTTCCGGCGTCAGGGGCACGATCTCGCCCGACTCGAGGTCGACGCTGGACGCCCGCCAGTTCTCATCGCCATCGCGCTCTTGAAAGAACACGATGTGACGATTGGTGTGCGCCCATCGGATATAGCCTAGACTGCGGTCGGTGACGCGGGTCAGCGGCCGGGCGGCAGCGAGGTCGTTGATCGGCGCGGTCCACAGATTGCGCACGCTGCCAATCGGTGCCAGCCAGGCGAGGTGCCGTCCGTCCGGGCTGATGATGACGCTGCCGTAATCCGGATTGTCGAAGAAGATGCGCCGATCAGTGAGCGGCATGGTGGGCGCCGCGCGCGTGGACAGACGCGGCTGGCTGGCGAGTACGGCGCCGATACCGGTAACCCCACGCATGAAGCGGCGGCGCAGGAATGGCGAGGGGTTCATGGGCAACCTCGAAGAGGGCGCCGAGCATAGCATGTCGTCCAGCGGCTGGCGCGACGCCCGATGTGCCGCTTCATGGTGAGCTTGTCGAGGCGTGAGCGCTTTGGCTCTCAGGTGTCTTTGTCGTCGCGTTTCAGGCTGCCGCGCACCTTCGCTGCCTGTTCGTCCAGGTTCTTCGACAGCGCCGCGTCCAGCGAGCCAGGATCCTCCTCGCTCGCCTGATCGTGGACAAACTGCTCTTCCTTGCTCAGTTCCTGGCTGATGCGCCGGCGCAGCGTGGCCAGCGCCTCGACGTGCTGCGGTGGCACTGTGCCATAGATGCAGGTGTCGTCGACGACGATGTACGGCATCACCAGGATGGGTGCCGCGCGGATGAACTGGGCGCAGACCTCGCGCAACACTTCGACGTCACAGGTCGGGCGGCTCATCAGCTTCTCGAGGCTGTTGCGCGCCGATGTGTGCGCCAGCATGTCGATCCAGATCAGCGGGTATTCCGCGTCGTTCAGGATGCCGCGCAGAACCTGTCCTTCTTCG
>Ga0187894_10001902_pt1 | contig 26004 bp, 21 predicted proteins | sample GBC1701081metaG_FD_136650 | JGI IMG/M metagenome (GOLD analysis project Ga0187894, IMG submission 136650) | White microbial mat communities from a lava cave in the Kipuka Kanohina Cave System on the Island of Hawaii, USA - GBC170108-1 metaG ... | reverse complement strand
CGATGGGAGAAGTGATCTCGCGGTGTGGCGCCCGTCGGACACGACCTGGTATCTCAACACCACAACCTCCGGCATCTACACCCAACCGTTCGGACTAACCGGCGACAAACCGACCCCGAACGCATTCGTTTATTAGGACTGGAGAGGCCGGCAGCCTGCCTGCAAGAACTGGAACGCAGGCACCCTGCCTGCCTGCAAGAACTGGAACGCAGGCACCCTGCCTGCCTGCATGGACTGGAGAGGCAGGCACCCTGCCTGCCGTGAGTGCGAAGCACGAAGAGATATTCGCGTCGAAGCGACGCTCATTGCAGGCTGGGAGCCTGCTTCTCCAGCGACGCTCATTGCAGGCTGGGAGCCTGCTTCTCCAGCGACGCTCATTGCAGGCTGGGAGCCTGCGTTCCGGCGACGCTCATTGCAGGCTGGGAGCCTGCCTCTCCAGTCTTTGGCAGCCATTCCGCACCGACCCTGAGCCCTTACTTACGCGCGGGCTACTGACACTGGCGGCGAACAAGCCCTCCCTGACCGTCAGGCGTCTGCATTTTTCGCTTAGCTCACGGGGACAAGAGTGTCCCCGCTCCGCTTTTAAATGACCGGGACGAAGGATTGGGTTATCTTGTCGTGGAGGTCCTGCGCTAGTTGTTTGCGGTCGGGGTTTAGGATCGGGGCGGTACCGAAATTAAGGATAGCGTTGTATTCGCGAACGCTGAAGAGGCGGAACATGTGGGCGAAGAATGTGGTGTCGTCCCACCAGCAGACGGCATCGCTGGCCGGAATTTCGCCTTTGGGCGTGCGGTAGCCTACCGAAACGTAACTGACCGGAATGTCGGCGTTGGCGGCGAATTCAAAGAAGGATGAATTAAACGGCAGCACCTCTTCGCCCTTTGTGCTCGTGCCTTCCGGAAAGACGATCACGCCTTCGCCGTCGTTGAGCTTTTCGATTATCCGCTGCCCGGCACGCGGGATGTCGCGCCGATTTTTGCGGTCGATAAAAATGATGCCCATGTCGCGGACGATCTTGCCGATCAGAAACCAATCCTCGATCTCTTTTTTCGCGACGAAAATTCCCGTGACGACCGCGCGGATCGCGGCGATATCCACGTAGCTAAGGTGATTTGAAGCGAGAAAGAATGGGGGTTTAGGCGGCGTCCCGATCACTTCGATCTTCATTGCCGAAAGCCATACGAAAGCGCGCGTCCAATAACTAAACGCGAGCTGCCGCCAATACTGCTCGTTCGGGATGAAGAACGAGAGCGTCCACCAGACGGCGTAGAAGAGAAACGTCGTGGCGACGAAGCTGGCGAATCTAATTGAGGCGCGGATGTATTTCATCGAGAGAACGACCCCGTCACCGAAGCGGTACCACTCCTCCTTCGTAAGCAGCGGAGCTTTTTAAATCCAAGGAGATCGGCGGGCAGGATCATTCCTTTTCAAGCTTTGTAAAATTGTATCGCAGCAAAACACGCATCGGCAAAGGCTTGCCGCTTCGTTCGCCGGGCCGCCAGTTCATTTTGCGGATGGCTTCCGTCACGGCTTCGTCGAGACCGTAGCCCGCCCAGCGGACGATGTCGAGCCGCGTGATGTTGCCTCTTTCATCAATGGTCACTTCCGCATCGACTGTGGCGGCGACGTCGTAAAGATAAGCGGTCTGGGTGTAATCAGGTTTAATTCTCTTGTACGGCATCGCCGGGCGCATTGTTTTTGAATCGGGGTCGAAGATCGTGAATTCGGCCGTCGGTTCACCGCTCAGTTTCGCAGCTTTTGTTTTCGATTCGATCGCCGCGGCGATGTTTGCGGCTGCGTCCATCAACAACTTCTCCGCGTCGCTTGCCGAATCGCCGTGCTTTGATTCCAGCAGCCAGTGTTCGAGCAGGCCTGTCCGCCCGTTGACGAGATAGATGGCGGCGTACGCTTCGAAATACATCGGACGAGCGGATGAGGTGCGGCGCGCGGTCGCGGCTTTTACGATTACGTAGTGATCGCAGCCGATAACCGTGCCGATTCTCTTTGCACTCTCCGTCGTTAGGTTGAATGCGTTTTCGATATTTAGCGAATTGAATGCAGACGCGGCGACGCCGGCGTCGATCACGCGCATTCGGCTTTCGAGATTTTCGGAAAGTCGTTCGGCAAATGTCGCACTCTGAATTGCGGCATCGGGCGTAAGGACGGCGATCCGCTGGGCGAAGGTTTGAAAAGGTGCAGCGCAGACCAACAGTCCAAGCAAAAAGCCTGCCGGCAAAAACGCGAATGTGAACGAGCTAACAACGCCACGCGCGACCGTTAAGCGAGCGGTCTTCGACCGCGAACAAAGAGCAACGAGCACGCGGTCGAAGACCGCTCGCTTAACGATGGAAATGCTTGCTGGCAGAGACGCGAGCGTGAACGAGCGTGCACGCGCGGCGTTGACTGTGCACGCTCGTTCACACTCGCGTTTCCGCCCGTAGTGCGAATTGTTCGACGGATCAGGCATGGTAGGCGCGTGCGACCTCTTCGGTTAATTCCGCCGGGAAGCAGAGGCGGTGTATGCGGTAGCCTTTTTGCAGACCTCGAACGGCGGAGCTGACTTCGGAAATTTCGCGTATCGACGGTCTCGCAAATCCGTCTTCGACGTAAATCAGATCTTTCGGTTTCGATCTGTCGGGTGAATAGAAGAAGTGAGGAACGTCGCCGGCTTTATCTTCGATCACATAATACTCAGGGTCGAGGCCGTGATCGGCTACACGATTGCGAATGACACGAACGAAATCTTCGCGCCCTTCTTCCGGCATGTCGAGATCGAACGCCTTGAACAAACGTCGGTTTATAAAGCGAGACGAAAGATCGGCGAGAATCTTATCTTCCGATTTCTGCCACTGCTTTATGTGAAAAACGAAATCCGTATCGTCGAGCGACAGGTGCTCTTTCAACGAAAGCTTTTCACCGCCCAGAATGTTTTCGAACGGCGTGCCGGCGGCATGCCAAACGTCGCCGCCGCCCTTGTGAATTTCGAGTGCTCGCCGCAACAGCGAGTGCAGCACGGCTTCGGCCGAGCGGAGCGTGCGGTGAAAATAGACCTGACGATACATGTAATATCGTGCCTGAAGATAATCTTCGACGGCGTAAATTCCCGGCGCGGAAACGTAAAGCCGATCGCCGTCCACGTCGATCTCAAGTGATTTGACTATCCATTCCAGATCATAGATGCCGTATTTCACGCCGGTCATCAGGCTGTCGCGCAAGAGATAATCCATCCGGTCAACGTCGAGCTGAGATGAGACGAGCTGCCCGAGCGCCTGCGGCGCGAAGGTGCCGCGAATGATGTCGGCCACCCGCTCGGCAAGCTCGCTTGAAAACCCGAGCAGTGTTTTGCCGATCTCGGTTTCAGAGCTCAGGACGGCTTGGATAGAAAATTCTTCGTGATGAAAATCGAGGATCGATTCGACAACGTGTGAGAAAGGGCCGTGCCCGACGTCGTGAACCAATGCGGCGACGCGAACGGCCGTTCTGTTATTCTCCGCGATCGCATGTTTCGCGCCGAGCCGGTCGAGAATCCGCGTAGCCAGATGATACGCGCCCAAACTATGCGTGAACCGCGAATGCTCCGCCGCCTGATATGCAAAATGCCCCAGCCCCAACTGCCTGATCCGCCGCAGCCGCTGAAACTCCGCCGTATCGACCAGACGAGCCACAAGAGCACCGACCGGATCTTCCATATCGACGCGAATAATATTGTGAACCGAATCGCGGTAAATTCTCTCAGCCATACGCGCAAAGTAAAGTTTGCCGCACCCATAATCATTGCGTCAATTCAAGAAAAGACATGAAAAGAGAGGCGAACCGCGGTTTCTGCGAGTAAAGTTGACCTTAAGAACGTTAAACCTAAGGAAAGGCAAATCGAGATCTCGACCTTGAAATTTATCCGAAATCTGAAAAAAATTTCAAAAAATTTTTCGGATGCTGATCGCAACAAGAGGCGCGAGAGAGAGCATTACACGCAAGTAACATGCCATCTTTCGGGCAGCGCACGTTCAGAACCCGTAGAGGCTGGGCTCCGGCTCATTTTTGCTCTGATCCGAATATCCGAAAATTTGGAGTATTGAGCACTAATTACGAAAAAATGAACGCGGTGTAAACGCTCACGTCTTCTGCCTGAAGCATGCGAAAAATTGCAGCGTATTCACGAATACGTTCCCGGCTTTTCGATGGTGACTAAACTTTATTTATCCGTAATATTGCGGTTCAAGAGGAGGGCCTTGCAATCAATTTTTTCGCACAAGGGAGGTTTGAAAATGAAGAAGTATTCAGGTCACATATTTACAAGTTTGGCCTTGTCGCTGCTGTTCTCTGCAGCGGCATTTGCCCAGGTGACGGGCGGCGCCCTCACGGGCAGCGTCGTCGATCCGAACGGGGCCGCGGTTCCGAGCGCAACCGTGATAGTCAGGGACAACGCGCGAAATCAGCAGTACACCGCAACGACGACCAGTGCCGGGTCGTACCAGTTTCCGAATTTACCTGTCGGCAATTATTCGCTCACTGTAACGGCGAGCGGCTTCACAGAAATCAAGCGGGAGGTCAACGTCTCGCTCAACCAGACGACGACCGTTGATTTTGCTCTTACGGTTGCCGGAGCGGCAGGCGTTGTCGATGTCGTGGCAACTGGCGAGGCTGTCGTGCAAAGCGACAGCTCCCAGCTTTCGAGGACGTTCGAGGAACGTAAAGTGCAGGATCTGCCGATCAACGGCAATCCGAACAACTTGGCGCTGCTTGCGCCAAACGTGGTTCCGGATGGGGTCGGCGTGGCCGGCTCGGGCGCCGTTAGCGGCGGCATTCGCACACGCGGCAATACATTCAATCTCGACGGCATCGACAACAACGATGCTTCGGTCACTGGCCCGGCGACCGCGCCGATTCAGGATGCCGTATCGGAGTTCACGCTGCTTCAGAACAACTTTAATGCCGAGTTCGGCGCCGGAGCCGGCGGGCAGTACAACATAATCACCAAATCGGGCACGAACCAATTTCACGGCAGTGTTTTCACCTACGTTGACAGCCAGCGTTTCAATGCACGCTCGACTGACGAAGACGGCCGGGATAAAGACTTTTTCAAACAGGCACGGTACGGGTTTACGGTCGGCGGCCCGCTGCCATATCCGCATTTCGGCGAAGGCGGCCCGATCTTCCATTCCGGCAGAGATAAACTTTTCTTCTTCGTCGCGGCCGAAAGACAGTATTTGGAGCAGGAAGCTTCTACGGGGTCATTTCTTGCACCAACTCTTGCCGGCCTTAATCAACTCGCTGCTCAGCCCGGGGTCAGCCCGTTCGTGGTTGATATTTTTCGTAACTTCGTAGCCTTGGCGCCGAATGCCAATTTTTTTAGTGGTGTAACACTTATCGATCCTGACCGGCCTGAATTGGGCTTTGTCGTTCCGGTGGAGCAGTCGCTCGGCCTGACGGGCGTGCCGTTCGGCGACGTCGTCTTGCCGATACCGGCATTCCAGGAGCAGAACGCTTATCAGTTTAATTTCGATCACCTGCCGAATGAAAGAAACCAATTTCGTTACCGATACAGCCGCGCGCGTTTTCTTGCCGAGCAGGCCGGCAGCGGCGGATTGGGGTTTAACAACAACGTTACTTTCGATTCCGACCTGTTTTCCTTCAATTACATTAAGACGTTAAGTGCGAATTTCATCAATGATTTTCGGTTTTCGTATTTTCGCACGATCACGGACTTTCCTTTGTTGAATCCGGAATTTAACGATTTTCCGAATCTTACAGTAAATGATCTGAATTTGGTCGTCGGGCCGGCCGGCAACCTACCGCAGAGCGGCTACGACAATAACTATCAGGCATACAATTCGATAACGTTTCTGACGGGACCGCACACCTTCAAATTCGGAGCCGATGTTCGCCGCTACATAGGCGGCAGTGATTTTCTGCCGCGTGCTCGCGGAGACTACGCCTATGCCACTTTGGGTGAATTGCTTAGAGATGACAGACCGACTGTAAGGAACATTGTTGGAGTCGGTTCAGGAGCATTCGTTTCAAACAATCATCGCTTCTTCTTTTTTGGGCAGGATGATTGGAAGATTCGCCCCAACCTAACCTTAAACCTGGGTCTTCGATACGAATTCCAGGGATTGTATCGTGATGCTGCATTGCAGGCGACTGCTTCACCGGCCAATGTGCCGGGCGTGATCGAGTTTGGCGTGCCGGAGACGGACAAGAACAATTTTGCGCCGCGTCTCGGATTCGCTTATGCGCCAAACTGGGATAACACGGTCGGACGATTTCTCTTCGGTGACGCAGGAAAAAGCGCGATACGGTTCAACTATGCGAGATCGTTCTTTCCAAACTTTTCGAACTTTGCTTTGATAAGTCTGCCGCCTACTTTGCAAGGTGAGATCACCAACCAGGGCCCGCTCAATAATTTTCTGGCGAGCGGCGGAGCAGGAGGTCCCTTTATTCCGGATCTTAGGCCGCAAGTTTTGCGTGGCCGAGCCGGATCGTTTATCCTTTCTCAGATCGTGCCCTATTCCGATTCGATCACCGTCTCCTACCAACGTCAGATCGGAAATGACAATGGCCTTGAGGTTCGATACCTAAGGACGAGGGCGAAAGACCTGCCCGTTCAGGTTCAGCTAAACTCTCCTGAAGTGTTCGATCAGGCTTTTATCATTCCGACGTATCTTGCTCAGCCGAGCGCGGCCGATCTTGCCGGAAGCCCTTCAATAGCCAGCATTCTAGCGGCGAATCCGACGATTACTCCAACGGGATCGGGGTTCACGGCCAGGAGACAATTACAGGATCTTGGCTTCCTCGGCGGTTTAACGGGATTTCCCGCAATAGGCGAGTCGCGTTACGACGGCATCGCCGTTAGCTTCAACCGGCGTTTTACAAAAAATTTCGGTTTCACGACGGCTTATACATTTAGTAGAACGGAAGACAATTCGACAAACGAACTGAATACCAGTGCCCTTAATCCACGCAGAGCACAGGACGCAGGTGAATTCTTTGGCGAAGGCCTAGACCTTAGCAATGAATTCAGCGTGTCGGTTCTCGATATTCCGCATAGATTCGTGACGTCGTTTAACGTGGACATCCCATGGTTCAATGACAGCGACAACGGATTTTTGAGGGCGGTCTTGGGCGGTTTTCAGATCAACGGCATTTTTCAGGTGCAGTCCGGCCAGCCGATTACAGTCCTGGCTGGGCGTGATTTCAACGTAAATCAGGATGCCGCAGGCGACCGGGCGTTGTTCAATCCGGCCGGAGACCCGACAATCGGCAGCGGAATATACGCGGTTGACATCACCGGCACTCGACTTCAACGGGAGGTTAGTCCGGGTGTTTTCGTTGACGTTCTCAATGATCCCAGAACGGTTGCATATGTTGCGATAAATGGGGACGCCGGGTTCATTTCTACCGGATTTTTTGCCCAGGAGTTTGTCGGTGATTCGATATCCGGTCTTCAGGTCGCGGAAAGAAATTCGTTCCGCACGAACGGCTCCAGCAACACCGATCTCGTGGTATTGAAAAATACGCGATTCGGCAACGATGGGCGGTTCAACTTCCAGATCGGCGCAGAGATATTCGATCTCTTCAATCAACGCCAGAGGACGATTGCCGGAGTCGGGGCGTTCACGTCGGCGTTTGCTATTCCCGGTAATCCTTTTTTCAATGATTACAGCATTGGAAATTTTGCCGGACGAAACGTCAGGCTGCGGGCGAAGTTTATCTTCTGACCGCGGGTTGATTCTGCTTCTTGCAATTTGGGATTCGGTGAGAGCCGAATCCCTTTTTTATCCCAGATTAAGCAATAGAAAGAGCAATGATTTCTCTTTTGCTTCTTCTTTGCGATTTCTTTGCGGGCTTTGCGTCTTTGCGTGCAAAAAACAGTTTCACGCAAAGCCGCAAAGGACGCAAAGGAAGAGAAATAGATTAAAAAAACTCTTATCGCGTAATCCGGGTTTATACGGATCACAGCTGTTTGAGACCGAGGATGTGTCCGAGTTTTTCTTTCTTGACGCGGAGGTAGTGGGCGGCGGCTTCGTCTGTGGCTATTTCAATGGGGATGCGTTCGATGATGCGGAGCCCGGCTTCTTCGAGGGCGGCGATCTTGTCGGGGTTATTTGAGATTACTCGCACTTCGCAGGGGCCGAGGTCGAAGGTCTTCGACCTCGTTTCCTTACGACGCCCGTGACAGAACCAACCGCTCGCTTAACGATCCAAACGCTATAGTCAACAAAAAAAGAGGCGAACCGAAGTCCGCCTCTGAAAAGTAATGTTCAACTTCCTTAGAAGGTGAAGCGAATACCAAACTGAAGCTGACGCCGTCGGAAAACTAATCCGCGCGACTGGGTCAGAGAGGGAATGTTACCCGCCGTGTATGGGAAGTTACTCGCTCCAAACGTGGTAACAACCTGTCCCGTCGAACTATCGAGCATCGCGCCTTTCTTCGTAGTCGAAAAGCAGATTTGAGCCACAATCAGATATTCAAAAATCCGAAGTATTGAACGAGACTATGAATAGATGAACGCCGGCAAGAAGCTGAGCTTTTAGGATCCGTGCGTCCAAAATCTTGAAGCGTCTTCCCTCATTTGCATGAATTTCTCTCTGCCAAAAAAGGGCGGCCGTAGGTGGCCGCCGCTAGATGAGACTACTTGGAATAAACCGGGTCGCTACTGCTCCCGGTTATGACACTACTTCCTGCCGATTTTTACGGTGCCTCCCGGCGGGTCGGCGACGAAGTTAAAGTCTTCGAGGTTGTCTTTCAGAGAGATCAGACGGACCGGATTTGGGAAGATGTAGCGTTTCGCGCTCACGGAAACCGCAATCGTCTGACCGACGGCGACGTCGGCGAACTGATAGTAGCCGAACGTGCTGGACAGCGCGACGTGCTGCGTGCCGTCTTCCTCGACGAGATAGACGTACACGTTGCGGATGCCGCGGCCGTCGGCGGTAAGAACGCGGCCCTGAACGTAAACATTCGCGGCAGAAGGTATCTGAATAAATCCGACATCGAAGGTATGGTTGTTTGCACCCACGCCGCCGGTTGTTATGCCGATCACGGGATAAGTTCCCACTGGCGAGCCTGCAGGATTCGTTATTCGCGTCGCATCTGAATCTGAAGAGTCGTCATCGCCGAGCTGCGAGGTTTGATTCACCGTCGTCGGTATCAATCCGAAAAGCGGCCCGCCCAGAATGTAATCTGCCGGATTAGCGAAACGGACCTCGTAAGCCGTGCTCCGCAAAACGCCGCCGTTGACCTGACCGATGTTGTCGCCGGTGTTAGGATCAGCAACTGTGCTGCCGACAAAATAATATTCACCGTTTGCATCCGTGACGGCCGTGCCGACAAGCGTCGAGCCTTGATACAAACGCACGGTCACGCCCGCGATCGGGTTTTCGCCCGGATCCTGCACGCCATTAAAATTCGTATCGCGCCATACGCGGTCGCCGATCTCGATCGGCGCCGGATCGGGCATCAACTGCATGCTTGTGCCGACGCCGCCGGCCTTGCCGAGAATGTCGGAATCGTCGCCGGCGCCGTCGTAAAGGCGATAACCTTTTGCAAACGCTCCGGTCGAATTGTTCAGCCAGCGAATGCCGCCGTCGTGAATCATGTTGGCAACGTTGGCGATGGCGTCGAAGTTCGTGATCATGACGTCCGGCGCGCCCGGCATCTGCTCGACGCCGCCCGAAGCCGTGTCGTCGTGATTACCGCCTTTACCCAGAACCGTTACGGTGGGAGAAATAAAATTCGCCGACAGACTGTATGAGTCGCCGAAATAATATTCGCCGCCGCCCGGCCCTTCGGCCACGTTTTGCGGAGCACTGCCGATGGTGGCGCATCTGCCGTTTGCCTCAAGCGTCCACGCATTTGGCGCCCCGCAAGCTCGCAGCACGTCGCCCGCGGTCCGCGGCTGGTAAAACGTTGTGTTGCTCGGGTCGTTCGGGTTCGAAAGAGCGCCGTTGCCGACCTGATCGCCCACCCGGTCGCGTAAGCCCAAAATCAAGTTGCCGTTGTCGAACGCAATATCGGTGAGCATTGGTTGTGAATTCGAAACGCGCAGAGAGTTTGTAGAGAAATTGCGATAGACGCTCGACCACGGGTGCCAGGCTCCGTTCGCGCTCTGCGTGCGTGTCGTGAGCCCGCGCCTGTAGTTCAGCGGAGCCTGAAAAACGGGCGCTGCGCTAAAAGCAAGCGTCGAAGGATTCACGGTGTAAACATAAGCACGCAAATTTCGAGCATCGCCCAAATTGTAAATACCGTTGCCGTCGCCATCAACGAAAGCCTCGCCGTTTTGAAAACCAGCTCCGCCCGCAAGCTCGAAATACGATTCGGTTGTCTGGCGTATGCCGTCGAGATTTGCGTCGATGAAGTAATCGCCGTCGTCATGAATGCCGTCCGCATCGGAATCGGTGAATGTGTCAACGTTAGCGCTCGATTCGGCACTGCAAACCATCCCGACGTAAAGCTGGCCGCGGTAGATCGTCACCGCAAACGGGCGAACGTCGGCCGCCGGGCACGTTCCCGAAGGAAGCGGCGGCGACAAAGGAACGGCCTGGCTCGCATTTACCGCGCCGGTCGAGGCATTCAAAGAATAAAGCGTGCGGTTTTGCAGGTTCATCACGTACAGCGTCGAATCGTCCTCCGAGATCGCCATGCCGCCGAGACTCGTTTTGCCTACCGCGTCCCAGCCGATGTTGCCGTTGTCACGATCGTAATTTGCAACCTGGTGCGAGTTCGTCGTAGCACCGGGAACCGTGAAAAAGTTAACTATCGAACCGGTGCTGACGCGGTTCGCCACGTAGATTGCGCCCGGACCCTGCGGGCCGAAGCCGACGTGCCGCTTGAAATATGCCGCGGCGTAAAGCAGGCGCGTCGTGCGGGCGTAAGCCAGGCCAAAGGCCGCGCCGACCTGGTTCGCCGGTATGTCGAGCGGGTTGACTGTCGGATTATCATAGAGCAGCGGGTTGGCTCCAGTAGCCGTATCGGTGCTACCGGCGGAATACGGAAAACTCAGCAGAACGTTCACTGTCGAATTAGGCCCCGTCAATTGATCGTCCGAAACGTAAACCATCGCGGCGGTCTCGGGGTTATTCTGCGAATATTCGGCCGGATAATTTACGGCGAGATTTACATTCGTCGATGGCGTGGAAGCAAACTGCGTCGCTGAGCCGGAATTGGTCGCCGTGCCGCCGTTGACCGAATCGGTGCTGCGAGCCGACGGCTGAAAACCTGCAGGCAATGCAGTAAACTCGATGCGGTACGGGCCGCTGCCGGCATCCGTAGTGACAAGGGTGTACACCCCTGCCGCGTCGGTATTGACGACGCCGCCTGTCGTAACGTTTGCGCCCGCTGCGTTGTACGCGCGAACCTGCACGTTTGGCACGCCGCGATCGATGGCGACGCCCGTGGTGCCGGTGCCGTTATTCGTGATGGTCGTGGTCGTATCGTAACTGCCGTTGCCGTTGAAATCTTGAAAGACGCGGCCGCTGATATTGCCGGCTGCCGTTGACGAATGCCAGCTGAAAAAGGAAATGACAATCGAAAGAGCGATGGCGAACGCAGAAACGATCGCAGCTCGCTTCTGCGAGGAACGAAGATAGATTCTCATAGGAATGGACTTCTCTTCCGGAAGTGAAAGAAGCAATAAATTCTAAATTATGGATGCGAGAGCGGTCCGGTAAACCAGGGAGGCGCGGAATGTGGAAGAATCGTAACTATCCAAAAAGCTAGCAGAATTTATAGTATCTGTCAAAGAGTTTTAACGTATTCGATTATTATTTTTCATCTGTTCTACATGGCGGTCGTTAGGCGTACGCTGGGTTGCCACTCGTGAAGCGAACGATCGGTTAAATAAAAAAAGGGTACTCAATAAGCGTGTCAAATAATCTTTAACGCGCCAATTATCGGTTTTTCAAGCGGTTCGCGTACTTTGCCCGAAATTTTGCGACTTTTGGGGCTACGACCGCCGCGCAGTAAGGCTGGTTGGGATTATTGATGAAATATTCCTGATGATAATCTTCCGCGGGCCAGAATTTGTCGAAAGGCGTAACTTCGGTGACAATCGGCTTGTCATAGATGCCGAGGGCGTTTATCTCGTCAATGATCTTTACTGCTGATCTGGCCTGATCGTTCGAATGAAAAAAGATCGCCGAGCGATACGACGTTCCGATGTCATTGCCTTGGCGATTTAGCTGTGTAGGATCGTGGACGGTGAAGAAGACGCGCAAGAGGTCTTCGTAGGAAAGCACCGACGGATCGAACTTAACCTGCACCACCTCGGCGTGGCCGGTCGTTTCGGAACATACTTCCTGGTAGGTTGGGTTGTCCTTGTGCCCACCCGAATAGCCCGACACGACATCCTCAACCCCCTCGAGATCGTCAAACACCGCCTCGACGCACCAAAAACACCCTGCGGCCAAAGTTGCTGTTTCCATGTCTCAATCAAATCAAAGCGTCATCTGTAAATCAACCCAAACCGGCGGTTTATTTCTGTCACTTTCCATACGGTAGAATACGGGTCGGCTTGCCGTCGATCTTTTCTTTTTTCAACAGCTTCATCCCGAACCGGTTCACTACCGAAATTCGAAATCTCTTCGATCTCAAATCTTCATTTCGTAAAAAGCGTCATTTCAATCGCCGTCCGATCACCTCGAAAAGATATTCGAGTATTTCAACGTGCCGCCGCGCTTCGGCGACGGTCGAGCCCCAGACGTACAAACCGCTTCGCCGCAGCATCACGGCGTGGAGGCCGCCGCTCTCGCGAAGCACGTTTTCCATAACGTGAGCGAGCGCGATATGGTCTTGCGAATTTTCAACTATCGGCACCGTCTCGGTATGCTCATGCGTTGTTACCCCGGATAAGCCTTTTAGAATTTCATAGCCTTCGATCTCGACGGCGCCCTGTTCGAAAAAATGATCGGAAAGGATCGTTCCCCAAACCGAGCTCGTGTGCAGTATCGCCCGTGCCTGCGCGATGAGGCGGTAGATCGTCAAATGAATGAACGTCTCGGGAGACGGCGTGCCGAAACCCTGCAGAATTTCGGCGTCGGCGTCAAGCTCGAGAAAATTTGTCTCGTCCAACGCGCCTTTCTCGATTCCGCTCGCCGTCATGCACAATCGCATCGGCTTCCGGGCGAGCAGCATGCTGTAATTGCCGTTCGTCCCCGACGCCCAGCCGAGCCGGTGAAATTCGCGCCCCGTATAGGCAAGCTCGATCACCGGCGACATCGACTTCATATCGATCATATGTGGAGTTTATCAGACTCTTGGTCGACCTAAGTCCGAAAAGTTAAATCGTCGATTGATGGTATAATTTCCCGGAAACTCCCGATCAAGACATTAGCGTAATCGACAAAAAAACGAATATCCGTCTCGGAATCGAGGCGAAGGCAATGATCGTTATTTAGAATGAAAATCTCTTTTCCAGTGGAACGCTTGCCTTAACCTTTTCCTTAGCCTCCCCATTATTTTTTTTCTGATCGTCGGTTCGGTTTACCGAAAATACCAGGTTTCGGTCGCGTCGTCGTAAAGACGCCTAATGTTGTGACCTTCAAAGATGGCGAGGTTTTGTTTCATACCGACCTTCCGCAGTCGAGCAAACGAGATAGCAGAAAAAAATATCAGTCAACACGCACTATCGCCCCGCACGCTTCCTTGACCGTAAAAAACGCGCATGGTAGTCTCTAATGTTTTGAGCGTCGGACGGATTTCGTCCTGCAATTACACGATTATTACACAGTTTATTGATGTAAATAAGCCCTTACCTAGGTGCAGGCTACTGACACGTAAGAGCTGCCGATAAGAGTATGTTTGTTCTGGCGTTTGCCGAATCGATCCAGTTGTTTCCTGACGGCACGATCTTCGTTCACATCGGGTTGATACTGCTGATGATCTACGTCCTCAACCGGACGTTTTTCCGGCCGATCAATGCGATAATCGAATCGCGCGAAAAGCACAAGGGCGGACGCGGCGGCGAGGCCGAAGAGATCCTCGGCGAGGTTTCCAAAAAACAGAAAGAGTATGACAAGGCGATGCTCGCGGCCCGCAACGAAAGCTACGAGATGATCGAGCGCGAACGGACCGAGGCGGTCGATCAGCGGCAAAAAACTATCGGCGACGCGAAAACCGATGCCGCGAACCGCATCGCAAATGAAAAAGAAAGAGTTCGAAACGCGGTATCGGACGCTAAAGTGGAGATCGTCCGCGAGGCCGACAAAATGGCCGACAAGATCGCCGCTAATATTTTGAATGGTTAGTATGCTCTCATTCGCTCTTCTTTTCGCCGCCGACAGTTCCTCGGGCGGCGGTTTTATGGATTTTTGGAACACGTATTTCAACTATCCGGGCTTCGAAATTTGGAAGTTCATCAATCTCGCGATTTTCGTCGGCATTCTTATTTACCTTCTAAAAAAACCGCTGAGCGAGGCGTTCAAGGCGAAACGCGAGGTCATCCGCGCTGAATTGATCAAGGCTGAGGAAGAAAAGCAGGCGGCCCTCGGCGAGCTTACTTCGGTCGAGGCGAAACTGGTCGGCATCGACCGCGAAAAGAAAAGGATCCTGCAGCACGCGCGCGAAGAGATCGATTTTGAGAAAAAACGGCTTGCCGAACAAGGCTCGAGCGAAGCGCAAAAACTTAAAGCGCAGGCCGACGGCGAGATCGTGCGGCTGGGCGCGGTTGCGAAAAAACAGCTTCGCCGGTTTGCGGTTGATGAAAGCCTGCGGATGGCTGAGGAAAAACTGCGTGCGCGAGTTGACGAAAGATCGGACGCAAAATTGGTCACATCCGGCATTCAGGCGATCGGAGGGCTGAGCTAAGATGAGCGTTGAAACCGTTGCACGAAGATACGCGACAGCGCTGGCCGACGTCGTCGCAAAATCCGGCGAAACCGACGGCGTGAAAAGCGAGCTTTCGGCGTGGGGGCAGATGATCGCCGGTAACGCCGAGCTGCAAAATGCGTTTGCAAACCCGGCGATCGCCGCCGCGAAAAAAGAAGGCGTGCTTGAAGGTTTGATCGGCAAAGCAAAGCCTTCGCGAACGACATCGAATTTTCTGCGCGTGCTTCTTCAAAACGGACGCCTCACCGATCTTTCAGCCATCAATCAGCGTTTCGAAACCGTTCTTGAGGAGCGCAGCGGCTTGCTGACGGGCGAGGTGATATCAGCGCACGAGCTGCGCGACGCGGAGAAGAATGAATTGACAAGAAATCTCGAAAAGCTGACCGGCAAATCGGTGAAGCTTAGTTTCAAGATCGACAAAAACATTATCGGCGGCGTCGTAACACGCATCGGCTCAACTGTTTACGACAGCTCCGTGCGGACGCAGCTGGAAAATTTAAGAGAAGAATTACTCAATAGTTAAGCCGACGGTCTTTGACCGTCGAATCGGTCTAAACGAGAGAAAAGCGACGGTCGAAGACCGTCGGCTAAACGAATCAAATCAAAGCAATGGAAGCAATCAAGGCAAACGAGATAAACGAGATCATCCGAGCACAGATCGAAGATTTCGATTCGAGCATGACGGTTGACGAGGTGGGAACGGTGATAAAGGTCGGCGACGGCATCGCCGAGATACACGGCCTGGAAAAGGTGATGGCGGGCGAGCTGCTCGAGTTTCCGCACGGCGTTCGCGGCCTGGCTCTCAACCTCGAGGAAGACAAGGTCGGCTGCGTGCTCTTTGGCGATTTCCAAAAGATCAAGGAAGGCGACGAAGCGAAACGCACGCGCCGCATCATGAGCGTGCCGGTGGGCGACGCGATGATCGGGCGCGTGGTCGATGCTCTAGGCAATGCAATCGACGGCAAGGGCGAGATCATCACCGACACGTTCAACCCGATCGAGCGTATCGCTCCGGGAATCATCGACCGCCAGCCGGTGAAAGAGCCGCTCCAGACCGGCCTCAAAGCCATCGACTCGATGGTGCCGATCGGTCGCGGGCAGCGCGAGCTGATCATCGGCGACCGGCAGACCGGCAAAACGGCGGTCGCAATCGACACGATCATCAACCAGAAGGGCAAGGACGTGATCTGTGTTTACGTCGCGATCGGGCAAAAGGCCTCGACGGTCGCGCAGGTCGTGAAGAAGCTGGAAGATTTCGGCGCGATGGATTACACGATCGTCGTTTCGGCGACGGCGTCCGATCCGGCGGCGATGCAGTTTCTCGCCCCGTATGCCGGCTGCGCAATCGGCGAATATTTCCGCGATAACGGCCGCCACGCCCTGACGATTTATGACGATCTTTCGAAACAGGCCGCTGCGTACCGCGAAATTTCTCTACTCTTAAGACGACCGCCGGGACGCGAGGCGTATCCCGGAGACGTTTTCTATCTTCACTCTCGCCTGCTTGAACGCGCGGCGAAAATGTCAGACGCACGTGGCGGCGGTTCGCTGACTTCGCTGCCTATTATCGAAACGCAGGCGTCCGACATATCGGCATACATCCCGACGAACGTGATCTCGATCACGGACGGGCAGATCTTTTTGGAATCCGACCTGTTCAACTCCGGCGTCCGTCCGGCGATCAACGTCGGAAACTCGGTTTCGCGCGTCGGCGGCTCGGCGCAGATCAAGGCGATGAAATCCGTGGCGGGAACCCTGCGTATCGACCTCGCGCAATACCGCGAGCTTGCGGCCTTCGCGCAATTCGGCTCCGACCTGGACAAATCGACCCAAGCCCAGCTCGAACGCGGAAAACGCCTGACCGAAATTCTCAAACAGCCGCAGTATCAGCCGATCGAGGTCGAGAATCAGGTCATTATGATCTGGACCGTCACCAATGGCTACGGCGACGACATTGCGGTCGAAGACCTGAAAAGGTTTGAGACGGAGCTGCTCGATTTTATAAAGAAGTCGCACCCCGGAATATTGAACGCGCTCCGCGAACGCAAGACTATCGACGAGGCCGTGAAGGCGGACTTAACGGAAGCGGTGCAGGATTTTAAGGCTACGCGGTGGGAGACCGCTGGGGCAGCGGCTGGATAGTCGGGCATCCCGATGTACAGCCAGTGGGTTGACATTCGACGCATCCTTCGGTAGACTTTTGTGCATGAAGAGCAAGGACGTTCGACTCAACATCCGAACCAGCGAACAAACGGTCGCGGAATTAAAAATAACGGCAAGGCTCCGTGGTCTCTCGGTCTCATCGCTTGTGAACATGCTTGTTGTCAAGGCTATTCGCGAAGAAAAGGCTGCTGCGCCTGAAGAATTCGAGAACGGCCGACGCTTCCCGGTTGCAAGTGGGATTCGGCCCGGCCGGGGCAATTGGCGAGAAGCCTTGGAAAACGCAAAAGGAATGTGGAAGGACCGGGATGACATTCCCGGATTATTGGACGACCTGCGAAAAGAGTGGTCGAGAGACGTGTGGAATCGGGATGAGGAATGAACGAAAGATTACTTCTGGATTCCAATGTTCTTGTGGACTATCTGCGTGGCCGGGCCGAAGCTCTGGATTATTTTGCCGGCCTGAAGGATACGCCTGCAATTTCTGCAGTGACGGTCGCTGAGCTGTATGCCGGGGTGCGAGAGGGGAAAGAGCGAGAACTCTTGGACGGGCTCGTTCCGGAAATCGACGTGTTTGCCGTGACGGTCGAGATCGCAATGCTCGGAGGACTCTTCAGGCGGCAATATTTAAAGTCGCATCGATTGGACGTGGCGGACGCGATCATAGCCGCAACTGCCGATCGCGAAAAAGTAAAGCTCGTTACGCTGAATCGAAAGCACTTTCCAATGTTCAATGACTTGATTACGCCATATTAACGCGCGTTGACTGAGAGTCAAGAAGAAAGGTAATCAACATAATGCCAAGTTTGCTAGACATGCGCCGGCGGATAAAGTCGGTGAAAAACACGCAGCAGATCACCAAGGCGATGAAGATGGTCGCGGCTGCGAAACTGAAACGCGCGCAAGATAGGGTGACGGCCGCGCGACCGTTTGCGCAGAAGATGTCGGCCGTGCTCGGCGGCTTGAGCGCGAAGGTGGCTGGCGAATTTTCACATCCGCTGCTCGACGAGCGCGGCGACGAAAAATATTTGATCGTTCTCGTCACGGCCGACAAAGGCTTGGCCGGAGCATTTAATGCGAACGTGATCAAAGCCGCGCAGGCTTTCCTGAATGAGAACGATGCGAAATCGGCAGAGATGATACCAGTCGGCCGAAAAGGCCGCGATTTTTTCAAACGCCGCGACGTCGTTTTCGCCGACGAGCACATCGGACTGACCGGCACCGGACAGGTCAACCACGAAGACGCGCTCCGCATCGCACGCAGCATCGTACAGCGGTTTACAGAAGACACGTCGATCGACAAGGTCTTTCTTGTTTACACGGAATTCAAAACCGTGCTCTCGCAAAAACCGGTGATCGAGCAGGTGCTGCCGATCCCGCGCATCGAGCCGTCCGGCGAAGGCGAAGAAACGCCGCAGGCCGAATACATTTACGAGCAGCCGCCCGCCGAGCTTTTCGGAAAGCTTTTGCCGAAACAGGTCGAAACGCAACTTTATAAATCGATGCTCGAATCCGTCGCATCCGAGCAAGGCTCGCGCATGACGGCGATGGATTCCGCGTCGAAAAATGCCGGCGAGCTGATCGATTCGCTCACGCTCAACATGAACCGCATCCGTCAGGCCGCGATCACCAAAGAGATCATCGAGGTCGTCAGCGGCGCCGCGGCACTGTAAGTCCAGGCTCGAAAGTCTAAGGTCCAAGGTCGGTTTTCGCTGATCTTGGGCCTTAGACTTTTTGCGGGAGACTCTGCTATGCTTTGCTCGCTTTTTCTTTTCGAATCAATTCAGAAATAGAATCCCAAAAAACGCCCGCGCGTTTGTTGCGCGGCTTTCTACAACAAAAAGGAGAGCGCTCTATCAATTGGTATATGAAGGTTCTAAAAAATTACGCAAATTTCAGCGGCCGGGCTAGAAGGAAAGAATATTGGTTTTTTGTTTTGTTCAATGCAATTTTTGCGATTGCCGCAATAATTGTTGACAATCTGCTGGGCTTGGCGATACAGGATACAATTTACGGCCCATTTTATTTGCTTTACGTGTTAGCAACGTTCATTCCAGGCATTGCGGTCAGCATACGGCGGCTCCATGACATTGGTAAGAGCGGTTGGTATTTCCTGTTAGTATTTATCCCGTGTGTCGGCGGAATAATTCTATTGGTATTCGACCTCACTCCCGGTGATACCTACGAGAATGAATACGGCCCCGATCCGAAGGAAGGAGAGGGAAGCTTCCTCAACCTTTAGCGATCTATGCAAAACTTCGGCTGGTGCGGGCGCGTTTTCGCTTACGCGCCCCTTATTATTTGGATCGTCGTGATTCTGGGTTTGGGCAGCGGACTGGGCGCGGCCAACGAGACATCGCGCATAATCCGCCCGCTGCTGGAATACTTTTTCCCGACAACATCGCCGGACACGCTTTCGCTCTATCACTTTTACCTTCGCAAATTCGCTCACTTTGCCGAATACGCGATTCTAGCACTGCTGGCCTGTCGGGCTTTTTATTCGTCCCGAACCCGGCCTGGTAAATTTCCGCTCGTGCTCGCTGCGTTGCTCGTCTTGCTCGTCGCCCTTTTCGATGAGATAAATCAAAGTTTCGACGCGACCCGAACCGGTTCGCCTTGGGATGTCCTGGTCGATCTGAGCGGCGGGCTATTTGCGATTCTGATCTGGCATCTGATAAGCAGGAGGCACGGTCTGGCTGGTACTTATGAAAATCGCGGAGATGATCGCCGAGCTTGAAAGGGAAAGGGCAGCACGCGATTTTCGAAAGTAATAAAGGTCTGCGAAGAGTATTTCGGCACGGCTAGGGTGAAAGGCAGCCATCACATTTTCAAAACACAGTGGCCGGGCGACCCGCGATTGAATATCCCAGTCGGACAAAGGCAAGGCAAAGCCTTATCAGGGGAGCAGGTCATTACGGCGTTAAAGAAACTGGACGAGATCACGCGGAGGTAAAACGTTATGGCAAAAGCAAATGCTAAACGATTTGAAGATCGAACTAAAGAATACAGCTATACGGTAGCGTGGTCCGAAAAAGACGGTGCCTTCATCGGCCGTGTCGCGGAGTTTCCGTCGCTCGCGGCTCACGCCAGAAGCCAGGAAAAAGCATTGCGTGAGATCCGTAATGTGGTCTGATTTGTTCTTGGGACCTTGCTGCCGAAAAAGAGCCGATACCCGAACCGTTCGGAAGCCGGAATTACAGCGGCAAACTGAATCTGCGTATGTCGAAAGAACTCCACCGCCGTCTGGCTCTCGAATCGGCAACACAAGGCATCTCGCTCAACGCACTGATCAATACAATACTCGCCCGGTTATAACCGTCGCTCGACGTCCTCACACCTAAAACTCGCGCGAAACGATCGTTGTCAGCGTCCCCCTTGAAATGTTACATTTTGCCTGCGCACACCATGATTCCCAAAGACTTTGAAACAGCACACGCCGAGGTTGTAAGACTTGTAAAAACTTTTGGCGACAACCACGCCAAATACATGGCTGCGGATTACAACGAATCAGCGGCCCGGAAGGATCTCATCGACAAACTGTTTATCGTGCTCGGCTGGGACGTGAATCATGACATCCAGACCAATCCTTACGAGCAAGAGGTAAAGGTCGAGCGTTCGGTGAGTGTCGCGGCACGTGTAAAGAAGGCAGACTATGCCTTTTTCCTCAAACCCAACTTTCAGCAGGAAAGATTCTTTGTTGAGGCGAAGCGACCGTCAGCTATTCTCGACACGCCCGACAACTGTTTCCAGACGATTCGTTACGCGTACAACAGTTCAAAGGCGGCGCTTTCGATACTCACCAACTTTAATGAGCTATACGTCGTCGATGGCCGCTTTGAACCAAACATCAAGACTGCGGCGAATCACATTGTTAAGAAGTTTCTTTTTTCGGATTTCGCTGACAAAGATAAATTTGGCGAGATCTTTTATCTGTTTGGCCGCGACGCGGTGGCGAACGGAGCCATCGAACGATATGCGGAATCTTTGCGCAAACCTAAAGGCAAGGCAGCTAAGAGGCGCTTGTCCGGCGACAACTATCAGCAAGTTGATGAGCGCTTTCTATCGCTGCTCGAAGGTTATCACGAAGACCTCGCAAAGATGTTTAAGCGAAAGAACACCGGGCTTGACAGCGACAGCCTCACCGAGGCGGTGCAGCGAACAATTGACCGGCTGGTTTTTATCCGCTTTCTTGAAGACAAGTTAATTGAGCCAAGCACGATCCTCGATAAACTTGGCGACGAGCCGCATCCGTGGAAGAAGTTTATCGCGAAGTGCCGGGACTTCGATAAGACTTACAACGGCATCATCTTCAAAGAGCATTCCGTGATCGACCGTAACGGTTTTCAGGTTGATGACCGAGTCTTTCAATCCGTTTGCGACAGTCTGGCCGATAAATATTCGCCTTATCATTTCAATTACATTCCGATACATATTCTCGGAAGTATTTACGAACGGTTTCTTGGATCGGTGATCGTGGCGACTGCAAAGCGAGCGACTGTCGAGCAAAAGCCTGAAGTCAGAAAGGCCGGAGGTGTTTTCTACACGCCGCAATACATCGTTAAATACATTGTCGAAAACACGATAGGAGCATTACTTTCCCCTGAGGCTTCGCCTCTCGATGTGCGGAAAAGCTCGGCTTTTCCGAAAGACTCTCCTAATGATCATGGCGACTATGCCGCCGGTGAGAGCGGCGGCATAGCCGCGAAGAAGAATGAGGCGGCTGACGGCGAAGCGGAGCTTCGCCGCACATCGAGCGGCAAAGCCGCGAGAAAGGTTACGCCTGACGACGTAGCCGGGATGCGGTTTGCCGACATCGCCTGCGGCTCGGGAGCGTTTCTGCTCGGGGCTTACGAATATCTGCTCGCGTGGCACACGAAGTATTACAACGAAACGGCGACGAAGAAAGAGGCGATTGCCGACGGCTGCATAACAAATGAAGACGGCACGTTCGCCCTCTCGTTCGAGCAGAAAAAGGAAATTCTCGTCAACAACATCTACGGCGTCGATATCGACCGTCAGGCATACGAGGTGACGCAGCTTTCGCTCTTTCTCAAGCTGCTCGAAGACGAGACGCAGGGCACCAAACAGCAGTTCCTCACCGGCCACCGCGAATCTTTGCTGCCCGATCTGAGAAACAACATCGTCTGCGGCAACGCGCTCGTCGATTGGGATATTGAGGATGACGCGCCGCTCTTTCGTGTCGGTGACGGGGCCGTAGGCGTCAGTAGCCCGCACGTAAGTAAGAGCCCTTACTTATGTGCGGGGCTACTGACACTGGGCTACTGCGCTTTTGTGAGTTTGAGGTTGGTGACGGTGGCGTCGGTGTTGTGGGCGAAGCGGAGGCCGTAGGTGCCGTCGGTTGATTTTAATTTGCCGGGTGCGACGACCTCGGAGCGGGCGAAGCTGGCGACCTGTTTCTTGTTGATCGAGCACGAGACGATATCGCCTTTTACCGTGATCGCTATCTCCTGCGTCACGGGCTGGCCGACGCCGGCGGCTTTATTTACGGCCGGATCCGCCTTGGGCGCGCGGCCGCCGAGTTGGAACGGCTGCGGGCCAAATCCGCGGACGATAAATCTGCCGTCGCCGTAAGCCGCGCAGTAGAGATAGCTTTGCTGTTCGGTGCCGAGGTCGTTGCCGCCGATCATGATGCCGTAAGGGTGCGGATGATCGTTGATGCTCATGTACTTCGGTTCGAGAAAGGTCGCGCTTACGGTGTAGTCGCCCTTAGCCCTGTTGTCCGGGTTCCAATAGGTTACGGCCGGGCCGGTCGTGACGTGCAGGGCTTTGCCCTCTTTGGCGAGCTTTGCGCTGTTGAGGGTGAGGCCCGCGGTCGCCTCTCTGGCGTCGATCTGCCCCGTCCAGCCTTTGACCAAAACTCCGCCGTCTTTGATACCGATGGAATCATTTTCCTGAGCCGATACGCTGATGAGCCCAAACAAAACCACCGCCACAACCAGAAAAACGGTATTGCGAATTTGATCTTTCATAATTGCGCCACACTAACACCAAGCGAACATCAACTCAAGCGCTTGCTTCATAAACTATGTCGGTGAAAGCGTGCCGACGGGCATAACTATCAAGCTTATCGGTCTGCACGTTCTTTTTAATTACCGGCAGTTAGTTGCGAACACTGATTTCGAGTAATTCGGCCGCTGCCGCTATACGATTATCGTCGAGCCGTTGAACTTAGTCAGGCTGAAGCCGGCGAAATCTTCGTTGTACATATTGTGGTGATCCCGCAAAATGCCTATGGCGACGGCTTCGCCGAGTTTGAGCGATTCCGTCGCATCCGAACGCCAATGCACGCCGGCGATATTTCGACCGATGCCGACATTGGAGTTCCCACAGCCCCGACGGCTAGATCAACTAAATGAAGAAAAGAAAAAAACGAAACCGGACATTTCACTTGCTAAAAAAACCGGACACTTTAATTTGCTAACAACATTGACGGTTGCAACTTTTGAGCATGATGACCCAATTTTATGGCAAACCACGCTCTTGTTTTGTGCCTCTGGAGAGTGCTAAAATTCTGCGCAATTGGCAAAATGCTCAGAACGGTTGTCTCTCCGTGAATGGCTTGGTCTGCACGAGACTAAGCATTTTATGATTTAAAATCTTTCGGATTGTCTGAAAGTGCCGCTACTTTGAGTCTTCCCGTTTTACGCCGGCGATCTCAAGCACCAGATCGGGGCCGTAGCTGTGCGCGGGAGTTTGATAGCCAAGCGTGAAATTTTTGTTCAGGATCTTTTCGGCGATGTTTAAGGCGGCGAGCGCGGTGGTTGTATAGCCTTCGGGACACTGGAGCCTTGATTCAACACAGTTTCCTTCGGCGTCGGCTGCCATTCCCCATAGCAAGGTTTTTCCTTTTGCTCGCTCGGCGTCGCTTGGGCCGCCGGGCGGAATCTTGCTTTGCAAATATTTCTGGAAGGGACGCGTGGCAAGCAGCCAGCCTAAGTATCGGCTTAGTTTCATCATTCGTAAGGCACTATTCGGCACGAACGTAAAGACCTCGATATTCGGAATGCCGGTGGAATGGTAGGCGGTCGCGACGTCGCCCCACGGAATGGTGACGGCCGTTTTCACGATGTGGTTCGCGGACGAGCCCTTACTTACGTGCGGGCTACTGACACTGTGCGGGCTACTGACACCGTGCGGGCCACTGACACTGTGCGGGCTACTGACACCGCTGCCGAAATCTATCTGGCGCGTTTTCCATGCGGCGGGGACAGGAGTTATTTTGCCGTCCTTTCGGATCGCGCCGCCGCGGCCGATGTTCATCGTCATCGTCGCCTGCGTGCCGTGCGAGATGCGGCCCATGCCGTAGAAGGCCAGCGAAAGGTGTGTCGCCGTCGGCAAACGGTTTTTTAAATGCAGCGCGAGGCAGTCGCTCGGCACGACGTCGAAACCGACGCCGGGCATTATCATAATGCCGGCTTCTCGCGCCTTCGCAGCCCGTGCCGCGCACGCTTCGAAAACAGCGATCTCGCCGGTGATGTCCGTGTAATGCTTTCGGTTTCGCAGGCACGCCTCGACCATTTGTTTGCTCGTTAACGAAAACGGCCCGGCACAATGCAAAACCATTTCAACTTCCTGCAATGCGGCGTCGAGCTTCTCGCGATCATCAAGCCCGAAGACGCGATGCTCAAGAGCGTGCCTTTCAGCCAGCTCCTTTATCGCCGCTTCGTTCCGCCCGGCAATGATCGGCCCCATCCCGCGCTCCACCGCATAGCGGGTAATCAACTCGCCCGTGTATCCGTTGGCACCGTAGATTAGAAGATTAGCCATAAGCTACCCACGGCATCTCGTTCCAGGTTTTTCCTTCAAGCGTTCGTCCCGTTTTCTTCTTATTAAATCCGCCCCATTGCTTGAAGAAAAACGGAACGTCAGAATCCTGGCACTGGTTGCGTATTTCAAGAACCCATTCTTCCTTTATCGGCCGAAATCCGTAACCGCTCTCGCCACCGACAATTACCCAATCGATAGATTCCAGATTTAGCGATTTCAGCGGACCGAGCAATGGTTCTAACGAAAGAAACTTCACCTTCGCATCGGTTTTTCGCAGGTTGTCAATGCGATGCACATATTTCTGACTTTCAACTGAAACACCCATCCAGATGTTCGGTGACCACAACAATTTCGACTCGATCTCAGCAAGTCTGTCTGCTCTTTTTGTTAACACCTGAAAACGATGCCAATATGCGCGATTCATAATGTCAAAGACTTGCTGTATGTATTCCAAAGGAATTTCTGTATGGAATAGGTCACTCATCGAATTTACAAAGATTGTCTGCGGTTTCCTCCATTTCAGCGGAAGTTCAAGCATTTGAGGCTGAAGAGTTAGTTTGAAACCGTTTCGATAATTCGGCTGACCCATTGCCCTCAACCGCTTCGACAAACGCTCGGCATAGCAATTCTTGCAACCCGGACTGATCTTCTTGCAGCCGGTCACCGGATTCCAGGTTGATTCCGTCCATTCGATTTTAGACTGTGCCATTCTATTTCTTTCCCTTAGTACGATATTTCTCTAGAATATGCTTTGCAATTTTAGTACCTGTTTCATTGTTGGATGCAAAAAAAAGATAGTAAATCGTTGCTCCGGCCGTATTTCTCATAGGGATTGGATCTGGCACAAACTTAAAACCAGTAGATTTCAGCCTTTCCTGAAATCCTGAGGCGATGGCATAATTAGACTCCTTTTGGAGTGGGTTGTCGCCAAACAACCCTCGTTGAACCGGTTCAGAATACGCCGTTTGTTTCCAAGATTCGTTCCCCCAAAAAGCATTCATTCGGTCAATGCTCTTTGGACTAACAGCCTCATAGTCTCTCCAAAGCACATTACGATTCATATCCATAATCGGAAAATTCAAGAACACCTCTATGCTTTTCATCGCAGTCGCTGTTTCAAGCACCCGCCAGTCCAAATGTAGTCCGTAGGGATCGAGCAGACAAAGTCCGCGACGATAATCCTCATATCTTACCTTGGGAAGAACTTCATTCAATAGAATCTCATTGGAGTT
>Ga0187894_10001901_pt1 | contig 26026 bp, 27 predicted proteins | sample GBC1701081metaG_FD_136650 | JGI IMG/M metagenome (GOLD analysis project Ga0187894, IMG submission 136650) | White microbial mat communities from a lava cave in the Kipuka Kanohina Cave System on the Island of Hawaii, USA - GBC170108-1 metaG ... | reverse complement strand
GTGCTGTGGGAAGCGGCCGTCCGCAGCGGTCTCGCCGAGGGCCGCTTGATGCCGCCGCCCAGCCGCATCCTGGCAACGCTGGCCGACCTTGCCCGTGGCGGCGAACTCTGGTGGCACGTGCAGGCCACCCTGGGCCGGGTCGCCGCCGGCTTTGCCCTGGGCGTCGCGGCCGGCACGGCGCTGGGCGCGCTGGCCGGTGCATCCGGCCTGTGGCGTGCGCTGCTCGATCCCACGCTGCAGGGATTGCGCGCCATTCCGTCGATCGCCTGGGTGCCGCTGTTCATCCTCTGGCTCGGCATCTTCGAGGCATCCAAGATTGCGCTGATCGCGGTGGGCGTTTCCTTCCCGGTCTATCTCGGCACGCTGGGCGCGATCCTGTCAATCGACCGCAAGATCATCGAGGTCGGCCGCATCTTCCGCTTGTCGGGACCGGCACTGGTGGGCCGCATCATGCTGCCCGCCGTTCTGCCGCACTATGTCATCGCCCTGCGATCGGGCCTGGGGCTGGGCTGGATGTTCGTGGTCGCGGCGGAGTTCATGGGCGCATCCGAGGGACTGGGCTACCTGCTGGTCGATGGCCAGCAGCTGGGCAAGCCGGCGCAGATCATTGCCGCCATCGCTGTCTTCGCCGTCCTGGGCAAGATCACCGACGCCCTCCTGGTTGCCCTGACGGCGCCGCTGCTGCGCTGGCAGGACGTCGCCAACAGGTCCTAGCCATGCTGGCGCTGCGGGCCGTCTCCAAACGCTATCCCAACGGCACGCGGGCGCTCGCCGATATCTCGCTTGTCGTCGATGCGGGCGAGATTCTCGCCATCGTCGGCGGATCGGGCTGCGGCAAGAGCACGCTGCTGCGGCTGGCCGCCGGGCTCGAGGCGCCGACGAGCGGCCAGATCCATGTCGATGGCGTGCCAATCGCAGCACCACATCCGGCGATCGGGCTGGTGTTTCAGGAACCGCGGCTGCTGCCCTGGCTGACCGTGGCCGGCAATGTCGGCTTCGGGCTGGCGGCGCTGTCGCCCGCAGAGCGCACCGCCAAGGTCAACACCGCGCTGGCACGCGTTGGCCTGGCCGACTATGCCGGGCGCTGGCCGCGCGAGTTGTCCGGCGGCCAGGCGCAGCGTGTGGCGCTGGCCCGCGCGCTCGTGACCAATCCCGGGGTGCTGCTGCTCGATGAGCCCTTCTCGGCGCTCGACGCCTTCACGCGCGTGGACCTGCAGGACCACCTGCTCGACCTGTGGGCCGACACGCGGCCAACCCTGGTTCTGGTCACACACGACATCGAGGAAGCGCTGGTCCTGGCCGACCGGGTGATGGTCATGCGGGCCCATCCCGGCCGCATCGCCGGTGTGCTGATGCTCGACACACCGCGTCCGCGCGATCGGCAGTCCGGCACGTTCGAACGCGCCAAGCGCCAGCTGCTGGCCGACCTGGGGCGCGCCGGCACTTATCGTTCAGGCGAAGAAGCGTTCCCGACGGCGGCGATCTAACCTTTGTCCCTCTCCGCCCGCGTAGCGGGGGGAGAGGGAGGGGCCCATCGCGTTAGCGATGGGAGGGTGAGGTGGGTTGAAGACGGACGTGATCTCGTTCCAGAAATCGCCTGCATTCCGACGACCCACCTCACCCCTCCCACGCTGCGCGTGGGCCCCTCCCTCTCCCCCCGCTTTGCGGGCGGAGAGGGGATTCTAATACGAGCGCGGCAGTTCCAGCACGTGCTCGGCGACGAAGTTCAGCACCATGTTGGTCGAGATCGGCGCCACGGTGTAGAGGCGCGCCTCGCGGAACTTGCGCTCGACGTCGAACTCCTCGGCAAAGCCAAAGCCGCCATGCGTCTGCACGCACGTCTCGGCTGCCTGCCATGACGCTTCGGACGCCAGCAGCTTGGCGACGTTGGCCTCCTCGCCGCAGTTGATGCCGCTCTCGTAGAGGCTGGCCGCCTTGCGCACCATCAGCTCGGCCGCCTGCAGAGCCACATAGGCGCGCGCGATGGGGTACTGCACGCCCTGGTTCTGGCCGATGGGACGGCCGAACAGGTTGCGCTCCCGGGCGTAGGTCGTCGCCCTGTCGATGAACCAGCGGCCATCGCCCAGGCACTCGGCAGCGATCAGGATGCGCTCGGCATTCATGCCCGAGAGGATATAGCGGAAGCCCTGCCCTTCCTCGCCGATCAGGTTCTCGGCCGGCACCTCCATGTTGTCGAAGAACACTTCGGTGCTGTTGTGGTTCATCATGGTGCGGATCGGCCGGATCGTGAGGCCTTTGCCCTTGGCCTCGCGCATGTCGACCAGGAATACCGACAGTCCGTCGGTACGCTTCTTCACCTGATCGCGCGGTGTCGTGCGCGCCAGGAGCAGCATCAGATCGGAATGCTCGGCGCGGCTGGTCCAGATCTTCTGGCCGTTCACGATGTAGCGGCTGTTGTCCTTCTTCACCGCCTGGGTGCGCAGGCTCAGCGTATCGGTACCACTGGACGGCTCGGTGACTCCGAACGCCTGCAGGCGCAGCTCGCCGCTGGCGATCTTGGGCAGATAGCGGCCCTTCTGGGAGGCGTTGCCATGCCGCAGCACGGTGCCCATGGTGTACATCTGGGCATGGCAGGCGGCGGCGTTGCAGCCGGCGGCGTGGATCTCCTCGAGCACGGCGGCGGCTGCCGAAATACCCAAGCCAGAGCCACCGAACTCTTCAGGGATCAGGATCGACAGCCAGCCGGCCTCGGTCAGCGCCCGCACGAAGTCCGTCGGATAGGCTCGCTCACGGTCCAGGCCGCGCCAGTAGGCGCCGTCGAACTTGCCGCAGAGCTGCGCCACGGCATCGCGGATCTCGGGATGCGTGCGGGCGTAGGGATGATCGCTGGGAATTGCGGTCGCGGCCATGGGCTTTCCATCAGATCGAGGACAAAGCCCGTTACCAGACGCCATCCGGGAAGACGAGCCGGTTTTCGTCAGGGCAGCCAGCGGCCGCTCACGCAGCGGAACGCCGGCGAAGGGTCGCTGTGTCCGGATGCGCCATCGCCGTCTCCTGCCACCAGGCGCTGAGCGCGTTGATCAGCGGTACCAGCTTGTGGCCGCGCTCTGTGAGGTCATACTCGACCCGCAGCGGATAGCCTGGATGAACGGTGCGCCGCACGATGCCCGCCGCTTCCAGCTTGCGCAGCTCCAGGGTGAGGATCCGGTGCGACACCGTGGGATTGTCGCGCTGCAGGTCGCTGAAGCGCTTGGTCCCATCGCGGAGATAGTAGAGCAGCAGGGTCGGCCAGCGACCGCTGAGCACGCGCATGACCTGTTCGATCGGACAGTGCGAGACGACGTTCTTCATGGGTGCGCCTGGTAACAGATTTGTGCGTAATTTACATGGGAACGGCAGCGCTTACATTCCAGCTCGCTGCGCAGCACGATCCCTCACCACCAACGGAACGTGACATGGAACCGATCCTTCTCTACGGCTTCCCGCTGGGGAGTTCGATGGGGCTCGTCGCTGCGCTGGAGCAGCTGGGCCAACCCTATCGCTTGAGCCGAGTCGATATGCTCGCCGACATGACGAGCGACGGCTACGGCCGCATCAACGAGCGCCGCGAGACGCCGGTGTTGATCACCGACGACGGGCGCGTGCTGACCGAGACCATGGCCATCGCCGGCTGGCTCGAAACGCGTGATACAGCACGGCGCATCAGCTTCGCGCCCGGCACACCGGAGGCCGACCGCATGCACCAGTTCATGGCCTTCGTGAACACCGGCTTCACCGGCGCTTTCAGTCCGCTGTGGGCGGCGCTGGAAATGAAGACGCCGGACCCGGTGGTGCAGGAGACGCTACGCGCGCACGGCCGCAAATCGGTGGCCAACCGCCATGGCCGACTGGAAGCGATGATCGGCGATACGCCGTTCCTGGTCGGCGAGCGGCTCACGCTGGCGGACACCACCTTGATCGGCGTGGCACGCTGGGCGGAGTTCCACGAGGCCGTCGACCCGGCGGCTTATCCGCGGCTTGCAGCGTTGCGGCGGCGCATCGAGGTCGAACCGGCCGTGCGCTTCGCCCAGGCGATCGAGGACGACCAGGCGCCGGCCGGTTCCGGCGCCTGCAAGGGCCACGTACCGCTGGCCGAGGTGATCGAGCGCTTCGGCTAACCCTCACCGCGTAAGGCGGCGTGCACGGCGTCGATGACGGCGCCGTGCACGGGATGCGCGAAGCCGTCGACGGAGGCGCCGCGTACACCGGCGACCGGATCGGCCGACGGTCCGTCGCGTACCAGCGTCTCCAGGATGCGCAGGTCGATCTCCGGACTGAGCGTCGCCAGCAGCGACGCTGACTTTTCCGGCAGCAGCAGCGAGAGCGTCGCCAGCAGCGCATAGGCGCCCCAGTTCGAGACGCCGCACACCACGAGATGATCGGCCGGCGTGACGCAGGCGATCTTCTCGCCATTGGGTACCGAGCCTGCGATCAGCGCACGCGGCAAGGCGCCCATGCCGACCTCGTTGCCACCGTCGCCGATGGCGATCCGTACCCAGGGCCCCGACGTGAACAGGTCGTCCAGAGGCGCGGCGGTGGCCGACACGTCGATGCCGCGCATCGTGTAGCTGCCACCGTCTGCTGCCCGGCCACAACGCTCGATGGCGATCACATGGGTCACGCCGGCGTCGCGCCAGTGCGCCGCCACGGTCGCGATCGCCGCCGCCTGCCGAGGACCCGTCTCGACGACGTCGAGGCCGAGCCGCGGACCGAAGGCCTCGCCCGCACCGCGCAACGCAGCAATGACGGCGCCGGCGCATGGTGAATCGGTCGCCAGTCGCACGCTCCAGCCGCTATTGGCAAAACCGGCCGCGAGGTGGGCGGCGCCGACCGGACCATCGGTCTCCGCCATCGGCGGATCGAGGGTGGGCACGAAGAAGCCGGTGATGATGCCAATGGTGGGCTGCGTCACCGCCGCGATCGCCTGCGTGGCGCGCTGCAGGTGCCCGCGCGTCGCCGCCATCAGCGGTGCGGCGCCGCGTCCCACTTCGCGGCATACCACCGCCTCGATGACGGTGATCCGCGCATCGACATCGACCTGGTCCATCACGTCTCCTTGGCCTCGTACACGCCATCCCAGATAGCGGGCAATTCGGCAACAGTGTTTTGTGCCGCGCCGTAACGCCCGAATGCGACCCCAGGGTCCGCTTTTCCCATCATGCATGTCACGCCTTCCCTGGAGTGGTGCCGGAATGCTATCTCCGCGTGCGATGTCGCGTTCCCCTTCTCCCGCGTCCTTGACCGATTCCGTCGGCGGTATCTACAGCAAGATCGTGGCCATCGCTTTGCTGTCCACGATGGATGCCATGGTGAAGGCGCTGGGCGCCCGCTATCCGACCCTGCAGATCGTGTTCTGCCGCAGCGTGTTCGCTGTGCTGCCGCTGCTGTGGCTGATCCAGGCTGCCGGCGGTTGGCACACGCTCGCCACGCGCCAACCCTTCCTGCAGTTCGGCCGCGTGGTCGTGTCGTTCCTGTCGCTGTTCGGGTTCTTCTACCTCTTTCCGCTGATGCCGCTGGCGGAGCTCTACGCGATCTCGTTCGCCGCGCCGTTCTTCATGACGGCGCTGGGCGTCGTGATGCTGAGCGAGCAGGTCGGCTGGCGCCGCTGGTGTGCTGTTGCCGTCGGCTTCGTTGGCGTGCTGATCATCGTGCAACCGGGCTCGGCAGCCTTCCATCCGCTGTCGCTCGCGGTGCTGGGTGTCACGTTCTGCTATGCGCTCTCGATGATCTGCGTGCGCCGGCTCAGCCGCACCGACAGTGACCAGACGACGATCATGTTCTTTTCCGTCGCCTCCATCGGGGTGAGCGGGCTGGTCATCGTCGCCAACGAGGTCGCCGGCCAGCCCCTGGGTACCTATTGGATCTGGCCGACCGCCGTCGACTGGCTGTGGTTGGTGGCGATCGGGCTGACCGGGGGTCTGGGGCAGATTCTCGTAACGCGCGCCTGGCGTCTGGCACCGGCGGCCGTGCTGGCGCCGTTCGACTATGTCTCGATCGTCTTCGCCCTGGGCTATGGCTGGTTGTTCTGGCGCGAAGTACCGACGCTGTGGCTCTGGCTCGGCCTGCCGCTGATCATCGGCTCGGGCCTCTACATCCTGCATCGCGAGCGCGTGCGGGCACGTCAAAGAGCTGCCGGCTTCTGACGATGTTGCCAGTCCGCTTCATGACTAGTGTGAGCTAACGTCAAAGCCTGCCGCTATCTGAGCTGAGGGCTGGAACGCAGAGTTCCTTGGGCGACACCATTTTCCCTGTGCTCGAGCCGCTCTTTCCAGCGCAGAAACGGCCGCTCGACAGCAACATGCACGACCAGAGCGGCACAGAGGCTTGCCACCAGGTACACGATCCAGAACGTCATTTGGCCGTACGACGTCGCAAGCGGCATGGCCAGCGGGACCAGCGGAAAGTGAATGAGATAGAGGCTGTAGCTGAGGCGCGACAGAAACCGCCACGCCGGGGTGAACAGCATCGGCGTGCCGCCGAGCGCGACTGCCCCAAGCGTCATCATGCCCGCGAGCAGGGCGAGAAGCGGCGGCTGCACGAGGACGTCGACTAAGGTTATATCCGCCATGAAATCGCCTGTGCTCAGCCAGATGGCCAGAACCATCGACGAGACCAGTAGCGTGGCCAGGCCGCGCCGAGGCGACCGGGGGACAAAGCCCGCGTGCTCAGCGATGGCGATCCCGACGCCGAATACCAGTCCCTCGAGCGCCATGTGGAACGGGCTTCTGAGCAGGCGCCAGAACGTCGGATAGTCGACCCCCTCGCCCATCCCGGAGAAAGCCACCGTGCGCAGCACGACGGGCAGGATGAAAATCGCCAAAAGGAACGCAAACCGGAGCCATGCGCGCTGGCACCGAAGCAGCGCGAAGATCAACAACGGTGCCAGCAGATAGAATTTTTCCTCTACACCAAGCGACCAGAAGACGACATTGATGTCCGATGGCAGGTAGTCCTGAAGAAAGAGCAAGTGATAGGCGACCCGAACGGAAAGCCCTTCGGCAGCGACGGGGAAAAACGGAAAAACGCCAATCACCACAAGGAGCAGGACGGCGTAATAGGCTGGAACAATACGCAGAGCCCGCGTCGCCAGATAGCGACCCAAGTGAAAGCGGCCCGAACCAATGCCGGCACGCATGAGGTGCCGCGAAATCAGGTAACCGGACAGGACGAAAAACAGGTCGACCCCGACCCAACCGTTCATGAAGATCGTCTGAAGTACGCCCTGCGGCTCACCCAGTTCTGCGTGCAGCGCCTTCTCGCCGTGACGGAAGAGCACCAGCAGGATTGCAATCGACCGGATGAGATCGAGCCACGGGTTGTTCCGGCTCTGCGGGAAGCCGGGCGCCGCGCCAGGCATTCTTCTAGCCCTGAAGCCCGAGCGTTCGCCGGATCGGCGCCGAACTCACCTTCCAGATCCTGGAATCCACGATGTAGTGATGGAAGTTCATAATCTGGTAGAGCACGATCGTCGCCGACAACCCGGCGAAGAACAGCCAGTCGATCGTGCGCAGAACGCCCCAGTAGAGAACGCCCGTGATCGCCACGCAGCTCACGAGATAAAGCCAAAGCCGGCTGGGTTGACTGATGTAGGAAAGAAAGCGCGCGTTGGGATCAACGCCGTTCTTGAACCGGCGTGTGTTGAACATCCAGACGAAGAGGATGTACTGCGCGTTGTGCGCGATGTTGATCACGAGCCACCCAACCGTGATGTCCGCGATCGCGAGATAGCCCGCGGCGAAGATCGCAAAGTGCGTCAGCATGTAGAGCGTGTGGACCGCCGCCAGCCGCCCCTCTCGCCGTGCCTGGATTCGCCGGTAGGCCCACACGACAAGAAGAGCGACCGTGGCCATCGCGGCGACCGCGACAACGCTCGACGACACGGGAATAACTCTCAGCTCCAAGCCAATGAAAAGGCCGGGATCCTGATGCGAGCGATGGAGGACGCCGAGCACGGGCAGCGCATAGAAGATGGCCTGGTCCAGCCAACCATCTTCATACAGTGCGTCGCGCTCCTTACCGCGGTAGGCGCGTGAGATCCCCCAGCTTTGTCGGGTGTAGTGAAACCATTGCCAGTAGAAATAGATCGAAACGATGGTCCACAGCCCGAAGACATAGGCGACAGCCAGTGTGCCGATCGTGACCAGCGGCAGGAGCACGGCGAAGAGCGCCCAATGCTCGGAGAAGCTCTTCCGGTCGAAGCACAGGCGCGTGTATGTCGAGATGACGTGATGGTAGCCGAGGAACCAGAGGTCGAAGATCAGGATTGGAATGAACAGGTCCGGCCGCCAGATCACCACCAGTCCGGTGAGAATGGCAGCCGCGGGAATGCCCAAGATAAAGAAAAGATCAAATCGGGGACTGCGCAGCCAAGCCCAGGTGGTGCTGGTTGCCGGCACCGCGATATCGGACATGCTCCGTGGTCCTCCGCCGCGCCGCGACCTCCCTGCCGGAACTGACAGGGAGGTTCAACGTCTCGTCCAAGACCCGCATACTTGAATGACAAATTCGGGTTTGAAAGGCGAATCCGCACCAATATGACGCGATTGGATGGACAGCCAGAGACGGCGTGGGACCGGATCTTTCCCCTAGGAGGCTTTTTTGTGGTCTGCGGCCAGGTTAGCCAGTGCGTTCCAGCAGCCGAACGACAACAGGTGGGCATAGGTCCAGCCCAGCCAGCCCTTGTCACGCCAGGCCTCGAGCGTCGCGACCGGCAGCTTGTTGAAGCGCGCCTCGTCGACCACCTTGAAGCCGGCCAGCGACAGCCGTTCGGTGCCGGCGATGGTCGCCTGTGCCTGGTTGTCGACCAGCAGATCGTTGGCCTGCAAGGCCTCGACATACTCGGCCGTCGCCTTGTGGTTGCCCTGGTAGGCGGCACAGAACTGCAGAGCGCTGTTGACCAGTTCGGTCGGTTTGCGCTCGCCATCGAACAACGGCAGCTTGCCGCCATCGACGACAAACCCGCCACCCTCGTCGATGGCCAGGATCAGCTGACCCCCGGTCGCCTCGATGAAGACGAAAGGATAGCGGCGCACATAGGCCGGGATGTAGGTCTGTGCCAGCCAGATGCCGTCGCCGCCGACGAACAGGTTCTCGTCGGCCCGCAGGCCCAGGACGGCAACGGGAATGGGTGCCCCTTGGCCTGAGAACACGATCGGGTAGTGGCGCTGGACCAGCGGAAACTCCGCCCCGCTCACGGGCACCGAGTTGGTCCGCGCCGAGAAGGCGAAGCCGGGATTGTCGCGCAGCGACTTGCCCTTGTGGCGATTGGCGTCGACCGGCACTGGCTGGCTGTAGAACAGCGGCAAGGGCGGGGATGACGTTTGGCCGTTGGCGTTGGACACAACAAAACCCCGATGACAGCGCGGTTACTGGGCGTTCCTGCAGTTTAATCGCCGGAACACCGGCCGGGCCATTGTTTTTGATCCATCAACGGGCCCAGAACCCTGCATCTTGTTGACAGTTTCGCCCGCAACACCACATTAGAGCTGAAGTGGGCCGGACGCGGCCCGGAGATCAGGGTCCAAGACCATGTCGGATGTCGTCATCGATGCGCCCCAGGTCACGCTGAGCGACAGTGCTGCCCGACGCATCGCGTTCCTGTTGTCGCGCGAAGCGGCCAACTCCAAGCTACGGGTCGCGGTCAACGGCGGCGGCTGCTCGGGCTTCCAGTACGTGTTCGACTTCGACTCCACGGCCGCCGACGACGACGTCGTCATCGAAAAGAATGGCGCCAAAGTCCTGATCGACAGCGCCTCGCTGGAGCTGCTCAAGGGCAGCGAAATCGACTACGTCACCGAGATGGTCGGCGCCTCGTTCCAGATCAAGAATCCCAACGCCAGCACCTCGTGCGGCTGCGGCAATTCGTTCAGCGTGTAGCGATCGGCCTTCAGCCCCCGAAAAATGGGGACCAGACGTCGACGGACATCTGACCGTCGACGCGCCGAGACCCGATGCTTAATTGTACTTGATCTGTGTCGCCAGGCGCTGGCCTTGCGGGTCATTTGCCGGGAAGCGGCGCGTCGCCAGCGGGCTGAACCGGTCTGGCGGGTCCACATAAAAACCTGCCCGGTCCTTGTGGGTCGTCACGTCGCGCAACTCGTGGGCGGCGAGTCCCATATGCGCCGTCTCAGCGTAGTTGTATGACCCTTGATAGCGCGGCTCGACGACGATGATTTTGCGGATGTGCCACCGTTCGCCCGCAGCCCCCAAGGTCTTGCTACCCGTGTTGACGCCATTGGCGTCGACGCCATCGTTCCACAGGATCACTTCGTGGGAACCACCGGTGTTGTCAGGACTAACCAATTTGAAGACCGGCGTGTCGTCCTGCCCGCGAACCTTGTCCTGCCACACCGCTTCGAGCATCGCCGACCGCGGACGTCGCCCGAAATGGTAGATCGTTGATCCGGCGGCCATTTGGTACCAGAGCCGATTGGACTCGTCCTGGTACACCAGGCCCGCCAGCGCGCCGGTCGTCCCGATCTGGTCTATGGCGCCGGTATGGACGACGTCATGGGACGGCGTCACCGGGCAGCCGGCCGGGACGGGGAACGGCGGGGGGTCGAGCTTGCCGTTGGGATTGGGTCGGTAGTTTTGGTGCGTGCGATTGAAGGTCTGGACGGCGTGGCAGTCCAATTGAAAAGCAAAGCGCTGCACCTGCTTGAGGGCCCGCTTGCTGGCCTCTTCCGGCAGCCGCTTGAGTGACGTCGGCGTCGCATTGAAGTAGTTGCGGACCCGACTGGCCCAGCACGGCACGCTGGTCGGGAAGACCGTCTTCCAGCCGCCCGCCCTCAGGGCCGCGAGGTACACGTCCTGGGCGGAGCTTCCAACCCACTTGTCGTAGTTTCTCAGGTCGCTGAGGTTCACGGCTGCACTCTCCCTGGTGCGCGCAATGCCGGGCCACGAAGCACCTGGGCGCAATTAACGAGCAATCACTCGTTAATTTTAATGCGTAGATAACTAATGTTCCAATGAGAGATTCTGATCGACCTGATAACGAAGTCTTTGAGCCCCGGTCCCGTTCCGTTCCCGTGCGAGACACTGCGCCCTAGGCCAGCATCATTTCACCCGCCCGTTCCATCTCGCTTGCCGGTGGCGCTGGCCGCAGGACGCAGGTAGGCGCCCTGCTTCTGAAGCGCGGCCTGCAGCTCACCGACGTCGACGGCTCGCGGCACCACGCCGTGGTTGGCGGCGGTGGCCGCGGCAGCACCGGCGGCATGGCCGGTCAGCCAGCATTGCGGGATTTCGCGCATGAAGGAGTGCGAGGTGGCATCGCACGACAGATGGCGGCCCGGTGCCAGCAAGCCATCGACGGCCCGTGGCACCAGCGCGCCATAGGGTACGGAAATATTGCGGAACTTCGGCGACAGCGACGGACTGACACCGACCTCCGTCGCGTGCGGCGTGCCGTCATCCCACTGCGCGCGCACGATCTTGTCGACGCCGACCAGACGGCGCGTATGGCGCACGCCCATCTGCGGCGCGCTCTGCACGGGATAGGCGTTGGCGAAGCCCGGCGCATGGGCGCGGAAAACGTCCAGATGCTGCCACATCAGGCGACGGCAATAGGCTTCCACTTCGGTCAGATCATCGACACTGAGCGCATCGAAGCCTGATTGCCGTGGCCCCATGAACAGCGCGATGTCATCGCGCCACGACGTGAAGGGCCGTTCGAAGTGCCGTACCTTCTCGCGGCCCAGCGCCATGAAGACGCTGAAGCCTTTCGGATCGGTGGTGCGGAAGTCCATCCAGCGCTTCATGTCGACGCCGGCCCAGATCCAGGCCGTGTTCATGCAGTGATGGATATCGTTCTTCTCGATATCGGTCTCCGACGGCACGCCGGCACGATGGAAGATGTCACCATCGCCCGTGGCATCGACCGTGACCTTGGCGAGGATCGCCTGCCGGCCTTCCTTGCTCTCGAACACGACACCCTTCACGGCGCCGTCCTCGACGATCGGCACCGAGGCCCAGCCATGCAGCACCAGTCGCGCGCCGGCCTCTTCGACGAGGTCGAGCGATACCAGCTTCAGACGCTCGGGACAGACCATGGGTGACCAGGTGACGATGCCGTGAAAGGCTGCCGCGCGCACCGACCAGTAGGCCGCCGTGGCAGCGTCGCGCGAGCCCCAGTCGGCGCGCGCCGGGCCGCAGACATACTCCTTCGGCAGGCGGTCGAAGATCGCCTCGGCCATGCCACGGATCACCGGCTTGCCGTCCCAGTCGGTCATCCGGTCGATCCAGAACACCAGGCCACCGGTCGACAGCCCGCCGAGATGGTTGTAGCGCTCCAACAGGATGACGTCGGCACCCAACCGGGCGGCGCTGACGGCCGCCGCCGTGCCGGCCGGCCCGCCGCCGACGACGAGCACGTCGCACTCGGCGAACACCGGCAACGTGCGTGACGGCTCGACCCAGGTCTTTTGCGGCCGCGCCGGACGCGTCCGGCGGCGACCACCTTCGAAGATCTCCGACTTGAAGAAGAGACGCTCTTCGGCCATCACGCACTCCCAGGCAGGCTGTGGACAATGATACCGCCGCGACCGTATCGGTCCACCTTCCCTTCGCATCGCAGACTTGCGATGGTGCCGTCATGAAGATCGCGACCTGGAATATCAACTCGGTGCGCCGGCGCACCGGCAACCTCACCGATTGGCTGAAGCGCGCGCAGCCTGATGTGCTGCTGCTGCAAGAGATCAAGTGCCAGGACGAGCAGTTCCCCCGGCTCGAAGTCGAGGCGGCCGGCTATTGCTGCACGATCGTGGGCCAAAAAAGCTGGAACGGCGTGGCCATGGTGTCGCGCACGCGACCGCAGGAGGTCGTGCATCGGGCGCTGCCCGGCGACGACAGCGACGTGCAGGCACGTTACGTCGAAGCGCGTTTTGCGACCAGCGCCGGCGGGCTCAACGTGGCGTCGATCTACCTGCCCAACGGCAATCCGGTGGGCACGGAAAAATTCCCTTACAAGCTTGGGTTCATGAACCGGCTGCATCAGCGCGCACAGGCGCTGCTCGACGGCGAAGAGTTGGTGGTGCTCGGCGGCGACTACAACGTCTGCCCGACCGACGTGGACGTCTACGATCCGCCAGCCTGGGCCAACGACGCGCTGTGCCGGCCGGAATCACGCCAGGCGCTGCGCGGGATCCTGAACCTGGGCTACACTGACGCCTTCCGGGCGCTCTACCCCAGCGCCATCAAGGCCTACAGCTTCTGGGATTATCAGGCCGGTGCCTGGAACCGTAACAACGGCCTGCGCATCGACCATCTGCTGCTCTCACCGCAGGCGGCCGACAGGCTCAAGGCATGCGGCATAGACAAGGCCGAGCGCGGCCGGCCGGAGCCGTCGGACCATGTCCCGGTCTGGGTCGAGCTCGACGCTGAGGTTATGGCGGCAGCGTAAGCGCTCTTGTCATCCCGAGCGCAGCGAGGGATCTCCCGGTTGTAGAGTCTCCATCCGCAGGAGATCCCTCGCTGCGCTCGGGATGACAGTTTACTTCTTCAGCAGGTCCTCGACCTTGGGCGTCGGACCGGAGCCATCGATCACGTTGGGCCGGCCGGTATAGGCCTTGGCGAGTTCCATGTAGTGCAGCGCCGACCACTTGAAGACCTGCAGGTCCTTCTCGCCGATGTCGCGCATTTTCTGCGCCGGGTTGCCGGCCCAGAGCTCGCCCGCCTTCACGACCTTGCCCGGCGGCACCAGCGCGCCCGCCGCAACCATGGCGCCGGTCTCGACCACGGCGCCGTCGAGCACGGTGGAATGCATGCCGATGAACGCATCGTCCTGCACCGTGCAGGCATGCAGCAGCGCCAGATGGCCGACCGTGACATTGCGGCCGACGATGGTGCCCTGACGCCCGGCGTTGACATGGATGACGACGCCGTCCTGGATGTTGCTGTTGTCGCCGATCACGATGCCCGGCCCGTCGCCGCGCAGCACGGCGTTGAACCAGATGCCGCACATGGCACCGATCTCGACCTCGCCGATCAACGTGGCGTTGGCGGCGATGAAGGCCGAGGGGTCGACCTTGGGCACGAAGTTGTTGAACGGGACGATGAGACCGGACATCGACGGCATTCCTTTGCGCAGCAGGCGCCCACGGTTTACGCGGCGCGCACCGCAACGTCGAGTCGCCGCGAAATCACCGGCGCCAGCGTTCCGCCAGAAGAAAATGCCCCGGAGAGCGGGGGCTCTCCGGGGCGGCGGGCTTCGCGACCTGGTCGGATCAGGTACTGACGGTCAGGACGGGGGTGAGGACGAGGCCGAAACTCCTGAGCACGCCGAAGAGCTCGCGGTGTCCAAAAGCCTGACACGCCGATGCGAAGCCGGCCTTCTTGGGTGGTTGCTGCAACAGGGAATACGCCGCGTAGGCCTGCAGCAGGCCGGTCTGCTTGTAGTTGCAGTTGCCGTGGATCACGCAGTGGGCACGCCCCAGCGGTCCGGTGGCGTGTACCGAGTCGAGCGAGGTGTTGATCCGGGGATTCTCGCGCGGCGGCATGCCGGCCTGGACCGTTGCGGCGATCTCGGCCAGCGCCACCTCCTGCTGCGCCGGCGGCAGCGGCTTGATCTTTTCTTCGACCATCTTCTGCGTGGCAACGACGTTCAGCATCACCTCGCGGGCAAAAACGCCGCCGACCACCTTGCATGATGCAACGCGCGGATCGTCCTGGAACCAGATCGGGTGACTGGTGCCACCCCATGGCAGGGCGAGCGCCGTGGCGTGTTGTCCTGGTACGTTGACCTCCGTGGTTTCGCTCTGCTTCCACTCCACGAGCTTGTTCTGCTCGAGGTAGTACCACTTGGCCTTGAGGATGGTGAAAATGGTCTGGGTCGAGGCGTAGGTCGGGAACCCCTTCCACAGCACCAGGATATCGAGCGTGTCGAGCCCTGGTGTTTCCAGGCAGATGTTGGCGGCGATCTCACCCGTCGTATACATCTGGGCGACGCCCGGCGAGAGCAGCAGGCCCTTGGCGGCGAACGCCTTACCCCAGCGTGTCTTGGCGTCCAGCACCCAATCCTGCTCGCCGGTTGTATCGGTGTAGTGGCAGCCACTGGCCAGGCAAGCCTCGACAACCTCGGGGCCATACTTGATGAACGGGCCGACCATGTTGCTGACAACCCGGGCGCCGCTGAACAGCTTGGTCAGCGCCTCGACGGTGTGCTCGACCGCGACCACCTCGTGGTCGGCGGTCTCGATACCGGGAATCTTGTCGACCACCGCCTGTGTACGCGCCTTGTCACGGCCGGCAGCGATGAAGGGAACATTCAGCTCCCGCAGGTACTCGCAGACCAGGCGGCCGGTGTAGCCGGATACGCCGTAGACGACGACAGGCCTCTTGTCGCTCATGCCACTTCTCCCAGGGGATTTTTACTGCCTGACCGCCACGTGGTGGCGGTCACATGCCCATGCCGCCGTCAACCGGCAGCCCGACGCCCGTGATGAAGCGGGCTGCGTCCGAGCACAGGAACACCGCCGCATCCGCGACATCACCGACTTCGCCCAATCGGCCCAGCGGTGTCTGTGCGATGACATCGCCGACGGCGGCATCGGTGGTGGGCCACAGCCCCACGGCCACCACGTCGCCGGCCAGCTTCATGCCCATCTCGGTCGGGATCAGGCCGGGATAGACGCAGTTGACGCGCACGCCGTAGCCCAGCTTGCCCGACTCCATCGCGGCAACCCGCGTCAGGCGATCGACCGCGGACTTGGTTGCCGAGTAGCCGGCGATCGAGGGGAAGGCGATCGTGGCGGCGACCGAGGAAATGTTAACGACGGCGCCACCTTTGCCCGCGGCGCCACCGGGGCGCATCGCCCGAAAGGCATGCTTCATGCCCAGGCTGACACCCACGATATTGACGTCGAGCATGCGGCGCAGTTCGGCGGCATCGATGTCGACCACCAGCGCCGTGATCTCGATGCCGGCGTTGTTCACCAGGATGTCAAAACCGCCCAGCGCGGCGACCGTGGCCGAGACCGCCGCCTGCCAGCTGGCGTCATCACGGACGTCGAGCGGCGTGAACCCTGCCTTGACGCCGGTCTTGGCGATCGCACCCGCCGTTTGCAGGCCAAGATCGTTGAGGATGTCGCCGATCATGACGGCAGCGCCAGCCTTGGTGAGAGCTTCGGCAATGCTGGCACCGATGCCGCGCGCGCCGCCGGTGACCAGGGCCTTGCGGCCGGCCAGGTCGAAATTGCCCATTCTTGATTCCTCCAGACTGTTTTTTTGAGCATCGAGCCTTGCCGGCATGGTGGCGGCCCTACGCGGACCGCGATGACCGGCGAGATCCCTCTTCCAGCTGCCGACTCAAGTGCCGTCTTTCATGACAAGTGTCAAGATTTTGTTTTGACAAGTGTATAATCCCGGAACTACTTGCACTGCAATCGTTTGGTCCGATGTGGTATGGTCATTCATTCGTTCCTTGATTGCGGCGACGTCCGTCCCTATTCCCAAGCAGCATCCAAGGGCTTTGACAGCAGGTTTGAGATGGCGTCTGCAGCGATTGAGCAACTTGAGAGAACCCAGCGACGGCGCGCCGACAAGGTCAACGAGCGCCGGGCCGAGCTGGCCGCGGCCGCGCTCCAAACACTGTCGGAACTGGGTTACGCCCGCACCAGCTTGCGCGAGATCGCGCAGAACTCCGAGTTCTCGCACGGGGTGCTGCACTACTATTTCAGCGACAAGGTCGACCTGATCACGTGCTGCGTGCGCCACTACAAGGCGCAATGCGTCACGCGCTACGATCAGGTCAGGACGAGCGCGACGACGTACGAGGAGCTGGCGGCCGGCTTCGCCGCGGCCTTGGCCGATACGCTGCGCCAGGACGCAACGATGCATCGCCTGTGGTACGATCTGCGGTCCCAGGCCCTGTTCGAACCGGCGTTCCAGAACGACGTGCTGGAGATCGACAAGAGCCTCGAGGACATGATCTGGCGCATCATGAGCCGGCTGGCCGAGTTGGCGGGCGAGACGCAGACGTTGCCGCCGTCCCTGCTCTACGCGATGTTCGACGGCCTGTTCCAGCAGGCGCTGTTGAAGTTCCTGGCCGGCGACCCCAACGCGGCGACGGAATTGCAGGCCGGCGCCCGGCAGATCCTGGCCAATGTCTTCAAGGCAGCGACCGCCGGCCGCGCCAAGGCGAAGCCGGTCGTTGTCATCGGTGCGAAGCGCCCCCGGGAACGCGGGCGTCTCGCCCGCTCATGAGCGGGCCAGAGGCCCGCGCTCCCAGGATTTACTTGCCGTCGAGCATGCGGATGATGCCGGAGAAATCCTGCGCACCCCGACCGCCATTGACGAACAGACTGTAGAGCTGCGCCGCCTCGGCGCCCAGCGGCGTGCTGGCGCTGGCAGAGCGCGCCGCCTCCTGGGCCAGCAACAGGTCCTTCAGCATCATCGCCGCGGTGAAACCCGCCTGGTAGTCGCGGTTGGCAGGCGAGGTCGGCACCGGACCGGGCACCGGGCAGTAGGTCGTCAGCGCCCAGCACTGCCCGGATGAGGTCGAAGCGACATCGAACAGCTTCTGCGCATCCAACCCCAGGCGCTTGGCCAGCATGAACGCCTCGGACACGGCGATCATCGATACGCCCAGGATCATGTTGTTGCAGATCTTGGCTGCCTGCCCGTTGCCGCCGCCACCGGCATGCACGATGTTCTTGCCCATCTTCTCAAGAAGCGGCTTGGCGCGCGCGAACGCTGCGTCCGTGCCGCCGACCATGAAGGTGAGCGTACCTGCGGTCGCGCCACCGGTACCGCCTGACACGGGTGCGTCCACCATATCCATGCCGGCCTTGGCCGCCGCCGCCGCCACGGCGCGGGCGCTGTCGACGTCGATGGTCGAGCAGTCGATGAACAGCGTGCCCTTGGCGGCCGCGCCGATCACCGTGCCTTCGTAGACCTCGCGCACATGCTTGCCGGCCGGCAGCATGGTGATCACCACTTCGGCGCCTTTCACTGCCTCGGCGATGCTGGCCGCCTTGCTGGCGCCGCTAGCGACCGCAGCGGCCACGGCCGTGTCCGACAGATCATAGGCCGCCACCTGGTGCTGCGCCTTGAGCAGGTTGGCCGCCATCGGCCCGCCCATGTTGCCCAGCCCAATGAACGCGATCTTCGTCATGATGTCTCCTCCGCTGCGATACTCGGCGTCTGTGGAATGATCAATCGAACGTCAGGTCGTTGGCCACCGGCTCGAAATGCGCCTCGACCATCTGCGCCGTCACGCCGTCGATGGTGGGCGGATTCCATTTCGGACTCTGGTCCTTGTCGATCAGAACCGCGCGCACGCCCTCGTAGAAATCCTCGCCCGGCCGCATGCAAGCCTGCGCCATGCGGTACTCGATCGTCATCGTGTCCTCGAACGAGCGGTTGGCGCAGCGCCGCAGCTGTTCCAGCGTGATCTTCATGGCCGTCGGCGACATCTTCGACAGCACGTCAATCTGCTTCTGCGCCCAGTCGCCGCTGTGTGCCCTGAGCTTGGTGATGATCTCCTGCAGTGTCGCTGCCGAGAAACAACGGTCGATATCTTCCATGATGGCCGGCAGCGTGGGCGCGCCGGGATCGGTCGCGAACGTCGCGACCACCATGTCGACCTTGCGACGCGCGTTGTCGCCGGACAGATCGGCGGCGCCCAATGCGGCCACGAGCTCGGGCAGCTTGGCACTGGGCACGTAGGCCTGCACGATGCCGGCCCACTGCGCGTCGGCGGCCTTGAGGCGATGGCCGGTCAGCGCCAGGAACGCACCCAGCGCGCCGCGCAGCCGGCACAGGAAGTAGCCGCCGCCGACGTCGGGAAAGAGGCCGATCGCCGTCTCGGGCATCGCGAACAGGAACTTCTCTGTCGCGATCGAGTGCGTGCCGTGCACCGACAATCCGACGCCACCACCCATGTCGATGCCGTCGATCAGGCTGATCCAGGGCTTGCGAAAGCGATAGATGCGGTGGTTGATGATGTATTCTTCGCGAAAGAAATCGCGGCGCAAGGTGCCGTCCGATTCATCGCGCATCTCGCGGTAGAGGCCGGCCACGTCGCCGCCGGCGCAGAAGGCCCGCTCGCCGGCACCGCGCAGCACCACGGCCTTGATCGCCGGATCGCTTTCCCACACCGGCAGCACGCGCTCCATCTCGCGGATCATACCCAGAGTCAGTGCATTGAGCGCCTTGGGCCGGTTGAGGGTGATCACTCCCAGGCCGTGCTGCACGTCGAAGAGGACTTCAGGTTCGCTGGTCAATACGGTGCTCCTTGTTTCTCTCCTTCTCCCGCTTGCGGGAGAAGGTGGACGCCGCGCAGCGGCGGCCGGATGAGGGGCTAAGGACCTCGACTGCGGCCCCTCACCCTCCCATTGCGCTACGCGCAATGGGCCCCTCCCTCTCCCGCTTGCGGGAGAGGGAACTAACCCGTCAACAGTCGGCGTGAGATCACGATGCGCATGATCTCGTTGGTGCCTTCCAGGATCTGGTGCACCCGCAAATCGCGCAAGTAGCGCTCGATCGGGAAGTCCTTGAGATAGCCATAGCCGCCATGCAGTTGCAGCGCTTCGTTGACGATGCGAAAGCCTGCATCGGTGGCGAAGCGCTTGGCCATGGCGCTGGCTTGAGTCGCGTCGGGCGACTTGGCATCGAGCAGCGCGGCGGCCTTGTGGATCAGCAGCCGGGCCGCTTCCAGATCGGTCGCCATGTCGGCCAGCTTGAACTGCGTGGTCTGGAAATCGGCCAGCGGCTTGCCGAACTGCTTGCGCTCGATGACATAGCGCGACGCCGCCTCCAGGCTGGCGCGGGCACCACCCAGCGAGCAGGCACCGATATTGATGCGCCCGCCGTCGAGCCCCATCATCGCCACCTTGAAGCCGTGTCCTTCGGGCCCCAACCGGTTGGCCGCCGGCACGCGGCAGTTCTCGAAGATCACGGCGGCGGTGGGCTGGCTGTTCCAGCCCAGCTTGTCCTCCTGCTTGCCGAACGACAGGCCCGGCGTGCCGCGCTCGACGACCAGCGCCGAGATGCCGCCGGCACCATCACCACCGGTCCGCACCATGACGACATAGGTGTCACTGCGGCCGCCGCCGGAGATGAAGGCCTTGGTGCCGTTCAGCACGTAGTGATCGCCATCCAGCACGGCCCGCGTGCGCAAGGCGGCGGCATCGGAGCCGGCGCTGGGCTCCGTCAGACAGTAGCTGGCGAAATGCTCCATCGAGCACAGCTTGGGCAGGAAGCGCTGGCGCTGCGTATCGTCGCCGAAGGCGTCGATCATCCACGCCGCCATGTTGTGGATCGAGATGTAGGCCGCCGTGCTGGGACAGGCCGCCGCCAGCTCCTCCATGATCAGTGCCGCATCCAGACGCGTGAGCCCGCTGCCGCCGACATCGTCCTTCACGTAGATGCCGCCGAAGCCGAGTTGAGCCGCCGCCCGCAGCGTATCCTCGGGGAAGAACTTCTCGGCATCCCAGCGCGCCGCGTGCGGCGCCATTTCCGCCTGCGCGAACGTGCGGGCGGTTTCCTGGAAGGCGCGCTGGTCGTCGGTGAGTGTGAAATCCATGCGTGTCCCGCTGTGTCGCGCGCGAGAATAGAGGCGTGCCGCCTGCTGTCAACGCGCCGCGACAGGGGCGGTCCCGGGATCGCCGGGCGGAACGGCGGAGAGGTTCAGCGCGGTGGTACAGGGATCCGGCGCCGGCGGTGGCGCATCGAGTCGCCGCAGGCCAAACTCCGTGCAGCCGGGCCCCTCGACCCGGCCGCGCATGGAACGGCCATTCCGGCCCAGGATGCCGTGGAAGTTCACCACGACGTAGTCGGGCGGCCGCACCAGCCAGCGGCTCTCGTCGCTCTCAAGGACAAACGCGCGCGTGTCGGGATCGAGGTGACCGGACATCTTGAAGCATCCGGTCGGCACGCCGGGGTTCTGCGGCACGGCATAGAAGTGGAACACGGCCTCGACCGCGTTGCCGACGCCCTGGCGGATGGTGAGATTGATGCCGGTCAGACCCTGGGCACAATCGTACGTGCCCCGCCAGTAGCCGGTGAGCGACGCCTCCTGGGCCGATGCCGTGGCACCCATGGTCACGGCAAGAGTGCCCGCCAGCGCTAATCGTCTCATCCCGCCTCCTCCTGTCGTCGACCCCGTTGCAGCATGGCCGGCGCCGGTCCATAACGCGGCCAGCCGGCTCGGACACGGCTGCCAGAGGACGACATCATGCCGCCGCGTTTCACCACGCTTGGTGCTTATCCTACGACCCGCATGCGCCGCAACCGGCGCAGCGACTGGTCTCGCCGCCTCGTTGCCGAGACGAAGCTCAGCGTCGACGACCTGATCTGGCCGGTGTTCGTGCAGGACGGCACCAACAGCCGCACGCCGGTGGCCTCGATGCCCGGTGTCGACCGCCTGTCGATCGACCTGTTCGTCGAAGCGGTCAAGCAGGCGCGTGATCTCGGCATCCCGGCCGTCGCGATTTTCCCCGAGGTCGACGCCGCCAGGAAGACCAGCGACGCCCGCGAGGCCTACAACCCCGACAACCTGGTGTGCCGCGCCATTCGCGCCGCCAAGAAGGCAGCGCCCGGCATCGGTATCGTTTGCGACGTGGCACTGGATCCGTTCAACGCCGACGGTCACGACGGCATCGTACGCGGCGAGGAAATCCTCAACGACGAATCAGTCGAGGTGATGATCAAGCAGGCGCTGGTGCAGAGCGAGGCCGGCTGCGACGTGCAGGCGCCATCCGACATGATGGACGGCCGCATCGGCGCCTTCCGCAAGGCGCTCGACAAGGCTGGCTACCAGCATGTGCAGTTCATGTCTTATGCCGCCAAGTATGCATCGTGCTTCTACAATCCGTTCCGCGATGCCATCGGCAGCCTGGGCGCGCTCAAGGGTGACAAGAAAACCTACCAGATGGATCCGGCCAACTCCGACGAGGCGCTGCGCGAGGTCGGCCACGACATCGCCGAAGGTGCCGACATGGTGATGGTCAAGCCCGGCCTGCCCTATCTCGACATCGTGCGACGCGTGAAGGACGCCTTCGGCGTGCCGACCTATGCCTACCAGGTGAGCGGCGAGTACGCCATGCTGCGCGCCGCCGCCGATCATGGCTGGTTGGTGTGGGACAAGGTCCTGCTGGAGACGCTGGCCTGCTTCAAGCGCGCCGGATGCGACGGCATACTCACATACGGCGCCGTGGACGCAGCAAAGCTGCTGCGCGGCCGCTAACAGATCCTTGTCGGAATGAGTTGGCGCGAGCGGAACCGATCATGCGTACCATCGCCTCGGCGCGGGCGCTGCTGATCGATCCGCAAGGCCACGTGCTGCTGATGCGGCTCGCCGCAACACGCATCGCGCTGGGTGACGTCGCGGCACGCCCGATGTTCTGGGTCACACCGGGCGGCTCGCTCGATCACGGCGAGACGTTCGAGGCCGCGCTGCAACGCGAAGTCTGGGAGGAAACGGGGCTGCGCCTGACGGATCCCGGTCGCTGGGTGTGGACGGGCGAGAAGGAAATCGTCCGCGCTGGCGAACGCGTGGCAACGCTGGCACGGGTCTATGCCCAGCGCGTCGCCCGGTTCGAGCCCACACCGCAGCGCCTGACCGCCGAGGAGCACGACCATTTCCGCGGCTTTCGCTGGTGGTCCGCCGACGCGATCGCCGCATCGGGCGATCGCTTCGTGCCCCGCGGCCTGGCGCAGCTGCTGCGCGACCTGCTCACCGACGGATGGCCCCCCGATCCGATCCGGATCGAGGTTTAGGCCGCGCCGCTGAACACGGGCTAACGAACGCCTGGCAGATCCGTCACGTATTCGATCTTGAGGTCGGGTGCGATGGTGTCGATCTGGACTCGAAGATCGGGCACCGCCGTGACGGTCTGCCACTTGCCGCAGGCGTTGGGCAGTGACGACACCTCCATGACCCTGAGGTCGGCGCCCAGGCTCACGATGTCGATCTTGAGGTCGGCACCGGACGTCACGAACTGCACCCGACCCCAGAGCTGCTTGCCTTTGAAGGTGCAATCCCGACCGAGCTTGCCTTGGCCGAATGCCGGGCTCGCCGTCACGAAGATGACAACCGACGCCCAGCGCAGCACCGCGAACGTCATGTGCCTCGGCGCAGGCACGCTAGGGCACGCCGGGGAAGGCGGTCACGTATTGGACCTTGAGGTCGGAGAAGCTGGTGACGACCTGGACCTTCAGGTCGGGATAGGCCGTCACGGTCTGCCATTTGCCGCAGGAGTCGGGGAACGCCGTGACCTTGAGGACCTTCAAATCGGCGAATGCCGTTACCAGTTCGATCTTCAGGTCGGCGCCGGATGACACGAACTGCACCTTGCCCCAAAGCCTCTTGCCCTTGAACGAGCAGTCCTTGCCGACCTTGTCCTCGGCGGCCGCCGTGCCCAGTCCCAGGAGAAGAAAGAGCGAAGCCCATCGCATCACAGCTGAGATCACGGATATCTCCTGTCGGGACTCTTGAATCACCCGAACATACCATGGCGAGCGGCCTCGTTCTTGGACAGGAGTGCAATACCAGACCTATTCGGATACAGCGCCCGGTGCCCGGCCCCGTATCGAAACCAGGTCACCTTTCCCGCTTCATGAAGCTTTCGAAGGCCCTGTCGTGCCATGGAATTTGGCTACCCGCGGCATGAAACCCGACATGGCCGCCGCCATCGGCGAGCAAGGGCACCAGTGCCGGGTTCGCCGTCCAGTCGACGCCACGGTAGATCGACATCGGGATCCATGGATCGTCGGCGGCAGCGATCACCAGGGTTGGCGTACGGATCGCCGGCATGAAGCGCAGGGCCTTGTTCTTGTCATAGTAGTCCTCGGCGCCGGCAAATCCATGCCGTCGCGCGATGAAGCGGTCGTCGTATTCCCAGACTGTGTTGGCGGCCATGATGGCGCTGCGTTCGGCCGCCGTCAGCCGGGCGCCCTCGGCCGTCGCCTCGCGCTTCATGGCGGCGATGATGTAGCGATGATAGAGCCAGTTGCGCGGCCGCATCATGTACTGGCAGGTCGCCGACAAGTCGACCGGCGCCGACACGGAAACCGCGGCTTGCAGCGGCGCCGAGGCGCCCTCCTCGCCGAGATACTTCAGCAGCATGTTGCCGCCCAGCGAGAAGCCGACCGCCACCAGACCACGCGCGGTGAGGTCGGCCGGCAGCAGCCGGAGCACGGCACGAAAATCCTGGGTCCGGCCGGCATAATAGATGTCGCCGCACAACGGCCGTGACGGACCGGCGGCGCGCAGATTAAGCCGCACCACCGCGTGACCCAGGGCCAGGAAATGCCGCGCCGTGTTCAGCATGTAGGCGCTGCTCTCGCTACCGGTCAGCCCATGGATCAGGATCAGCGCCGGGCCGCCGTTGTCGGTGGGCGGCCGATCCAGTGTCGCCAGAAGCGTGTCGCCGCTGCCATCGTCCATCGGCAGCCGCAGCCGCTCGCTGGACGCGGCGTCGTTTCGCGCCGCCTGCGGCCGCAGCTTGTTGGCCAGCGTCTGCAGATCACCCGTCAGCCAGGGGAAGCGCGGCCGGAACGGCGGCAGGTCGAGCGAAGACACGGTCATCGCCGGTCGTTGTACCGCACGCCGTAGCCGAACGCGACACTGCGCGATCGGCGCGGCGGCACGTCAGAAGCGGCGTGTGAGCGTCGCGATGACGGTACGGCGGTTGCCCACGAAGCAGTCGCCGAACGTGCGGCAAGCCGTGTAGTAGCGCTTGTCCAACAGGTTGGCGGCATTCACCGCCAGCGACCAGCTCTTCCAGTCCACGGCCACCAGCCCGTCGGCCAGCGTGTAGCTCGGGGTATTGAGCTTGCCGGGACCGACCGAAGACTGGGTCGGCCCGACATAGCGCAGGCCGAGCCCGACCCGCACCGCCCAGTCATCGCTGAGCTTGAACGTCCTGACACCCCAGATCGACGCCATGTGCTTGGGCACCGAGTCAAGCCGCTCGCCGATCTCGGTGGGATCACCGCTCTGGACGATCTTGGCGTCGGTGTACGTGTAGGCGCCGATCAGATTGAGCTCCGGGGTCACGGCCCACGATGCTTCCAGCTCGATACCGCGCGAGCGGACCTTGCCCGTCTGCACGGTGTTCAGCACATTTTCCGGATCGTTGGTCAGCCGGTTGGTCTCGCGGATGTGAAAGGCCGACAGCGTGACCAGCGTACCCGGTTCGGGCTGCCACTTGATTCCGGCCTCATACTGGCGGCCGCGTTGCGGCTTGAACGAATTGCCAAAAAGGTCGAGACCGGAAACGGGCTGGAACGATTCCGAGTAGCTGACATAGGGCGAGAAGCCGTAGCCGACATCGACAATGAGGCCGACGCGCGCGCTGACCGCGTTGTCGACCGTGTGCGTGTCCCCAACCCGCGCCTCGGCGTGATCGCGGCGGATGCCCAGCACGAGGGACGCCCAATTGCTGTAGCGGATCTGGTCCTGGATATAGACCCCAATCTGCGACTGGCGCAGCGTAGGATTACGCTCCAGCGGCGGCAGATCGAAGTTGCCGTAGACCGGACTGTAGGCATCGATCGGCGTTGTCGCGCCCGATGCCTGGGAGCCCTTCAGGCGGAAATTGACGTAGTCGAGTCCGACAAGAACCTTGTGCGTCAAAGGCCCGGTCGTGAAATCGAATTGCAGGTTGTTGTCCGTGGTGAAAGCCCGGTTGCGCTGCCGGACTTCGTAGGTCAGGCGGTCGAGGGTGCGGCCGTCGGGGTGAAAGGGATTGTCGGGGTTCGTGTAGACGTCGGGAAAAATCTCGACGAAGTGCACCTTCGATTTCACGAAGCGCGTGCTGCTGTTCACCTTCAGCCAGTCGTTGAAGCGGTGGTCGATCAGCAGCGTGCCGGCGACCTGCTGGGTCGCCAGCGTATCGCCGGTCGGCTCGCCCAGAAAACGACGGTCCGACAGACGCCGGCCACCCGGCGCCTTCAAGGTCGCGGTGACCGGCATGAACTGCTGGCTCGATGCCGTGGTGTCCTTCTGGAACAGGCCCAGCAGCGTGACGCTGGTGCGGTCGTCCGGCCGCCACAGCAGCGACGGCGCGAAGAGATAGCGGTCATTGGG
>Ga0187894_10001900_pt1 | contig 26033 bp, 19 predicted proteins | sample GBC1701081metaG_FD_136650 | JGI IMG/M metagenome (GOLD analysis project Ga0187894, IMG submission 136650) | White microbial mat communities from a lava cave in the Kipuka Kanohina Cave System on the Island of Hawaii, USA - GBC170108-1 metaG ... | reverse complement strand
GTCGATTACATGGGCGGTGCGCCGGCGCGCCCGTGGTGGAAGTACACGGCGAGGCGAAAGAAACTGGGCTTGGGGCTTGGGGCCTGAGGCTTGAGGCTTGGGGTCGCTCCGCCACGGCGAATATGCGAGGCGGCGGATCTTCGACTTGAGGCTTAAGCGGTCTGACTCGTCACCTAGACACCTCGACACCTCGACACCTTCCCCTTCTTGCCTGCGTCGTGCGCCGCATCACGGGCGTCCGCCGCGGCGGACAGCCCGTGCCACGGGGCTCACCCTTCGTCGCTTCGTCGCGGAGTTCATCCGCCGTGGCGGATCACTCCGTCGCTTCCCTTTCCATACACTCCCCCCATGCGGGCCATCGTCACCGGCCAGGTCGGCATGGACAAGAAGGACTACCTCGGCGAGGTGACCGATTTCGCCGGGCGCCAGGGCGAGTCCATCTCGCTCTACAACGTGGGCGACAAGATGTACGCCGAGGGGCGCGACATCCGCCCCGGGCGGATCCTCGACCTGCCGTGGTCGCGACTGACGTCGCTGCGCCGGGCGGCGTTCAAGGACATCATCTCCGACGCGCGCGAGCGCCCGAAACTGATCGTCAACACCCACGCCACCTTCCGCTGGCGCCACGGCCTCTTCAGCGCCTTTGACTTCGACCAGATCGCCGAACTCGGCCCCGACCTCTTCGTCTGCCTCGTGGACAACATCGAGGTGGTGCACCACCGCCTGCACCGCGACCACGACATCGACGCCACGCTCAAGGACTGCATGGTGTGGCGCGAGGAGGAGATCCTCGCCACCGAGATGGTGGCGCAGGCCGAGCGCAAGCCCTTCTACATCCTCAGCCGCGGGCGGCACCAGTCCACGGCGGTGACGCTCTTCCGGCTGATCTGCCGCCCCGGGATGCGCAAGGTCTATCCCTCATTCCCCATGAGCCATGTGGTGGACATGCCCGAGGTGCTCGCCGAGATCGATTCGTTCCGTGCCGAACTGGCCAAGCATTTCATCACGTTCGATCCCGGCGATGTGGACGAGAAACTGCTCCTGGATCGCGCCACGGCCGCCGCGAGCGCCGGCAACGTGGACAAGTTCCTCGAGGTGATCCCCCACTCCTTCGCCGGATCCCGGACCGTGGCCGAGCCGATCCGCGTGCGGGTGCGCGAGGTGCTCGATATCGCCGGTGACATCGACGGGCAGATCTACATGCGCGACTTCAAGCTCATCGATCAGTCCGACATGATCGTGAGCCTGATCCCGGAGCTGCCCGGGGGAGTGCCCGGGCTCTCCAGCGGCGTGGAGCGCGAACTCCAGCACGCCTTCGAGCACACCAAGGAGGTCTACGTCGTCTGGAAGCCGAAGAAGAGCCCCTCGCCTTTCATCACCGAGACGGCGACGAAGATCTTCAAGAGCGTGCCCGAGGCCCTGGCGCACTTCGAGACCGAGGGCATGTTCGCGACCGCGAATCTCTTTGGTCATTAGTGCCCAAGCGAGTGCCTCTCAGCGAGGCCCGGCAGGAGCGCGGGCGAAGATCGCCGCCGGGCCGAGCGCGGAGAGGCCGAGCGGCCCATTGCAGGAAAGCGAAGGCAGGATGCCGAGCGCCGAAGTTACTCCGGCGGCTCGCTGATCCAGAAGAGCACGGCGAAGAGAAACAGGACCGCGCCGGCCAGTTCGGCCAGCTCCTCGACGTCCAACTGAACGTGCGACTCGAACGCGCCGCGCAGCACATCGTCCATCACCCAGCCAAGCGCCAGGCACGCAAAGGCGCAAGACAGCAGCCAGGAGGCGAGGTGACCGCGGCGCAGCCAGCGGAACGGCCGCGGGCGCGCGAGCATCGGAGGCACGCTCAGCGCCAGCCCCAGCGCCACCGCCGCGCCGGCCCACGCGGCCTTCACCTTCAGCGGCACCTGCCCGTCGGTCCACCAGTCCAGCCGGTATCTCACTCCCCACTCGCCCAGCGATTGCGGGTTCAGCCGGATGTGCAGGTCCAGTTCGCGCGCGCCGGCGAGCGCCGCCAACAGGCCGAGCCAGAACACAAGCCAGCGCTGCCGCGGGGCGCGGCAGGCCCACCAGAACGCGAGGCCGATCAGCCCCGACTGCGCCCAGATGAGAACCTGCGATTCTTCGATGAGCCCGTCTTCGCCCCACACGCCCCTCGCCGGATCGGCGAGGAGCATCGCCAGCACGCCGGCGAGAAAGAGCAGCAGGACGCCCAGAGCGATGACCGAAGTTCTCGGACCGCCGAGCGACCGAATCAATCCGCCCTCGGGCATCGCCGCTGATGCTACCGCACAGCGCGCGAAGAGCGCGAAACTGGGGGCCGGCCTCGCGCGAATCGAGCGATGAATCGCCTTTCAGTCCGCTTGACTGAGCGCGGAAAGCGGGCACACTCCCACGACTCCGATCACGGCGCGATTCGTTGCCGCGCCGGGCCGACGGGGCCGCCACCGGGCGGAACGGCCACGATCGGGGCGGGCGCTGCGCCGGAGGAGTCGCAGCGCTGGGGCAGGAAGGGAAGAGAGAGGCATGTCACAATTCGAATCCGTACGCAGCGGCGCGCTCCGTGCAGGCGTGCTCGTGGTGATGCTCGTCGCGGCTCAGGTCCACGCCGGCGTGATCTACCACGTCGGTGAGTCCTGCACCAACAACAACGCGGGCGATGTCGCGATCGGTTTCGCCCAGCTGAGCGTGGAGGTCAGCGACGCCGGCGGCGGATTGGTGGACTTCAAGTTCGTGAACGCCGGCCCGCTCGCGTCCTCGATCACGGACTTGTACTGGGACGACGGTTCGCTGCTCGGGATCTCGTCCGTCGTCTCCGGTCCCGGGACCAACTTCTCGCAGGGCGCCAGCCCGGGAAACCTGCCCGGCGGCAACAACTGCTCGCCCCCCTTCGTCGCCAGCGCGGGCTTCTCGGCCGACTCGAACCCGCCGACTCAGCCCAACGGCGTGAATCCCGGCGAGTTTGTGACTGTCCGGTTCAGCCTCATCGGCGGCCAGACGTACGCGGACGTGATCAGCGAATTGGACTCCGGCGCGGTGCGCATCGGCATCCACGTCCAAGGGTTCGCTTCCGGCGGCAGCGAGGGCTTTGTGTTTGTCCCGGGCCTGGCGCCGACACCCGGCGCCGCCGGGCTGTTCGCGCTCGCGGGACTCCTGGCATTTCGCCGCCGGCGATGAACTCCCGACTGCCGCAGGCTGCCTGATCGTTTCGACGCTGAGGTCCCCAGGGGAAACCCGAATCCGACATCCGGGGGAACTTCCCAGGTCCCCAGTCTCCCTACTCAAGTCACCCTAATTTCAGGACTTGTCCCGCAAAACACGCGTGGACGGCTTGCAAGCCCCCATAACGCGGTAATAATCGGGGTAGGTTCGGCCAAGGTGCGGGGTGTATTCGCGCCGGGTCTCAGGGGCTCGCCTATGGCGGGAAGACCCCGGCTGAATCTCCGAGGTGTCCGGGTCGGGCACGCGCGGACTCGCTGGGAAGGGAAGTCGACATGTCGATTCAGTGGACCTCGCGCGGGGTTGCGCTGCCGGTGGCATCGCTCGTTTTGGCCTTTGGCGCGGCGGAAGCTCGCGCCGGCATGTTCAGCATCACGTATGGCGTCTGCGAGTCCTGCACGAACAACGACGCGGGCGACGTGGCCATCGGAATGGCGCAGTTGTTCGTGGAAGTGATCGACTCCAGCCCCGGTTTCGTTGATTTCAAATTCACGAACGTGGGACCACTCGCCTCTTCGATCGCCGACATTTATTTCGATGACGGCTCGCTGCTGGGAATCTCGACGATCATCAACGGCCCGGGGACTTCGTTCTCTCAGGGCGCCAGCCCCGGCAATCTGCCGGGCGGCAACAACTGCGATCCGGCGTTCGTGACCACCGCGGGCTTCTCGGCCGACTCCGATCCGCCGGTCCAGCCTAACGGCGTGAACCCGGGAGAAATGGTCACGATCCGATTCAGTCTGGTCGGCGGCCAGACCTTCGCCGACGTGATCGACGAGATCAGCGGCGGCACGCTCCGCATCGGCATCCACGTGCAGGGCTTCTCGAGTGGTGGGAGCGAGGGCTTTGTCTTCTGCCCGGACCCCGTGCCCGCCCCAGCCGCCTTTGGAATGCTCGGAATCCTCGGCGTCGCTGCGCTCAGACGCCGGCGCTGAAGCGCCCGTCCATCCGTGACGCTTTCGATCAACCCACCCGGCGGCCTCCCGCCGGGCTTTTCATTGTTGGCTGCGCCGGTTTCGTCCGAACCGTTCGTTGCCGAGCCTCGGATACAGGTCCATACTTGACTTGGGTGGCCGCCCACCGCGGCCGGTCAACGTGAATGACTGAGGAGTTGCCATGGTGCGGGTTCGTCCATTCGTCCTCGTTGCGGTTGGGTTTCTGGCAGCAGGCACTCGAGGCCAGTCCTTCAATATCGACTGCAACGTGGCCGCGGGCGTCGGGGCGGGCGTGCCAACCGACGCGTTCGCCGGGGCGGCGCTGCAGGCCGGACGCTGGAACAACATCGGCGTCGGCACGGGACCCTTCGCGCTCGTGGACCTGGCGGGCGCGGGCACGGGCGTCACGCTGTCGCGCACCAACGGGACCTTGTTCAACTTCAACAACGCCAACACCAGCGGCGACTTCCAGCTGCTCTTTGACGACATCCACGATCTCGGCGCCGCGCCGGGCGCCTCGACCTACACCATCTCGGGGCTCTTCCCGGGCGTGTACTCGGTCTTCGTCTACGCGATCGCCCCCGACTCCTCGACCGCGCGCACCAGCATCTTCGTGAGCGGCTCCACGAGCACCAACCCCCAGGCCTGCGGCGGCGTGATGCCGGTCAACTCCTTCGCGCTGGGCGTGAACTTCACGCAGCACATCGTGACCGTGCCGCCGACCGGCGCGGGCGCGAACCAGATCACGATTATCTGCACCGGCACGGTCAACCTCGGCTCCGTCAACGGCCTTCAGCTGCGCCTCGATAAGGCGGGCCCGGTTTTCGTCGACGCGAGCGCCGGCGGGCTGAACAACGGGCGCACCTGGCCCAACGCGTTCACGGACCTGCAATCGGCGCTCGACCTGCCGCCGCTGCTCCGGGCGTCGAGCGTGGAGATCTGGGTCGCCGACGGCATGTACTTCCCGAGCAAGCGCACCGACGCCGCCGACGCGCGCTCGGCCTGCTTCCAGTCCACGGGGATCGTCAACCTCTACGGCGGCTTCAACGGAACCGAGACAATGCAGACGCAGCGCGACCCGGCTGTCAACGAATGCACGCTCAGCGGCGAGCGCGGCGCTTCCGGGCCCGGGGACAACTGCTACAACGTGATCCTCGTCGAAGCCACCACGACCCTCGCCTACCGGATCTTCGGATTCACGATCAGCGGGGCCAACAACACCCGTGACCAGTGCGCCGGGGATTGCGTGCAATCCTACGGAGGCGGGCTCTTCAACAACGGGGCGCCGATCATCGTGCGCGACTGCATCTTCCGGGACAACAACGCCGGCTGCGAGAGCGGCATGGGCTGCCCGGCGATCAGCGCCGGGTTCGGGGGCGGGATGCTCTGCCTCGGCGCCAACGCCGCGGTCGTCGGGTGCACGTTCCTCAACAACACCGCCCGCTTCGGAGCCGGTCTGTGGATCGAGGGAGATTCACGCATCGCCAACTGCCGTTTCCTCGGCAATGACGCAACCCTCAGCGGCGGCGGCGCCCGCGGTGCGGACACCTGCGAGTTCCACAACTGCTTCTTCAGCGGCAACACGTGCGGCGACGGTTCGAGCATCCAGAGCGGCGCGGCGTTCCACACCTCCAATCCCAACCGCCTGATCAACTGCACGTTCGTCGGCAACACCGGGCCCGCGGGCGTCGAGACGATCTCGAACAACCCGGCCGGCGCCTCAACGCTGACCATCTCCAACTGCATCGTGTGGAACAACCCGGGCATCGGCGCGACGCAGGGCACGGTTTCGATCTCGCACAGCGATATCCAGGGCGGCGCCGTCGGGACCATGAATCTCAATGTCGACCCTCTGTTCGTCGACGCGGACGGGCCGGACAACACCTTCGGCACTCCCGACGACGATCCGCGCCTCTCCGGCTGCTCGCCCGTCATCGACGCGGGGAGCAACTCGCTGCTGCCCCTGGACAGCGCGGACGTGGACGGGGACAACTTCGTCGGTGAGACGCTGCCGCTGGACCTGCTCGGCGCCGCGCGCCGGGTCGAATCGCTCGGCTCTCCCAACACGGGCACCGGCACGTCACCAATCGTGGACATGGGCGCGCACGAGTATCCGGGAACGCCTCCGCTCACCGGCGATGCCGACTTCGACCGCGATGTGGACTTCAACGACACGCTGGAAGTGCTGGCGAGCTTCGGCGCGGACTACGGACCGCCGGGCAGCGGGCCGGGCGACGCCGACGGCGACGGCGATGTGGACTTCAACGATGTGCTGGCCGTGCTCAGCGGCTACGGCGCCATGTGCCCTTGAAGCGCGCGCCAGCGCCGCGAGCGATGCCGCGTTTCTGAATCGTCCGCCGCAGCGAAGCGCGACATCCCTTCAGCGCGTCCGAACGATTTCCTTCCGACCGGACGCCGCACGCGCGCCGTTCGCGGCGCAGCGCTGAGGCCTGCCGGGCAGGCCACGGGCTCACACACAAACACAATTGGACGGCATCTCACTGCGGGACGCGCGGCGTCGTGGCCGCCCTCCTGTGGCGCGGGTTCGCGTGAATCCCGCCCCACTTTGACGCCTGAGCACCTCGCGACTTCCTCCGTTCTCTGAAAGGAGAAAGACATGCGTGGCTTGAATCACCTGGTCTCTGCGGCGTTCGTGATATCTCTGTGCGGGCCGGCCGGCGCCGCCTTCGAGGGCGCGACCTTCAATGCGATCGTCCGCACCGAAGCTCGGCACTTCGGGCCGCCCTACCCCATCCCGCCGATCGATGTGGACGGCGGACAATTCCCCGGCGTCGGTGAGTACTTCTCGGCGGCCTACGACTCGAGCCTGCAGGCAAGCGCTTGCCACGCCGAGCTGGAGTTCACGAGCGACGATCATCGGATCGCGGGCACATGGCGCGCCACGGGCGAGGCCGGGTGCGGATTCCCGGGGTCGTGTGAAGCCATAGCCACTGCAGCGCTGTCCGTGCGCTTCACGCTCAACGAAGCCAACGAGTTGCTGTTCTCGCTTGGCTCTACGGGTTCATACTCCGGCGCGGGCTCCGTGCAAATCGTGCTCGTCGATCTTGACGATGGGATGAATGGCATGCCCCCGCCCAGCATGGTGATTCACATGACGCCGAACGGAGACTTCGGCAACGTTCGCTTCACAATCGCCCCGGGGCCGTATGAACTGTTCATCGGAGCCATGGTCAGTGCGCAGGGCGGGCCCAACTCGTTGGGAAACGCCACGCTGGATCTGGCTCTGGTCGTCGCCCCCCTGCCCGGGCCGGTCACGTGCCTGGGAGACGCCGACGGCGATTCCATGGTCGTGTTCAATGACATTGTGGCGGTTCTGGCCAACTACGGCGCGGTCTACTTCCCGCTGAGCGGGCCCGGCGACAGCAACGGCGACGGCCGCGTGAACTTCGACGACATCATCGGCACGCTGGCCCGCTACGGCTCGGATTGCCGGTGAGGCCCCGGGCCGCACTACCGCGGCCGCAGCGCGCAACTCGATTCAAGGCCCAGGCATCGCGGACCCCCGCGATGCTTTTTCGTGGACAGGCACGAGAAAAAAGAACGCCGGGCGCGTCGGATCCGGCGGTCGCATCCCGCTCCGAGCGGGTGGGGTCCCGCGCCGCCCTTGCCCGACACGACCGGCGCCCACAAGGAGGCACTCAGTCAGGGGATCCTGCGATCCCATCCGAAAGCCGGCCGTCGGCGTTGCCCGACAACCGGCGCTCCAAACCAGAATCCAGCTTCTCCCCGAGCGGCGCCGTTCGGCGTCGCCGCTCTTCCTCTCCCTCGGCCCAGCGGCCTCTCTTCCCCACCGATGCGGGCCCGCGCCCGCGCTTCCGTCGTCCGATCCGTCGCCGAATCGCGGTTCACGTTCCAGGCGTGCCGCGTCTTTGCCTTGGTGGCGTCTCGCGGCTGATCCGCGAATCGAAGCGCCCTGGCGTCTACCTGAGCCTCGCGGTTCATCCGCGAGCGAATCGACTCTCCGGACTATTCCAGCCCGTCGGTTCACCCGACGGGCGTTCTACACCCTCTCAACCGCACGAGCGCAGCGACGTGCGGGTCTCTCTAATGGCAGGGGCGCGCACGTCGATCGTGCCGCGGATCTTTCGGCGCGCCCTGCCCCGCGTGCGGTTCGATACGCACAAGAACCGGCTGAGGCGTCCCGGCCTGCGCACCTGCCGGGAGCGCCACGTGGGCAAGGCCGAGTCTGCTCGTGTCGTCCGAGGCTTGGGGTTGGCCGTGTGTTTGCCGAACTCACCCTGTGCCAGGGAGCGAGCGAGCAACTCTCCCTTCCACTCTTTCGCTTCGCCCACGCCGCGCCAGAGGTTCCACCATCCGGTGCTTTTTTTCGAACCCCCGGCGTTTACGCGCTCCACCATCTTTCCACGCCCCCGGGTATCGTCTGATCGTGCCGCGCTACCGGCTCACCATCGCTTACGACGGCACCGACTTCTGCGGCTGGCAGAAGCAGGAACCGCCGGATTTGTCGCAAGAACCGGGCGACGACGGCGTTCGTCCGCGGCTGAAGATGCGCTCCGTCCAGCAGGCGGTTCAGGACGCGGTGCGCGAGGTCGTTCGCCAGCCCGTTTTCGTCAGCGGCTCCAGCCGCACGGATTCCGGCGTGCACGCCTGGCATCAGACCGTCGCCTTCACGGCGGAGGGCGAAACAGGGCGCCCACCGGACGAGAAACTCGCGCTGGCGCTCAACGCCCGCCTGCCCGACGATGTGCTCGTGCGTTCGTGCGTGCGCACCGGGGACGACTTCGACCCGATCCGCGACTGCATCGCCAAGGGCTACCGCTATGCGCTGCACGTCGGCACGCAGCGCCCGCTGTGGGATCGTCGATACGCGCATCATGTCTGGGGCGCGCTCGACGATCGAGCCATGAGCGAAGCGGCCCGGCACTTCGTCGGCACGCACGATTTCGCCGCGTTCGCCGCCGCCGGACACGGACGCGAATCGACCGTTCGCCACGTGCTCGCGTGCTCGGTGTCGCGACCGGGCGAACATCGCGTCACGATCGACATCGCCGCCGACGGCTTCCTGTGGAACATGGTCCGGATCATCGGCGGCACGCTCGTCGAGGTCGGCCTCGGGCGGCGCGCGCCGGAGGATGTCAAGCCGGCGCTTGAATCGGGCGATCGGCGCCGCGCCGGTCCGACGTTGCCGCCGACGGGGCTGTGCCTCATCTGGGCGCGCTTCGCGGGTGAGCCGGATGAGATTCCGTCCGTCGAATGGCCGGGCGCGGCTCCTGGCTTGCTGCTTCGCTCATGAGAATCCTGCACATCAGCACGCGCCTCATCCTCGGCGGTTCGCAGGAAAACACCGTGCTTTCCTGCGAGGGGCAGGCGCGGCTTGGACACGAGGTGCACCTGGCTTTCGGCCCGATCTACGGCCCGGAAGGCTCGCTGCTGGAGCGTGTCGAGGGCTTTCGCACCGATGACGATCGCAGGATCACGACGCATCTCGTGCCGCACATGATCCGGCGCATCGATCCGATCGCCGACCCGCGCTGTTACTTCGAACTGCGCGGCCTGATCCGGCGGATCCGCCCCGACATCGTGCACACGCATTCGAGCAAGGCAGGAATCATCGGTCGTCACGCGGCGTGGCACGAGGGCGGCTCGCGTGGGCGCCCGGGTGTGGTGCACACGATCCACGGACCGCCTTTCCATCCGTATGAGAAACGGTGGCGCAACTCGCTCTACATCGCGATGGAGCGTATCGCGGCCCGGCATTGCCACGCGATTGTTTCCGTGGCCGATGCCATGACCAAGCAGTTTCTCGATGCTCGGATCGGACACCGCGAGCAATACGCGACGGTCTATTCCGGGATGGAGATCGAACCATTCCTGAATGCCGCGCTCGGTGAGTCGCGCGATGCGGTGCGTGCATCGCTTGGGCTGGCGCCCGACGCCGTCGTGATCGGCACGGTCGGGCGCCTCGCCGAGCACAAGGGGCACGATGACCTGATCGACGCGCTGGCCGATGATCTGCGCGCGAATGACAGGTGGCGGCTGCTCTGGGTTGGCGATGGTTGGTGGCGAGGGCGGCTCACCGAGAGGCTTGATCGCGCGGGCATCCGTGATCGCGTGGTCTTGACCGGTTTGGTCCCGCCGCAGCGCGTCCCGGGCCTGATCCGCGCGATGGATGTGCTCGTGCACCCCAGTTACCGCGAGGGCCTGCCGCGGACGGTGCCACAGGCGCTGCTGGCGGGCGTGCCGGTCGTGGCATACGACGTCGACGGCACGTGCGAGGCGTGCATTGACTTCAAGACCGGCCGGCTCGTCGCGCCCGGGATCATCGCCGGACTGCGCGACGCCGTGCGCTGGATGATCGAGGACCCCGCGCGGGCCCGCGCGACGGCCGATGCCGGGCGCGAACTCTGCCGCGAGCGATTCGACGCGCGCCGGATGGTCGAGGAACTCGAGAAGGTCTACGCGCGGGCGCTGGCGTCAAGGGTCCAATCAGCGACTGCTTCACCCGCCTGAGCCGCCCAATACACTCGGTGACGCACCGCGCTTTGCGCTCTGCGCTTTGCGCTTCTTCGAATTGCCCTTCGTGCCTCCGTGCCACCGTGCCTGATGCCTGCTTCCATCCCCATCCTCATCGTCGCCCCCCACCCCGATGACGCCGAACTCGGCATGGGAGGCACGATCGCGCGCCTCGCCGCGCAGGGCCATCGCGTCCTCATCGCCGACATGACCGACGGCGAGCCCACGCCCATGGGCGACCCGGCGACGCGTGCCCGCGAGTCCGCCGCGGCGGCCAAAGCCCTCGGCGTTGAGCGCCTCAACCTCGGCCTGCCCAACCGGCGCGTCGTGCACTCGATCGAGGCGCGGCATGCGCTGGCGGCGGTCATCCGCAAACACCAGGCGCAGGTGCTGTTCGTGCCGCACCCCGAGGATGCCCACCCGGACCACATGGCGGTGACGCGGATCGCCGAAGATGCGCGCTTCGACGCGAAGCTGACCAAAATGGACCTGCCGGGCGCGCCCATCTATCCGACTTGGCTCTTCCACTACTACTGCTCGCACCTGCGTTCCGTGCCGCAACCGACCTTCTGCATCGACATCACGGGCTTCGAGAACCCCAAGCGCCGCGCCGTTCTGGCCTACGAGAGCCAGTTTGTGCGCCACGAGGCGAACCGGCGCGTCGTGGACTGGGTCGAGTCGGCGGGGCGCTTCTTCGGCTCGCGCATCGGGACGGCGGCGGCCGAGCCGTTCTTCTCGCGCGAGCCCTTGGGCCTGTCCGGCTTCGAGGGCGTTGTGGTCTAGCCGGAGCCGCTTCACCGCATGCGCCGCCTCGCGATCCTGGTGCACGAGCACGACGCGTTCGAGTCACAGCCGTACTTCCTTCGGGAGTGCGTGAGTCTCTGGCGCGCGCAGGGGACCGAGGTCAACGTGATGCACGGCCCCAAGCCGCCGAACGGCGCGGATCTTGGGTTCCTGCATGTCGATCTGACCGTGGTGCCCCCGCCGTACCTCGAAGCATGCCGCGCGTTTCCGCACGTCCTGAACGGGCGCGTCGCGGACATCTCCAAGCGTGTGGTGAGCCGCAACCTGGTGCGCCGCGGCGACGGCTACGTCGGACCCGTGATCATCAAGACGAATCTGAACCACGGCGGCAAGATGGAGGCGCTCCGAGCGCCCGAACCCGATTCAGCTCGAGTCGCTGCGCGCGGGCTTCGGTCGCTCCTGCCTTGGAATCGCATCAAGCGCCGCGGCGGCCTGGCGTACCGAATCGTGGACTCCGTGCGCGAAGTGCCCGATGCCGTCTGGGATCGGCGCGACCTCGTTGTCGAGCGGTTCCTGCCCGAGCGCAGCGGGCGGTACTACATCCAGAGAAGCTGGATCTTCCTCGGCGACCGCGAGCTCGTCACGGTCTGGTACTCGAAGAAGCCGATCGTCAAGGCCCGCAACATCGCAAGATATGAGCACGCCGACGGCGTTCCCGACGAACTCCGCCGGGTCCGGTGCGAGATGGGGTTCGACTTCGGGAAGTTCGACTACGTGATGATCGACGGGAAGCCCGTGCTCTTCGACGCCAACCGCACACCGATCCTCGGGCTGTTCACACGCCCGGAGAACGCGCACTGCCTCCGCCATCTCGCGGATGGCATTCGGGCGTTCTGAAGTGGCGCCCGCTCCGCGATCGGAACGCAGTGTGGCACGGGTGAAAGTCTCTCCCTCTTCGCAGTCCCGTGCATTGCATTGTAGGTATTCGTTCGGTATACTGCCGGGGTGCCATTCGACCCCGGCTGGAACACGCTCGCGCTTCTGCGCCTCACCCTCGCCGAGGGTGTCGGCCCAGTGCTCGGCCGGCGGCTCATCGAATCGCTCGCCACCCCCGACCGCGCCTTCGAAGCCTCGCGCGCTGAACTCCAGGCGATCACCGGCATCGGTGAGGTCAAGGCCGAGCAGATCGCCCGCTCGCTTCGAGCGTCCGAAGCGCTTCTCGAGCCGGAGGTCGAACTGGCCGAGCGGCTGGGAGTTCGCATCATCGGCCTCGGCTCGCCCGGCTATCCCCCGCTTCTCGCGGAGACCCCCGACTCGCCCCTGGTTCTGTACGTGCGCGGCACGATCCCGTCGGGCCGGGAGGACTACGCCCTCGCGATCGTCGGCTCGCGCCGCGCGACTGCCTACGGCATCGAGCAGGCCGAGCGCTTCAGCGCCTGGCTCTCGCAGGCCGGGCTGGTCATCGTGTCCGGCGGGGCGGCGGGCATCGATACCGCATCGCACCGCGGTGCGCTGCGGGTGAACGGCCGCACGGTCGCGGTGCTCGGCTGCGGCCTGGCCCACTGCTACCCGCCGGACAACGCTGAACTCTTTGAAAGGATGGTCGACGGCGGCGGAGCGATTGTGAGCGAACTGCCGCTCTCGACGTCTCCCGGCGCCGAGAATTTCCCAGCGCGCAACCGCATCATCGCGGGCCTGAGCCTGGGCGTGCTGGTCATCGAGGCGCCTCGGCGTTCCGGCGCGCTCATCACGGCGCGGCAGGCCACCGAGGAGTACGGGCGCGAAGTGATGGCCGTGCCGGGACGGATCGATTCGCCGGCTTCAGAAGGCAGCAATCACTTGATCCGGTCGGGCGGCGCGGCCCTGGTCGCATCGCCCGCGGATGTACTCGATGCCCTCGAGTCGGCGGCACGACACCATTTCGACGGCACCCACGCCGCGCGATTCGCGCCCGCGACCGAGCCCGACTCGAGTCGACCTGCCACGGAGCCCGCGGGCCTGAAGAGAGCTCCGCTCAACGCGATTCAACAGGCCATTCTTGAGTGCCTAGATCGGCCGAGGTCGCTCGAAGAGATCTGTGGCAAATCGGGGCTGGAGGCGGGCGAAGTCCAGGCTCAGACCCTGCTTCTGGAGGTCCGGAGGCTGGTCGTGCGTTCCGGCGGAATGCTTGAACGGCGTAGCGCCGCCCTTCCGTAACCCGAGCCGCCAGCGGAAGATGTGGCTGGCCCCGTCCGGCTGTCACAACATCCACCGAACATTTTGTGAGATTCCGCTTGCCGTGCGGTCGATGTGTGGGTAATGTACACCAAACGGGGAATGGCCTTCGCCGGCATCGCCCGGACCAGGATGGTCAGGGATTCCACGACCGAAGTCGCTCACGACATGGCGCATCGCACGAGCCACTCAAGCCGTCCGCCGCTGGTCATCCTCGGCCCCGGGGGAGATTTCCGTTCGGCATTGGCCGACCCCGCACCGGGCGAGGAGCGCCGCGGCTGGGGCTTGGCGCTGCGCGAGTGGCCCGAAACGCCGGTTCTTCCGTCCGGACCGGTGTCCTCAGTCCTCCTTCAAGGAGACCTCAGCGGCTCGCGGGCCCGGGCCGGTGTGCTTCTCGCATTCGACCGCGTGCTGCTCGGGCAGCGCCGGATCATTCAGACCTCGGGGCTGCGCTTGAGCGCGATGTCGCGCTCGGCCGCCCGCTCGGGCCGGCGTCAAGCCGCCGCGGCGCAGGCCTGGGCCCCACGAACCGGATCAACCGCATCGATTCCATCGCACCGCACGGAGAGATTCAGCGATGAACCTGACACCCAAGCAGTTGAAAATCCTGCAACTCATCCGCGACTGCCGCGTGCGTCGCGGCTATTCGCCGACGATGCAGGAACTGGCCGACGAGCTCGGCGTCAGCAAGGTCACGGTGTTCGAGCACGTCGAGGCGCTCATCAAGAAGGGCGCCCTCGTGCGCGAGCCGAACAAGGCGCGCTCTTTGTCCATCGCTGAGGGCGTCGCCCTCCCCGATGAGGAGCGGCCGCTCAAGTTCCCTTTGGTGGGGCGGATCGCGGCGGGTTCGCCGATCGAGAAATTCGCTTCCGCCGATGAGCTCGATGTCGGCTCGATCCTCTCGCCTCGGGCCGCGGGCGGCTCCGGCGGAACCTTCGCCCTGAAGGTCGAGGGCGACTCGATGAAGGACGAGGGCATCCTCGACGGCGATTACGTGCTCATCGAGCGGCGCGACACGGCCCGCAACGGCGACCGCGTCGTCGCGCTGCTGCCCAACGGCGAGACCACCCTCAAGTCCTATTTCCGCGAGTCCGACCACATCCGGCTCCAGCCGGCCAATCCCGCCTTCGACCCGATCAAAGTCAAGGACTGCAAAGTGCAGGGAATCGTGACGGGAGTCGTGCGCCGGTATTAAGCCACGGAGTCACGCGAGCACAAAGTGTGAGCCAGTGAGTCCGCGCGCGGCAGACGCGGTCAGCTCGTGCGCCCCGACCGCTACACTGCCGCGCCGATGGCCCCAGCTCCCTCAATCCTCGCCGACATCCTGCCCCTCGACGCCCAGACCTTCGTCGGCATCATCGTGGTCGTCGTGGTCATCCATGTGATCCTGGGCCACATCCCGCTGCTCATCTACCTCGAGCGCAAGATCTCGGCCTACATCCAGGACCGAATCGGGCCCAACCGGGTCGGTCTCGACTTCGGCCTGCCGGTTCTGCGCAGGCTCTTTCGCGGCTTCGGGTTCTGGGGGCTCGGTCAGGCCCTGGCGGACGGCGTGAAGTTCTTCCTCAAGGAGGACTACATGCCGCGCGGCGCCGACCGCTTCCTCTTCAGCCTCGCGCCGATCGCCGCGGTCGTGCCCGCGCTCATCGGCTGGGCTGTGATCCCTTGGGGCGGCTGGCTCGACGTGCCCGACATCACGCTCTGGGGCACGCACCTTGTGCAGGGCGGACGCGCGCTCGTCGCCGCCGCCGATATCAACATCGGCTTCGTCTACATGCTGGCCGCCGCTTCGCTCGGCGTCTACGGCGTGACGCTCGGCGGCTGGGCCGGCAACAACAAGTATTCGTTCCTCGGCGGGCTGCGCGCCAGCGCGGGCATGATCTCCTACGAGATCCCCATGGGGCTGAGCATCCTCGCCGTGCTGCTCCTGGCCGGGAGCGTCCGCCCGGATGTGATCGTGCAGACGCAGATCTCGTCGCTCCCGGACGGCGGCTGGCTCGTCTTCGCGCAGCCGCTGGCCTGCGTCCTCTTTTACGTTTGCATCCTCGCCGAGGCCAACCGCGCGCCGTTCGACAACCCCGAGGCCGAGCAGGAACTCGTCGGCGGCTATCACACCGAGTACTCCTCGATGCGCTTCGCCCTGTTTTTCCTGGGCGAGTACGCGCACATGCTCGGGAGCAGCGCGTTCTGCGTGGTGCTCTTCTTCGGCGGCTACCACCTGCCCTTCGTCGCGCTCACGCACCCCGGCGAGACCGGCCTGCTGGCCGTGCTCGTCAAGTTCCTCGTTCTGTTCACAAAGGTGATGCTCTCGGTGTGCTTCATGATGCTCGTGCGCTGGACCCTGCCGCGGATCCGCTACGACCAGGTGCTCAAACTGGCCTGGAGCGCGATGATCCCGATCACCATCGCGATCGTCGTCGCCACCAGCCTCATGATCTTCTTCGGCTGGACCGCGACATGGCAGATGCTGCTGATGAACGTGGTGCTGGCCGTGGGCGTGCTGGTCTTCGGTCCGCTCCTGCCGGAGTCCAACGTCAACCGGCGCATCCCGCTGGCGGGCTCCCGCTTCAGCCCTCTGCCCGGCGAGCGGGTTGTCACCGGCGCCGCCCCCGGTCTTCACACGGCCGATGACCCGCACGAGAGCCTCGTCGGATCGCGCTGAGCAGGGGGCTTCGGGTGGCATGCTTCTGCGTTGAGGAGCAGGCGTACTCTGCTGCCCTGATGCGATTCCTCGGCATCGATCTCGGCGACAAACGCACCGGCCTGGCCGTGGGCGATGACGAGACGGCGCTCGCCTCGCCCCTGCGCATTGTCGAGCTGCCGCTCAAGTCAGGAATCGTGCTGCATCCCGCGCTCGCCGAGCGGCTCGCCGCCGCCGCGAAAGAAGCGGGCGCAGAGTCAATTGTCATCGGCCTGCCTCTGAACATGGACGGCACGGAGGGTCCGCGAGCCAAAGAGATGCGAACTCTCGGCGCGGCAATCGGGACGCTCCTGGCGCTGCCCGTTGAGTACCACGACGAGCGCCTGACCAGCGATGCCGCCGACTGGGCCATGGCGGGCTCGGGTCTGACGCACCGGGGCAAGAAACAGCGGCGCGATGCCGTCGCCGCCGCTCTCATGCTTCAGGCGTTCCTCGATGCCCGGCGCCGCCGCAGCCAACGCGAGGATCGGGCCGAATCATGAAGCGTGTCGGGCACACGGCGCGGGGCCGCCGGTATAGAACACTGTCCATGCGCAACCATTCGGCAAACGGCTTGGTCCCCCGGCGGATCCCCTCGCGGTCGCTGCTCGGCGCGCTCGCCGTGGCCGCCGGCATTTTTTGCGACGCAGGAACCGCCGCGGCGCGGGACGCCGAATCGTTGCAAATCGAGAACGCGGCCCAACTGCTCGACGCGCTCGAGAACGCTGACGCCGCCATCCGTTCCTTCCAGTCTGATGTGCTCTACGACCGTGTGTTCGTTCTTCAGGGCGACCGGCACGTGCGCTACGGCGACCTGTACTTCAAGGTCGAGCCGGCGCCTGCGGGAGCCGGGGCAGCGCAGCGACCCCGGCGCACATTCGCCGTCCGATTCGACACGCTGTTTATCGACAACGTGAAGCGCGCCGAGGAGAGCGTCTGGGTCTTTGACGGCCAGTGGCTCATCGAGCGCCGCGACCGCGAGAAGCAGTTCATCAAGCGCCGGATAGCGCCGCCCGATGCGCCGATCGATCCGCTGCGATTGGGCGAGGGGCCCATCCCGCTCCCGATCGGACAGAAGAAGGCCGAGGTGCTCTCGCGTTACGACGCGGAACTGCTGCCTGCAGTGGATGGAATCGAGCCGCTCGACCCGGAGGATGCGAAAGAGAAGTCCGAAACCGAGGCGAGGCGCGACTTCGTCGCGGACACCTATCAGTTGCACCTCGTGCCCGTCGCGGAACGGGCGGACGACGATGACTTCCAGGAGATCCGCCTGTGGTACCAGAAGCGCGATCTGCTCCCCCGCATGGCCCGGACCGTCAGCCGCGGCGGGGACATCTCCGTCGTTCAACTGATCAACATCAAGACCAATCTGCCGCTGCCCGAAGGAATCCTGAACGTCGCCACGCCGCGCCGCGAGGACGGCTGGGACATCCAGGTTGAGGAAGGTCATTTCCGGCGCGAGCCCGGGCCCGATGAGGCCGGGCGGCGCCCCGAGGGGGATCGGTGATGGCGACATCGCGCGGATTCATGCTGCTCCTTCGGTCCGGCGCGGCGGCGCTCGCGTTCGCGGGCGCGGCGTGGGGGCAGTTGGGCCAGCGACCATCGGCGCAGCGCGGCATCGAGCCGCCGCCGCTCAGCCCGGCGGTGACCCACGCGCTGGGGCTCGGCTACCTCAGCGAAGAAGAGAAGGCCGACCGTCGCGTGTTCCACGGCGTGTGGACCGCGGAGGACCTCGCCGACACGCGGCGCCGCGCCAAGGCCGCCCTCACCGTCGGCGCGTGGGACGATGCCTCCCTCGCCGACCAACGGTCCGATGCCGACGACCGCGCTGAGGCGGCGGTGCTGCGCGGCGAACTCGATCAGGCGCTCTCGCTGCTCGACGGGCGTGAGAGCCTTCGCGCAGCGCGCCTTCGCGCCCAGGCGCTGGAGGGGCTCGGCCGGTTTGACGAAGCCCGCGCCGCGGTCGAGCCGGTCGTGCGCTCGCTCCTGAGCACTCGCATGGACCAGCCCGCGGAACTCGTGGAGGGCGTGCGCGCGCTGGAGATCCAGGCGCGCCTGGAGGGCCGGCCCGCCAGCGACTACCAGCGGATGGTCGACTTGCTGGGGCGGGCCCAGCAGGCCCTCGACCGGCTCCACTGGCCGGCGATCCTGGCTCAGGCGCGGCTCCTTCAGGAGAAGGACAACATGCCCGAGGCGGGAAAGGCCGCGCTCGAAGTGCTCACGCTCAACCCCTCCTGCGCCGAGGCGTGGGCGCTGCTGGGGCGCATGGCCGTCAACAGTTTCGATTTCACGCGCGCCGAACTGGTCGCTCGAAAGCTGACGGAACTTCAGGCGGGCTTTGGGCCGCAGGACAGCCCGGGCAGCGCCGCGGGCCACCTCATCGTCGCCCGTGCGTGGCTGCGCCAGAACGACCCGGCGTTTGCAGGCGAGTCCGTCGGCAAGGCCCTGGCTCGCTTCCCCGGGATGCGCGAGGCGCTGGCGCTGGAGGCCGCCGTCGCCGCGCTGCTGTTTGATTTCGACGCCGTCGAGCGAGACCTGAGCGAGTTCGACGCGCTCTCGCCCGGCTCGCCGCTGGCGCTCTTTGAGGTGGGGCGCGCGCTCTCGGAAGCGCGCCAGTACGACCAGGCCGCGGCGTACCTCGAGCGCGCCCAGGAGCGACAGCCGAACTGGGCCGAGCCGGTGACGGAACTGGGCCTGCTCGAGATGCAGTCCGGGCGCGACACCCGGGCGCTGGCGGCGCTCCGGCGCGCGACGGAGCTGGACCCCTTCAACGTGCGGGCCCGCAACAGCCTGCGATTGATCGAGGAACTCGTCACGTACGAGACCATCGAGACCGACCACTTCGTCATCCGCTACCCGCCCGGCGACGCCGTGGCGATGGCGCGCGAGATGCCCGGGCCGCTGGAGGAGCTGCACCGCATCGTGGTCCGGGCCATCAAGCACGAGCCGGCCCGCAAGACCGTGATCGAGCTCCTGCCCGATCACCAGTGGTTCGCGGTGCGCATCACGGGCATGACGGGCATCCACACGATCGCGGCCGCCACCGGCCCCGTCATCGCCATGGAAGCCCCGCGCGAGGGCAAGAAGGACCAGCACCTGGGGACCTACGACTGGGTGCGTGTGGTGCGCCACGAGTACACGCACACGGTCACGCTCAGCCGGACGAACAACCGGATCCCGCACTGGTTCACCGAAGCGGCGGCCGTCTATTGCGAAAACGCGCCGCGCGATCTCGACACCTGCATCCTGCTGGTGCGGGCCCTCAAGGGCGACAACCTCTTTGACCTCGACGCCATCAACATCGCGTTCGTCCGACCGGCGAAGCCGACGGACCGGCCGCAGGCGTACGCGCAGGGCCACTGGATGTACCAGTTCATCGTCAAGGGCTGGGGCGCCGATGCGCCGCTGGCGCTCATGGACCAGTACGCCAAGGGCGTGCGCGAGGGCGAGGCGATGCGCCGCGTGCTGGGCCTCGAGCCCGACGAGTTCCTCGCACAGTTCAAGGAATGGGCGCGGCAGGACGCGGCCCCGTGGGGCCTGATGCCCGAACCCACGCTGCGCACGCTCCTGCTGAGCGAACTGCTCGCCGATCCTCAGACGCGGGCGAGCGCGGAGAAGCGCCTGGCCGACTTCGCCGAATCCAGCGCGTGGACGCTGGTGCTGGGAGGCGATCAGGAAGAATTGATCCTCGATCTTCCGGAGCCGACGCCGGAGATCATCGAGCGGATGGCGCAACGCGCCCCGGATCATCCCGATGTGCTCGAATTGCAAGTGGGTGAGGCCCTCCGTCTCAACGACGGCCAGCCCAGCGAAGGGATGATCCCTCTGCTGGAGCGTTACGCAAAGGCGCGTCCGGTGGACCCCGCGCCGCACCGGCACCTTGCCCGCCTCTACCTGAACTCGGACGAGCCCGAGCGCGCTGTGCCGCACCTGGAATACCTGGATGTGCGCGAGCAGAAGTCGCCGGCCTTCGCCGTCGAACTGGCGCGCCGCTACGCCTCGGCGATGGACTGGGAGCGCGCCTGGGCCAAAGTCCAGCGCGCCACCTGGTTCGCGCCGTTCGACCCGGCCTACCGAGAACTGGCGGCGAGCGTCGCGATCAAACGCGGCGACCTCGCCGAGGCCGAGCGACAGGTCGAGGCGTTGATGATCTTGGAGCCCAAGCAGGACATTCACCGGCAGCGGCTCGAGCGCCTTCGCGCGCTCCGCGGCGGATGATCCGAGTCTTCACCGCGGTGAATAGAAAAATGCCGCCGAGCGAGGACGGTCGCCCGGCGGCGTGAAGGGGATTGATCCCGGATTGGCCGGAGTCTTTGCGGTTCGGTCGCCCCGCCGGGCGCTTTCGCGCGGGGGCGGGGGCCGGAGGCCGCCCGGCCGTGGCTTCACTCGACCCGCGGCTTGTTCAGGGCCACGTGGTCGAGGCTGGAGTTCGCGGCGGCGTTGGGGCTTGCGGTCTGCGAAGCGCCGCCCGGCTTGATCTCGATCGACTTGCTCGGAACCGGGTTGAGCGACTGGCTCTTCTTGAAGACGTCGCGGGCCACATTCTCCGCGTCGATCATCGCCTTGGCCGCCTTCTCGTAGTTGGTCGCCTGCGACTGACTCGTCAGGCTCTTGAGACGCGCCTCCTGCTCGGATCGGATCTTCTCCATGCGGGAGGTGATCTGCTCAAGGCTGACGGCCTCGTAGCGGCTGTACTTGTCGATGGTCGCCTGGCGCTTCTCGATGACGTCGATGAGCTTGTCGTTGCGCGCGATCATCTCGATCTGCCCGTCGAGCTGCCAGATCTGCGCCTGGAACTGGGCCCGCTCGGTCTCGAGTTGGGCCAGCAGCTCCTCGAGGACTTTCTGCTGCTCCTTGAGATAGGCGATGTCGCGATCGGCCTCGGAGGCGCGGGTCGAGTAGACATTGACCGTGTTCGTGATCTGCGTGGCCCGGGTGTACGCCTGGTCGAGCGTGTACGCGCGGTCGTCGAAGCGCACACTGATCGCCGCCATCGGCGACTCGGTCCGCGCGGCCTCGGCGCGGCTGAGCATCTCGGTGACTTCGGTCAGGTCCGCCTGCGCCATGTCGACAACCTTGCGGCTGACGGCCTGGTCGCGCTCGAGATCGACGAGATGGGCGTGCAGCTCCGCCAGGTCCGAGCGGACCTCGGCGATGCGCTTAGGGTACTCCGCCTCGAGCGAACGCAGTTGTGCGCGAAGCGCGACCGGGTCCTTGATGTTCCTGTCGATGACGCAGTTCACTGCCTGGCGGGCTTGACCGGCCAGGGCCGCGACGCGATCGGGCCCGGCCACCAACACCGCCACGCCGAGCGCCAGCCCACCGACGACGGCGACCCGCATGACTGTTTTGACGATGGCCATGGAAATGCTCCTTTCCCAACGCGTGCTGCCGGTCCCGGGCTTTGACGATTCCCGGTCCCCGCGAACTTCCGCGTGTGACAGCACCGTTTTTCGGGACCGCTCGAACGGGATTTCGCGCCCGCCGCGCGCACTTCGTCACCTTTTTCTTCCGCTCCCGGGCGGTTTTTCCCGGAAACTCAGGCCGATCCCCGCTTATCCTGTACGGGGGCTGTTCTGCGAAAAATGCAGAATCCCGCTTGCCGTACAAGGGTCGGGGGCGGCGGACGGGTGCGATGCTCAACACACTCACCACAAGTTTCATCTCGCGGCTTCGGGCCAAGGACCCCGCGGCGTGGTTTGAGCTGTGGGAAACCTTCGGCCCCGTGCTGCGAGCGCAGTTGGCCCAGTGGGGACGCGGGCGCATCGGTTCCGAGACCGTCCGCGACCTTTCTCAGGAAACGCTGGCCGCCCTCTCCGACTCGATCGACCGCTACGACCCCTCGCGCGGGGCCCGCTTTTCGACGTGGCTGCTGGCGATCGCCAAGCACACGCTGGGCGACGAGATGGACCGCCGCATGGCTCAGAAGCGCGGCTCCGGGCGGCGCGGCGCCGTTCTCGATGAGGGCTGGATGGGCTCGGGCAAGGGAACCTCGCCCGACGGCGAATACGAATCCGCGGTGTTCCGGGCTAAGGTCTACGCGGCGATCCGCATCGTCGAGAAGGAGTGCGACTTCACCGACTTTTCCGTCTACCGCATGCGCGTTTTCGATGGCAAGAGCGGCAAAGATGTGGCCGCCGCCCTGGGCACGAGCGAGCCGACCGTCAGCCGGCGGCTCACCAAAGTCCGGGATTCGCTCCGGTCCCGGCTACGTGAGGTGATGCTTACTTATTCGTTCACACCCGACGAGGTCGAAGAGGCCGAGCGAAACGGGCTGGCGCTGGCTCCGAACAAGGGCGACGACGGAGCCTTCGATGAGGCGCTGGCGGACGTCTACCACAAGGAGATGAACGCGCGGCGCCGGCTGGAGCGCTCCGAGCCCGACTGACGGATTCGGCCGGGCCATTGGCGGCGCCGGGAGGACCGAAGGACGACAGCACACCCCCCTCCGCCGCGGAGGTTCTTACGATGAGCCCAGCAGCCACAATCGCCCTCATCATCCTCGGCACGGTGGTCGGCATCGTGGCGGCGATTTATCTCATCGTCCCGCTCATCAAGGGCATCGTGTGGGCCGTCGCCGGTCTCTTCAAGGCGATCGGTGCCGTCATCATGCACGTGTTCCGCTTCGTCAGCGGGATGATCGGCGATGTGGTCCGCTCGTTCGGCGCCGTGCTCACGGCGCTCCTCTTCACGCCGCTCGTGCTCGGCAACGTGGTCATCGGCCGGTGGTCGGCGGCGGCCCACTACGGCCGCGCCCTCAAGGACGAGTTCGGCACGCTCGGCCACTGCCTCTATCGCGTCGTGATCGGGCACCCCGCGCGGTTCTTCCTCCTCGGCGGGCTGCTCGAAGGCGTCGAGCGCCGCATCCCTGAAGCCATGGCGCAAGCGCCGGGGGCAGACCGGCCATCGTCGCGCACGGGACAGTTCGACGGGTACACCATCGTCGGCTCGCTCCCCGGCGGCGGCTCGGGCGGGCGCCTCTATGTCGCCGAGCCCGATGCGCGCAAGCGCGCCGCCTTCGCCAAGGCCGGGCACCTCATCGAGCAGGTGGTGATCAAGTCGTTCTCGCTCGGCGAGGGCTCGACGCTTCCCCAGATCATCCGCGAAAGCCGCGCGCTCGAAGCGGCCAAGAGGCTCGGCCTCATCCTCGACCACGAGCTCACCGAGTCTCGATTCTTCTACGCGATGGCGTTCGTTCCGGGCGACAGCCTCTCCGTGGTGACCAAGCGCCTGCACACCGAGGCGGGGTCCGACGGACTCGGCCAGAAGCAGCTGCACGCGGCGCTGGGCATGATCTCGGACTTGCTCGGCGAACTGGACCGCTACCACAAGGGCGGACTGTGGCACAAGGACGTCAAGCCCGACAACATCATCATCAACGACGGGCGCGCACACCTCGTGGACCTGGGTCTGATCACGCCGCTGCGCTCGGCCATGACGCTGACCACCCACGGCACCGAGTATTTCCGCGACCCCGAGATGGTCCGGATGGCGCTGCGCGGCGCCAAGGTGAACGAGGTCGACGGCGTGAAATTTGACGTGTACGGCGTCGGCGCCGTGCTCTACTCCGTGATCGAGAACAACTTCCCGGCGCACGGCGGGCTCTCGCAGTTCTCGCGCCGCTGCCCCGAGGCGCTCCGCTGGGTCGTGCGCCGCGCGATGACCGACCTGGGCAATCGCTACGCCTCCGCGAGCGAGATGCTCGCGGACGTTCGGACAATCGTCTCGGCGCCCGATGCGTTCGCTCTCCAGCCGATCGACCTGCCTTCGGTGAAGGGCGCGCCGGCCGTGGCCGCCGCGCTCGCCGCCGCTGAGTCTCCGCCCTCTCACGGCGTCTGGCCGGTCCGCCCGCCCGCCCCTATCCCGCCGTCCGCGCCGGTCGAGCCGAGATACGAGCCGGCCGTGGCCCGCGCTGCCTCGCCGGTTCCCCCTCCCGCCGACGGTGTGCGGCGCTTCGAGTTGGGGTCGGAAGGCGGCCCTGGCCCGTTCGTCAAGGTCGAAGTCGGGCTTGGCAAGTCCGGCCGGTCCGGCGCTCGGGTCCGCCCGGTGCTCCAGGTGACCGACTGGTACCGCGGCTCCTACGTCCGCTCCGGGGATTCGCCCGAGCCGAGCCCGACTCCTGAGCCGGGGCCGGGTCGCGCGCACGCCGCGCACAGGGGCGGCAAGCGCGGCACGGCGTCCGAGCAACTCGAGCGCGCCCGTCAGCGCGTCGAGCGCGCACAGAAGCGAGTGCACGGAAGGCTGATCGGGCATCGCGCGCCCCGCTTCAACACGAACCCCAATTCCGGCGTCGCCGCCGCGTTCTTCATTTTCCTGGCATTGTGCGTCGCGTTCCCGATGGCGCTCGTGGTCAAGAGCAATCTCAAGCCGTCCTCCGCGCCGCAGAGCATCATCACGCGCGGGGCCGATGGCAAGACGATCCGGATCTCGCTCGGCGGCGGCGATGCGCTCTCGTTCAGCGTCCCTTCCCCCGAGATCGACTTCGACAAAGAGGACGGCATCGAGAAGATCAACAAATTCGGCGAGCGAGTCTCCGCGGCGTTCGAGAAGATGCGCGATGTGCGCACCAAGTCGTCGGAGCCTCAGAGCAAGGACGATTCGTCCGCCGCCACGATCGCGGAGAGCGCCTCGGCCCCCGTCCCGATGGAACCTGTCTCGAACCCCGTGGGCACGGTGCTCTTCCTCAATATGCTTCCCTTCGACGTCGCGCAGCGCGAGTCGGATGCGCTGGACGCGATCGTGCGTGCGCTGAACAAGGGCCGGTTCAACGTGAGGGGCCTGGGGCATGACGAGAGCGAGACCGATCTGCTCGCCGCGGGCAAGAACGTGGTCGGGCTCAACGATCCACGAAACGAGGACGCGGTGGCCCGCGTTCAGCAGTGGCTCGAATCGCAGCACGGCGTGGACGCCGTGCTCTGGATCGGGCTCGGCGCCAGCCCGGAAGAGGTCGAGCGCCAACTCGTGATCCGCAACGGCTTCCCGCGCCAGCCGCTGCTCCGCGCGCTGAGCAGCGGCTGATCCCGATCGGCCCGGCCTCGGAGATCCGCGCGTGGTAGAGTCTCGGGCGCCGCGGCAGACAGCCATGCCCGGCGCGCGGGAGGCTTCGGTGGCGGACCCCGGACAACGCATGCAGGCGGCCCGCCAGGCCGTGTTCCAGGCCTGCGCGGTCTGCCGGCGCGTGCAGGCCCGCCTCGACCGCCTCGGCAGGCTCGTTAAGGAGGACCGCAGCCCCGTCACGGTCGCGGACCTGGCTTCGCAGGCCCTGATCGCGCACACGCTCCGCCAGCACCTCGGACCTTCAACACTCGTGGGCGAGGAGGACGCCACGATGCTGCGCGACCAGATGGCCGCGGGTCACCGCGAGACCATCGATCAGATCATCGCCGCCCTGCGACCCGAGTGGCCCGACGCGACAGCGTGGGACGTGCTCGACGCGATCGATCTCGGCGCCGCCGACCCGCCGCGCGACAACATGCACGGCTTCTGGGCGCTCGACCCGATCGATGGAACGCGCGGGTTCCTGCGCGGCGAACAATATTCGATCTCGCTGGCGTGGATAGAGAACGGCTCGCCCGTGCTGGGCGTGCTCGGGTGCCCCAATCTCTCGAAAGACCTCAGCCGACCGCTCGACGACTCCGACCCGCACGGGACGATCTACCTCGCCGCGGCGACGGAAGGGCTGTTTGAACTCCCGGCGGATGACGCGAACGCAGCGCCACTGGCGATCCGCCGGCTCGAACCCGATGAGAACG
>Ga0187894_10001899_pt1 | contig 26033 bp, 20 predicted proteins | sample GBC1701081metaG_FD_136650 | JGI IMG/M metagenome (GOLD analysis project Ga0187894, IMG submission 136650) | White microbial mat communities from a lava cave in the Kipuka Kanohina Cave System on the Island of Hawaii, USA - GBC170108-1 metaG ... | reverse complement strand
TGTTTGGATGAAAAGCCCCCAAGCTACATCGCTGATACTTTTAGCCAGATGATGGTTTTTCACCATCCCTTTGATATTGAGTTCTTCAACGGCGATTTCGTCATATTGCCGCAACAAGTCAAGACTTGTTTTATGGGCGAAGTCGGCGCGTTGCTGTTTCACTTTAAGATGCTGTTTTGCCAGCAAGACAACCGCTTTACGGCGATTCGCGCCGCGTTTCTGCTTGCGCGAAACAGAGCGTTGCGCTGTTTTCAGCCGCTTTTCTGCGGCTTTCAAGTGGCGCGGGTTGGGGATGGCTTCGCCATTGGAAAGCGTGGCGAAGTTCTCCAAACCCATGTCAACGCCAACCGTTGCGCCGGTCTTTGCCAAAACGCGGGCCAGCACATTGTCAGCCGTGAAAATGACATACCAGCCGTCGGCTTCCCGTTTGATAGTGCAGGTTTTAATCGTGCATGGAATCTCTCTTGAGAGACGCACGCGGCACGAACCGATTTTTGACAAATACAACTTATCGCCTTCCAAACGGAAGCCGCTTTGTGAATAAGTGAAACTGTCGAATCTTATGCGTGATTTGAAGCGCGGGAAGCCCGCTTTGGCGTCACCGGCTTTGACGCGGTGAAAGAAGTTCTCAAATGAGCGTTGCAAGCGTCTTAATGTGGCTTGCAAAACTTGCGAGTGAACCGCTGTGACATCTTCACGAACGGTTTTGATGTCCGGCAGTTGGGCGCATTGTGCAGCAAAGGAAACACTTTTACGTTGCCGTTGCCAGGCTTCAATACGCTCTTGCAAGGCGGCGTTGTACAACTCGCGGCACACCTCTAAAGCACTCTCGCACTTGGCGGCGAAGTTTTTTGATGGTCTGCGAATCTTGAATTTGTACGCCTTGAGCATGTTTCAAACTATACGCTAAACGAACTATTTCGTTAAGTATATTAAACGGTCACGTCAAGACTGCTGCGAAAGGATTTTGCCCGCGATGTGAACCGCGTCTATTGGAAACGAGTCTTTTGGAGTCGGACGTATTGCATTCTGAGTTGCGGCGGTGTGCCGTTGTCCATCATTAAGCAATACATCGGACAACAAGCGGGAATTGAATGATTTATTGAAGGTTGTCTTTAAGGCACACTACCACGCCCATATGGGCGTGCGCCGCTACATCTCCAACCATAATGCGGAGCGGCTTTAGGCGCGTAGCATTTGGTTGGAGATGTAGCGGCGCGAGAAATGGTAAATTTTAAGAAGTTCGTTTGGTATTGTGGCTGACGAGGCTACAACTTTCAAAGCGCGTGCCTGTTCAACAAAAGGCGTTGCCCGTCTATTTTTTTCAAGTCCCAACGCGATGAAACCTGCACGAGTGGCTTCGTAACTTGTCACAAGGTCATCACTTGATTCGAGGTGTTGTTGATAAGGCTTTCGTTTGGGCATCAAGCCTTTCTCCAAACATAAACACACTTTCTCAAAGTCTCTCGTCCATGTTCGCCCATTTGCTGGCTGCTGTTGCCTTTGCCATTCGGTAAAACGAGAATGTTTTCAACATGAAAACCTAACTCTTGTGCAATGTCCGAAAGAATCATGTCAACCGAAATGCTTGCGCCCGCATAGCGCACGTTATCATTTACTATAAACAATAAAGCATTTGATTTAAGCACTCGTGCAGATTCCATAATCACGCACGCCATTTCGTAAAAGTAGCCGCGCACCATGCGCGGGATGCCGTTATTATTCAAGCTTCTATCATCCTTCTGCTGTTCAAGATATTCCAGAATGGACTGTAAAAGTTTTTGTTTATCGGTGGCATTAATGGCTTGCTTCCAATTTGAATTTAGCGCAAGCAAATCTTTGGCTTTGTTCTCAACCGTGCAACTCAACATTTTCTGACGCAAGTTAGTTAAGCCTTTTTCATCAACGCCAAGCAAAGCCAACTCAAGCGCGTAAGTGCGTGTGTAATCATAACGATTGCAATAAGGTGGTGAAGTGATAACAGCATCGTAAAAATTTGCGGGTAGTGTTGGCAGTACATCCAGACATGAGCCATCATGTAGCTTCACATCTCCCCGCAGATTCTCAACCGCAAATAGACCAATTTGTCCCTTATTTTGTAAGTCAGAAACAATTTCTGCAATTTTGGCACTAATAGCCTTTTCAAAACTTGGAATCTCACCTTTATCAAAAGGCTTTTTCACACCTGCACGCCGCCCTGAACGGTCATCCCAACGAAGATATTGACCATCCTTGCGCGTGTAACTGACAGACTCAAGCACACATAGCAAAACGAACTTGAGCGCAGTTTGCATACGTTCATCTTCATGTGATAACGCACCTAGAAAATTTTCTATTTCCTCTTGAGTTTCTCTCGGATACGCGCCTTTTGTGATTCGCAATTCAGGCAAAGAGATTCTTTTGCTAGTTTGCTTCCAAACTCGTTCCTGATTCCACCTCTGTAAACAAGCAAAGTCTTCATTGGTAAAATCGGACTCTGGTAATTTTCTTGCTTCGATTAGCTTTTGCCCTATTGGTAAAAGTTCAAGCCCCTCCGATTGCAAACCCAATTCACTCGTTGCGAATAGCGCAGTGCCACTACCTGAAAACGGGTCTAAGATTCTGCCGCTCTTAATTTCATAGTGATTACACAGATATTCAACGAGCCCTGCTGAAAAAGCTTCTTTATATTTGTACCAACGGTATATGGGACGAGTTTTATTTGCTTGAAAACTGACAAGAGCGCGAGATAAAGCTGAACAAAACGTAAACTTGTTTTGGAATTTATACGCTAGTTCACAATCAAGTTTTTCTATTTCACGTAAAGCCGATTGTGGTAAGAGCAATGTTGTTTCTATTGGTCTTGATATTTCAAGCATTGTGATTGTCTCGTCATCTTCCTTTAATCATCTGAATAATCGCCGGACATTACGATTGTTAAATCGTCTGGTCGAAAATACTTTCTTATTGCCGCGTTTACTTCTTCGATTGTGACGGCTTCGATTATCTCTTTGTAACGGTCAACGTAATCCATTGCGAGATTATAGAATTCATTTGTCCAGACGCGGCGGGCGAGTCCCGCGTTTGTTCCCAAACCGACTTTGAATGAACCGATTGCAGAAGATTTTTCGTCTGCCAATTCGTCTTCGCGTATGCCGTTTTCTATGTAGTCGTGTATCACTTCCAAAGCGGAGTTAATTCCCTTTTCTATATTTTGCGGATTAAGAGAAACGCCAATGTACCAAGGTCCCGCAACCAACGAAGGGGCGCGAAACGATGAATTGATTCCATATGTCAAACCTTCTTTGTCGCGCACGCGCAAACCCAGACGCGATGATAAAGTTGATTCACCCAACGCGCTGTTTGCGATTGTAGCGGCAAAAAAATCCGGCGAACTTCTGAGCAAATCCGTTGCGTGTCCGAGTATCACGTCCACATTTGCTTTGTCTTTGATATAAACCGTTTCGCGTCTTGTTCCGCTCAGAGCTTTTGCTTCGACGGGTGTGATTTCAATCTTCTCTTTCCCTGTGAATGTGCCGAATGATTCGCTGAAAATCAGCGCAAGTTGCTCTGCGTTCACATCACCTGCGACGGACATAATCATCGAACCACCGCCGTATTGTCTCTCGTAATAACCGCGAACGTCTTCAACTGTTATTGAACTAATGCTCTTAATTAACTCTTCGCTTGGCGTTGCAAAATAAGGATGTGTTGCATCGAAAATCAAATTTGTGAATCGTTCATATGCGCGATAGCGCGTGTTCTGTGTTTGTTCCTGAATCGAAGCAATAATTTGCTGTTTTAGCTTTTCGAGTTCGCTTTCGGAAAACAAAGGCTCGCGCAAGCATTCCGAAATAGCCGTAACAATCAACTGTAAATCTTTTGACAAAGCACGCCCGCTCATACCAACCGTAAAAGCATCCGATGAAAAATTTATGTCAGCCCCTACGGATTCAAGGTCGTGTGCCATCTCAAGCTTTGTTCTTTTCATTGTCCCGCGTTCCAACATTTCTGCTGTGATAGAGGCGAGACCGGGTTTATCCAGAGGCTCGAAATAAGAACCTGCACGAATTGAACCGCGAAGAGAAAGTGTCGGCGTCGCTCTGTTTTCAAGCACAAGAAGCGTTGCGCTGTTTTCGGCTGTGTGGCGAAAGACACGGGATGCAAACGAAGAAGGGCTTGCTGCTCCGCCGTCATTTATCCCAAGGGGGTCACGGTAATAACAAAGACCTTTTTGATTGAGGATTGAGGATTGCTGATTGCTAATTGAAAAACTATTGACGTTTGCTTTGTCATCACTCCTTAAAGCAACAACACCATTCGGAGACGGCGAATGCAAGATTGAAACTGCTCCGTTTCCGCCTGCGCTCATTGCGTTTTGTTTCGGTATAAAATAACCGACTGTGCGACTGTCTTCCGTAAAATACTTTTGCGCCGCACGCCGGACACTTTCCGTTGTTACTTTCAAAATGTTCTTTGCGTAATCTTTGTAAAAACGCCAATCCGCAACGGCTTCGGCTTCGGATAATTGTGAAGCGATGCGGTGTGTTCCGTCACGGCTGAAAGCTTCGTGTGCGATGATTTGTTGTTTTGCTTTTTCGACTTCGGCTTCGGTTACGCCTTCATCTATGACCTTTTGTAACTCACTCAAAATTATCTCTTCAACCTTTTGTGTTTCGACATTGGGCGCAACCGTCGCATATACGCAGAACAATCCCGGGTCACGATGTTGGTCTGCGTTTGTGTAAGCGGCGACAGCCAATTGTGTTTCAACCAAAGCCTGATACAAACGGCTTGTGATACCGCTCGAAAGAGCAATCGAAAGAACTACTAACGAAAAAATGTCGTTTTCTTCCGGCGGATTTGCGGCGCGTTCTGACAACTGCGAATTTGAAAGAACTGTTGTTTGCCCCAACGCCGCGGGCGTCCGATATGCGATTTGAACCAAGGGCAATTCGCCTGCGCGACGAATTACAAGACGGCGTTCGCCTTCTTGTTCGGGTTCGTCAGTATAAACTTCGGGGATTGTGTGTTCCGATGCCTTGTAAGAGCCAAAGTATTTGTTTATGAGTTCAAGCGCGTCTGTCTTGTCAAAGTCTCCGACGACAATCGCCGTCGCATTGTTCGGGTGATAGAAAGTGTCGTAAAACTCTTTCAACCGTGAAGTCGCAACACCTTCTACATCAGAACGCCATCCGATTGTCGGATGATGGTAAGGATGTTCACGAAACGCCGTAGCATAAACGGCTTCGTCCAGAACATTCGACGGTTCGTTTTGCCCACGCTCCAATTCATTGCGAACAACGGTCATTTCCGATTCGCGGTCTTCGTCTGCGATAAAAGAGTTTCGCATTCTGTCGGCTTCGAGTTTCATTGCAAATTCGAGCTGGTCTGACGGAACTGTTTCAAAATAATTTGTGCGGTCATACCAGGTAGTAGCGTTAAAGCTTGCGCCTATACGTTGAAGCGATGCGGCGATTTGGGTCTTATTGTTCTTATTAAAAGTCGGTGTGCCTTTGAACATGAGATGTTCAAGCAAATGTGTTGCGCCCGTATGTCCTGTGGCTTCGTTGCGCGAACCAACTTTGTAAATAACCATGAATGTTGCTACGGGTGCGACGCGGTTTTCAAGAAGAACGACCTTCATGCCGTTCGACATTTTGTATTCGCTGATGCCGTCTTCTTCGGTGACAAACGTGATGCCCGCTGGTAATTGTTCTGACAAGATTTTAGTTCTCCTTCGATGATTGGCTTTGTAAGAAATGATTCTACCGTCTGAAAGGAAAACTTGCACACCACCAACATCAAAACAAAACGAGCGCGAAAAAATATAAAAAAGTTTTGAGTCCCGCCTTCAGGCGGCTAAGACGCGAGCATAAAGCCGCCTGAAGGCGGGACTCAAAACTTTTTTCTGCGGCTAGTCTGCTTTTCCGATAAGCTTTCTCAGAGTAGGCAAAAGTAAAAATAAAATCGTGGCTGAAACCAGCAAACCGATAGCTATTCCGCCGTACATTTTTACAAGTGTGCCTGAATTATTCGGGTCATAAAATCCCGCTATGTAACCGGCGAGTTTATTTCCAAGCGATGTTGCAAAGAACCACGCCCCCATCATCAGACCGACGAATTTAACAGGCGAAAGTTTTGTGACTGTACTTAATCCGACGGGACTCAGACACATTTCGCCCATGACTTCCAAGAAGTAAAGACCGACAAGCCACAACGGGCTTACTTTTCCTTGTGCAGTCAAAACACAGGCGGGAACAAATAATGTATAAGCCAAGCCTATAAACAAGAGTCCCAGCGTAAATTTCGCGGGGCTTGACGGCTGACGGTCTCCAAGTTTCAGCCACAATGCGGCAAAAATCGGGGCGAGGATAATCACATAAAGCGGCGTCAGAGATTGAAGCCAGCTTGCAGGAAACTGCCAGCCGAAAATTTGTGTATTGACCAAGTTTTTAGCAAAGAGATTTAAGCTCGCCCCTTTCTGTTCGTAAGCCGCCCAGAAGAAAATTGTAAAGAAGAACAAAATAAGAATTGCCGCTGTGCGTTTCCATTCCCCCACGGTAAGACCTTCCTGCAAGCCAAGCGTCATAAAAACTATCAATGCATCAAGGGCAACGACGGGAATAACCCAATCCCTTCCGAACTTGTACCAAACAAAAATCGTTACGGCGGCAAGAAGAACATAAACGAGTATGAAAACAGGATTGAAAGGTTTCTTTTGCGAGGTTTCCGTTTCGGCTTCTTTTTCTTCTTTAGGCTTTGCGGCTAAATCGCCTACGTGAGCCAATCTGTCGCGTTGAATCATGTAAACAATCAAGCCAAAAACCATTCCAACACCCGCCGCCGCAAAACCGAAATGCCAGCTTCCTTTCGGGTCAAACCCAAGCGAAGCAATAAAGTTTTTGAAACTTGCCCCTTCCGCCAAATAACCGCAGACAAGAGGCGCGAGAAAAGCCCCGAGATTAATTCCCATGTAAAAGAGCGAAAAACCGCCGTCGCGTCGCGGGTCGTTCGGGCTATAAAGATTTCCGACCATTGTGCTGATATTCGGTTTCAAAAGCCCCGTTCCAAGCGCAATCAAAACAAGTCCCGTGTAGAACATTGTCATTGAATGAAACGCCATCGAAAAATGCCCGCACGCGATGATGATGCCGCCGAATAAAACCGTTTGTCTCGCTCCCAAAAATTTGTCTGCAATCAAACCGCCGGGCAATGAGAGAAGATAAACAGCCATCGTGTATGTGCCGTAAATCGAAGCGGCAGTTTTTGTATCAAAAGCCAATCCGCCTTCTTCGACTTTTGCGACCATGTAAAGCACAAGAATCGCACGCATCCCGTAATAGCTGAATCGTTCCCACAATTCGGTAAAAAACAGCGTAGTAAGCCCGCGCGGATGTCCTCCCAATCCGCTTGTGTCTTTTGTTGTATCAACCTGCATAGCCGCGCTCATTCATTTATGCTCCTATATTTTTTAGGACGAACTTTTTTATCTACCGCCACTTTTTCATCTTCTGAAATTTTTTCTTAACCATGTCGCGTTTCAATGGTGTGAGACGATTTATAAAAAGCGTGCCGTCACAGTGGTCTGTTTCGTGTTGAAAACAACGCGCCGCTAAATCTTCTGCCGTGTGTTCATACCATTCGCCTTTAACATCTTGAGCGCGAAGCGTGGCACGCTTTGCACGAACGAGTTTCGCGTGAACACGCCCTACGGATAAACAACCTTCTTCGCCGTCTTGTTCACCTTCGGTTGATATGATTTCAGGATTTGCGGCGACGAGTTTTATTCCCGCACAATCCATTACAAACAGACGAAGCGATAGACCAATCTGCGGGGCGGCAAGTCCAACGCCCTCTTCTGCATACATTGTCTCGAACATATCTACGATAAGTGTTTTTAACTCTTCGTCAAACTCTGTGACGGGTTCGCCGACTTCACCTAAAACCTTTGCAGGGTATTCAGTTATTTTATGAACACTCATTTTTGTTTCTATAAGTTTTTTCAGCCGCTGATTTACGCGGATGACGCGGATAAAATCATTAAAGATAAAATCTGCGTTATCCACGTAAATCAGCGGCTAATTATCTTTTGTAAGTTTCACTTGGTTTTCTATTGCCCCAAATGTTTTTTGCGTTTCAAGAGCCTGACTCTCGCTCCGTAAAATCTTTTTTCCTGCTCAATCAAATAATACTTTTCAACAAAACTTTCCAGCAAAGCGCAATTAAAATTAACTCCGAATTTGCAGATGCCGTCATTTATCAGCCAAACTTTTTCTTTGTCTGCCTTTGCGTTTTCGATTGCTTTGATGATTTGTGTTTCGTCTTTCAAAACAAAAAGTCCCAGGTCGTAAGTTTTCAAATCGTCACGAACGGGCAGAGGGACGAAGCTGTTTTGCCCCGCATAATAACGCTTTAACGCTAATTCATCGGACGGCAAGAAAATCAAAATCGGCTGGTCTTGTTTTTCTTCTGCTTTCAAGAAATTAGCGACGCGAATCCAATCGCCTGACTTTGCCATGGATTCATAAATCCCAAACAATGAAAAAACACTAAACACAGCAACCAACAGAGTCCAAATCAACACGCCTTGTTTGTAAGCAACTGTCGCTATCAAAACAAACACGGCAAGATTCAAAATCAGAAAGAGTGCGAACGAATGGCGCGACGACATTAAAATGGCACCGAGTTTGTAATGCAAAACAAAAAATGTAGCAGACAAAAATGCGGCACTAGCCCACAGAGTTATTTTGTTTTCGTTCAATAAACAACGGCGGTTTTTAATTCCCAAAACAATCAGTGCGAGATAAACAATTCTGAGTAACCAGCTACGCGCAAAAGCCAGATTGCCTTCTGTCGGTACCGCCGGAATGACATAATCTTTAAGAATCCAAAAATAGTTCGCAGAACTTTGAATAAAAGTATCCCTGCTTTCAAAACCTTTTGTGTGACTGAAAATCTGCAAGAAAACCAGAACCATCATCGGCGCGAACAATATTCCGACACACGCCATGCAAACCAAATATCGCCACAGCATTCGCCAACGCCTTAACACAAGCAAAGCAAACGCATTCGATACGAGCAAAAACCCGACGTAGTATTGTGTGTAAAGACAGGCAAGAGCCACTAAAGCATAGATGATTTGTGCTTTCAGATTTTCGTTTTCGTCTTTCAAAAATCCTTCGTAAAAATAGACAAGTAATAATGCCGTGAGCAGCAACGCAAAAGCATAAACGCGAATGTCGCTCGCGCTCCAAATTACGAAAGGATTTAGTGCGATGATTAACGTAAAACAAAAAGCCTTGTAATCACGAAAAAGTTTTCGGGTGAAAACCGCCATGACATAAATCATCAACGCAATACAAATAACCGAAAACAATCGTGCAAAAAAAATCGAACCGTTAAGCTTTCGCCAAACGGTTAAGAGAAGAAAATAAAGCGGCGGCTGAAACTCAAAATAAATCGCCTGATTAAATGCGTGTTTGATGCCGTGTTCGGTTGTTTCCAGCGTGTAGGCTTCATCAAGCCAGATGTTAAGAACGTAACTTAAAGGAAGTGTGATTGATAGATTAAGCGCGATGACAAACCAATGCCAGGACCTTTCAAAAAAACTGCTGAAAGATTTCGTTTCGTTTTTTTGCGGTTCTTGTTCCTTGGTTTTCACGATTTAATTTTGCAGTTTATGCTTCTGCAATTTCAGCACGAATTGAAGCGGCGTCGCGCATCTGCAAATTGGTTTTTGATTCGACCGCTTCCGCATGACGGCGCATATTTACGACTTCAAACTTATTTGCCATCATAGCCAAAACGTCGCTCACGATTTTCAGCTTTCTTTTGCTTTCCATATTCATTCCCGGAAAAAAGCGAAGTTCAGGAATATCATCTGCACCCAAAAAGTCCAGAGGATGAAGAAGCAAAGACATGGGTGTTTTTGTCATTGAACAAAACGTAAGCGCAGTTTTGAAATAGGCTCGTGCAAGCAAAGCAGAAAACCCGCTCAGATAAACAATGTAGCTGACATGAATCGGGACTTTGAAAAGTGGCATTGTCGTCACTGGAATTTCCGTAAGAGTTTCGTTTTCAATCTGCCAAGCGTAAGGCTTTAACGGCTGAAAACCATCGCTGAATTTACCGAAAAGAATTTTCCGTTTTTCTTGCTCGTCATCTTTCAACTTTGGCGCGGTCATAAAATAGTAAGCACGAGCAAGCGGTCCCAAATAAGTCGGAAACGTAGAACAATCGTATCTGTAATTCAGCTTTTTCAGCGTTTCCAAAACCGATTGTGAAAGACTGTATCCGGGTCCGCGAAAACCAATCGGTTTATGCCCCGTCGCAGTTTCGATTGCGTCTTCCGCACGTTTTAATTCGTCTTCGATTTCCTGCTTTGAATAAAGATGAAGCCAGGGTTCATGATTAAAAGAATGATTTCCGATTTCATGCCCGCTTGCGCCAAGTTGTTGCATCGCTTCTTTATTTTTATCAAGCGCGGCGTCCTGTCCCACAATAAAAAACGTGATGTTTAGATTTCGTTCTTTGAAAAATTCAAGCGTGCGCGGCACGACCACATCGAGATATGAAGGAAAAGTTTCCCAACCCGCATCACCGTGCGTTTTCATGTAAGACCATTTGTTGTCTAAATCAAGCGACAGGCTGGCAAGAGGTTTCATAAATCCATTTTTAATTCTTGAATTGACCTTTCAGCAAGTTGGACAGTCTCGTTTACATTCAATGTCCCGTTGATAATGTGCGCTGAATTGACAATAAAAACGCCGTTAAGACTTGTTTTCATATCGGGTAATTTTTCCGAATAATTCAACGTAGGAATCGGAAAGACCTGACGAACGCGGGAGACTTTGAATTCAATGACATCATCGCGCCTGAAATGAGGATACATTTTTTCGAGAGATAAAATAAAGCTTTCTTTTATTTCGTCATCCGTCCTGCCAAAAATCGCGTCATCGGGCGCGACATATTTCGGCAAGTAAACAAGTGCATGACCGCCGAAATATTTTTCTTTATCAACCAACGCGGACATTTCAATCACGGCAGTAAAGGGAACTTCATCTGTAATGTTCGTGACATAGTATTGAGCCAAAGATTTTTTCAAAAGAAGTGACGCGCAAACAATGCCTTGATACTTCACGCCATTTAATTTTTCTTTTTCTTCGTCGCTTAAATCGGGACAAATTTTTGCGGCGACATTCGCAGGACAAGTCAGGATAATTTTATCAAATCGTTCGGTCTTTGGTCTTTGGTCTTTGGTCTTTGTTTCTCTGTAATCAACCAAAATCCCCGCGTCTCTGCCTCTCTGCGTCTCCGCGACTTCGTAAACTTTTTCAACATGGCTGTTGAGTTTTATCTCAACACCTTTTTCTTCCAAGACTTTTCCGAATCTTTCCAGCACACGGGCGTAACCACCGTTGACATAACCGAACATCTCTTTTTTCAAACCCGTTTTTCGGGCAGCATACATTCTTTGAATCGTAGCCCATATAAAAGCCGCTGAAGCGTCTTTATAACTCTCGCCAAGCTTTGCTTTCAAAAGCGGCAACCACATCTTTTCAAAAGTCTTTTTTCCGGAAAGTTTTGTGAGCCAATCCGCGACAGAGATTTTTTCCAATGCCTTCCAATCCATTACACGTGAGGCGTAAAAAATCGTAGCTCCCAGACGAAACTTGCTTATCAAATCAAGCGGCGGGAACTTTAAAAACTCTACGGTGTTCGACATAGAAACGAGTTTACCGTTCGTGTAAAAACCCGTCTTTGTTTCAGTCCACTGTAATTCGTTTTCGATGCCAAGTTCGATGAGGACTTTTCTAAGAGCCGTATCCGATAAAAGCGTGACGTGATAATGCCTGTCCCACACAATACCGTTCAACTCCCATGCACTCGCCAAGCCGCCAAGTTCACTCGCACCTTCAAACACTGTCACGCGATGACCTGCCTGCGTTAGCCTTAAAGCCAATGTAAGCCCAAGCATTCCGCCACCGACGATTGCAATATTTTGTTGATTATTTTTTTCTGAAAGCATCTATTGAGGATGTTAAAAGAAATAATAAGACGAGTCACGAATGCGTTATCAAACTTTTTCAATTAATCTCTTTTAATAATCTATCATTAACTGAATAACGTGCATCGCACTCTTTACACTTAACTTCAAATTCTTTTGCTTCATCTTCGACAAACTTCACTAACATCGGACCGCACTTGCAGACAGCACCTATCGAACGCGCAGGGTTTCCTATCACAAGATGAAAATCGGGGACGCTCTTTGTCACCACAGAACCCATGCCTACCATTGCCCAGCGTCCTACCTCCAAATCATTTCCGATTACACAACCCGCACCGATTGTCGCACCTTCTTTAACAAGTGTTGGCAGAGTGTGTTCGTCAGGTTCTGATGGTCGCAAATGTTTCAAATCGGGCATAGTCGCACGCGGGAAACGGTCATTTGTAAAAATCGTTCCCGCGCTAATCATCACGCCGTCCTCAATCGTAACAGCCGCGCAGATGTAAACAAAAGCGTTTATCTTGACGCGATTGCCGATAACAACATCGTAAGCGATGTAACTCTTTTCGCCTACAATACACTCTTCTCCAATTGTTGCCCCGTGACGAATATGCACATTGTCCCAGACAGATGTGCCTTCGCCGATTTCAACACTATCTTCGATTATTGCTGTCGGGTGAACCTTCGCCATTTTGGATTTTAGATTTTTTGGATTTTGGAATATCCCGCCGCGTCACCGTGTCACTGCGTCGCGTCTTTCTTCCACACGAGTCCAATGGTTTTGATTTATCGAACGATACGCGGCTTCTATGACTTCGACGGATGCGAGCGCATCTTCGGGTTTGATTAAGAGTTCTTCTTCGCCGCGAATGGATTTTGCGAAGTTTTCAATCTTACTGCGAAACGCCTGAACTTTATCGTAGCCTTTGCCTAATACAGCCCAATCGGGATTTGAGTTTAGTTTATATTTCGATTCGCGCCAGCCTACATGAAGCGTTCCGTGTGTCCCGTAGATGCTTATAAAATTCGGGAGTTCTTTGTTGATTCCCCAGGTTAAATCAACACTTGCCGTAATTCCGGTTTTTGTCTTTGCCAGAAGTTTGACGTTTTCATCTACGGAAAGGTTTTGTGTGTTTCCTGCTTCGACAGCCAAAACTTCTTCAACCGCACCTAAGAAATAACGGATTATGTCAACGGAATGTGTGCCGTTATCAATTAATACGCCGCCGCCGCTGATTTCTTTTTGCGAGTTCCAACGACGCGACATATCAACTTTCGCGGTGAAAGCGTTTTCAAACTGAATGACTTCGCCAAGCACGCCCGAAGCAACCAGAGATTTCGCTTTAATCACATCTTCGACATAGCGAAATTTCGACGCCATTGTAAATTTCACTTTAGATGTTTCCGCACAGGCAATCATCTCTTTTGCTTCTGCAACGCTCAGACACAAAGGTTTTTCGCAAAGAACGTGAACCCCGCGTTTCATAAAAAACAAAGCGATTTCAGGATGCGTACACGGCGGAGTTGAAATGATAACGGCGTCAACTTCAACGCTTTCAGCTAACACTTTGTAGTCATCAAAACTCTTTGCTGAAAAAGGTTCTGCAAAAGCTGTAGCCGATTCTTTCCGAACATCCGCAACTGCAACAAGTGTTGCTATTTCTGTCGTCGCAAATGCCTGTGCGTAGGTTTGTGCAATTCCACCAGTGCCGATTAGTCCGAATTTAAGTTTCTGTTTCATCTTGTTTCAACTTTATTACCGTGAACACAGACATCTTGTCTGCCATGAGCGTGTAACGAAGCGATGGCGAAGTGTAATGTGAAAAGATTTTGCAATTAAATTCAAAACTTGAGTGCTACTATTGCTCCACTTTACTCGCCTACGGCTCGTTGGCAGACAGGATGTCTGCGCTTCCGGCAATTAACATCTTCAATAACTCAATCGCGCCGCTGATTCACCAACTGCATCAGCGATGTAATCAATATGCTCGTCCGTGTATTTTTCATTCCAGGGCAGAACTAAAACATCGTGCAATGCTTTGAATGTGCCTTCAAATTTTTCGGGGCTGTAATCAACCGCTTCGGGACGCGCAAGATTGAACGGGAAATTGCTGTTGCCGAACGTGCGTTGTTTTTGGAAGACTTCGCACATAAACGCGGGCTTTTGAATGTAACGCGGTGCTGAAAAGATATTTTTTTCTTTCAAAAGTTTTGCCATTCCAACCGCGCCGTCTTTAATAACTGAATCGTCAACGCGCAAACAATACTTCCAATAAACGTGAACGCTGTTTGGCGTTACTTTCGGCGTTTCAATTCCGCGAATGCCTTGCAGTTTTTCCGTCAGTTTGTCAGCCATCTTTGTTCTTGATTCACAAACCCAATCGAGTTTTTCCAATTGCGCGACGGCAACTGCGGCTTGCAATTCAGAGATACGATAGTTTAACGCAAGGAAATAATGGTCCGGATTCGCATCGCCGTAACCCCAGGCTTTGTTTATGAACAAGAACATTCTGCGTGCAAAATCGTCATCGTTCGTTATGACCATTCCGCCTTCGCCCGTAGTCATCTGCTTGCCTTGTTGCAGACTGAAACAACCGATTGAGCCAATCGTTCCCGCATATCGTCCTTCGTATTCCGTTAAGAAAGATTGCGCGGTGTCTTCAATCACAGGAATGTTTTTTGAATTAGCAAGCTCCATGATTTCATTCATGTCGCAAGGGTTTCCGAAAAGATGTGTGACGATGATTGCTTTTGTTCTTTCGCTCAAAGCTTTTTCGATTGTCGCGGCAGTGACGTTGTAGGTTTCGGGGTCAACATCTGCGAAAACGGGAATTGCTCCCTGATAAACAATCGGGGTCAACGCGCCCATATCCGTGATTGATGTCGTGATGATTTCATCACCCGGGTTCGGATTAACAGCCGCAACAGCGCAATGCACCGCAGCCGAACCCGAAGCACAGGCATAAGCGTATTTCACGCCAAATTTTTCAGCGAAGTTCTTTTCCAACAGTTTTCCGAACTTACCTTTGGTTGTTGTCAAAGTTCCGCTTTGAACGGCTTCGATTAACAAATCAATTTCTTCTGTTCCAAGTGTTCGCCCCGTGGCGTCTTGGTCTGATGGTAATGTCAATAATTTTTCTTCAACAGCTAACATAAGTTTTCAATTTTCAGTTTTTAGTTTTTTAGTTAATTGTCCGTCATCCGGTGTAACCGAAATTGCTTTGGACTTTGGACTTGGGACTTGAGGCTTGGGACTTCGGACCCGAAGAACCAAAAGCCGCGATAACAATTTCAAATGCCCCAAGATAGTTCTTGCGACTTTCATTTTTGACCAGCCGAAAAGACGTACTTCCAGCATTGCCGGATGTTCTGTGATTTTTGAGCCGCGTAAATCCAAGCGTCCCAAAAGTTCTGCAACGCCCAAGAAACCGTTCTCCTGCACATTCAAATCCGCGACAGCCGAACGGCGATAGACGCGGAAACAACTCGTGTATGTGTGAAGTTTTTGACGCAAAACTTTTCCGTACAAAAACGACGCGCCTTTTGATAAAGAGAGACGCCACGCGGGAACATTCCTGACACCGCCTTGCGGGTGATAAGGTGAAGCCGTAACCATATCAACGTCCTCGCTTAGCAAAGGAATCATATTTTGAAGTTCGTGCGGGTCGTATGTGCAATCACAATCCATCGAACAGACAATTTCAGTTTCGGCATTTCGCAACCCCGTCAAAATTCCTGCGGCTACGCCCATGTTTGTCTGGTGACGAATAAACTTCACGTTCGCCTTCGCACCAAATAAATCGTGTAAAGACTCCCAGGTCTTGTCCGTACTGCAATCATCAACAAATATAAATTTCAAATCGTACTCTTTTTCTAAAGTTGCTTCGACACTTTTTAATGTGTTTGCGAGATAAGGCAGTACGAGTTCTTCATTAAAGCAAGGAATAACAATGGTGATTGCGGATTGCGGATTGCGGATTGCGGATTGTAAATTGGTTGGATTATCTGTTACCGATTTCCAATTGCTGATTCCTGCAGATTGCGGATCGCCGATTTCAAAAATATCAGGTTTTGAATTTTGAATTTTGAATTTTGAATTTTGAGTCTCAGTATCAATTCCCAGATAATCTGCCGCGCCCACAAATTTATATTTTCTGAAATACTCTTTCAGCACCCATTCCATCTTGTCTAATTTTCGATAGTGGCGAATGCGTGCAATACGCGAAGCCGCGCTTATTCGCGGCTGTTCCGGGTCAAGTTCCCAAACATGAAAATACATTACAAACGGAGCGTCTGTTTTTTCATTCCAATTATTAACGGCGTGTTTTACGAGCGTGTGCGGAATTTGACGAAAATAATTTCCGCCTGCTATCGGAACAATCAAACTGCCGAATTTCGCAGTTGAATAAGGAAATTCCCAAATCTCTGTTTCGTTTGTTTGATATTTGTGAGCAAAACGTCTTCGTGATTCCTGCCGCGCCGTTCGTGAGGTCGGAAGAAAGCTTGCGTCGTAGGCGTAACCTTCCTCAGCCAAAACGTCCAAAGCCCAAAGGTCAGAGGCGTAAGATAATTTTTCAGCCGAACGATAGCCTACAATCTTTTTCCCGCAAGCCTTTTCCAAAGCTTCGCACGAACGCCGCAAATCTTCACGAAACTCTTCGGGGGTCATCTGCCTGATGCTTCGATGATAATAACCTCGATTCGCTATTTCGTGACCGCGCCGTGCAATCTCTTTGACGATTTCGGGATTGTTATCCGCAATCCAGCCAAGCGAAAAGAATGTCGCTTTAATGTCAAAAGAATCGAGCAAATCAAGAGCTTTTAGAGTGTTCTTTTCAAACCGTGTTTCAAAGCGATACCACTGCCCGCGCTGTATGTAGCTGTTAAAAGCTCCAACGTGGAAATAATCTTCCAACAAAACTGTAAGAAGATGTTTTTTTGTGTTCGCTTCACTCATTAAAAAAGTCTAAAGTCTAAAGTCCAAAGTCTAGTCCCCTAAGATGTGAGCATTAGTCTCAGATTGGAATTTTGAACTCAATGCAGACACAATTCTTTTCGCAGCGTTTCCGTCGCCAAACGGATTTTGTGTCTGCTTTACATGGCGCGTCCAATCGTCGTTTGAATAAACGTCTTCCAACATCTCTGCCAAAGTTTCGGGGTTTCCTCCCACAAGCCGCGCAACGCCCGATTCAATCGCTTCGGGGCGTTCCGTGTTTTCGCGCAAAATCAAAAGCGGTTTTCCGAGCGTAGGTGCTTCTTCCTGTACGCCGCCCGAATCCGAAACAATCAGCCAAGCATTTTTTAGCAAAGAAACAAAATCTTCGTAGCCCAAAGGTTCAATCAAATAAATGCGCGGGTGATTCGCCAAATATCTGTAAGCTGTTTCGACGACGTTCGGGTTCGGGTGAACGGGAAAAACAAGTGCTGTACTTTCGTGTTCTTCAATAAACTTTCTTAACACAGAAAGATTTCCGCTCATCGTTTCGCCAAAACTTTCGCGACGATGTGTTGTCAGAATAATCGCCTGTAGTTCGCCGATTTCTTCAATTAAGTTTTCGATTTTCGTGCTTGGCTTTACTCTCTCTAAAATCCACTCTAAAGAATCAACAACGGTGTTTCCCGTCAGAAAAATCTTTGAATCATCAACACCTTCGGATAAAAGAGTTGTGCAATTATTTTCCGTTGCGGCAAAATGAAAAGCGGCGACCTGAGTTATCAAACGACGATTCATCTCTTCAGGAAACGGGTTTGAAATATTTCCCGAACGCAAACCGGCTTCAACGTGACCGACAGGAATTTTCAAATGAAATGCCGCCATCGCACCCGCTAAAGCCGTTGTCGTGTCGCCTTGCACCAAAACGACATCTGGCTTTATCTCTTTGAGCAAATCGTTCATCGCCGTCATCACACGCACGAGAACTTCGTTTGGGGTTTGGTTTTCGCGCATCACATTGAGGTGATAATCAACGCGGACATCGAAAAGTTTTAAGAACGGTTTCAATAAATCCGTATGCTGGTCTGATGAAATATTTATTGTTTGAAAATGCCTGGGACGAGATTCGAGTTCACGAATTACAGGGGCGAGTTTTATTATTTCGGGTCGCGTTCCAAAAAGTGTCAAAACCTTCTTTGGGGATAAACTGTCGCAACGAAGCGCGGAAAAAACTCGCGTTTCCTGACTTACGGATTCTGTTGTCGGGGCGATATTCATTACTTATGGCAAAACTTTTTGAGCGGCAAATTCCGCTTCAAAGTGTTTATAAATGCTCAAGACTCCATTTTTTCCATCTTTATCGGGTTGTGAATACCTTCTTGAAAATGATCTGAATGTGTGACAGAAAGTCTTTCAACTTTCTGAAAACGCGGAAGATACAGAGTCTTTGTTCCGCAAGAAAAGATATTAGGCTATAAAGGCGCGGAATGACAACCATTTTTTAAGACGGTCAGTAATGGGTCAGTTTCGTGAGCATTGGCGACAATTTGTACAACAGGCTACCAGCCTGTTGACTATCTTTGAGCAAAATCAATGATGGATGAAACAGGCTGGCAGCCTGTTGTACTTTCTGCTCATAAAACTGACCGATTAAGACGGTCAGCCGTAAGTTTTATTTTGAACCGTTCATATCTTCAATTGAATTATTCTTACCGATGGCTTTGCAAGAGTTTGATTTGTGCGAGGTTTGCAAAAGCTCTGTTTATTCTTCTCTTTCTCTTTTCCGCAAATGTTTACGCGCAGAAAACTCTTGTCGGTGTTGTTGTTGACACGCAAGGAAACCGAATCGCAAACGTAGAAGTGAGTATCATTTCAAATTCAACGACAATAAGCAGAACAAACTCTGACAAAGAAGGCGAATTTGTTTTTGCAAATGTTCCGATAGATGCCCGGAAGATTTTTGTAAAAGCCAACGGCTTTGCGGTTTTTGAAGAACCGCTAGATAAAACAACGGAACAAATCAGAATCATTCTTCAACCTGTGCCTGTAAACGAAGAAATCACAATTACAGCAGCACGAACTGAAACAAAAATCAGCGATACGGGCGCAAGTGTTGTTGTGTTGTCGCAAAATGAAATTGCGACAACGGCGGCATTAACGCTTGATGATTCATTAAGACAGGTCGCGGGGTTTAGCCTTTTCCGTCGTTCAGGAAGCCGGACATCAAACCCCACAACTCAAGGCGTAAGTCTTCGCGGGACGGGAGCAAGCGGTGCGAGTCGCGCTCTTATGATGGCTGATAATGTTTCGCTGAATGACCCGTTCGGCGGTTGGGTTTATTGGAACAGAATCCCGCGAACGCAAATCCAAAAGGTCGAAGTTTTACGCGGCGGTGCGTCTTCACTTTACGGAAGTTCCGCACTTGGCGGCGTCATAAATGTGCTGACAAAAGAAACCGGGAACGACTTAACGCTCTCTTTTGAAAGTTCTGCGGGAAACAACAAAACTTTTGACGGCTCTTTGTTTGCAGGAAAAAGCCTGAGAAATTGGCGTGTGAATTTTGCTGCGGAATCATTCCAAACAAACGGTTATGTTCCGATTGAAAATGCTTCGCGCGGCACAGTCGATGTAAATGCAAACTCAAAAAACTCAAGCGTGAATTTCACCCTTGAGCGCGTGTTTTCAAAGGCTAGGATTTTCTTTCGCCCTTCTTATTTCACCGAATCACGCATAAACGGAACGCTTCTCGCACGCAATCGGACACATATAAAACAGGCTGTTATTGGTGCAGATGTCAGTGATTTCATCTTTCGCCTTTTCTTAAATAAACAGGTTTTTGACCAGACTTTTACTTCCGTTAATTCAACCCGTACAACTGAAACGCTCACACGATTACAGCGTGTTCCCGCGCAATCCGTCGGGTTTTCCATTAAATGGTCACGCGCCGTTCATGAAAATCATTTTCTCGTCGCAGGATTTGAAACAAAGGAGACGTGCGGCGCAAGTGATGAAATCGGATTTACAAACAATCGTGCAACATCAATCACAGGCGCGGGCGGGCGCGAAAAAGTTTTTGGCTTTTTCTTTCAGGATTTGTTCAAAGTAACAAAGCGTTTGTTCTTGCGTTCGAGTTTTCGCGTTGATTCTTGGCGCAACGTGGATGCTTTTTCTGTGACACGGACAATTTCGACAAATGCTCTAAGCCTAAACAAATTTTCCGATAGTGAAGAAAAAGCTTTCAGCCCGAACATTTCGGCAAGTTTTCAACTAAACGGAAACCTCTCTTTCAATCTGTCGGCAACACACGCTTTTCGTGCGCCAACGCTTAACGAACTATATCGCTCGTTCCGCGTCGGAGACGTTCTCACACTGGCAAATGAAAATTTGAAAGCTGAAAAACTTACAGGTTTTGAATCGGGCGTAAATGTGAACGCTTTCAAACAAAAACTTTTCGTTCGCTCAAATGTTTTCTGGACTGACATCACACGTCCTATTTCAAATGTCACACTTCGCACAATGCCTTTGCCAATAATGCGCCAACGTCAAAACTTGGGACGCACAAGAACAGGCGGTTTTGAGGTAGAGACAGAATCACGAATAAAAGGCTCTATTACACTTTCGGGCGGCTATCTTTTTTCAAACGCCAAAGTCTTTCGCTTTCCCGCAAACACTAGGCTCGAAGGTTTACAAATTCCGCAAACGCCGCGACACCAATTCACTTTTCAGGCAAGATATTCAAAACCTACATACACTTTCGCACTGCAAGGTCGCACGGCGGGCAAACAATTTGAAGATGACCAAAACACTTTGAGTTTAGAAAGATTCTTTACACTTGACGTTTTCGCTTCTCACCGTTTCAAAAAGAATCTTGAACTTTTCCTGGCAATCGAAAACCTTTTCAACTCGCGCTATTCAATCGGACGAACGCCTGTCCTAAGCGTAAATCAACCTTTCTTCATACGCATCGGTTTTCGTTTCAACGTCAAAAAATAAAAAGGCAAAAGACCCCTGCCTTTTGCCCTTTTACTTTTTACTTTTTACTTTTACTCTTGGTCAGGACCATTGCATTTCGGTCCGCGCAGAGAAGGAATTTTGCCGCTGAGTATCGGATAGTTTTCAGCTTCGGCATTCATTGGTAACCATTCAGCCCATTGTTCGGGCAAAGACATATCGGCGAAAATTGCTTCGACAGGGCATTCGGGAACACAGGCGTCACAGTCAATGCAAGTATCGGGGTTGATATAAAGACGGTCCGGTAATTCGTGAAAAGCTTCGACGGGACAAACAGCCGCGCAGTCCGTGTACTTACAATCAACGCACATTTCAACAACAACGTAAGTCATCTTCGGTTAATTCTCCTCATCAAAAATAAACTTGTGAATATAGCTTTTGAAATAACTTGATATTGGTAAACGATGCTCTGACTTTCCGTCAAGTCTGACAAAGCAGAGTTGATTCAAAATTACAAAACTATTGCTAACCCCGCACAAAATAGCCTTCTGAAACATTTCCTACTATCCATTTGTAAGTGGTTAGTTCTTGTAAACCCATCGGACCACGTGCATGAAGTTTCTGCGTGCTGACAGCCACCTCTGCACCCAAGCCAAGTTGTCCGCCATCATTGAAACGGGTCGAAGCGTTCACAAAAATTGCAGATGAATCAATCCTTTCAACAAACTGTTTCGCGGTGCGTTCGTCTTCGGTCAGAATTGATTCCGAATGACCACTGCCATATTGCCAGATGTGTTCGATTGCTTCATCAACATCTTTCACAATTTTGACGGATAAAATCAAAGCTAAAAACTCTTTTCCAAAATCGCCTTCGCCTGCCCGCTTCGCACCGTCCATCAACGCGAACGCTTTTTCTTCCGCACGAATTTCAACATTTGCTTCGGTTAAATCCTTTGCAATTAAAGGAAGAATTTTCGGCGCGATTTCTTCATGTACAAGTAATGTATCAAGTGCGTTGCAAACGCCCGGACGCTGAACTTTGGCGTTATGAATTACGGGAATGGATTTTTCTATGTTTGCGCTTCTGTCAACAAACAAATGGCAAACGCCTATGCCGCCTGTGATAACCGGAACAGTTGCGTTTTGACGACAAAAATCGTGAAGCCCTGCCCCGCCGCGAGGAATTATCATATCAACGTATTTGTCCATTTTGAGAAGTTCTAAAATCCTGTCGCGGCTTGTGTCTGCGATTATTTGAACTACGTCTTGAGTGATGTCGAGAGAATAAAGGGCATTCTGAATTACAGCCGTTAAAGCCGAATTTGTGTTTACAGTCTCTTTGCCGCCGCGCAAAATTACAGCGTTTCCCGTTTTCAAACAAAGTGTCGCAACATCAACTGTCACGTTTGGACGCGCTTCATAAATCACACCTACAACACCAAGCGGAACACGCCGTTTGCGGGCGTTCATTCCATTAACCAAAACCCGCTCATCAAAAACCTCGCCAACAGGGTCAAAAAGTTTTGTCACAGCCACGACATCATCTGCAATTGCATTCAACCTCTCAGACGTTAAAAACAGACGGTCAATCAAGGCATGAGACAATCCATTTGCCTTTGCTTTGTTCACGTCCGTTTCATTCGCAGACAAAATAGATTTATTTTCAATGCGAAGATGTTCCGCGATTGAAAGCAAGACTTCATTCTTCTTTTCAGTCGAAAGCGTCGCTAATTGCCTGGATGCCGCTTTTGCTTTTTGTCCGATTTCTTCAAGTAATGATTCCATAAACCTGAACCCACTGTCCGCTATCAACTATCAATTGTCCACTGTCTTTCAACAGAACTTTATTGTTGAAAATTAGTGTGTAGCGGACAACTGACAACAGACAGTGAATCACGTCCTTGTTTTCGATGTTTTAATTGTTGACGTAAGCATCTTCATCAACTCCTTACAATCAGAATGAATTGAATCAAATTCTTTGTCGTCGAGGTATTCGCCGTCCCGCAAAAGTTCCAGCCAATACTCCGTTCTCGTTGCTCTTTTCAACGCCGCGTTCATATCCTGAATAAAAGCGGATTTCCCTTCCGCTTGCTGCGCTTCTTTAATATACGCTCCGACAAAAGTGCCGTCTTGCAGAACATTTTTGCTCAAAACGTATTCGTGCTTTTCGTTGCATAAGTACGAATATAACCTGACAATTCTTGATGCAAACTTATAAGATTTCTCAAGAAGAATGCTTTCAGCCATAATGCCTCTTAATCAAGCAAAACCATATCGTCACGATGTACAACCTCTGCACCATATTTGTAACCGAGAATCGTTTCAATTTGCGAAGACTTTTTTCCGGCAATAAATATTAAATCCGTAGATTTATATTGTGATAAACCGCGTGCGATTTCTTTTTCGTTTTGCGTGAAAACGCGAACGGTTTGCCCTCTTTCAAAAGAGCCTTCGACTTTTACAATTCCCGCCGGTAGAAGACTTTTTCCTTGTTCTAAAAGAGCCTTTTCAGCACCACTATCAACAATTACTTTGCTGGTTCTTACGGTCTCAGCCAATATCCAACGCTTGCGTGCTTCTACGCGTTGCGCGTTGCGTGCGTGAAAGCGTGTCCCGATTTTTTGCCCCGATACCGCTTTAAAGATTACTTCCTGTATCTCGCCTAAAGCAATGATTGTTTCGATGCCGCTTCGCGTAGCCAAATCTGCGGCTTGAATTTTTGTCTTCATCCCGCCCGTGCCGTGATGTGTTCCCGCTTCGCCAGCCAGAGTCCATATTTTTTCGTCAATCGTTTTTACTTCTTCGATTAGAATTGCCTTTTTGTCTGTGCGCGGGTCTGCCGTAAAAAGCCCTTCGATGTCGGAACAAATCAAAAGCAGGTCTGCCGAAACAAGGCTTGCCACCAAAGCGGAAAGATTGTCATTGTCGCCCACCTTTATTTCATCAACTGCAACAACATCGTTCTCGTTTACAATCGGCAGAACGCCGCGTTCGATACAATTCAAAAAAGTATTTCGCGCATTCAGATAACGGCGACGGTCACGCAAATCTTCCCGCGTCAAAAGCGTCTGCGCTACGGTCAAACCGTAAATTTCGGCAAGCTGTGAATAGAGATTCATCAGACGGCTCTGACCGATTGCGGCAAAAAGTTGTTTTTCCGACAGGTTTTTTTTTCGTTGCGGAAAACTCAAAGCCTCCCATCCTGCGGAAACAGCTCCCGAAGATACAAGAATAACTTCACAACCAAGTTCGCGCACAACGGCAATCTGCCGCACAAGGTCAATCATTCGCGGACGATGAAGACGGTCTGTACCCGCAGTCAAAAAACTTGTGCCAACTTTGATAACAACACGATGATAACGAATGTTCTCTTTTTTGCTTTCCATAAAATGAAGTGCGAACTGATGCGAATTAAAAGGTGAAAAATAATTCGCGTCAATTCGCGTTAATTCGTAGTTTCAAACTTATCTTCCTTCGTCAGGCTTTCATCGCAAGAGGGTTTCCATTTTCAAGGCTCAGCGCAATTTCGGAACAGTGCGTTAATTCGTTTTCATCAATCCCTGTTTCAATTCCCATTCTGCTCAGCATCCAAACAAGCTTTTCCGTCGCAATATTGCCGGACGCGCCCGGACTAAAAGGACAACCGCCAAGCCCGCCAACGGATGAATCAAAAATATCCCATCCGGCGGTCATAGCGGCATAAATATTTGCCAATGCAGTAAAGTTTGTATCGTGAAAATGAGCTGCGAAAACTTTGTCAGCCCAACATTCTTTCGCCATCGAACACAATTCATAAACATCCTTCGGATTTGCTTTGCCAACAGTGTCATTATAGGCAACTTCGTCAGCACCCGCGTCAAAAAGTTCTTGTGTGATTTCCAAAACTCTTTTTTTCGGAACATCGCCTTCATCCGGACAAACCCAACTGACGGCAATCGAACCGCGAACTTTAACGCCATGTTCGTGTGCAAATTCAATAGCCCTTCGCGTGGTTTCCAGACTTTTTTTAATCGTAGTGTTAGCGTTACGCTTGCTCATCGTTTCGCTTGCGGCAATCACATAACAGAGCCAATCAATTTCGGATTCAATCGCCTGCTTATAGCCTCTCTCGTTTAACGCAAGAGCCATTGTTTTTGAATTTTCATCTTTACCAATCTGAGCCAATATATCGCCCGCATCAGCCATCTGCGGAACATATTTCGGACTCACAAAAGAAACGGCTTCGATACGTTTCAATCCGGCTTTTCGCAAACTTTTTATTAGTTCAACTTTGCTTTCTGTCGGCACAATGTGCGGTAACATTTGAAGTCCGTCGCGTGGGCTTACATCAACAATCTCTACTCTTTCAGGTAATCTTTTCATATAAATTTAATCGGTGTTAGTATCCGATTTATGCATCACCGTTTCAAAACATCAAAGGCTTTAACCAATTTTGCTATTGTCTTTTTAATTCTGACAATCCTAGCCTGCAAATGGGGCGACGACAACAAACCCGGCAATAATCAAAAAGCTGTGACAACTGTTATTTTAGTCCGCCATGCTGAAAAAGACACTCAACCCGAAGGCGATCCGACTTTAACTCAAGAAGGAAAAGAGCGTGCGGAACAACTTAAAAGAATGCTCATAGACAAAAACATCAAAGCGATTTACACATCCAAATACCGACGCACAAAAGAGACGGCAAAACCGCTTGCAGACGAATTAGGAATAACTCTGACCGAAATAAACGAAGCCGAATCAATCGCAAACTCCATACTGAAAAATAACCAAGGACAAGCGATTCTGATTGTCGGTCACTCAAACACAGTCCCCGAAATTATCAAACGTCTCGGTGGCGGGGCAGTTGACCAAATACCTGAAACAGATTTTGACAATATGTTTACTGTTACAATTTCCCAAGACAAATCTGTAAATGTTGTCAGAACAAAGTATTAAGCGTTCAGCTTGGAGTTTAAATTTTTAATCTGTAATTGATTAGGTTATCAACCAGCGGTTGAAAACGGTGTTCATATTTGTAGCCCACAATGCTAATCGCGGGACTGATGATTCGCGGCATCGGAGTTATCGAAGATAACGACATATATTTTCAGTTTGATTTTTATGTCGCCATTTTCAACGGCTCAAAATCTCTGTTTAATTTCCCCATAGCTGCACTATGGG
>Ga0187894_10001898_pt1 | contig 26036 bp, 22 predicted proteins | sample GBC1701081metaG_FD_136650 | JGI IMG/M metagenome (GOLD analysis project Ga0187894, IMG submission 136650) | White microbial mat communities from a lava cave in the Kipuka Kanohina Cave System on the Island of Hawaii, USA - GBC170108-1 metaG ... | reverse complement strand
TGGCCAGGCCGACACGAAGACCCGTGAAAGATCCGGGGCCGATCGACACAGCGAGACCATCCAATTGCTTGATGGTCAAACCTGTCTCACAAAACAATCGATCGATCGTCGGCAGCAGCAACTTGGCATGCGACCCGGCCGCATCTTGATCATGCCGAGCAAGGACCTGCGACCCGTCGAGAATCGCCACACTCTGCCACGAAGTTGCCGTTTCAACTGCCAGTACTTTCATCGGAGCGAAACCTGTGCGAGGTCGGCGGCAGTCAGCGGCTGGTTGAGAGTCATTTCGTGAAACGTCACCTGCACACTCCCCTGCCCCTTTTCATCTTCCAACAGGATCTGAAACGGCCTCAGCAGACGCCCGTCGCCGATCTCGCGGAAGTCTTCGTATTGAATGGTCGCTTCCACGGCACCAGATTCCGTAAACCGAGCTTCTCGAACGACAAACAATGTCTGCCGTTCGAACCACAGCTGCCGGCGCATGACCTGCGCACCGTTGGGAGACGGACCTGAGACCTCCAGACGGTAGCGATCCCCATCTTCCACAAGCGTCACCGTCTCATTTTTCGCAATGGCGCCGGTGCCCAACAGACCCCCCATCGCCCATACACTTAATTGAAACGGCCGGGCAAGCTTTCCCATCTCGCTCATATCGGAAGGACTACCGGACAGGACACGGCCCATCGTTGGCAATCGCAACCGGAATTGATCGCCCGCCTGCACAAATTCGAAAAGTTCGCCGCCGACTGCGGTGAACCCTCTCAGGCGCATGGCGTTCGGACGGCGATAGTACAACGATCCCTCCACCCGTGACGCAATAGGAATGATCCCTCCCCGCACCTTCGCGCTAAAGAGACCTTTCATAGTGTGGATCGCCGCCTCTCGCTGACTCAGCAAAGCCGTCAGCTCCCCCACCGTCGCCTTCTTGAGCTGGACTTCCTCCCGTGGCGCAAATAGCGCACAGCCGGATAAGAAGGAAAGAGCCAACGTGCTTAAGACAATCGTCTTGACGAAGGAATTCCTGGCCTTCCCTCTTCCCTCGCCATCCATCACAGCGAAAGGGGCAGGGGGATGAGCCTCCACTGCGCGCAATATCTCACCCGCCCAACCCTCAGCGCGCCAAGACGCGCTTGCTCCCGAGCGAGGGCTTTCAGAGGCTGCGCGTTGCGCGAGCACAGAGGCTCGTCCCTCTGTCCCTTTTCTATGCCAACACAACATCTAACGCCTCCCCCACTTCTCGAATCCCGATCAACTCGATTCCATCAATAGGATCAAGCTTGGCCAGGTTCCGCTCAGGCAACAGACAGCGTTTGAATCCCATCTTTGCCGCTTCACGAATTCTCATTTCAGCTTGACTGATGGCCCGCACTTCACCACCGAGCCCCACTTCGCCCAACACCAACAAACCCGGCTCGATCGGCACTTCGCGCAAACTCGATGTGACCGCCGCCACAATGCCCAAATCGATGGCCGGCTCGTCGATATGCATGCCGCCAACGACATTCACATAGACATCTTGCCCTGACAGATGCATGCCCAGCCGCTTCTCCATGACTGCGAGTAACAACGACACTCGATTCTGCTCCACACCGTTTGCCATCCGTTTCGGCATCGCATAACTTGTCGAAGACACCAGAGCTTGCAGTTCCACCAGAATTGGTCGCGATCCTTCGAGGCTCGATACCACCACCGATCCCGTTGTGCGCTGGGACCGTTCCGCCAAGAACAGCTCGGAGGGGTTGCTCACTTCTTCCAACCCGGAATCTTTCATCTCGAACACGCCGATCTCGTTGGTCGAGCCAAAGCGATTCTTCACCGCGCGGAGAATACGAAAGCTGTGGCCCTTGTCTCCTTCAAAGTAGAGCACCGTATCGACGATATGTTCCAGCAACCGCGGTCCGGCGATCGCCCCTTCTTTGGTGACATGTCCGATAATGAAGACCGGCACGCTGCTGTGTTTCGCGTACCACATCAATTGGCCTGCCACCTCCTGCACCTGGCTGATGCTGCCCGGCGCGGACGTAATCTGTTCCGTGTAGATCGTTTGAATCGAATCGACAACCATCGCAGCCGGCTGGATCTCCTGTGCCGCCTTGAGGATTTGCTCGAGGGAGGTTTCTGCCAGAATCAATAGATTCGGATGCTCGATGCCAAGCCGTTGCCCCCGCATCTTGATCTGCCTCGGAGATTCCTCCCCTGAGACATACAGCACCGGCTCTTTCTTTGAAGACAGACGCGGAAGCGCTTGAAGCAACAGGGTCGTCTTCCCAATCCCCGGATCGCCGCCGATCAGAATCACTGAGCCAGGAATGACTCCGCCACCCAGCACCCGGTCGAATTCACCGATCTGGGTCATCCGCCGGTCCTCACCGACCACTTCAATCTCGGCAATCGGCGTGGCCTTGGCCTGCGCTGTCTTCATTGCAGCAGGCCGCCCCTTGCCGGTCGGCGCCTGCCGTTCCTCTTTCATGGTGTTCCAGCCACTGCAGTCGGGACATCGCCCCAGCCATCGTGGCGACTGGTGGCCGCAAGCCTGGCAGGAAAAACTAGTCTTCGCCCGCATGCAGAGGAGCCTCAATAAGAAGGAAATCTGGGGCTTATACTAAAGGATAGGAGAGGTGAATGGAAGATACGGAAGCCACGCTAGAATCCAATCTCAGAGAATTTCAGCTAACTCTTCTTGGAACCGACGCCGCCGAAAGCGGCGGCAGCATCGGAAAGCTGCAGTGCAATGAACTAATCAATGGTTCCTGGAACCTTTTGGCATTTGGAAGGGCACGCAGGTTGGTCTATGTGCGGCCGTCAAATGAGGCCCTTCTCAGGGCGCGCGTTCCGGGAGCACATAGACCAACGTAGGTGCCCTCCCAATCCTTTTTATTTTTCGTTTTCTACTTTCTTCCTCCATCCAGAGCGGAAGGAATCCCGAAAAGCGGGTGAGTGGTTTGCCCTTTACTGCGCACGTCCAACGAGGGTCTTCTGAGGCCGCGCGTTGGGCGAGCAAGAAGGGCAACCGGTCACCCGCTACATCACCTTCCGCACATCCTTCCACCTTTTCGCCACCTTCGCCTTCCTCGGCGCTTCGCCTTTGGCTGGCTCCGGCACCATCACGGCGTCGAGGCGTCGCTGTAGAAACGCTTCGGCAAAGGCTTTCGTGCGCCCTACACCAATTTTGAGCGTCTTCCACCCGGCAGCATGCATTTCATCGAGTTTCGTCCCAAGCGCCTTTGGATCGGATGACAGCGCGATAATGTGCCCGACCGGAAACTTCTGATCCTTCAGCCATTGTCTCGCTTGCGCATTGACTTGAGCCTTAGTACCCACCGCCTTATTCGATGTCACCACATAGAGCACGTTGTAATAGAACTGCGTGAGCTTGCCGAGTTCTGCTGCAGCATCAGGCATCGGGCGTCTGCCTTCAGCCTCTTTCTCAGGCAAGATCATGATCGTCCCCTGTCCGACGGCGTCTTCCATGAGCGATACCATTTCCACCGCCATGATCGGGCTGCGATGTTCCCACACAGACAGATTCGCACCAGCTTCGACTAAAGCGACTCTCGGAGTGTCTCCGACGCGCACGGTGAATGGGACCACCCCTTTGGCCTTCGGGGTATACGATAAGAAGGCCCGCCCGTCTCCACCGGTCCTCGCGGTTGCGACGACATTGCCGGCGACGAGAAGCTGGATAGGCTCTCCTCCCAGACCGGTTTCCGTCAGGAGGCCCTTCCCTGTGAGCGTCGCTTCAATAGTGGCCGGTTGATTGGGTGCGGTCAGGCTATCGTAAACCGTCAAAGTTCCGGAAGTCTTCTCCGCCGCGGAGAGGAAGGTGGTTGCAGCCCAGAAAAAGAGAAGAGTCAAGAGACCGGCTCTGCGGAAAAAAACACTCATGGGCCGCACAGCCATATTCAATACGTCAAGAACGTTACGCCTTTAGGGATTCCAACACTTCATCCACGTGCCCGCCAACCTTGACCTTGCGAAAGATCGCCTTCAACTTGCCGGCCTGGTCGATCACAAACGTGCTGCGTTCGATACCCCAATACTTTCTGCCGTACATATTTTTCTCTTTGTAACAGCCATAGACTTTCGAGACGGTCGCTTCTTCATCGCTCAGCAGGGGGAAAGGCAAATCGAACTTCTTGATGAACTTCTGATGAGACTCCTTGCCATCCAGGCTTACACCGAGAATCACGGCTCCCGCCTTCTTAATCGGCGTGGCGGCATCGCGAAAGTCGCACGACTCCGTCGTACAGCCTGGGGTATCGTCTTTGGGATAAAAATAGAGGACCACTTGCTTGCCCGTAAAGTCTTTCAGGCTGACCGGCTCTCCCGATTGATCGGGAAGCGAGAGCGCGGGAGCCTTATCACCGACCGTAAGTTCCTTTGCCATGTAATTATTCCTTTTCCGGTTGTCTATTACTATCTCGGCAAACCAGGCCCACCAGTCCCACCACCCAGGCCCTGCCTGCCGGGCCCAGGCAGGACAAGTTTCTTTGTCGTCGACTCCACGTTGCCGTAGGGACGAAGCGCGGGCGAATCCCAAATTACTTTGTCTCCCGGAGCCAGGTTAGCCGCTTCCATGAACTGTTGACGCGCTTGCTCCGTGTCGCCCAAGGCATACAAGGCCAAGGCATAGTTATAGTGTGCGGGACCCGATTGAGGAACCGCGGTCACTGCTTGGGAAAAATAATTCTTCGCGTCGTCGAACTGCTTCGCTTGATAGGCCTGCGTCCCCTGTTCAGTCAGGGTCGCTACTTGCGGCGTCACTCCGGACTCAAGCGCCAGCGGCACCCACGGCTGCTCCTTCTTCATGAAGAAGGAGCAGGCAGTTGTTCCAAGGAATACGCAAATCGCTCCGAGCAGAGACAGATATTTCATCATGCCATCACGTTCCACCGGCACATCACGCCTTTGTATGCTTTCGCGTCTCTTCTTCAAACGCCTTCCGATACAGCACATCCCATTCCGCACTGCCCTCGACGATCCCCCGCGAATATGAGGCCAGCTTCTCCTTGACCTTCCGATCAATGGCCTCTTCTTGCGCCAGCTCGGATGCAAGCACCCGTTTAATCTCTTTCAACACCCGCCCCTCATCGACCTGCACCGTCGCCAGCGAGCTTTTCTTGATCGCCTGAAGAATCACGTGGGAGAGATGGCTGATTTTGTCTTCGCTCAACATGGCAAGCTCGTGAAAAGTAACATGTGATACGTGAAAGGTGCTGAGGTTGAGTGTCTAATCATACTGCGTTTTACCTTTCACGCTCTAGAGAATGATGCCCCGCTCCCGTACCAGCTTGGTTTTCACCATCGTGAACATTTTCTGATAGTCCACGTGCCCCTGCTCGATGTCTTGTTCGTAGGCGTTCAACAGCTGCCGCACTTCGGCGTTCAACCGATCTTCGACCGATAATTCATCGAGAATGGCATGATCGATTTGCTCGACGAACGATTTCCGATCCCCCACGGTCGCCACCTGTTCTTCCTGCTGCAGCCTGGTGACGATCGACTCCGCGATGTGGCGAATTCGTTCTTTCGATAGCCGCATGGCTAGACCTTGGTAATCCGAATGGTCGGCACGTCCATCACGCGCCGCAGCACTGTAGCATCACCCAGAATGCGACCGATGACATTGACGCGGTCGGCCGGAACGGGGTCTTGCCCCATACTCATCGGTGTGCGGCCAAAAAAAATGGCCAGGACCTGGCCGGCCCCCCAGAAGGCGACGTCGCCGACTTTGACTTGATTCGTCGCGGTCTCTCGATAGTCCTTCACTCCAGCCAGTTTAAAATAGAACTCTTCGCCCCATGTATTGACCGGGCTCTCAACGGGTAATGCGGCATAGACTTCTTTCGCCGTTTTCGTCGACTTGAGTTCCGCGTCGAGCTGCACCGCGCCAACCGTGATGCGAATTTTGTTGGGGAGGTCAGCCATTGTGTTCCATTCGATGCTCCCGGCGGCGATCAGATGAAACCCCGCTCAGGACGCGGACTTTAGCTTGTTTATTCAGTGAAATCAAGGATACAATCCCTCGACTATATGCTCGCCTCATCCTTCGTTCTTCTCAAAGGCATCGGCCAAAATTCTGAACGCCGTCTGTGGCAAGAAGGCATTCTCGATTGGAGTTCATTCCTCCAATCTCCGACCCTGCCAGGCATCTCCTCGTCCAGAAAAGAATGGTATGACCAAGAACTTGCCGTCGCTCAATCGCGTCTGAAAGATGGTGACGCGCACTTCTTCAGCACCTGCCTGAAGAGCCGGGAGCACTGGCGCCTCTTCGAATCGTTTCGTCCTCGCGCGCTCTATCTGGATATCGAGACGACAGGCATGTCTGCGCGGGAAGGACATGTGACGGTGGTCGGATTGTATCGAAACGGTCACATGACGAGCCTGGTCCGAGGGGAAACGCTGACGGAAGACCGCTTGCACGCGGAACTGGAACAGACAGACATCTTCATCACATTCTTCGGCAGTGGGTTCGATATTCCCTATTTGCAGGCGAAGTTCCCACGGTTAAATTTCAAGAAGCCTCACTTCGATCTGTGTTTTGCAGCCCGCAGACTTGGCATGCAAGGAGGACTCAAACACATCGAGCACGAAGTCCACATTGAGCGCGAAACTGATGTGAGGGGGCTCGACGGATGGGAAGCCGTTCGCTTGTGGCACCGGTGGTGTGCGGGAGACGAGGCCGCACGAGATCTATTGCTGAGGTACAACGAAGCCGACACTAAAAACCTCGAACCTCTCGCATCGTTGATCTACGACCAGATGGTGACCCGGTTCGGCCCACCCTCTCTGGGGTTTCCACCGGTCCGTCGTCAAACACCGGCCGAGGTCGCTCTGTGACAGAATCCCGCCCTTGGACTGGATTTGGTCGAACCGAGATCGGTCATGTTCGAGCATCGAACCAAGATGCATTGGCCCTTCTGAATGATTGCGGCGTCTGGCTCGTGGCAGACGGAATGAGCGGGCACCCGGCAGGAGATATCGCGGCTCAAACCGCCGTAGCCTCAGCCACACAGCGGGCACGAGAACGAGCGTCCTGGCTCCGCGAGCATACAGACACGGTTCCTGAGTTCCTAAACGATCTCGTCACGAACGCCAACCGGCGAATCCATGACCTCATCCTGGCGAACCCGTCCTTGAAAGGGATGGGCACGACCTTCGTCGCCTTGGCCATCACACCGACATCCACACCGGTCGCACACATCGCCCACTTGGGAGATAGCCGCGCCTACCTCTATCGAACAGGGCAGCTCAAGCAATTAACACGCGACCATACACTCGTCGAAAAATGGGTGCAGCGCGGTCTAATCAATGCGGCTACGGCGCTCACACATCCTGAACGTCACATCTTGACCAAGGGTCTGGGGATGGGCGCTGACATGCAGCCGGAGCTGACATCGACGCCGGTGACTCCGCACGACCTCATTCTATTGTGCAGCGACGGGCTCACGAAAATGTTGGAGGACGCCGCCATCGCATCGGTCCTCTCCCACGCACAGGGCGATCCACGCCGAGCCTGCCACGACTTGATCGAGCAAGCTCTACAACGAGGGGGAGAAGATAATGTGACGGTGATCATTGTGGCGTATCGTCAGTAGGATGCTCCACGGTTTTTCCGTTGACAAGATGAACCCGGCTGTGTAGTCTCCAATTCTAGCTACCCCCTGCTCTCCTGCCACAGAGGAGACCACGACATAAAGAGGTTCTCATGTCCTGCGTTGTTCGCGGCGCGCTGTTCGCTGTTGCGTGCTTAGCTATAATCGAGCACACGACGATCGGTTTCGCGAATGAACCGATGGGTCCAGAGGCGGTGATCCGCACCTTGGTTCGCGCCAACGCTGAGTTGGACATGCCGACTATTTCCCGCTTCATGGCGCATGACGCCGATATCACCAGCTACACGATTGGCGGACGGAAATATGTGGGGTGGCGGGAGTTCGAACATGACATGCAGGAGGAGTTTGCCTCCGTGGCTAAACTGGAAATCCCTATTACTGAGCTCAAGGTCTGGACGAACGGGACAGTCGCCTGGTTTACCATGGAACTGGATTACATTCGCTTCGTGGGAAAAGGGCCGGATCAACGAAGAACAGTGCTTCCTCTCAGGGAAAGCGGTGTCTTGGAACAACGAGGAGGACAATGGGTTCTGCTGTCCTGGCATGAGTCGCTTCGGAATATGCAACTCGGCGCCCCGCTGGCCCAGAGTCCCGGCACATCTTCCCCTCAGCACTTGGTCAGCAATGCTCAACTTTCTTCAACCCCTGACTTGAGCGGAGAATGGGACATTCTCGAGGTGGAGGACGACAAGCGTTACAAGGCTACGCTCGATAAAGCCGGCAACGGCCCCTATACCCAGCACGGTGGACAGTTTGTCACTGCGAAGTTCGTCGACCGTCTCTGGCAAGGCACCTGGCAACAGCCGGGTAACGATCGCGAAGGTGGTTTTGAACTTCTCCTCTCAGAAGACGGAAATCAAGCCAAGGGCGTCTGGTGGTATTCACGAGTCGGCAACCAGAAGAATATTCCCCCGCGTGAACACGGTGGAACCTATCTCTGGAAACGGTTGACTCCTCCACCATCTGCAAGATGACATCTGCGTCTCACACAAGCTTCTACGATCAACGCTTCGGATATTCGCGCGATTACATTTTATTCTTGGGAGGTTCTATGCGTCAGGTACTCCTTACTCTGCTCGCCGGCATCTGTCTGGTGACTCCTGCCTTTGCAGACGGCGGTCACAATCACCATGCAGTCCCCTCTCTCAAGAATCAAACGGCCACGTCCGTCACGGTTCAGGACAATGTCGTGACACTGACATTCGGTCCTATCGATCTCCCGGCCTCTCACGAGGGAGATCTGGCAGCGTCGATGCCCAAACATAGTTTTCAACTTCCCAAAGATATGTATATGGTGGGCTACAAGACTGCTGTCTTTACCAAAGAAGGGAAGCCTCTCCCCAAGAACTATCTGCACCACATCCTAATGCTCAACAACAGTAAACCGAGCGTCTCATGCGATGGCGAACCGCTGTTCTTTGCAGGAGCGGGGCTGGAGATGACGGAAACGCGTTTCCCGGCAGGCTATGGAGTGAAGCTCGCCAAGAGCGACCATCTGATGTCGATCGTCGCTTTTTACCATAAGGCGCCGACTACCAAAGATGTCATGGCAACCTTCACCATGTACATGGCGCCCGAAGGCGCCCCCATCAAAGAAATGGACGTCTATCAGGTGGGAGTCAACATTGTATGTTTCAGTAAGTTCGCACAACGAGGCCCGAACCAGACGGACGAAGGGATTGAAATTAACTCCGGAGTCCAGATCCACCGGGAACCGCTCAAGTTCTCGATGGATGGCTGTGTAAAATTTGCCTACCCACATGGGCATGACGAACTCCTCATGATCGGGCTGGACAATACGACCAAAAAGCAGACCCTACTTCGGACAGTTCCCGACGTCGATCAGGAAGGGACATTTCTCCAATTTCAGCCGCATCAGGTCTATCAGGATAGCCAGGGATTTCCTGTGACAAAAGCGGATGACTATGAAATGGTCATGGTCCATCACCATCCATTGCAGAAAAAAGAAGCCCAGCATGGGATGGGAAACTATTTGCTGTACATGACCCCTGGCGCTTGTCCAGCGTCATCTCCTTCGCCTCTCGCCCTCAAGTAAGGAGCAGGCACTCTGCGGTACCCGCCGCATAACCCGCGCGGGTGCCAAGGCGTACCCTGCCTCAATCTGCACCCTGCCATCGCCTCATCTCCGTTCAATTTTGTTCGCCGTCGAAATCCACAGTAGCTCCCCCTACCAAAGAAGGAGCGCATTTCATGGCCTGCAGACTGGGTTTCCCACCTCTGCCTATGTTATTCACATCTGCATCATCCTCAGCCACGTGCACCGAGCCGTTTGCAGCAGAAGAGAGCAGGCCGGTGCGTCTCGGATCACGTGATGAGTGAAGCCTCGCGGCTTACAGCCATGGCTTCCTGCGTAGGCGGATGAACGTTGCCGTGTCGCTCTGAAACTGGGCTTGCTCGGATTCCCAGGAAGTACAGGGACATCTAGATGCCGCAGAGTGAGCCGCTCACCATCCTGATTATCAGCGAACACGCTGAATCCGTTAAACTCATCACCGTCAGTCTGCGCGGATTCTTTCCCGGCTGCCGCGTCGACATTGCCTATTCAACTGAAGAAGCCCGTGCATGGACGTCTCCGCACGAATGGGATCTTATCCTTCTCGACGAACAGTGCCTCACCGGCGACCACAACTCCCTCCCCGGCGAACTCAAACGCCGCGCGCCCTATGCGAGGATTATTCTGTGCAGCGACCGTTCGGACTCAGCCTCGGCGCTTCAAGCGCTCCAAGCCGACGTTGACTTTTTCCTCTCAAAGCGATCTCCGGCCTTTCTCACGGAACTCCTGTTTTGCGCCAGGGAAGCCATCGAAACAGGCAGTCTGAGAGTGACCCTAGACCACGAGCACGAACGCCATCGTCAGCTCGTTGAATCACTCAGCGACGTTGTCTACGAACTAGACGCCCGCGGGTGTTTCGTGACGATCAGTCACAGCATCGGCACCCTATTGGGCTATTCGCCCAGCGAACTGATCGGATTGCCCTATACCACTCTCGTTTCTCCCGGCCAGGAGGCAGCGGCTCGGTTTCGCCTCAACGAACGCCGCTCCGGAGCGCGAGGCGCCAGCCGCGTTGAATTGACCTTGCGAGGAAAACCCACGCAGGCCAACGAGTCGCTGACGCTCACGGCAGAGGTCAACGCCAGAGGACTCTATGACACCCTTCGCCGGTTTCTCGGCACGGTGGGACTGATCCGAGATCTATCCCTGTTCAAACAACAGGACACCGCACTCCTTCAACTTCGCCAAGAACTCCAGCGCAGAGATCAACTGTTTGCGCTGACTCAGAGAGTCGTGCTGTTGTCCCAACAGCTTCACAATCCACTGACCTCACTGCTGACACAGTCCCAGCAACTTCTCACGACCATCCGCGACGCACGTCTGGACAACCAAGCCGAAACACTGGCTGGCTACGCCGCAGAAGCGACGAACCTTGAAGCACAGCTGACGCAGGCCCTCCAGGAGAGAGAGAACGACGCCTCGGAATACACGATCAACAACGTCCTCGACACCGTGCTCACATCCCAATCTCCAGGGATCATAAATGCGGCAGGCATCGTTCGGCAGCTTGCTCCGCACCTTCCTCCTCTCATTAGCGATCATGAGCAGGTTGCGAAGCTCGTGCACCAACTCCTAAACTATGCGCAGAGCTATTTACTGACAGTCGGCCGTGCGCATCGACTCATCGTACGCACGCGCACAGTGGGACCTGTCTCTGCCTCAATAGACGCGACTGACCTATTGCCTCTTGCTCCACCCACCGAAGTCGAAATCGAGCTACTCGAGTCAGAGATGGAGTGGCCGGCAGAATCTCCGACTCCACCACTTCAGTCTATTGATCTCCTTGAGTCCTATCAGCTCGTCCGCCAACTGGCTGGCACCTTAGATTTGTCTGCTCCGATGCAGGGCCCTCTCTGCATGACTCTCCGTCTTCCAATCGTATCTCACCCCGCTCGCGAGATACTCTCGTCGCCGACTACCGTCTTTGCCGCCCAGCCCGCACCTGCTCCTGAAACAAAGAGCGCCACAACGGCACCTGATCCGGCAATCGTTTCCGGCAGCCGGCAACAGGAACGGCGTGATTCGCCTCGAATTCCAACTACCCTCTCTGCCGCGATCACCGTTGGATCAGCAACGTGGGAAGGCACCGTCTCCAACCTCAGCCTCGGAGGCGCCTGCATTACACTACCCCACGATTTCCCCGCCCTTGTGCCTCAAGATGCCTACATTGTGCTGAAGACTGCCGTGGGGATTCTCGAACTGCACGGTGAGACACAGGAGCGGCCTATTTTGCTCCATTCCGGAACCGGGAAGCCGGTCTCCCTTCTCGTTGTGAAATTTGTTGTGCCCAAGCGGGAAGAAGCTGCCGTCCTGGCTTCGTTCGTTCAGGCGGCACAGGAGCAAAACTTATTCTTTTCCTTTGAAATACTGCTGGCAGCAGAGCCCTCGGTTGAACTGGCCGCCACCACGCCTTCCCTATTGCACGAGCAAAAAGAATACGACCCTCGTGAAGCTGTGCGTGTGGCTTTGCAGCTTCCAGTTCGACTGGACCTCACAGATCCTGCAGGAAATATGTATCGCTTCGACGCGCTCATTACTAACCTGAGTCGAAGCGGCGCCTGTCTCCACCTCGCTGCTCGTCCCGAACTCCTGAACGGTATCGTCACTCTGCATTTCACCGCCACACAAACCCAGAAATATCCGGGAGCTCATGAACCGGGCGCGCCGGATTCCGTACTCGCCGCCCAAATCGTCTGGTCGGCTCCGGATCCCACAGCGGCAAGGGAGTTTCGGAACCAAGGTCTTGATCCCGCTCTTCGGGTCGGCCTCCGATTCCAGGGCCTCACACCATATGCAGAGCGCGAAATAAACCGTGTCGTCCAACAATATCTGATGTCCCCGGACGAATCGGAATCTTCCTCACAACACACGTCAGTCGTTAGTGTTCCACGAGAGTGTCGGAATCCACGTGGCCAGACAATCGTCATTACAGACGATCATCTTAGTCAATCGCTTGCACCAAACACGCCGGTCGTCATCATTGCTCCCGGGTACGGCCAAACCGCGCTGGATGCCAGCACCTTGTCGTACTACCTCGCGCATCACCGACTCCGTATCTTACGATACGACCACACCAACCATGTGGGGTTGAGCGACGGCGATCTTGAGCAGACAACCTTACGGAGCATGCAAGCCGACCTCCTGAAAGTTGTGGAGTTTGTGCAACATACGTGGCCGACCGCTCCTCTAGTCATCATATCAAGCGACCTGACTGCGCGTGTTGCCATCAAAATGGCTGTACAATCCCGCCCCCTCGACTTGCTGCTCTTGATCAATCCTGTCGCCGACATTCAGGCCATGCTCACAGCTGTCCATGGTCATAACCTCGTGGCCGACCACCGGTTCGGACTCCGATTCGGCATCGCCAATCTGCTCGGACTCATCGTCAACGTCGATCGTTTTATCGGGGATCTCGTCGCAAGCCGCTATACCGATCTGGCATCCACGATTGAGGATCTGCGCCTCCTTCGCTCTCCGACCGCTATTCTCACGATTCCCAACAGCCCGCTCGGGCCGTGGCCTCCGGCGGATCTCCCACAGACGTTTCTCACTGCGCTGGGAACCCATACCAGTCTGGCAACAGTCTCCGCGCCGTTGACCGGCCAGGACCTCCCACTCAACGAATCACACCCTCAAGCCTTTAGACAAATCCTGGGCCAGATCGCCTCGACCGTTTTGGTGCCGAACATTCCCGCTGACTTCCACTCTCAGACTCGTCGCATGCTCGCCCGTCAACAGCTCATCGAAATTGAGCGCACCCGTCTTCGCTACAATCTCTCACAGCTCACGCGTGAGGCCGTGAGATTCGCGCACCTGCAGCAGCTTCCTCAACTGGGAAACCTCCATGAATACTGGAGGCTCTTGGACGATCTCTACCGGCTCCTCTCCCCGCTCGAACCGGACTCAGTACTCGCAGACGTAGGAGTCGGCCACGGCGATTTGCTCCGAGCCACGATGGTGAACCTGGCTTACCGCTCACGGCAGCGTAGCTGGAGTCTGGAGCGTCCTATTCATGTCATCGGACTGGAAAACTCTTACGACACTCTGACACAAGCCCAGCAGAGTCTTCGTGCCTTGCATCGAGAACTCGACAAAGACTTCGCAGGCACTCTTGCAACCCATCCTCCCATGACGACCGAATGGGTGCAGGCTGATTGGACACAGGAGTTTCCCTTCAAGGACCACTCTCTCCATCGTATCGTCTGCAATCTGACACTTCCGTTCATCCCTTCTCCACTGGTCATGATTCGGGAGCTGTACCGCATCCTCCATCCGCAGGGACGCCTGGTCTTTACAGTTTTCCATCCGGACACCGATCTTTCAGTGCTCTATCGCCGACATCTGCGCAGAGCGAACCAGGATGAATTTGGCCCGCAAGCTCATATCGTCCTGCACTACCTGGGGCGACTCCGAGAGGCTATTCGGCATGGATTACTGCACACCTTCAACCAACCTACGCTGATCTCGCTGCTCCGGCAGGCCGGCATCCTCACACCCCGCATTTTCCCTACGCTTGATGGGCATGCCTTCATAGTCGTCATTGAAAAAGATCAATCCGCTGGCTGAACTCGTCCATACCGTGTATACTTCCACGCGTACATCTTTGAACACATAAGCATTTCAGGCAAAACCTGCATTCCCGTGGAGGGGTCACGCAGCCCCTGTGTCTCTTTGTTTGTTATGACGTCACATCTAACGAATACCGATCTCTTGGCGCCTTCCTCCAGTGAACTATTGAACATCGTCACACAGTTTACAGTCGACCTGGGGGCGATGACTGACCTGACGACGCTCGGAGATCGCATTATTCAGGAGCTCTGTCGCGCAAGCACAACCACCCATGGAACGTTATTCCTGCTGGACCGCGAGCACGAATGCTATCGCCGAGTCAGCGTGGTTGGCCCAATCGCCTCGACCTGTACTCCGCCCACGTTGACCATGAACCATCCTCTGCCCCACCATCTACTTGCAACCAGTCGAATCATGATGGAAGCCGATTCGGCTGAAGGCCTTCAGGAGGCTACCTCCGGAGACAGCGCACGCACGGCCATGAAAGCTATGCAGGCCTCATACGTCGTGCCGCACCTCATTAAAGGCCGTCTCATCGCTTTCTCAACCCTCGGCACTTCCATGCCTACCGGTGGAGACATTGCGTTGACCAGGTCCGTTCTGGCCGCTCTGGCACAAGTCGCCACAAATGCATTGGATACCATTGTGCTGTATGAGGATCTCCGCCGCTCCCACACGCTCATAAAGCGTACGGATCGGTTGAAATCCCTTGAGACGATCGCCGGCGGCTTCGCCCATGAAATCAGAAACCCCCTCACATCGATTAAAACCTTTATCCAATTAGCGCCTCAACGAAAAGACGACCCCCAGTTTATTCAGGAGTTCAGCAAAGTGGTGCTTGACGATGTGTATCGAATCGAGCGGCTAATTCAAGAAATTCTCGATTACGCCCGATACATGGAACCCAAGTTGACGGACGAGGACTTCAACGACATTGTCTCCTCATGCTTATATTTCATCGATGTCAAGGCGAGTAGCCAGGGGATCAAGCTTGAAAAAGAGTTGGCGGAGAACCTCCCTCGTGTCATGCTGGACCGGCAGCAAATCAAACAAGTCCTGCTCAATCTCCTCCTCAATGCCGTGGACTCAATGGCGGGATCGGGTGGGCGGTTACGCGTTCAAACCCGCAAGATCGAGAAACCGGGAGGCACCATCTGGGCTCACATCGAAATCGAGGACACCGGCGAGGGAATTCAGGAAACGAATCTCGAACACATTTTCGACCCGTTTTTCACGACAAAACACGAGAGCGGAGAGCACGAAGGAACGGGACTGGGCTTGACAATCGTCCATCAAATTATTCAAGAGCATCATGGAGAAATCCGGGTCAAAAGCTCGGTCGGTGTCGGCACCACGTTTTTCGTGAGTCTGCCCGCATTACCCACATAACCATCAACACCCTATGGATAGCAGTATGAAAAAACGAGTGCTGTTGATCGATGACGAGGCGCGGGTCCGAGCCTCTTTGAAGACGGTACTGGAACCGGCCTACGAAGTCATCCAAGCCGCCGATGCACAGGAAGGCCTTGAGCTGTTTCGTAAGGAAGCCCCCCATCTGGTCCTCCTAGACGTCATTCTTCCAGGCACCGACGGGCTCTCCGTACTCCAAACCCTACGCGCCGAGGACCGCGCCGCGCCAGTCATCATGCTGACGGGAACGAAATCGGTCAAAACCGCTGTCGATGCGATGAAGTTCGGCGCGGCCGACTACCTGTCGAAACCCTTCGATGTGGAAGAGCTCCGCATCATCGTCGAACAGGCGCTCAAGAACCAGGAACTCCAACGGGAGGTAAAACAACTCCGCGCGCAAGTCGTTCGACGCTATGCCTTTCACAATCTGATCGGCAAGAGCCCTTCGATGCAGGACATCTACAACAAGATCGAACAAGTCGCCGACAGCCGGACGACGGTCCTGATCACCGGCGAGAGCGGCACGGGAAAAGAACTGGTCGCCAAGGCGCTTCACTATAACAGCGGCAGGCGCGAGCGCCCCTTCATCGCGCTGAACTGCGCAGCTATTCCTGATACGCTCATTGAGAGTGAGCTATTCGGCCATGAGAAAGGCTCGTTCACGGATGCCACGGCTCGGCGAGTCGGACAATTCGAGCTCGCCAATAACGGCACGCTTTTCCTCGACGAGATCGGCGACCTCAGCGCCATGACGCAGGCCAAACTGCTGCGCATCTTGCAGGAACGAGAATTCACCAGAGTCGGTGGAGTGCAATCGATCAAGGTTGATGTGCGCATCGTGGCGGCGACGAACAAGAATCTCGAGGAACTGGTTCGCAAAGGACACTTCCGTGAAGACCTCTACTACCGCGTCAATGTGATCGCGCTCTATTTGCCCCCGCTCCGCGAGCGCGGTGAAGACGTTCCCCTCCTCGCCAACCATTTTCTGGCCAAACGAATCGAAGAAGACAACCGGCCGTCCCAAGAATTTTCCAAAGACGCGGTCGATCTTCTGTCTCGCTATCCCTGGCCGGGCAATGTGCGAGAGATGGAGAATATCATCGAGCAGGCATTCATTTGGTCCAAGGGATCGGACGCCATTACCCCTGAACATCTGCCGAACATTCTCAAGAACGACTCCCGATCTTCTTCACTACGCGACGACACCCTCGCCGGACGACTGTCGCTCGAAAAAGCTGTCATGGAATTCGAACGAGAAATCATCTTGGATGCCCTTAAACGAACGAACTACATCCAAACCCATGCCGCCAACTTGCTGGGAATCAGCCGCCGTATGCTCAAGTATCGCATGGACACGTTGGGAATCGGCCGACCCGATCAGGAAGTCAGCACTGAATCTCCAGCGGTAGTGCAGGAATAGCACAACATCGCCCCGCACTGCGTCATTTTTGCACGGTTGGTATGAGAACGCCTTCTCAATATACGTACTATTTCGCTTGAGAAAACTACATATGGGCCTCAGTATATATATACCACTCTCCCTTGAGTGAGCTGAGCTAACCAGCTGAAATGGAATAAGAATTGCTTTGAATTCTACGTATTTAGCGGTAGCAAACTTTTATGAGCTTCCCTGTGACATCTGAACCCGATAAAAAGAAGCCGACCTTGCTCGTGATTGATGACGAAGCAGGACCTCGCGACGCTCTGAAAGTGATTCTCCGCCCCTTCTTCAATATTCAGGCAGCAGAATCAGCCAGCGCAGCAATCGATGTACTCAACTCCCATCAGATCGATCTCATCACACTCGACCAAAAACTCCCAGATCGCCAAGGCATCGATCTCCTTCAGGACATCAAACATCACCACGCCAACGTCGAAGTCATTATCATCACCGGGTACGGCAGCTTAAAGTCTGCCATGGAAGGGATCCGCCATGGCGCCGCCGGCTACCTGCTCAAACCCTTCAACGTCACGGAATTGCTTTCCCTCGTCAACCAGACGCTCGAAAAGAAACAACGGCTTGATTTCCTCAGGCACTTCATCGAGACATCGACCGGTCTCTGGGGCTCAGAAACAGAATGCGCGCAAGCCTGGAAGGAACTGATCGCGGGATACCAGGCGATCGGGAAGCCAACAGTAGACCCTGCGCCCAGTTCCGAACCCCTTCCAGACCTCCTCCCTCTACTCTCCGACCTGCTTGAAGCGAAAGATCGCCAGCTGCTCAACCACTGCAGCCGAGTCAGTTTCTACGCCACCCTTTTGGCCAACCGCATTAACTTAACTCACACAGAGCAGAAATCGCTGGCGTTGGGGGCGTTCCTCCACGACATCGGCAAGATCGGCCCTGAATCCTATCAATTTGCCGACGATGAAATCACGGCGACTGGAGAGTCTGTCAGTAATCGACATCATCCGGAACAGGGCGCAAAGCTCGTATTACCGTTGAGACTTTCGGCTGAGATAGGACAGATCATTGCCTATCATCATGAACGATGGGATGGCGCAGGGTACCCCTTTGGGCTTAAGGAAGAAGGAGTTCCACAACTGGCCCGCATCGTCTGTCTAGCCCAGACGTTTGACCATCTCACTGCTGAGCTTCCTGGCCGGATGCCCCTCTCGATCGATGATGCCTGCCGACAGATGCGCGTATATGCAGGCACCCACTTCGAGCCGAATTTGACCGAACTCTTTGTGCGCATGGTCCAGGAATGCAAGGGATCGCTTCCTGCCATGGCAATGGCGACTACGCCGACCGACCGATCCGACTCCTAACGGGATGCTGAAAAAGTCCGCCAGCTTTGTTCTCGCATCGCTCAGAGACTCGACGTACCCCAAGGGTACTCCTCGCCTCCTCGCTCGCTGCGGCCACGCTGGATGGCCTTTTTGAGCATCCCGTGGGCTAATCGGTAATCCCTGCTCACTCAGACCGTTTCCCCTTCGCTCCCGCGATAAGTTCCGCTGCCGTTTCACGCACTTTTTTTGTAATGGTGGGACCGCTCAACATTCTGGCAATTTCTTCTTCTCGGCCCATCCCCTTGAGAACCCTAACCGAGGTGGATGTCCGTTGACTGTCCAACCCCTTTTCTACGAGCAGGTGGTGCTCCGCTTGGGATGCGACTTGAGGAAGATGGGTAATACAGAACACTTGATGAAACGATCCGAGCTTACGCAATCTCGTTCCCATGGCCGCAGCGACCGCCCCACCGACTCCTGTATCGATTTCGTCGAACACCAGGACCGGAACGTGGTCCATCTCCGCCAATACCGTCTTGAGCGCCAGCATGATGCGCGAGAGTTCCCCGCCGGACGCCACTCGGTTTAACGGTCTTGGCGGCTCACCCGGATTGCTTGAGAGAAGGAACTCCACTCGATCACGCCCGGCCGGTCCGAGCCCTTCAAGCGACTCATCGATAGAAACCGCAACCTGAAAGATCGCCTGCTCCATCTTCAGTGCGGCCAGCTCTGCTCCTACCGACGTCGTCATTCGCTTGGCCGCATCAGATCGCTTCTTGGACAACTGTTGTGCCAGCGTACGGAGACGATGAGCCTCTTCAGCGAGTTGCGCGGTCAACTCAGCGGTTCGCTCTTGATGGTTGTCCAATAACCGCAGTTCTTCCTGCACCCGTTTGCCGGTCGCCATGACCTCCTCAATCGACCCTCCATATTTTTTCTTTAACCGTTGAATCAGGTCGAGTCGGTCCTCCACGACCGCCTGTCGGTCAGGATCAGCCTCTAACCGTTGTGCATAGTCACGCAACCGCCGGGCAAGCTCTTTGAGGGGGATCGCTGACTCCGTCACGATTTGTTCACAATCACCCATCGCCGGATCGATCTGGCCTAACTCTGCAAGGGTTCGCCCGATCTTCCCCAACCTAGCGAGGACAGCCTGCTCATCTGCCTGCAATTCGACATGCGCCTCGTCGGCCAATTCCCTGAGTCGATGCGCATGAACCAGCCGTTGCCGTTCGCTGCTGAGCCGCTCTTCTTCATCGGGCGACAGACCGGCTTGTTCGATCTCCTGGGCCTGAAACCTCAACATATCCTCGCGCCTTGCGCGATCGATGACGTCATTGTGCAATGCGTCCAATCGTGTCTGGAGTTCCTTCCACCCTTCGTAGACTTGCTCGTATCTCCCGCGAAGCTCATAGAGCCGTCCGAACCCGTCGAGGGCGTCTAATTGCTTGGCAGCAGCCAGCAGAGATTGCTGCTCATGCTGGCCATGGATATCAATGAGGGTACCCCCGAGCTCTTCGAGCACACGCAAGGGGCACAGATTGCCGTTGACGTACACTCGGTGGCGTCCCGATCGGGAGAGCACCCGTCGCAGAATCAGTTCAGACTCGTTCTGACTGATAACTTCCTGAAGCCGTAGGCGTTGGAGAAGTGGATGAGTGTCCGAAAGAACGAAGGCTGCTTCAAGCTGGGCCTCATCTTCTCCTGAGCGGATCTGATCGGTCGAGGCTCGCCCGCCGACCAACAAGGCAATCGCATCGATGAGGAGAGATTTACCGGCCCCGGTTTCCCCGGTTAGGACTGTAAACCCAGATTGAAATTGAAGGCTAAGCTGCTCAATAAGCGCGAAATTGACAATGCGCAACTCGGCGAGCATTGCGGCGGTAACTACAATCCTAGGCTGAACCGGCTGGTTGCGCCAGCAGCGAATCGATCATGTCCTTGAACTGCCGCTTCGGTCGCGCCCCAACGAGTTTCTCCACAACCTGTCCGTTCTTGAAAAACAAGATCGTCGGGATGCTCATGACCTGATAGCGGCCTGCGACTTCAGGATTTTCATCGGTATTGAGTTTCCGCACCTTCATCTTTCCCGCGTACTCTTTGCTCAATTCCTCAATGACCGGAGCGACCATTTGGCAAGGACCGCACCAAACAGCCCAAAAATCTACCATCACAAGTTCAGAAGACTTTATGACCTCGGCGTCCCACGTTGCATCTTCGACTTTCAATGCATCACCAGCCACGTCGCATTCCTCCTTGCTGAGTCCACAGTAAAAATTTTAACCGGCGAGGCATCGTATACCAGCCCTCTTCGAGGAGTCAAATCTGCCTGCCCGGAGATCGACATTGTCCAACCAAGCCGTTTGGCGCACGCCGGGTTACCATCTATCTATCTCTTATTATCTTTCAGACACATCCTTTGCCACTCTGCGTACTCACTCACGCGCGGCAGGCTCCGATCGATCTGTTCATCGTCCATACCCGCCTATATCAGGCTGGGGTAGATCCGATTGAGATCTCCCATATGGACCACCCGGCGCCGCCCATGGCAATCCCCGCTCTCCTATGAGCAGGGGACTGAGAATGCTCTTCAGCACGGCAGTTCCATAGTTTTCCGTCCAGCCGATACCGGTTAAGCTGAGCATAAAATTGTACTGGGCGCGATCGGGAAACTGAAGATAATACAGCCCAAGCGACCAACACTTGCAAGGGTTCTGGTAAAGACCAACGATGTCATACTCCGGACTCTGGCCGGTCTTCACATCGTAGTAGCCCTTCGCTCCGACCGTCCATCCCCACGGCGTGCGAAATGCCCCTCCAGCTGTGACATATTGAATCTCAGGAGTCGGAGCGTAAACCTGACCGAATGAAATTGGATTCCACACGTCCCCCCGCTGCACACGATTCCCGTCGTGCGTAAATCGTTGCCCCACTTGGAGATACCAGTAGTTGGACTGCTGGATCCTGAAATCGGTGTTGAATTGACTCACTGACGATTGGTAGGGATCGAAAAACGCGTCGACGGTCAGATATTGGTTCGTGGCAGGCAATTGACCAAGAATACTTCCTACACCTTGGCCAAGCGCGGCACTCTCCAGCTGAGCCGTCGTGAACTGAGGCGTCGCGTTACCGATCACAGCCCGTAGCCAGAGATCCGAAAGCTTTCTCCCCTCAACAGCTGTGGTCGCCGGTTGCAACGGTTGTGTCACGGTTCCGAACGGAGGAATCACGCCGGGTGTGAAATCGCGCGCCTGCGTCTGCACGGCGCCGACCTGGTAGCTCTGAGCCAGCGTGAGGTCAAGCCAATTGAAGCCACTGCTGCCGTCTTGTTCCAATAGCCTGTTACGGACCATGTAAGTCATGAGATTCTTCTTCGGCAGGTTGTCGACCTGATCGATCTGAGTAATTTCCTCCTGAGCGGTCGGCGGAACATATTCATAGATCACGCTGGGCTCAATGGTATGCAGCAATGCATTGCCCTCGCTCGTTCCAAACCGGCGACTCAGCTTCGATCTCGCTTCAAGCCCGGCCCAAAAAGTCTCGCGGTTCTGGCTTTCAGAATTTTGCACCCCTCGCGTGTAGTAGACCTCGCGCACTTTTACTTGGGGCGTGAAACCCACGATATGGCCGAAATTCAGGATATCGGTCGACAGTCCCGGCATCACATCGATTCGATTCTGGGTAAATCCCTGCTCCCGATAGAAGTTCACAAAATTTGCTTCTGTACCCAGCAGGATCGGCGAATTGAACAACGGGACATCCGGCAGACTGTAACCGACTTCCGGAAGGCGCTGAAATGTGTCCACTCCACCCGACTGCAACGGCAGCAGGTATTGACCGAGCAGATACGTGTTTCCATAAGCCAGCCGTTGGTTCGCGAAGAGATTCGATTCGGCGCTGGGAGACGCCCGGAGGGCCCCTGAGTTGCTCAATTGCTGGAAATAGCTCGCGTCAGTGACATAGTTCACTTTCGCCCTCAGCAGCAAGTCTGGCGTGATTTGCTGTGTATGGGTCCCCCTGACTAAGAGACGAGTCTGCTCGGCATCTTGTCCTGTCGGGTTCACACCCGCCACATCCGGCAATTCTGTCTGCTGCAGGGCAGAGACTAACCATTGCCCACGCGATTGCTTATCCAGCACATATCGATACTTAAAATCGCTGCCATACCCGAGTTGCGAGTAGTATTGCGGAGAGATCGTCAGATCCTGGCTCGGATTGATCGCCCAGAAAAAACTTTCTTGCAGGTGCATCCCAAAACGATTGTCATACCCGATAGTGGGAATGAGAAACCCAGTCCGCCGCTTGGTGAGCGGAAATGTCATCGTGGGAAGCGGAATCACCGGGACATCGTTCACGCAGAGCCATCCACCGGTAAAGGCCGCATTGTCGCCGGCATTCAGGTCGAGATCCTTGAACTTGAATCGCCAGGCCGGCGTCTCGCCTGCCTGGGCATCGCAGTTCGTAAACCGGCCCTCTTTCACCCGATAATGGTCCTCTGAGAACCGTTGAATAAGACGGCCTTCCACCGAGGTATTCGTGGGTTTGAGATACACTCGGCCGTGGGTGACCACCCCAGCCTCAGTATTCACATTAAGTTCCAATCGTTCGGTCACGAGATCGGCTTTGGGATCGGTGAGTCGAACATGGCCCGTGGCAGTCAATATGCCGGGTAACGCCTGAATGGTCATGTGATCGGCTGTCAAATGCAAGGTGCCCTGGTTGACGACCACCGAGCCATCCGCTTCGTACGTTTCCGATTCCTGTAGATACTCGATTCGTTCTGCCGTGATATCGAGAGGAGGCCCCTCGGTGGATGTCGTTGTCCCTGCAGCACCCCCTGCCGATGGAAGCAATATCCCCAGCATCACCCAACCGATCGAATACATCCACAGCCGCGTCGCGATCCCTGCCATATTAGCCCCGAAGCGGCGAAACCCTGCAGCTACGGAGCCACGCCATGCACTCTCCCACGAGCATGAGCGAGCCCGTCACACAGACCAGGCCGTCCGTCGTCGCCAGCTGTCTGGCCAGCGCCATCGCATCGCTGAGCGACGGCACGACATGCGGGTGAGGCAACAGATCTCCCAGCGAGGCTCGAAGTTCTTGCGCAGTGGCAGAGCGTGGAAGATCTGCCTGGGTCAACACCACCTCATCGACGAGGCCTCTGAGCGGTTCGACAAAACCTCGATGATCCTTGTCGCGCATCATCCCCAAAACCAGGACCACAGGGCGGGACAAATGAGATCGGTCGGCGCGCATGAGAAAATCCGCCAAGGCTATTGCGGCAGCGGGGTTATGCGCGCCATCCAGAAAAATCGTCGGATGGCGATCGGCCGTTTCCAATCGCCCGGCCCAGTTGACGGTACGCAACCCTTCACGTACCGCCTCAGCCGTCACCGCGATCCCTTGAGGAGCCACCGCTTCCAACAATGCCAACGCACAGGCTGCGTTATCGAGTTGATGCCGACCCTCCAGACCACAGGTCAGTCCGTCATAGCGCAGACCCATACCGCGATAGGAAAATCGCCGGGACTCCTCTCCCTCCGTACAAAAATCCTCACTCAGACGAAACACCGCCGCCTGCCGCTCGCTGGCCACCTGTTCGATCGTCCGCCACGCATCATCGTCGAGCCGCCCTACTACCACCGGCACCCTCGGCTTGATAATGCCGGCCTTCTCGAAGGCAATCGCCGAACATGTGTTCCCTAGATACTCCTGATGATCGAGAGAAATCGTTGTGACCGCACAGGCCACAGGCGTCACCACGTTGGTCGCATCAAATCTTCCACCCAGTCCAACCTCTACCACCGCCACCTCGACTCCTGACTCGGCAAAGTGTTGAAAGGCCATGGCCGTCGTATATTCGAAGAAGGTCGGCGACAGGTCTGGTTGGCAGAGAGTCTGAAGCTGTTCGGTCAATTCCGCCACCTGCGATTCAGCGATCATCTCGCCGTTCACCCGTATCCGCTCTCGAAACTCTACAAGATGGGGCGAGGTATAGAGCCCCACCCGATATCCTGCCGCCTGCAACATCGCGGCGGCCATGGCTGCGGTAGAGCCCTTTCCATTCGTACCGGCGATGTGCAATACACGATACTTGGTCTGGGGCATACCGAGGCGCACCATCAATGCCTTCATCGTCTCAAGACCTAGCTTAATGCCATGCTTTTGCAGACGATACAAATAGGCCACGGCAGAGGAGTAGGTCATGGTGTACTCGGCAGGAGGAGGCTAGCCAGAGTTCTTCATGAACGTCGTGACGAGGCGATCGAGACCGAAACAGACCGAGACTCTTCGCACGCGAGGACCAGGCAGGCGTACTTCCTGGAGTTCGTTGAGGAGACCGAGCGAGAAAAGGCTTACTGGATGGGAGGATTGGCTGCCACAGTAGACATTCATGAGGATCGGGCTTAAAAGTGGGCAACGAGAGTGCTTAAGGTTTCTTTCAGTTGTCTGCGCTCGACGATCATGTCGATCATGCCATGCTCCAACAAAAACTCCGCGCGCTGAAACTGGTCCGGTAGCTGCTGTTTAATGGTCTGTTCGATCACGCGGGGACCGGCGAAACCAATCAGCGCTTTCGGTTCGGCCAGAATCACATCGCCTAACATGGCGACACTGGCAGTCACGCCCCCGAACGTGGGATCGGCTAACAGACAAATAAACGGAAGCTTGGCCTCTCCCAGCTTGGCGACTGCGGCAGAAGTCTTGGCCATCTGCATCAGAGAGAGAATCCCCTCTTGCATCCTTGCTCCTCCGGAGGTTGTGACCAAAATAACCGGCAACCTCGCCTCCAATGCGCGATCGATCGCCCGGCAGATCTTTTCCCCAACGACCGACCCCATGCTTCCGCCCATAAAACTGAAGTCGAACACGCAGAGCACCACCCGACGGCCGTTCATCATCCCTTCACCGATCATCATGGCATCTTTGCGGCCGGTCTTCTCCTGATGCGCCTTCACACGATCCTTGTACGATTTCGTGTCCTGAAAATTCAGCGGGTCTTGGGGGCCAATCTCCGCATCCCACTCTTTAAACGTCCCGAGATCGACCAAGAGCGTAATGCGCTCCATGACAGAAATGGGAAAATGGTAGTCGCACTTTGGACAGACCTTATTGTTACGATCGACTTCTTTGCGATAGACGATTTCCCGGCAGTGATTGCACTTGAGCCACATCCCCTCTGAAACCTTGGATCGCTTTGGCGGTTCCGGCTCAGTCGTTTTCTGCTTTTTAAACCAGGCCATCGGGCGCTCCTTTTAGTCGCGCGCGGGACTCGCGAGACTGACGCGACAGATCGGAAGTGTCATCTTTGCGAGTCGCGCTTTTTCCACCAGTCTCGCCCGTCTCGCTCACAAACCACGAGGACGGCAGAATACCATAGCCGCCCTGATCACGCACGTAGATTTCCCTTCGATGAAGATGACAATGAGCGTCAGAAAAGTTGTCCGCCAAAGGCGGTCTGGAACATCATCATGAGCCCGACGGCAACGCTCCCAAGACTCGCCAGCCCCTGGACTGTGAGAAAGACAGGACGTCCGAGGTTCAGCGACCATAACACCGGAAGGCTCACAACTACCCCAACCAACACCATCCCCATGATCGAGCCAAACCCAAACACCGCAATATAGATC